>Ga0315314_1003392_pt1 | contig 12489 bp, 10 predicted proteins | sample TDP9_MG_FD_203631 | JGI IMG/M metagenome (GOLD analysis project Ga0315314, IMG submission 203631) | Freshwater sediment microbial communities from Lake Towuti, South Sulawesi, Indonesia - TDP9 | ecosystem: Environmental > Aquatic > Freshwater > Lake > Sediment | place: Indonesia: South Sulawesi...
GGTCTGGGAATGGACACCAATGTCACGGGTAGATTCTGGATGGTGATGCCGGAAGAAACCGATCCTCGAGCTCCAAAGATAAGGCGGATCGTGGTCTTGGATCTGTCTCAGGAGACGCATGGAAACGCAACTGGCATCGGGCTTGCAGATATCACAACCACGAGAGCTTTTTCCAAAATCGATTATGAAGCCACCTTCGTGAACTGCCTAACAGGTACCTGGCCGGAACTGTGCAGGATTCCTCCCTTCCTTCCGAACGATCGAGACGCCATCCTGATGGGAATACGTACATGCGGACCGATCGACCCTGCGAAGTCTAGAGTTGTCAGAATCAAGAATACGCTTGAACTTGACCGAATATGGATCTCTGAGAGCCTCTACGAAGTTGTGAAATCAAATAAGGAGCTCTCAAAGAGGGTTGAGATTGTGGGCGAACCGAAAGAGATGCAGTTTGACGTACTGGGAAACCTAGCTCGTTGACAATGGAGACCGAAAATTCAAACCGGGGTTCAACTCATTCTTCATCGGGCTCAAAAGCGGAAACTGACTGCGTACGATAACTTGAACCCGGTCATTCTGCGCCGGCCATTTCACTCCGTCTCTTGCTCTTCTCCTAGGGTGTGAATAAAACCTTAATAGAGTTTTCTAGCTTCTTATCAGCTACCTCATAAGCCCTTGCAACATCTTCCAACGGGAATTTGTGGGTGACCAAAGCCTTACAGTTGATGTCTCCTCTTGATGCCAGTCTTATTGCGGCTGGCCAATCCCCAGCGCCGTAGGATCTAGATGTCTCAACGGTCACCTCCTTCAGGAGTTGCCTCATCCAGAATGTCGGCGGCTCAGTGACAAACCTTTCCACCGAGAGGCCAACTACGAGGATTCTTCCCCCTACTCGAACGAGATCCATAGTTTGCATGATTGTCTTCGATGAACCGACAACCTCTATGACTACATCAGCTCCTTCTCCGCCCGTTATCTGACTGACAAGCGGAAACGGATCCTCTCTGCCTGAGTTGATGACATGGTCAGCCACCAATCTCTTGGCTAATTCCAACCTGTAATCGAGGACATCCGTCATCACGATCGCGCCTGCTCCGCGCCTTCTTGCCACTTGCGCGATTTGGAGCGCTATAGGTCCAGCCCCAAGAATGACGACGCTGTCACCGGGCAATATCTGAGCTCTTTTGACAACGTGTACTCCCACAGCTGTAGGTTCCAAAACAGCGGCTTCTTCATGTGAAAAGCCTTCCGGGATCTTGTAGACTTGTCGTTCTGGCATCGCCAAGAATTCTGCAAAAGCTCCGTCGACGTGTACACCCACAAATCTAAGTTCTCTGCAGACATTGTATCTTCCAACCCTGCAATTGCGGCACTCTCCACAGGATAGAATCGGCTCCACAACGACCCTGTCGCCAACCTGAAATATTCTCACTTGACTGCCGATTTGGGCGACTTCGCCAGCAACCTCGTGGCCTGGAATTCGAGGCGGGGTCACGTCTGGCCGGTTCCCTCGTGCCATCTCGAGGTCGCTTCCGCAGATGCCTGCTGCTTTGACTCTTATGAGAACATCGTTCAGTCCAGTTTTGGGTTTACCAACCTCCCTTACGGCAAGTTTTCCAGGGCCCTCGTAGACTATCGCCTTCATGAGAATTCCTCAAACAAGATAGATTTGAGCACGTGGTTAGATTAATGAGGTCAAGTGGCGTGCAAAACAGAACGAAGGAATCTGAGGCTGTTTTTGACCCATCTTTCTTCTTCCTCTAGGGTTTCTTCCCCGCTTCCCTTTCTATCCATCCACTGTTCCAAGAGTATGTTAAAGTCCCGATTAGCTCTCATGATGATATTGAGCACCGCCCTCACATCAAGCATCCCCTGCCCTAAGGGAGTTCCGAAGACTGTGAAACCACCGACACTTCTACGTTCGACCCGAAAGTCCTTCAGATGAAAGGAAACAACGTAAGGAGCGAGCGTCTCAACGGTCTCAAGAGGCCTTTCAAGAAGCCCAACAGAGTTGACAGTGTCAATGCAAGCCCCAACCAAAGGATCATCGATCTGCTTAAACATCTCGGCTAGTTCGCGGGAAGAGTAAAGGCACAGGCTGCTGTTTTCTATAGCCAGTGTCAATACTTGTTCTCGGAGCGCAGGCACGAAATTCTTTATCCTTTCGGTCAACTTGTCGAGGGGTTCCCTTTTCACAGGGTATACTCTCAAAAGGCTGGAGCCCGTTAGCTGCGCAATTTTGAAGTATTTCTTTAGGATTGAACTCTGGAACCCAGCGGTTCCCAACTCTACTGTTATTCCTTTTTCTTCAGCGGCCCGCCTCAACCTTTTGTAATCTTCTGTGGACATATCGAACTCGATGTTCTCACATATCTGGAGTACCTCGAGTCCGAGATCGCAGGTTTTATCTACAAGATCGAAGACGGTTAATGGTCCTGCAGATTTGAATTCGTCTCCAAATCTGGGATCCCCGCCAACTGCCCATCTGTAGGTGTAAGTAGTCAATCCCAGTTTCATTCGTTCCACCGAACGCAAGCAAACTTCGTGTAGAACACTCAAGTTTCTATCCATATAGTTTTTATGCTTGCAACAGTGCTGTCTGCAAACTAGGTAACGGTCCTTCCGAACATCTTGATCTTCGCATAGTGATACTGAAAGCTATCCTACCGGGATTTTGAAGACTTCCGCAGCGGTTTTCGCCAGACACCATTCCAGTTCTTCATCAGTCAGGCCTATGCTTCTAAACTTAGCGAGCTCGGTAGCCACATTGTCTCCGTGATCGGAACCGAACATGATTCGGTTAGCACCAAGAGTCTCACAGAACCCACGGATCACGAAACCTGGCAACCAGCTGGCTTCTAAGTATATGTTCGGACAAAGTTGCGCTGCTAAGGCGGCCTCGCCTGCAAGGAGACTGGTCCCAGAATGGGCTAAGATGATCTTCAGATCGTGGAACTCTTGGGCTATCGGTATCAAAGCTGATGGAAGACTCCAAGGTATTCCGCTTCCCGTATGGACCATGACGGGAATCCCTAAGTCCAAGGCGGCCTCAAAAGTCTTCTTCCCCGCGGATCGATTGGGATCTGCCGCGTGGGCTGGAGGATTCAACTTCACGCCCACAAAGCGCAGGTCGTTTATACATCTCTCCAGTTCCTTGTGATACGTGTTTTTCGGCAGATGAGGATTAGGGTTGGCCATACCGAAGATCTTTCCAAGCATCTCTTTGGACAAGGCTGCAATCGCATTGTGTTGCGCAATGACGGTTTCCAGGTCAAGAACTGTGCCGGGCTGTACAATGCTTACATCAACCTTGTTTTTCTCCATGTTTTCTAAGAGATCTTTAAGGCTGAAATCTTCTTCATAGACGTAATCGTAGCCCAGGTGGGTATGAGCATCAATGATCATGGAATAACCTCTTCCCTTTATTTTTGTTCAACGAATAATAATTCAGGAACCTAGTAGTTCTTTGTTGAGCACATATTTGGGCGGTCGACCCTCCAGCACTGCTATAATGTCTTCAGTAGCCTGCATGGTCATGGCTCTTCCTGTATGCCTTCCAATGCCTATATGCGGCAATAACACAACATTTGGTAACCTATCACCGAGTTTATAGAAGGGTGAGGCGGGCGTAGGCGGTTCCTGTGATAAAACGCTAAGGCCCGCTCCGCCAAGTCTTCCTGCTACCAAGGCTTCGTAGAGTGGTTCCTCCTGAATGATAGGGCCACGCGAAGTATTTATTATGATTGCATCCTTTTTCATCAAAGATATCTCTCTTTCACCAATTAGACCTTTGGTTTCAGGCGTCAGAGGAGTGTGGATTGTAACGATATCTGAGTTTCTGAGCAAATCGTCAAGGGTCATATACTGGATGCCCCATTCTCTTTCAAGATCTTGTCTTCTGATCACATCATTATAGAGGACCTTCATTTCAAAACTTTTTGCTCTCTTAGCAACTTCAGTCCCGATTCTTCCGAGACCAACGATGCCTATGGTTAGCGGATAGGCATCGAGGATATTTGAAGCCATTTCCTCAACGTCGTATCCTCCCTCCCTGACATGCCTGTCCATCTGAGGAACTCTTCGTAATACGCTCAGTATTGATGCGAATGTTTCCTCTGCAACCGCTTTTGCAAGTTCAGGGATTGGTGTCCACGTGACATATATACCTCTCCGCGTCGCAGCGGCAAGATCGACATTCTCATATCCGACGCCGATTCTCGCAATTATCCTTAATTTTTGAGCCGATTCAATAACCCTTCCGGTATAACGATCTCCTCCTGCTAGAACAGCGTCCACATCTTTAAGTTCCTGAATCAGCTCATCCTCGGTGTACCACCTGCCTAGGCTATTCGTCTTCAACCCAATACCATGGGATTCAAAAACCTTTGAAAGATCTGAAGGCCATCTGCCGCCGAGCTTAAAGAACGTGAAAAGACATTTTTTTCCCATGGCAGCTAATCTTATATGGAGCACTTATGAAGTTTTCGGCATTGATGTGAATAGATTTGGCTGCCACCAGCTTGAAGGAAAATTGGTTCACTTGGGATTCGGGACTCGGTGAAGACGAGTTCAAAATGCGAATGGAAAGACTCAGATACGGTATGCAGAGGCGAGACCTAGATGCTTTAATCATATACACATCCCCGCGCGAGTTTCCCAACACATCAGGCTATGTTCGTTATATCTCCAACTGGTCTGGAGACAGGGATCGAGGTTCATCCCTAGTTATCCTCCCGGCAGAAGGACATCCAGAATTAATAGTAGGCTCGGAAAACTACATGCCTATGGCTAAAGAAGCATCCTGGATCAAAGACATCAAAGTGATGAAGTCGAGTCTAGGAGTCGAGGCCAAGAACAGCCTAGACAGATCAGGCATCAAAAAGGGTATTCTCGGACTCGTAGGTTCCGACGAAATGACACCGGATGAATATGACGGCTTCCAAAAAGCCCTAGTTGAATATGAACTCAGAAAGTCTGAGCAAGTTCTAGATGAAGTCAGGTTAGTCAAGAGTTCCAAGGAGATCGAACTGCACAGGAAAGGGGCTCAAATCTGTGACGAAGCACTTGAAGGTTTCAAGAGATTTGCGAAGCGCGGAATGAGGGAATATGAAGCGTGGGCAGAGATGGAGTACATCGCAGCCCGCCTAGGCGTGGAGAAGAGCGGTTGCACTATCGCATCAGGACCCTACGTAGGTCAACAGCCAGTAACTCCTCGAGCTAGGAAGTTTAAGAAAAATGACCTCGTTATCGTTTCGAGCGTGTTTCGCTTTAGAGGATACTGGGCTCAGGTTATTAGGACAGGATCCATAGGTAAATCGTCAGGAAGGGGAGAAGAGATATTCAATTTGATATCTGAGGCTCAGAAGCAAGGCATCAAGGCTCTAAGACCTGGCGATACGCTGATAAAAGTCTATGAAGCAATAAGCGATGTTATGAATCTGAATAGATATGAGGAACAGAATCACATCCACTTCAGGCTGGGGCACGGTATGGGACTGAGCTACGCTGAGAAACCTGGATTAGTTTTTCACTCTGTCCTTCCTGACTACGGCATCAAGGTTCAATCAGGCATGGTAATCGAGATTCATCCAAACATCCTGCTTTCTGACCAAGTTTTAGGTTCTGCTCTCGGTGATCTCTGCCTCGTTACTGATAGTGGTGCAGAGTCTTTGACGAAGGCAGATAGGGAATCCTTTGTAACGTAAGTCTCTCTGTGTGCATACATCAGATTTTCAATTCGGTTCTCTTCGTCAGTTGCCACCTATCAAGAGTATCCTCAGTTTCTACAGGAAGGGAACATGTGTCTCTCAAAACCTTAAGTCACGCAGAGGGTGACTGATCGGTGAGTGTGGAGATTCTGTTGTGAACCTTCCATCTGTATGGGGAAAAGGATTTGGTAAAGGAGTAGAGCGATTTGAACTTTAACACGCAGATAAGTCTAGAAGGAATGATTGAGTACATCAATAGCTTATGTCAAGAAGGTTTTATACGTCCTCATGGTCTCAGATAGAACCAGACCTTGCAGATCAGTCTCGGGATTCTCGACCTTAAAAATCTTCAGATACGGGCTACGATTAATAAGTTCAATTCTATCTGGGTATTCTCCTCCTGGAAGCTGAAAGATGAAGACCTTGTGTCCTCTATCGCCAATTCTCTCCAAGAGAGGGATGGCTTCGTCTATGTTCTGCCATCCTCCATCCGTGATGATGACAATGAAGCAGTTCCCCTGTGTTGACGATATGAGCCTCATAACCTCGAATGCTGGAAAGACTGTGAATTCGTCAAAGCTCATCGACAGCGTCAGCTCCTTGAGTTCTCTTGCTGAATCCCAATCGGCGACAACATACCCAGTGGAAAAAGTTAGGGTTGATGTTTGTCCTCCAGCTTTCAAAGCGCTTAGGTAGGAAATGAACGCTGCAATAGCTGCTGTATCATGAATTGTCGCCATACTATGGCTAGCATCTAGAATACTTATGGACGATGGAACGAAGCCGCTCACGATGGACTGACCATGCGACGCGGGTTCTTCAACCCACTTCAGAGTCGTAACCTCGGGGATCAGAGGTCCTTCCTCCATGCTCATTTCAACATCCAGAGCTTCCAGTTCGTCTTCCACGTACCATTCGTCCGGATACTTCATGACCGACCAGACTGGTCTTAGGCTGGGGCTTTCTGATAAGTACCGGATAATTGTGCGTTCAGCCCTCGATTTGTACCAATATCTCCTCCAGAAAGCCTCGTTCATATTGTGTGCCGGGATTTTCTCATATGGTTTTGAAAGAGAAGTCGGTAAACGCGGTTCTTCTCCGAGCGAGATGCTGGAGAATTTGGTTTCGAAACGTGGCTCGGTTTTCTCCAAGTTGCTACCTCCACCGGTCTTTTGTTCATCATTGTCCTCGCCTCCGCCACGTTTTGTCTTCAGTTTCTCTTTTAGCATTCCTTCGATCTTCTCGGTCTCCTGCTTGGAAAGTCGAGGTTCAATCCATTGCCTAAAAAACTCCTTAGCTTCACTCGGGCTAGAAATCGTACCATACGTCTCTTCGAACATCTTTAATGTGTCCGGAAGAAAGTCTTCGCGGACAATCAGAGGCCGATTTCTAACAACTCGCTCGATCCCTCTCTTTGAGAAAAGGCGCGGCGATCTCGTTTTAAGTCGGTTCAAAACTATCGCTAACATCTGGACCTTAGTATGCCAAGGCTTACTCAATCTCATGATTGTGAAGGTTTCCCGAGATGCCTCCGCCATTGCATAGTCTCTAGGTTTGAGGACCGGTTCAATCTGATTGTATACCTCGAACGCCATCTCTTCAGCCAAGGAATTCCGATGCATACCAATTATCCTCATGGAGTAGGGAAGCTCATCGAATCTCCTAAGCAGATAATTCAGGTTAACCTCCATATCAGAGAAAATGCAAGTTGCCAAGTATGCCATGCTCCAATCTTGCACAACTTGGTGAGCTGCCCTCTCTAGACTGTAGGCTGTCCTAATGTCGTAAGGGCAATGGTGAACGTGGGCTAGCTCGTGACGAAAGAGCGAGAGCACGAACTTCTGAGGGTCGCAACCTCGCGGGACTGCCGTCGGTCTCAGATACACAGCCCCGTTTGTAACCGAAAGCGGGGCTGAGCTTGTGAACTCGCCGTCATCCTCCCCTAAGGAAAGCCTGACCGGCGGACAATAAAGTTCAAGCCAGGCTTGATGGAAGAGTTTGAGGATGTCAACCTCGCTCATCTCACAGAACCCTTCTGTGAACGGGCATTCTCCAACCCATCTGTGTAGTCAGGGTTTCTTCTCGTGTCAAAATGCCTTCTTGGACCCACTTGTCCTCCATCTTCACGAGCTCTTCAGCAAAGGAGATGTCTTCCACGGCAGCGTCTTTGGCGAGCCTGTAAGCTGCGCTGTTAAACCCTTTCACGAGCTCATTCAATAGCGGCCATTCTCTCCTGAAGTTTCTGTCTTCCATCTTCACTCTTTCCCTCTCTAGTAAATCCTGAAAATCTGCGAGCAGATTCCTAGTGCGGACGAGGGTTACGCGATGAGGGAGAACCCAGAGACATATACGAAACACCTCTTCAAGGTCACATTTTCCGTAAAGCCAGACGGCGGCTTTAACCAAGTGCATTAAGGCCACGGTAGCACGTTCGCTCAATGGCTCTCTGATGGATCCGCAGATATCGCGGATAAAGTGGCAACCTTCACATAGGGTAGGAGGTTTCACTTCCGACCTCTCCTTTTCACGTATACAAGCCTGGAAATCCCTGACAAGAAGGTTTATGCATCCAGTCAAGTCTGGATCTAGATCGACATGCGCAACTTCTTTTCTTGCTTCATTTAATTCTTCAAAGGAAAGCACTTGCGGCATCGAGTCAACCAAATCTTGGCCGTATTTGTCCAGAAGGCCCTGCAACTGAAACTTTTCGTTCAGTGTTAGGGAGCTTAAGAATAGGCACGTATCAAATCGGTCATAGAACGGTGGGGAATGAACGAATGAAGTTGCGTCCATAGGGTTTTCATTCGCCACCAGAGTGTAGTCTTCAACGCGTGTTCTCTGACCGTAAGCCCAAACTTCTCCAAATTGCATCAGATGGTGGATATTCGCTGTTGTATAGGGGTTGAGCCTGTTGACTTCGTCGAGGCCCTTTCCCTTTGCCTTGACGAACGCGGCCAAGAGTACGCGTTCTACACCCTCCTTTTCTAGGGATGGAATGTGGAGGCGGCCTAAGACTTCCCCCCTCTTAACTTCGGAAGCTCCGGAAACTATGACCAGATCATCTCCGCATAGACCCTTCAACATCAGAAGCATGAGGGTTGACTTTCCGACGCCTCGAGGCGCCCGAATGAGGGTGGTCGAACGTGGATGGAGCTGATTCAACACCATTATGCGGATCGCTTCTTCGTTGCCCACAAAACGCGATTTAACCTCTCTTTCTAGATCCATTATACTGTTCTTGAGCGTCAATCCTATGAACACCTCAGATCTTCTTTGATCAGGACGTTTAGAGACCCCAAAGAATCACTATAGCTGTCGCCGCTGCAACTACGGCTATTACGATTTTGAGGATCTTGGCGGACTTTCGTAAGCTATCATTCTCTTTCTCCAGTTCTGTAAGTCTGTGTTGAAGCATAGCGGCTACGCTTCGCTCCATGACAACAGTGTTCTGAAGTTCCTTACCGAGGTATACTGACTCGAGGAAGTCCGAGGGTGGGGACAAAAGCCTTCTATCTCTGTCTTCCCAGGAAACCTTGTCCTCGCTGATTCTTAGTGGGCTTCTCCTGGTTTGAGCTTCTAAGAACTTCCTAAATTTCTCATCGACCATTTCAGTTCGATGTTTCCTTTACTATGAATCTACAAGAGTACGAAATAATATTTCATATATATTAACCATTCTTTGACGGATTAGCTATGACATTGGATTGTTCAGGCTACCACATCTCTTCAACGAGTTTCAACGCGTCGTCTTTTGATACGGGCTTCGGATTCCGTTGTATCAACCGTTTGATGCCGAGAAGTCTATCCGCCAATTTAGGTACAGCCTCATTGGGCACTCCCAGATCCCTTAACCTTCTAGGCGCTTCAACCTCCTCCATCAAGCGGAAAATAGCCCCGGAGATGCAGAGGCTAGGTTCTTCAGTCTTCAGATTCTCTGCCTTAAGATTCATAGCCTCTGCTATTCGAGGGAGCTTAGTCGGTATGGCTGATGCATTGAATCTGAAGACATAGGGTAATGCTAGGCCGCATGAGATTCCGTGGGAAACACGGTAGGTCACGGCGAACGTATATGCTACAGCATGGCCCAGGCATACACTAGCGTTCCCAAAGGACATGCCCGCTACTAAGGAGCCGAGGCTCATGCCATGGCGGCTTTCACCGTCTCCGGTTCGATAGGCGCCGGGAAGATGGGAGAAAATCAGCTTGATAGCTTCGAGCCCTAAGCAGTCGGTTATGGGATTCGCATTGACGGACATTGTCGCTTCCAAAGCGTGGCTTAAGGCGTCCAGACCTGTGGAAGCGGTGAGACCCGGCGGCAAAGTGTGCGTGAGGCTGGGATCTATCATAGCTACGTCTGCCAACATGTAGGGACTGAATATCGCAGCCTTTGTCTCATCCTCGACCAGTGTCATGACCGCAACATTGGTCACTTCTGAACCTGTGCCGGCTGTTGTTGGGATCAGAACCTTTGGAAGACCGGGCTTCTTAACCAAGTCTATTCCGATGTAGTGCCTCATAGGCCCTGGATTAGTCGCGGCTATGGATGCCACTTTAGCCATATCGAGGACACTTCCGCCACCGATCCCGATGATGATGTCGTACTTCTTCCTCCTGACACTCTCGGCCACTGTTTCGGCTACCTCTAGCCGGGGTTCGGGTTCCACACTGCTGAAGACGTTGACGTCAAGGCCTTCGCCTGCTAACGCTTCCTCCAGTTTCCCAGGAATTCCCATCTTGCTCAGATTCTCGTCCGTGACGAGAAGAATCTCCTTGCCGCCGAGAGCTTTGGCCTCTGAACCGACCTTTTCTGAGATTCCTTCCCCAAAAATGACCTTTCTAGGTAACTGAAAATTGTAGACCTTACCGGGCGACTTGCCTAGTTCCATACCGGGTATCCTTCCAAATCGAATATGGGTCTTAGAGTAGTAGACTATTGAGATCTCGGTGTTTAAGCCTTATCCTATGGCGGAAGGGGCTCGTTTCCGTCGATCTGGATATCAATGACTGCGGGTTGCCCGCTTCTAACAGATTTGAAGCCTTCTTCAAGCGCCGATCTAAGTTGGCTCGGATTTTCAGCCTTGAAGCCATCGCAGCCGAATGCCTCTGCAACGGCGGCAAAATCAGGATTCGCTAGGTCAACAGATATGAACCGTTCGCGATAATGACTTCGTTGATGATGCTTTATTGTTCCCAGGGCGCCATCATTGAAGATGCATACGAGGACAGGGGCGTTCTCTTGAACAGCGGTTGCGAGCTCATGCAGAGTCATATAGAAGCCCCCGTCGCCACATAGGGTTACTATAGAACTCTCGGGTTTGGCTAGCTTGCATGCTATGGCTGCTGGTAAAGCATAGCCCATCGGACCAAAGCATCCGGATTGAATCCATGAGCAAGGCTCGTAAATCTCGAGGAAGGTTGAAGCCCAAAGCTTATTGTTTCCAGCATCCAGTGTAAAAACTGTATCTCGGGTAAAGAACCTTCGAATCTCAGCACAGACTCTCTGAGGCTTCAAAGGCGTCTTTTCAGAAAGAGTTTTTGCGTACCATTCTGATTTCTTCCAAGATTCCTTAGCATCGTCTAGGACCTTTAGCCAGTCTCTCCGCCTCTGGTTGCCGGCGTCCTTAAGGGTTTTCGCCTCGTCGAGTAGTGCCTCCAAGACTCTTCGAGCATCACCAACGATGCTGATTTTGGCTGGATAGTTTCGTCCAATAACCTCCGGATCGATGTCCACATGGATCAGAGTCGCATCAGGGTTGATGTTCCGCCACTGTCTGGTGCTCAATGCTGCAAAGCGGCAGCCAACAGCTAGAATCACGTCAGCCTCGGCTAGAAGCCTATCGTTATAGGTTGGGGCATGAATCCCCATCCTCCCAGCTGATAGTGGATGGTCTTCCGGGAAAGACCCTCTGCCGTTGAAAGTCGTAGACACAGGAATCTCTAAATGCTCAGATAGGGATCGGAGCTGCTTCCAAGCTCTCGCAGAGTAGTGGACACCACCGCCAGCTATTATGATGGGTCTGGAGGATTCAACTAGAAGTTCTGCTGCCATCTTGATGGCTCCATGTTCTCCAGAAGGCCTAGGTGGAGGCAGTGTAAGAGAAGATTCATTGATATCTGCGAAGTCCACTGGGTCGACAGGTAGGGTTTGAACATCGAGTGGGAGGTCTACATGAACGGGTCCGGGCCGGCCCCAAGTGGCTATTCTGAAGGCTTCCTTGATCGTTTCAATGGTTTGGTTAGGCTTTGAGAGTCGTGTAGACCATTTCGTTATTGGGCTGAAGACAGCTACGTGGTCAAGCTCTTGAAATGCTCCTTTTCCAAGATGGTTGAGCGGCTGCTGACCAGTGAAAGCCAGTAGTGGGGTGCTGTCAGTCCAAGCTGTGGCTATACCTGTGAGAAGGTTTGTGGCTCCGGGTCCTCCTGTTCCGTCGCAGATTCCGGGTTTACCAGTAAACTTGGCGAAGGCATCCGCCATATACGCAGCTGACTGTTCATGTCTTACGAGCACATGTCTTATCGAGGACGAGTAGAGGGCGTCATAGAACGGGCATGTTTGAGAACCAGGTATCCCGAATACGAGATCTGTGTCCAGCCTTTCTAAGGCTTTTGCAATTGCTTCAGCCACTATGAGGCCCATTACTCACTCCCATGTTCAGCTCAATTGATTGCTCCTCTGTAATTGGTGAGGTTTAATCGCATCAGACATGAAGCCCAAATCCGACAGCCCTAGATTAGTTAAATAAGAGATTTAAGTCTATATTGAAAAGGAAAATATTGATCA
>Ga0315314_1003393_pt1 | contig 12485 bp, 3 predicted proteins | sample TDP9_MG_FD_203631 | JGI IMG/M metagenome (GOLD analysis project Ga0315314, IMG submission 203631) | Freshwater sediment microbial communities from Lake Towuti, South Sulawesi, Indonesia - TDP9 | ecosystem: Environmental > Aquatic > Freshwater > Lake > Sediment | place: Indonesia: South Sulawesi...
TGGTGACGGTCGCCGCCGATGCTTCCCTGCTCAAGCTGGAAACGTCTCAGGTCTCGACGACGATCCAAAGTAACGTCCTTACTGATCTGCCGCTCTCGTTCGCCGGCGGCCGCGCCATCGAGAACTTCGCGTACGCCCTGACTCCCGCCGTCGAAGGGAACAACTGGACTTCCTACATCGCCGGCGCCCCCGCCTTCAGCAAGGAAGTGCTGATCGACGGCGTCTCGGCCACGGCCCAGATCCAGGGGCACGTGGGCGAGACGAGCCCCACGATGGAGGCGGTCCAGGAGTTCACCGTGCAGACCAGCGGAATGTCGGCCGAGTACGGCCGCACGTCCGGTGGTGTTTTCAACTTCGCGCTGAAAAGCGGCACGAACGACCTCCACGGCAGCGCTTTCTACTACCTGCGCAACGAGGCCCTGAACGCCAACGGCTGGATGAACAACTGGCGCCTCAGCCAGTCCCCCGGCGATGCCCGCTACCGGCGCGCCCGCGACCGGCAGTTCCTGGGCGGCGGAAGCGCGGGCGGGCCGATCACCATCCCGAAGCTCTACGATGGCCGCAACCGAACGTTTCTCTTCGGCGCCTTCGAGCACTATACCCAGGAGAGGCTCCAACTCAGCCAGGAGTACAACACCACCGTCCCGATCCCCGAGTTTCTCGACGGGAACTTCAGCAAGCTGTTGACGAGCACGGTTCTGGGAAAGGACGCGCTGGGGCGCGACGTGCTCTCCGGCCAGATTTTCGATCCGCGAACGATGCGCCAGGAAGGCACGCGATGGGTCTCCGACGCCTTCCCCGGCAACATCATTCCGAAATCCCGGATGAGCGCGGTCTCGTCGAAGATCATCGACATTTACCGCAAGAGTTACCTGCCGATGATCGGCGACCGCCTCACGAACAATTCCACGCGCACGCAGTACAATACGCCCTGGTTCCACCAGACGCAGCTCACCTTCAAGGGCGACCACAATCTTGCCCCCAGCAACCGTTTCACCGCGTCGTTCATCTGGACGCAGCGCCCGCGCATCCTGGTGGACCAGGGCGGAATCTGGGACCCGCTTGACCCCACCGGTGGCCCGCTGGCGCGCTCGCGGAAGCAGGAGGTGACCAGCCGTGCCGTACGGCTGAGTAACAACTGGAACCTCCGGCCCACCCTGATGAACACCGCGACATTCGCCTTTAACCGCTATCGCAACCCCAGCGTATCGACGCAACTTGGCAAGGACTGGAACAAGTACCTGGGGCTGGAGAAATCCACCAGCGCGACCCTGTTCCCCGACATCCAGTTCGGCGGTGCGGTCAACGGGGTTGAGACGACCCGCATCGGCTACAACTCCAGCGGCTTTTACGTCGGCAACACCTTCATCGTGGGCGACAACCTCATCTGGCTGAAAGGCCGGCACGCCATGAAGTTTGGCGGCCAGCTCTGGAAGCAGCAGATCAACAGCCACGCCGGCATCGACACCGTGGCCTTCTCCTTCGCTCCGGTGACGACAGGGATCCCCGGCGAACCCTGGTCCAACCGCGTCGGCTTCGGCTTCGCCAGCTTCTTCCTGGGCGAGGTCGCCAACGCCAGCAAAAATGTTCCCTTCGATCTCTACGGCCGGCGGAGTTACATCGAGCTGTATTTCCAGGATGACTTCAAGGTGTCCGACCGACTGACTCTGAACCTGGGGATGCGCTGGGAGCAGGCGCAGCCGTTCCACGAGAAGTACGGCCAGTGGGCCAATTTCAGCCCGGATGTCACCAATACGAACTTCAACGTCAAGGGCGCGCTCGAATTCCTGAGCGGGCCGGGCGACTCCTTCGAGCGCAAGAAGGACTGGAAGGAGTTTTCACCGCGTATCGGCGCTTCCTACCGCTTGACCAACAAGACCGTCGTTCGCGGCGGGTATGGGATTTTCTACCCTCCGGTCGGGACCAACTACTGGTCCGGGGTTCCCTACGGCTTCGCACCGGGCTTCCGCGGAACCAACGTCGTCACCGCCACGGGCAACCTGCCCCGCTTCAACTGGGACGCGGGCTATCCGGATAACTACCAGGCGCCGAAGAAGGACCCGAACACGCTGATCTGGGGGATGGTGACCATCGATCCCAAATCGCTGTTCCAGGCCTACACGCATCAATACAATCTGAGCTTCCAGTACGAGTTCAACAAGGACCTGGTGGTCGAAACGACTTACATGGGCAACCAGGGACGCCGCCTTCACAGTGGCGCTTTCAACCGCAACCAGCCGCTGCGGTCGGCTTACGAGGATCCGAAGGTGAACCCCACGGCGTGGGTTTCGGATGCCCGGAGCGCAGCGGCCGCCGGCGTGCCCTACCCGTACGCCGGTTTCGCCGGCAACGCCGGCTTCGCCCTTCAGCCCTACCCCCACGTGATGGCGGTGACCTATGGCCCGTTGTACTCGGTCGGCACCGGCAAAGGGTCCAGCCGCTACGACTCGTTCCAGCTTCAGCTCACCAAGCGCATGTCCAACGGTATCGCGGCGCAGGCTTCGTACAACCGGGCAAGAGCGGTCGGGAACGTGGAAACGGCGTTCGACGAAACCTGGGACGCCAACGCGACCATTCAGGACATGAACGACCTGAAGCTGGACGCCAGGACCGTTCTGCCGTATGACCAGGCGCACGTGCTGAAGGGGTATGCTCAGTACCAGCTTCCGTTCGGTCGTGCCCGGAAGTACCTGACGGACGCGCCCGGCTGGGTGAATGCCATCTTCGGCGGCTGGGACGTCACCTGGATCTACCGCTACAACACAGGCAACCCGCTGGGGATCGGCACCAACGTGAGCTATCCCGGTTGGGAAGGAGCGGTTTACGCGGACTGGGATCCGTCGGTGGCCCTTTCACGGAAATTCGACACTCAGCAGTTCAACCCGGCCCGGCAGAACGATCCGATGAACCTCTACTTCGACCGGAGCGCGTTCGCCAACCCCAAGGACCACAAGCTCGGCAACGGCCGGCGGCGGTACGAGAGTCTGCGGGGCTTCGGCTGGTCGAACGAGGACATCGGCCTGCTGAAGTACTTCCGCTTCAAGGAGCGCTTCAGGTTGCAGCTTCGCGCCGAATTGCTGAACCTGTTCAACCGGCACCACTACGCGAATCCGAATACCGGACTGGGCAACCAGACGAATTTCGGTTACGTGACCGGCCTGACGGGTGAGCCGCGCAACGTGCAGATGGGTCTTCGGCTAGGCTGGTGACCGGCCCCTGTCTGACAGTCTGTTTTGTGCTTGCCGCGGCTGCGCTTGTTTGCCCCGCGCAGCCGCGGTAGCCCTTTGCGCCGGACAGGATGGATACGATCCTCTACGGCGCGTATTATCCCGAGTACATGTCTTTATGACTCATCAAAGAGAGGAAAGTCATGTCATTCCGAAAAGTTCCGATGAGAACGCTGTACTTGCTGGTTGCTGCCCTTCTGGGTGGTAGCCTGGTATCCGGCCAGGAGTCCCGCGGGACAATCCTCGGCCGGGTTGTGGATCCAAGTGGTGCTCTGATCGCCGGTGCCTCGGTCAAGATCACGAACACCGCCACGGGCGTGAGCATATCGCTGACCACCAACGAGCAGGGCAACTACCTGGCTCCTTACCTTATCCCCAGCCTCTACCGCATCGACGTCGAGCACACGGGGTTCAAACGCGTGGTCCGCGACGGCATTGAATTGCGCGTCAACGACCGCCTGGAAATCAACCTGGCGCTGGAGGTGGGCGAAGTAACCGAGCAAGTCACGGTCGTCGCCGAAACGCCGCTGCTGGAAACGGCCACCGCCTCGATGGGCTCGGTGGTGGATTCGCGGCGGGTGGCGGAACTTCCGATCGCGCACGGCCTTGCTTTCCACCTGATCAAACTCACTCCTGGCGTCAACTTCACCGCGACCCCGCGGCACGATCAGCCGTGGGGGGGAGGCCACATGACCGGCTACACTATCGATGGCGTGCGTCGGGGGCAAAGTGTGGACATCACGCTGGATGGTGTGCCCAGTACATCGACTGGCGATACTAACTATGCGGTGGAAGCCGCTTACGTGCCGCCGCCGGATGCGGTGTCGGAATTCAAGGTCCAGACCGCCAGCTATGATGCCAGCGTTGGACACAGCCCGGGAGGCGTGGTCAATATAAGCCTGAAATCAGGGACGAACAGTTTTCACGGTAGCGCCTACTACGTGAAGATGGACCCGGCCCTGCATGCAAACACTTTCTTCGGCAACCGTGTCGGGCAACTGCGCCCCGTTTTCGACTACGACCGCTGGGGCACCGTGGCCAGCGGCCCGGTCATTCTCCCGAAGCTATACAACGGGCGCAACCGTACCTTCTATATGTACGGGTACGAAGGAATCCACACGGTCGAGCCACGGGGTTCCACTTTGACCGTACCCACCGCCACGCAGCGTCAGGGTGACCTCTCCGACCTGCTCAAGCTAGGCGCAAACTACCAAATCTACGACCCCTTTTCCCGCCGGCCCGCGCCGGGCGGTCGCTTTCAGGCCGATCCGCTTCCCGGCAATATCATCCCCAGCACGCGCATCAGTCCAATCGCCAGGAAGATTCTGGAATATTATGCCCTACCCACCGTTCCTGGGACGGCTGATGGCCGCAACAACCTGCCGTTACCCAACGAACCAGAGACACTCGCCTACTACACTCATACGTTCCGTCTGGATCACAATCTGAGTGAGCGGCACCGGTTTTTCGGCCGGGTCAGTGCCTTCAAACGCGACAGCCACTACAACGACTGGTTCAAGAGCGCCGCCACCGGCCGGTGGTTCCAGTACTACTCAAAGGCCGCCGCCTTCGACGACGTCTACAGCTTCAGCCCGAGCTTCGTGATGAACCTGCGTTTCGGCTACAGTCGCTTCATCCGAACGTACGACAGCAACCCGAAGGGCCGCGGCTTTGACCTGACCACCCTGGGGCTGCCGGCCTCCTATGCCAACGCGATCGACCCCTCCGTCCGGCGCTTCCCGGTCATCTCCATCGACGGCTATTCGGGGACTTACAACGGGTGGCTCTGGCGGCCCACAGAAACCCACGGCGCCCTTGCCGCGTTCGACAAGATGCACGGCACGCACAACCTGAAGTTCGGCTTCGAGGACCGCATCTATCGCGAGAACCAGTACAATAACGACAACGTTTCGACCGGGAGCTTCAGTTTCGGCACGACCTACACGCGCGGGCCGCTTGACAACTCACCTGCCGCACCGATCGGCCAGGGCCTGGCCTCGATGCTGCTGGGCCTGGCGACCGGGGGCTATGTAGAGCGCCGCGCGAGTTACGCCGAACAGTCTACGGTCTGGTCGCTCTACCTTCAGGATGATTGGAAGGTCGCCCGCAAGCTGACGCTGAACCTGGGCCTGCGCTATGAAGCGGAGGGGCCGCTGACAGAGCGGTTCAACCGGTCGGTGCGGGGCTTTGATTACAACGCCGTCCTGCCCATCGAGGCGCAGGTGAAGGCCAACTACGCCAAGAATCCGACGCCGGAAGTTCCGCCCGACCAATTCCGGGTGCGGGGCGGCCTGACCTTCGCCAATGTGGCCGGCTTACCCCGGACCCTTTGGGAAGGCGACGCCAATAACTTCATGCCACGCGTCGGCTTGGCCTATCAGGTCAATGACAAGACCGTGCTTCGCAGCGGTTACGGAATCTTCTTCGGGTTCCTGGGTGCTCGTCGCGGCGACGTCATCCAGACCGGCTTCAGTCAGACCACCTCATTGATTCCGTCTCTGGATGGCGGCCTAACCTTTGTGGCCACGCTGGCCAATCCCTTCCCGGATGGCATCCAGGAGCCTCTGGGCGCCACCTTGGGAACGATGACCTACGTGGGCCAGGGCATCACCTTCTTCGACATTAAACCTCTCACGTCCTACATGCAGCGCTGGCAGTTGAGCATCCAGCGCGAGCTGCCCCACCGCATCGTGCTGGATGCCGGCTATGTCGGCAACCGCGGAACGAAGATTGAGACGTCCCGCAACCTCGACGCCTTCCCGGTTCAGCTCCTCAGCCGGACCGGCGAGCGTGATCAGCCGGTGATCGACTATTTCAGCGCCAACCTGCCCAACCCGTACTACCCGCTGCTGCCCGGCACGGGCCGGGCGGGCACGCTCATCTCCCGCGCCGCCCTGGTCACCGCCTATCCCCACTTCACCAGCCTGAGCACGACCAACAGCGAAGGCTATTCCTGGTACCACTCCCTCCAGGTCAAGGCTGACAAGCGTTTCTGGCGAGGCCACACGGTGCAGGTGGCCTACACCTGGTCCAAGTTCATGGAAGCCACCGGCTTCCTGAACGACGGCGATCCGGTACCGGCCAAATGCATTTCCGATGAGGATCGCCCGCACCGGCTCTCGCTGAGCTGGATCTGGGAGTTGCCCCTCGGCCGTGGGCGCAACCTGCTGGCCAACACGAACCCGGTGCTTTCAGCGTTTGTGAGCGGCTGGCAGGTGCAGGGCCTCTATACCGCCCAGGCTGGCCAGGCGCTCGGCTTCGGGAACGTCATCTTCCGGGGCAACCTCAAAGACATCGTCCTGCCAGACGGTCAACGCACTCCGGACCGATGGTTCAACATCGACGCCGGCTTCGAGCGGGACAGCAAGAAGCAACTCGGCTACGCCGCGCGCGTGATGTCGTTCCGCTTCAGCAGCATCCGCGGGGACGGCATGAACAACTGGGACCTGTCGGTGATCAAAGACACCCGGATTCGGGAGGGCATGAAGGTGCAGTTTCGGGCCGAGTTCCTGAACGCCTTCAACCACGTGATGTTCTCGAATCCCAACACCAGCGTCACGAGCACAGCCTTCGGGACCATCACTTCCCAGGAGGGCTACCCGCGGCGCATCCAGCTCGGGATTAAGTTCATTTACTGAGCGCGATGCTAGTACTACTGTGTTATAAAAATGGAGCGCCGCAAAAAGGGCAGCGGGAAAGCTGCCTCAGCAGATGGCGGGCGATGGTGATGCGGAGCGTGGCGATCGAGTGTGGATTATGCCGCTCGGGGCGCAGGCGGCGAGCCTCGCGGCTGGAAGTCGCCCGGCATCGCCGGCGCTGGTAGTCCAAGATGGCCGATCCGCGCTGAGGGGGAAAAACGGTTCCGCTCCGCCACCAGGAACCCATAGGCCGCGATCGACAGCGTGGCGTGATGGTGAAACCCGCGCCAGCCTCGGCCTTCGTAGTGACCCAGCCCCAACTCCTGCTTCAGTTCCTCGTAGTCTCGTTCGATGATCCAGCGGTGCTTGCCCACCTTGACCAAGTAGGTAAGCTTGGTCTCCGCCGGCAAGGTGGAGAGCCAGTATTTCGTCGGTTCCGGCTCTGCTCGCGGCCATTCGATCAACAGCCACTCTTCGGGATTGGGTTCCGTTTGCGTGTAGTCCCGGTGGGCGGGACGCACTCGTACAGCGGCAAAGCGCGAACGCAACCTCCGCTGGCTGCCGTCGCGCCAACCGATGTCCTTCCAGGCTGAGGAGGGCAGAGCGAAAGCCAACTCCTTGACCGAGACCGGTGCCTGCCGCGGGTCGCGGCGCAGCCGACTCGCTGGACGGCCCCTGCCTTTCCGGCGCTTGGCGGGCAAGGGTTGCTGGCCAGGCTCCCAAACGGTGGTGGACGATTCCACTCCGGTCACGTATTCGAGCCCAAGCGCGGTGATCGCAGCACGAAACTCGCTGCTGTTGCCGTAAGCGGCGTCGGCCAGCAGGGGCCCGCGCGGGACATCTTCTCTTACTGCCTGACGAATCTGTCCCAGCGCAATTTCCGGTTTGGTCTGAAAGCGGACCTCCTCGGGAACGCCGGCTGCCTGCCTCCGCTCCGCATCGTCGGCCCAGCTCTGGGGCAGGTACAGCCGCCAAGCGATCGGCAGGCTCGCGGTCCAGGTGGTTACCGACAAGCTGACGGCCACGCGGCAGTTCTCCTGCTTTCCCACTTGGCCGCAATACTGCCGCGCCACTCCAACCGAATGCGTGCCCTTCTTCGGAAACCCGGTGTCATCGACAACCCAGGCCACCACCGGTCCGTGCCTCTCGATGGCCGGCAGGACCTGATTCCGCACTTGCCGCAGCAGGGCTTCGTCACTCCAGGGAGCGTCGGCGACCAAGTGGTGAAGGGACTGATGGGTGCGGCGGACATTATCGGGGGCGAGTCGAGCTGCCATTGGCTCGACGCTCTTGCGCTCGCCCGGAAGCAAGAGGCCGGTGCAATAGTTCTTCAGCGGAATCATCCGATCCGCGTGCCCTGCGGCTTGCGCCAGGCGATCGAGGTAGGCCGCAAAGCGTCTCTGTTGTGGGCCTGGCGCAGACGAACGGGTTGAGCCCACAGAACAAGTATACTCGATTCTATCCTTTTATAACACAGTAGTACTAGGGCGCCACCCTGCTGGCTCTCAACCATTTGCACCTTAATTCAAGCGCGTGGAAGAAGACGACACCAATCGGGACGCCAAGTATCGCGCCATCATTTATAGTAGGGAGAGAGCCTTGGCCAGGGAAACCGAACGCTGGCGGCGGCTCGCCACCGTGGTCGAGAAACTGCTGTGGGAGGCCTCGTAATCATGCGGTGGTTCTTTGCAAGGCTATCCAATTTCCTGAATCCGGAACGCGCCGACCGTGCGATGCGGTGCGAAATGGAATCCCACCTCGCGTTGATCGAGGAAGATCTTGTTCGCCGCGGCATGGCACCCGCCGAAGCTCGGGTGGCTGCCCGCCGCTCCTTGGGCGGACTGGAGCCGGCCCGGGAACGCCATCGCGAGGCGCGCTCCTTCGTCTGGCTGGAGCAGTTGGCGCAAGACCTGCGCCACGCCCTCCGCAACCTCGCGAGGAGTCCGGGATTCGTCGCGGTGGCCGTGGTGTCACTGGCCCTCGGCATCGGGTTGAACACCGCCGCATTCACGCTGGTCAACGGAATTCTCTTGAAGCGGCTGCCCGTGGCGGACCCGCACCGGATCGTACAGCTGAATGGAAGAATCCGAGATTTCGAAGGGGATGTCTTCAGCCTGCCCGAGTGGCGCGAAATCCGGCGCCGGCGCGAGATTTTCTCCGATGTGATCGGCTTCTCATCAATGCCGGGCCTGCTCGAAGATAACGGAAACAGCCAGAATATCGATCTCCAGATGGTCACCGGGTCTTTTTTCGAATTTTTTCATGCCCGCCCCGAACTCGGACGTTTGCTGGATGAGGAGGACGATCGTGTGGAGGGTGCGCACGCCGTCTGCGTGATCAGCGATCACCTGTGGAGGGAGAAGTTCGGTGGCAATTCGCGGGTGGTAGACAGCATGATCCGGGTTGGCGGGGTGCCGCTGCAGGTCGTGGGCGTGGTGCCTCCCGGTTTCGTCGGTGCGGAGCTGCAGCGGCGGTACGACGTGTGGGTGCCGACGGCCCTGCGGCGCGATCTCGCGCGTTCCACCCGGGAATCCGCTTCCGGCATCTGGCTGCGGGCTCTCGGTCGCCTGGCCCCGGGCATCGGGTTGGCGCAGGCCAATGCGCGCCTGCAGAGTGCCAGCCGCGCGATCGAAGACGCACTCCCCAATGACCGTGCGAACAAGGGCATGTCGTACTTCCTGACCGACGCCAGCAAGGGTTTCGGCACCTGGCGGAAGGCGCTGAGCGATCCACTATCCATTCTGATGGGAGCCGTTATGGTAGTTCTGCTGGTCGCGTGCGCGAATCTGGCCAATCTTCTCCTGGTACGGACCAACGAGCGGCGGCGGGAATTGTCGATCAAGCTCTCACTCGGGATCAGCCGGTGGCGTCTGCTCCGACAGCTACTGCTGGAGACCTTCGCGCTAAGCTGCATCGGCGGTATGTCGGCCTTGTTCCTGTCCAACTGGATGACCGACGCGCTGGTGAGCTTTTTCAATTCCGGGAATCGCTACAACACGCTCACGGTGGAGCCGGACGCCTCGGTTTTCGCGTTCACCCTCGCGGCATGCGTCGTCACCGCGCTGCTCGCTGGACTCTATCCTGCCTGGCAGGCCAGCCGCGCCGACGCCAACGCCGGCCTGAAGGGCGCCCCGCTGTTTGGAATAAACCTCAGTTTTATGCGCCGGACGCTGATTCTCGTCCAGGTAGTGCTCGCGGTAGTGCTGATGTTCGGCGCAAGCCTGTTTACCCACAGCCTGCGCAATTTGAAGACCATCGACCTCGGCTACAACGTCGAACGCGTCCTGACCATCAATCTGACCGCCCGGGGCAGGAACCCGAAGGCGGCGGTCATCTTCCCCCAACTCGGCGAAGTACTAGGACGCGTTCGCCGCATTCCGGGGGTGGACGCGGCTGGTTACTCATGGCCCGGCGTTCTATCGCAGGAGATGATCGGGGCGTTTGCTACGGTTCACGGTCGATCCGGTGACGGGCGAAACCTCGGGACGATCTTGCGCATGTCCACGAGCCCCGGGTACTTCGACACGCTCCATATGCCGATAGTGAGAGGCCGCGATTTTACCGCGGCGGACCGCGACGGCTCGCCGCTGGTCGCCATCGTCAACCAGCGCTTCGTTGCAAGAGCATGGCCCGGCGAGGATCCCATCGGCAAACGCTTTTCCGCATGGGGATCACAGGACATAGAGGTGGTCGGGCTGGTGGCAGATAGTAAGTACCGGCTAATTCGGGAAGACGCCTCGCCGACCGCTTATCCCCCGTTCGCGCAGGTGCATGGGAATGAAGCGGTGCTGCAGGTCCGGGGCCACGGATCACTGACGCGCTTGGAGCGAGAGATTCGCGCGATCGCGAGAACCTCGGCGCCCGGGTACCAAATTTCCGGCGCCTCGAGCATGGAGGCGGTGCGCGACGCCCAAATCTCGAAGGAAAGGGCGCTGGCCTTTCTCTCCAGCCTGTTCGCGGCGCTGGCGGATATTCTGGCGCTGGTCGGGATATACGGCCTGATCTCCTACGCGGCGGCGCGGCGAACCCGTGAAGTCGGAATCCGCATGGCGGTTGGGGCGCAATCGAGGGATATGATCTGGCTGTTCGCCCGGGAATCGCTGGCGCTCACCGCCGCAGGCATGGTGCTAGGATTGCCACTGGCGCTGGCGCTGGCGCGGCTCGTGACAAAGATGCTGTACCAGGTATCCCCCGCGGATCCGTGGGGGATCGCGGCCACCTTGACCGTATTCACACTCGGCGGGCTGTTGGCCGCGTACCTTCCGGCTCGCAAGGCGGCCCGCGTCGATCCAGTGCAGGCCCTGCGCTGGGAATGACGCGCCAATGTAAGCGCCTCGTGGGAAACCGTCGCGCAAAAGCTGGCGGCGGCGCTTCGAGCCCCACACGGCGCCTATCTCGTCTAGCACGAACCAGCGTGTTGACAGTGTTCCATATCCGCCCTTCGTTGGAGAGGCCGGCCGTACGGCCGCCAACTGCGCCGGATGTTTAGGGCGGCTGTGCAGTCGGCTTCTGTCGCGGCCACGGTGTCACGTGTGACGCCAGTCCGGGAAATGGTCGAGTCAGCCGGAGCCTTGGCGCGGCACACCGCATACTATCTGGAGGCGCCTCTCCACTTGCCGCCCGCCTAGTGGCGCACGGATAGGCCGCAGGGCTTCACTGCTGCGTTTAGCCCAGTACTAATCAAACCCGAAGCCGACGGCGAGTAGTAGTGCGGAAACACCCAAGTATGCCCTGGCAGATGCTCTCTTGCCGAGCCGCTGTGCCATTTCTCCGCTCGCTCGCCCCGACGGCCCCAGTGGAGGCGGCGGCGGGTTGACGACTTCTCGATCCGGCACGAGACCGATCAAGCTGGTGCCCGAGCCGGCCTGAGCCTCGATCTTGCCGGCGGTCCACGTGCCCGCGTCGCCAGGGACCCGGTGAGGCACTTCTTACGAGACCGAAGCGTTTAACGTGTACGCACCGCCGATGCCTCGGCCAGATATGGCCAGCACGAAGGCGTCGGCGTCGGCCAGGTTCACCACCTCGGAATAGCTGTAGGAGCCAGCGCTGCCGAACGGGAACGTGGCTCGCTTCCAGGCATTGTTCTTCTCCCACATCAGGTAGTACGAGTAATTGCCACCCCCGGCCCCGCTCACTGAGAAGGAGAAAGTTTCGGAATCGGCGTCCGGCTCGAAGGCGAAGCGGTAATAGTCGCTGCCCAGCGGCGAAACAGTTCCAGCGACCGTGTAGGTGTCCGACAATCCCAACGGCACGCTGGTTACGTTCAACGCCGGGGTCACCGTGGTCCCGTCCGGCGCCAGTATGTTCGGGTATAGCCCGCCGGTCGGGCCTGTCCTCCACGCGCCGATGCGCCGCTCGCGGGCGAACAGCGCCCAGAAGTTGTCGAGCTGGCCGTAAACGTTGTTTGGGGCCCACTCCTCGTCCACTACCTGCTCCACCGATCCCGTGAGATTGCCGGTCGGCTCGCAGGTGGTCAGAAAGTGCAGGATAGGGTTGTCCGCCCCGTCGCTCTTCTGGCGCACGTAAAAAAAGATCCAGAAAGGCAGCGAGCTATAGGAAGCGTCGTAGAGATTCAGGTCAGGGTTGCTGAACATATCGGTGAGTCTGCTGGCGCGGCTCA
>Ga0315314_1003394_pt1 | contig 12485 bp, 12 predicted proteins | sample TDP9_MG_FD_203631 | JGI IMG/M metagenome (GOLD analysis project Ga0315314, IMG submission 203631) | Freshwater sediment microbial communities from Lake Towuti, South Sulawesi, Indonesia - TDP9 | ecosystem: Environmental > Aquatic > Freshwater > Lake > Sediment | place: Indonesia: South Sulawesi...
GATAATTCAAGGAATGATCGCTTTAGAATAGTTGATACCTACCTGGAATCAGTTGGAGCTGGCATTAAGCCATCTATGATAGCTGTTCTTGGCGGAAATAAGACTAATCTGTTAGAGGCTTATGAGAGTGGATGGCACCATCTGACCCAGGATTTTAAGAATGTTGCAGAATTGGCTCCGATCCTATTTAAGAAAGGATTGGAGAACATGATTGCCAGGACCGGTTTGGATGTCACTAAAGTTGCCTATTTTTTCGCTAACATTCCAACGAATCATCTTATGGATCTTTGTATTGCATCATTGCGGAAGGACTGGAACATTGATTTGAGATTTTATACAAATCTGGGCAAAAGGGGGTATCCCGGACCTCCGGCGATTGTAATTGCTCTTGATGAGTTTATGAAAGAAACTAAACTGTCATCTGGTGATATTCTTGCCAGCTTCGTGACAGAATCCAGCAAATGGATGCACGCGGGGTTTATCCTCGAGTATTGCAAATGAGAAAATTGGAATCATTGTTGAATATTCATTACATAAGTAGCGTAGCGGGTCAGGAATGTCCCGTCTATCGCCGTCCTCGCGTACGCGGGGAGCAGGCGGGGTTTTCTAACCCCGGCTCTACAAAGCGTAAGATACTTTCTGAAACTTACTCAACTTTTAGGTGGTGTTAAAGTCACGGGAATATCGAAAGAAATATCTGCCACGAAACATCTGGAGATAACAGTAGATGGGCGGATACTTATTATAGCAATAAACAATCCTCCAGAGAATACACTTCATAGAGGTATCTTCATTGAGCTTGATTCTTGCTGTGATTTAATTCTGTCTCCTGACGTGGATGTTATTATTTTTACCGGTAAAAGAAGTGTATTTTCCAAAGGTGTGTCCATGGAAGAGATAGAGTCTACTGCGAATGCTTCAGAACTCAGGCAAAATATCACCTATGCGAATGATTTTTATAATTTTATTTACAACCTAGAGAAGCCTGTCATTGCAGCAATTAACGGTCACGCTCTAGGTGGAGGTCTGGAATTAGCTCTGGTGTGTCATATTCGGTTATGCTCCGAAAAGGCGCGACTTGGGTTGCCGGAGGTTTCAAGGGGCATCATCCCCGGTTTAGGTGGTATTCAGCGTCTAACCCAAATAGTGGGGGAAGGGAAAGCACTGGAGATGATCCTGATGGGTGATATCATCCCGGCATCTGAAGCATTGCGATTGAATTTGGTGAGTAGGGTGTTTCCAAAAAAGGATTTTATGCCAAAAGTCCTTGCATTTGCAAAGACCCTGTTGATGGGGCGACAAGATTGTGTTAGAGAGATTATTCGGATGATCAAGATATTACGAACTGATAAAGAAGAGAAATATATCAAATCGGCGATGGAAGCCTTTATTAATCTGAGATTTGGCAAGGCAGAATAAGTAATGAGGATATTATTAGTCAATCCACCAAATTCTGGAAAGAATATAATAGAAGAGAAATATGGTGTCGATGTTATCCGGAAAGCTTTTAAGGGAGAACCTTTATCCCTGGAAATTCTTGCGGGAAATCTGAGAACGGAATCTGTTGATATTTTTGACATGAAGGTGGATACCACCACATACTCACAAAAATTGAAGGAATTTGAACCGGATCTGGTTGGAATAACTTGCATGACTTGCGAGGCAAATACAGCCTTGCGCATCATGCGTGAAACAAAAGACTATAATTCTGAGATCACTACCGTAGTAGGTGGAGTCCATGCTACTAACGATCCTGAGTTTTTTAATCAGCCTTTTGTAGATTATATTGTTGTCGGTGTTGGTGAAAAGGCTTTTTCGGATTTGATAAAGCAACTCAAGCAAGGGAAGAAACCAACAGAGATTCCCGGTGTAGGCGTTCGGATGAATGGGAAACTCCACATCACTCCTAAAAAATATGGACGGGAAGATATGATAGAGGGTGTTCTCCCTAATAGAGAGTTGGTGAGGAAATATAGACGAGAGTATTGTTTGGAAAATCAAAGAATACTCGTAGGTTTTGTGAACACAGCCTATGGGTGTACCCACAGATGTAACTTTTGCTGCCTTTGGAAGACCACTAATGGCAAGTACCTGGCGAAGACACCGGAAGCCGTGCTCAGGGATATCGAGCTCTGCGAGCCTTTTTTTATCAGATTAGTGGATGGAAACACTTTTGGGGATATTAAACGCGCTAAAGAGATCGCGCTGATGATAGCACGTAAAGGTATAAACAAGTTGTTTATTGTAGATGCCCGAGCTGACACAATATCGAGGCAGCCGGAGCTCATTGAAATCTGGAGAAAGATCGGTTTGAAAATCGTTGTTGTCGGTTTTGAGGAGATTAATGACAGAAGCTTAGAGAGTTTTAATAAGAAGAGCAAAGCCGATGCAAATACAACGGCGATCAGGATATTGCATGATAATAATATTGATATTATTGGTGATTTTATTATCTCTCCTGATTATGAAGAGAAAGATTTCGACAATTTGAGTGAGTATGTGGCTAAAAACAAAATAGAATTTCCAGGATTTTCAGTTTTGACTCCATTGCCTGGAACCCCTCTCTATGAGCAATTAAAAGACCGGGTCATCATTGGCGATCTGGACTATTATACTTTGACAAATTCAGTTATCCGTACCAGATTGCCTGAGGGCAAGTTCTGTGAGAAAATAGAAGAGTTGTATAAGCGATTCTATTCTTATTCGCTGCCAAAGCGAATGTTAGCTAAGGTATTTTTGAGAGAATCTGTAATTAAAGCAGTTCATTCAGCCAAAAGGTCTCTTGATCGAATGTCAGGAAGTGGCAAGGATTTGTCATAATATAGCTTCGTTATGTTCTATGAAAACGAAAAGATAACCTTTCTAGGGGCGGACGCTCTTGGTAGTGTTAACGCTTTACCCCTTTGCTCACCACCGACAGTAACAGGAAGGGGTTGTCCAAAAGCTTGTAATGGAAAGGAATTTATTTGCTCTTTAAGTTTGTGCCGCATTGAAGAAGACCATGAACTTATAGATTATCTTACTGAGCATGAAAAAGAAATATACTTGTCATTAGGTTGTCAGAAAAGAAGGCAGGAATGGTTCAGTGCAAGGATCGGATTAAAGAAGATATTGCTTGAAGAAGGAGTAATTGAACTGCCGACGCAATGCTCGATAGAAAAAGATCCGTATGGTCGTCCATACATCGCTTTACAGGAGACGAGTAAAACAGCAGCTAGAATAGCATATCATGATTGTTCAATCTCCCATAAAGGCGGATATTCTATTGTAGCTGTTGCAATGTGTCCCAGAATAAAAATCGGTGTTGATATTGAGGCTATTTCAGAGAGACTATATCGCCTGCGAGGAGCATTCGTCAATAAAGTTGATTCTATAGAGAGTTTAACTGTGGATAATGCTAAACTTTGCACCGTCTTATGGGCATGCAAGGAGGCGGCATCCAAGGTAATTGGTTTGGGTATATCGGCTGATTTTAAAAGCTTGGTAGTTAAAGAACATGGAAATAAAAATAGGGTTGGGGTACTAGGGCATAATCCTAGAGTTGATGTCTCTTGGGAAGAAAGGCAAAATATTACCGGAAGTTTCTTCACATGGAGAGGCTTTATCATCGCTGTTTGTTACGCTCTTCCGAATTTCCATGTAGGGACACCCTACGGAAACAATGAAGGAATGGAGAAATTATGGGGAAAATATTGACAAAGAAAGAAAAACAATCAATTTATGAGGAAATACGGGAACACTTGGCGGAAGAACTGGAAGTCGACCTTGATGATATAAGCGAGGATACCAAAATTATTGACGATCTTGGGGGGGATTCGCTTATTTATTTAGAGTTGATCGAGGAATTTAAGAAACAGTATGATATCGCTCTCGAAGTTCGTACAATTGGGCAGTATTTGCTAAAAAGGACCATCAACACAGTGGGAGAAATGGCAGATGCGGTTTACAATATAATAGAAAAGGGAGAGCTCCTTATTGAAGAAATGCAAAAGCAAATTTAATTTTGATTTGCGATTTTAGTCCCTGACAGTAGCAATCAGGGGCAAAGATAAGCAATCAAAAATCGGCAATCCAATATGAGTGATGTTAGAAATCTCTCTGTAGCTATTACTGGAATCGGCATTATTTGTCCTCTGGGAGTGGATAAACATGCCTGTTGGGATAATATGTTGCAGGGGAAATCAGGCATAAGGCGGATAACGAAGTTTGATACAAGCGATTGTTTAACTAAAATAGGAGGCGAAATCCCTGATGAATATTTTAAACTAGAAAATGATGTTATCCCGAAGAGATTGCGCAAACAAACCACCCTATGCTCCAGACTATCATTACTAGGTGCCAAGCAAGCAATAGAAGATAGTAAAATAGAAATAGAGGATGTTGATGTCAGGAGATGCGCTGTCATTACCGGTTCAGGAGGAAAAAGCGAGTTAAGCGAAGAAGGGGACGAGAGATTCAGGGCTGTCAAGGAAATGATCAATGCGCTCCCTGCTTGGATTAGCATCGAATATGGATTTAAAGGACCCTCTTTTAATATTGCAACAGCATGTGCTTCTGGCGGATATGCAGTTGGAGCGGGGTTTGATTATATAAAATCAGGGAAGGGTGATTTATGTATTGCTGTGGGCGCTGATACGATGTTGACGAAGGAGAGTATAGATGGATTTAACAATTTGATGGCGCTTTCTGAAGAAAATGATAATCCTGAAAAAGCGAGCAAGCCTTTTGACAGAAGAAGAAATGGGTTTGTTCTGTCAGAAGGAGGATGCGCTATTGTCCTTGAAGCACATCAAAACGCAATCAAGAGAAATGCCCGAATTTATGCAGTAATTTCAGGTTATGCTATTACTTCCGAAGCGTTTAATATATTCGCCCCTGAGCCAACAGGAAAAGAAATGGCAAGAACTATGAACCTGGCTATTCAAAGCTCAGGCATACCCAAGGAAAAAATCGGTTATGTCAACGCCCATGGCACTTCCACATATCATAATGATCTTTGCGAGACAATGGCCATCAAAAGTGTATTTGGTGAGCACGCTTACAAACTTACCGTGAGTTCGCAAAAATCGATGGTAGGGCATACTATAGGTTGTGCTGGCGCCCTGGAATGTGCCGTTACAGCCCTTTCTTTATACCATCAAGTAATCACTCCTACTATTAACTACGAAGAACCCGATCCGAAATGCGATCTGGATTATGTACCCAACAAAGCAAGAACTGTTAATGGACTTGAAGCGGCCATTACTAACTCATTTGGCTTTGGCGGTCATAATTGCTCACTCGTATTGGAAGCGTGTGTATAATGATAGAAGAGAGACAAGTTGCCGTAACCGGTATAGGGATGATTTGCCCGTTGGGGGCAGATACAGACACCTGTTGGCAAAACATGCTATCCGGTAAATCTGGCATTAGCTGGATAAGCAAATTCGATGCGAGCGATTGTCTCACGAAAATTGGTGGGCAACTGCCTGAAGAGTATCTTCTCTTGGAGAAAACGAAGATACCTAAGCGGATGTTCAAGCAAACAACTCGCGCAGCCAGAATTATATTTCTATGCGCGCAGCAAGCGATCGAAGATAGCGGCATTGAATCAAACAAAATAAACAAAGATAAAGTCGGTGTTATAATTGGCTCAGGCGGTTCAAGCTTTCAGGACATTGATGAATCGCAGAATCTCGATTACACGAAGTTCAGGATCGTTCGTGAGATGCTAAATGCTCTTCCGGCGTGGATAAGTATTGAGTACGGCTTCGGTGGGCCCAGTTTTACGTTATCAACGGCATGTGCATCTGGTGGTTATGCGATCGGAATGGCTTATGAATTCATCAAATCTGGAAGATGCGACATGATAGTCGCTGGTGGAGTTGACACAATGTTGACAAAGGAAACTATCAGTCGCTATAATGCTATTATGGCAATTTCAGAGGAAAACGAGCATCCAGAAGAGAGCAGCAGACCATTTGACAAAAAGAGGAGTGGATTCGTACTTGCCGAAGGTGGGTGCGCCCTCATTTTGGAAAACCTATCCCACGCTGAGAAGAGGTCTGCTCAAATATATTCCAAAGTATCGGGGTTCGGCGCTAATTCAGAAGCTTATAATATCTATGCACCTGAACCAACTGGAGAGGAAATGGCGCGAACCATGGAACTTGCTATAATGGATGCCAAGATCCCTAAAGAGAAAATAGGATATGTCAATGCACATGGGACCTCGACTTATCATAATGATCTCTGCGAAACAATAGCTATTAAGAAGGTTTTTAAAGAGCACGCCTATAAAATAGCAGTTAGCTCCCAAAAGTCAATGATAGGACACACAATAGGAGCCGCCGGCGCGATAGAATTCGCCATTACTGCGCTTTCATTAAAAAATCAGCAGATCACCCCTACGATAAACTATGAATATCCAGATCCAGAATGTGATCTGGATTATGTTCCAAACTTATCTCGAAAAACCATGGATTTAAATGCCGCTATTAGTAATTCCTTCGGATTTGGAGGACATAATTGTTCAATTGTTCTGGAGAGGTACCAATGACAGATTCGAGCGCGATTCTGAAACGTATTATATCTGAACGTAGAAGCGTCAGAGAATTCTTGAACAAGCCTGTTCCTAAGGAGCTTTTGCTCGAAGTGATCAATGCAGGAAGGCTGTCGCCATCACCTACTAATAGCCAACCATGGTATTTTCTCATTCTTTCCGGAAATGATACGAAAAAAGCATCCCAGATTATATCCCAAGAGGCAGAGGACTTGGAGATCGCCGGGTATAAAGAGATTGCCCTTGATTCTGCGAGGATTATTGCTAATGCACCGCATGTTATCACTGTATGGAACATGAAATATAATTCAAATCGTTTAAAAAGGCTTAAAGACCTGATTGGTGAAGATTACTATAGGAACTATGAGATAGCAGAAATCGCATGTATTGGTTGTGCTGTAGAGAATATGTGGTTAACAGCTCAATCACTAGGGCTTGGTATGGTGTGGCTTATGGCCAGTAGAAAAAGCTACGAAGAATGTTCAAAGGAATTTGGCATTGACGGAAACATAATAGCGTATATTCCCATAGGATACCCATCTGAAGGTGCCTTTGGAACTTCCGCTTTACATACACAAAGGAAATCTATTGAGGAAGTCTGCTCCTTTTATAATTCGCAGGATACAAATGAATCATAAAATGACCGGTCCCTTCATACAAGATCGTAAGAAAGCACAAGCTTTGGAAAAGCTTGTGCAAAGGGTACTAGGTGTGTCCGCCCCTAGAGTAGCATTTTTATTCCCGGGAAATAGCATTGATTACACAGAGACGCTTGAAAATTTTGGCAAAAACCAATTTTTCCTGCAAAATTGTAAAGCTGCGCGGATCAACAAGGATAGCATCCTAAAGGCCTCCGAAGCTCATAATAGTCCTGTTGATCATGAATTATCCAATCAGGTCCTCATATATACAATCTGTTGTTCAATTTGTGACTATTATAAAAGCAAGGGGATCTCGCCAACTTTGGTTTCGGGTTACAGTATGGGTATCTATTCCGCATTCTATGCGGCAGAAGCTTATACTTTCGAAACCGGACTTTCCATACTGAAGAAAGCTTTCCATATGACAAAAGACTTGTATATATCAAAGAGAAAACAGAGATTTGAGATGGGGGTGATTATCGGGCTATCAGAAAACGATATTCACTGCGTTTTCAAAAAGGTTGGTGGGACAATGGACATAGCCAGCTTCAATGGTGCACATAGTTTCCTTATTGTGGGGGAACAAGAGAAAGTGAAAGTATGCCTTAAAAAAGCAGAAGTGATGGGAGCTTTTAAGGCAGAATGCATTGGCGGAGGAGGACTTGGATATCACACCCCCGTTTTAAGAGAGATCGCGGATGAATTCTATGAATTCCTGAGTCACTGCGATATTTATAATCCTGTATACGCGTTTTTATCTCCGATTACTATAGATCGAGTGACCGACCAAAGTGCAATTGTTGATGAGATCATAAAAAACATGTATTCTCCAATTCATTGGTCATCCTTTATAAACACCCTTTTTAATATCTATAACATTTCAGTGTGTTATGAGGTAGGACCTGGAGACTCACTAACCAAGATGACAAGGTATATTAACAATAAAGTAAAAGTCCACCCTTTTTGTGTTGTGCAACCTGGTTTGGTGGCTTTCTAGGGGTGTCCGCCCCTAGGGAAGAAAATTGACCACCAAGGCACAAAGGAAGGAAATAAGAAATTCTTGTAGGGGGCGTGTTGGCAATACGCCCCTATTTCGTGCCTTTGTGGTGGGAAGTTTTACAGTGCCTGTCCAAAAAGGAGGGGCAAGCAAATGAAATCATCTATAATACACACGATTGATGGAGCATAGCTCAGCAGAAGCTTCGCCCTCCCTCAGCACTCCAAAGAGAAAACTCCTGTTCTCCAATGCTGGGATGCCATACCCCATAGTAAAGCGAGGGAAGGAAGTCTGGGAGCCGGAAGTCCAGGGGATACCCCCGGGAGTTACAGGCAGAGCAGAATATCAGGAGCTGAGCTTCGATTTGAAAACAGGGGATCTTGTGATCTTCTATTCCGATGGGGTTATCGAGGCCACCAATAAGGAAGAAGAAATGTATCAAACTGAGCGATTGCTGGAACTACTACAGAGAGCGGATTCAGGCATTTCAGCTCGGGAGATGGTGGATTTGATAGTGAAGAATGTCACTGGATTTATGGATGGTGAAGAGGCATACGATGACATCACAGTTGTCGTTTTACGATGTAAGGAGTGAATTAGGTACCCTCGATCTCGTGTCCAAAAAATTTGGGACACCCCATGTTTTTTGATACGGATTGATGCCTGCTAATCCTCAAGTGATTCCCAAGGAAAGATACAATTCATGAATGTAGGACTTGTTGGCTATGGAAAGATGGGAATGGAAATCTTCAAACTATTATCAGAAAAAGGTTTTCCTGTCACAGTTTTTGTAAGAAGCGAAGAGAAATCAAAGTATAATAAAAACAAAATTGATAGAGGGCTTGAAAGATATCTGAGGAAAGGAATAATCACTGAGGAAGAGTTCCGGCAAAAAAAGGTATCTCTTCTGTTTACAAATCATCTGGAAGATTTAGCGTTATCTGACGTAGTCATTGAGTCTATAGTTGAAGACCGCCAGGAAAAACTAGATATTTTCCATCGTCTGGAATCTATCATTGGGCCTAAAGCCATTTTTCTTACTAATACTTCATCCCTCTCCATAACGGATTTAGCCAGGGAACTGAAATATAAAGACCGGTTCTGTGGACTTCACTTTTTCCATCCTGTTTCCTTAATAGATTTGGTTGAGATCATTAAGTGGACAGGTGTTCCTGCGGATCTGATTAATCTTTTAGCGGATTTTTGCAAAAGTATTGGGAAAAAGGCTATTGTCGTCAATGATACACCCGCCTCAGCTATTAATGCTATCCTGACATATTACTACTTAGAAGGATTGTATATATTAGAACAAGGTCTGGCTCTTCCTTCAAAACTGGATGAGTTAGGGAAAAGATTCTTCTTCATCGGTCCGTGCGAATCTCTGGATGCAGTCGGTATCAGCCTTTTTACAGAAGCACTAGAAAGAACGCGGCATGTGGACAAGGAAGGAATGGTTATACCTGAGTTGCTTTATAAGATGTCTTCTGAAGGGCGACTGGGAAAGAAATATTCTAAAGGTATCTTCCTTTATCAAGAAGGGAAAATAGCGGACGATGTGCCAGAGTTTTATCTAAATCCTGATCAATCCCACTCACACAAATATACAGATGACAGTGAATCATTTATTGCTAAGAGGCTTCTTTACTCAGTTTTTAACGGGTTTTTATATGGTTTAGAGAGAGGTGTCTCTTCAATGGAGGAGTTGGATTTTGGCGTAAAGGAAGTATTGAATATGAAAGATGGCCCTTTTACAATGATGCGGTCAATTGGGATAAAAAAGTTAAGTGAGGAATTCAATATACTTGCTCAAAGAGTGGGAATCAGATTCAGGCAAACCGCTCTTGAGAAACTACTTTACCCGGCATTGTCAAAAATAAAATGAGAGAATAACCGCAGGGACGCAGAGAGCGCAGAGGAACACAGAGAAGGAAAGGAGGAAATATAAAATCCTATTTTCTCTGCGTTCTCCGCGCCTCTACTTCGAAAATAGGATTTAGCCACAGATGAAACACAGATTATCACAGAAAAGCACAAAAAAGAATCTATGAGATTCCGTGCTAATCTGTGCCATTTATGGGCTAATAGGCTTATAAGCCCATGAGCCTATAAGCTTATGAGTCTACTAGCGTGTGAGCGTAGCTCATGAGGGTCTGCGGTGAGAAATTTTACAGTGCCCTTACCCATAGGCGGTCGATCAGGAATGAAACTGACTTTGATTTGCCCAAAGTGGCAGAAAGGATTGTGGAGTGTGAGGTTTTTCAGTATGCCTTCACTTGGCCTTGTGTGCATTGCTTCAGCCACCCCTGACGATGTGGAAGTTGAAATAATAGATGAAAACATAGAGGAACTTCACTTTGAGGAAACAGATATTGTAGGGATATCTACAATGACGCCAACAGCCCACCGGGCTTATGAAATAGCAGATAAATATCGCGGGCTTGGGAGTAAAGTGATATTGGGAGGCATTCATCCATCAATTCTCCCACAGGAAGCTATTGAACATGCAGATGGCGTAGTCATTGGAGAGGCAGACGAAATATGGCCCCAGGTAATTCAGGATTTTGCAAGAAATAAACTGCAGAGGTTTTATATCGCAGAGCAAAGGCCAGATCTCTCCAAATTACCATCGTTCAGGAGGGATCTCATAAGAAGAAATAAGTACTTCGTCAAAAATCCTGCTCAGACTTCCAGAGGATGCCCGGTTAACTGTGATTTTTGTTCTGTCTCTAGATTCAATGGCACTCGAGTGAGGCATAGGCCAATAAAGGATGTAGTTCATGAGATAGAAGGTATGGAGGGTGGGATGACGCAATATGTTCCCTTTGCCGACCACAATATCACAGATGTTCTTTTCGTTGACGACAATATCGCAGCAGACCCTAAATATTCCAGAGAGCTTTTTAAAGCCTTAAAGCCGTTAAATATCAGATGGGCAAGTCAAACGTCGATTTTATTGGCTAAAGATAGTGAGCTGTTACAGCTTGCGGTTGAAAGTGGATGTAGGATCGTTTTTATAGGCTTTGAATCTTTAAGACAGGATGCGCTGAAGGAAGTCCATAAGGATTATCTTTATAGAACTGAAGAATATAGAGAAGTTATCAAAGTGCTGCATGATCACAGAATAGCTATAGAAGCCGCTTTTATTTTTGGGCTTGATAGCGATGATAAGGATGTGTTTAAACGAACAGTTGATTTTTGTTACGAGACCAACATACAGGTGGCTCAATTCACTATCCTTACACCATTTCCGGGTACTGCCTCATACAAAAGATTAGAAAAGGAGGGCAGAATTATTTCGCGCGATTGGAGGATGTACGATGCTTTTCATACCGTTTTCCGGCCCTTGCAAATGTTGCCTGAAGAACTGCAAGAAGGTGTTGAGAAAGCATATAAAGAGTTTTACTCTCTTAAATCTAGCGCCAAAAGGATTGCTTGCATGATGCCAAAATTAGGACCACAATATGCACCCCTGTTAGGCCTTATTAACTATGACTTTTACCGGTTTGCGATCTAAGCTATGGTACCAAATAAGTTGAAGATAGATGACGCGTTCCAAACATTGCCTCTAATATCTCTTATAGTTAGAAATGAGACTTATTATGTTGACATTGGGCGCATATAAAAGTTGGGGGAGGGGGTGACACGACAGCGCAAATATGGTAAACTTTCTTTGAAAAGAAAGGAGTTACCATTTTCGATGTCGTGTCTTAGAGATAGCATATGCCAGATCGATCCTTCTCTGCAAGAGTTAATCCAAGCAATTGAGAATGCATCAACGTTGAGCTGTTGATATTGTCTGCATGGCGTTTAGCCCGTGTATTGGCAGTCAGAATAGTGGAAGAGGTGCTGATTGAGCGAGCGCAACGTCCGACACCATGGCCTGATTGCCCCAGATGTGGAAAGCGTTTGCACAGCAAGGGCTTTGTCCCACGTCAGATTGCCAGTCTAATCGGGATTATCCGGTGGAAGCGTCGTGTAGGTCGATGTCCCAAGCTTTTGAAAAAAGCTTGAGCAAAAGGGTACTAGGGGCGTCCGCCCCTAGCCAATGGTTGTGGCATTGGCCAAATTGCACCCCTGGATAACGCTCTGGGATTGCTCCCGCATCAGCGAACCAGTATTGAGTTGCAGCAGTTGGGATGTCTGTTGGCCATATTCGTTCCGTTTGAAACGGTGGCAGTATTCCCCAGACAGTTACAATCTGGGGCTTATCTCAGTGCAAGTCAGTCCGACTGCGGTGTGGCATTGGGTTCAAAAGGCTGGGTCCAGTTGGCGGAGTTAGCAGCAGGTCAACTCCCACAGGTGGAGT
>Ga0315314_1003395_pt1 | contig 12484 bp, 10 predicted proteins | sample TDP9_MG_FD_203631 | JGI IMG/M metagenome (GOLD analysis project Ga0315314, IMG submission 203631) | Freshwater sediment microbial communities from Lake Towuti, South Sulawesi, Indonesia - TDP9 | ecosystem: Environmental > Aquatic > Freshwater > Lake > Sediment | place: Indonesia: South Sulawesi...
GATAATGCCAGCGGTGGGGAAATCAGGTCCTTTAATAAATTGCATCAGTTCATTAACCGTGGCTTCAGGGTGGTCAATGAGATAAGCGATGGCATCACAGACCTCACCCAGATTATGCGGGGGGATATTGGTCGCCATGCCGACGGCAATCCCGGCGCTGCCATTAACCAGTAGATTGGGTAGTCGAGTGGGCAAGACCACTGGCTCCTTAAGGCTATCGTCAAAGTTGGGCATAAAGTCAACAGTATCCTTTTCAATGTCAACCAACATCTGCTCCGAAACGGGAGCCAGGCGTACCTCGGTATAACGCATGGCGGCTGGGGGGTCATTATCCATGCTGCCGAAATTGCCCTGCCCATCAACCAGGACATACCGCATCGAGAAATCCTGCGCCATACGTACCATGGCGTCATAAACCGAGGCATCACCGTGGGGATGGTATTTACCCAGCACCTCGCCAACAACACGGGCGCTCTTCTTATAGGGGCTGGTGTGACTTAGCCCCAGACCATCCATAACATAGAGGATACGTCGGTGAACTGGCTTCAACCCATCCCGCACATCAGGTAAGGCACGGGAAATGATAACACTCATAGCATAGTCAAGATAAGAGCTCTTTAACTCATCTTCAATGTTTACCGGTTTGGTCTTGCCTAAAACCATATTGGTTGAACCTCCTAAGCCTCATCAAGGGTGTCCTCAGGCGGTAGTCCTACTTCCTCGCTGACTATAGTAAAGCCAGGCTCCTCTTCCACCACTTCCTCTTCCACCACCTCTTCTTCCACCACCTCCCCATATTCTTCTAACTCGCGTTTAATTATTCTATCGCTTATATAAGGCCGGGGGCTCTTGAACTCCTTAGCCGGAAAGGAAAGCTTGCCCGCCTGACTGGGGTCCTGATAGACCTCTCTGACAATCAGAGTTACCATCCCTTCCGCCGAGCTAATAATAGCTGCGCTATACCTATTACCCCCCTCCATCAATTTAATAAGCCGCTGTTCATGCTTAGGTTCAACTTGACCTAGATACTCACCCCACGCATTCTCTGCTATTAAATTAGACCCGTCTATCCTCAAATATACCCTATCACCAGCCACCATTTTGGCTAGTACCTCACGGGGGGCGAGGCGGTAAAGGTTAACCACCCCTGCTTTACCTGTTTCTTCAACGAAATGCTGCGGCTCGACATGGGTAGAGTCCTCTAAACCAACCATGGCTTCCCCGAGACGAGACAGACGCTCGAGATTTTTCTTGGCGATCATATTATACGGGTCAAGTGCTAGAGCCCGGCTGTAGGCCTCCTTTGCCCGAGAATATTCGCCTAGCTCCATATAGGCTCTACCCAGTCGGTTATAGGCATTGACATCGTTAGGGAAGCTTTCTATCAGGCTCTGGTTGGCGGCTATCGCCTCCCGCCACCGACCCTGCATAGCTAAGGCTATTGCCTGCTTACTGCGCCGCCGTCTTAGTCCTGCCTGTTCCTCTTCTTGATATGACATCCTCTACCTCTTATGCCGCCATTTCTACCTCAAATGCCTGGTGCAAGGCACGAACTGCATCCTTAACCCTAGCCTCATCAATAATGCAGGTTATTCTTATCTCTGAGGTAGTAATGAGCTGGATATTTATGTTCTGCCGACTTAGGGTGTCAAACATTCCAGCGGCAAAGCCGGGGGTATTCTGCATCCCAGTGCCAATAATGCTAACCTTGCCCAATTTGGAATCACCGACACACTCCCTAGCCCCGATTGACTTGGCTATAGGCTCAACCACACGCATTGCCTTAGCCAAATCACCTCTAGCTACAGTGAAGGTCAAATCGGTGATTTTATTAATGCTGGCATTCTGGACAATGGTATCAATACTGATGCCAGCCTTGGCTAGGGGCTGGAAGATGGAGGCAGCAATACCTGGCTGGTCAGGAACACCAACCACGGTTATCTTAGCCACATCAAGGTCATAAGCTATACTCCTCACCTTATTTCTGACTTCCATAGACACTCCTCCATGAATTAATGTACCCGGATTTTGGCTGAAGCTAGAGGCTACCAGGATTGGAATATTGAACAGCTCCCCCAGCTCAACCGCCCGAGGGTGCATCACCTTAGCTCCGTAGGTCGCCAGCTCTAGCATTTCCTCATAGCCAATCTCAGATAGCCGGCGAGCCTCAGGGATAAGCCGCGGGTCAGCAGTATAGACTCCGTCAACGTCGGTATATATCTGACATATTTCAGCCCCGAGGCTGGCAGCCAGAGCCACCGCCGTGGTATCGGAGCCACCCCGCCCCAGGGTGGTTATATCCATGTTACCGGTAATACCCTGAAAGCCGGCGACGATGACAATGTTCCCCTTCTCCAGCTCCTTGACCACTCTCTGGGATTCAATCTTCAGGATTCGAGCCCGGCTATAGGCTGAATCGGTCTGAATCCCTGCCTGAGCCCCGCTCAGGCTGATAGCATCATAACCCATATCCCTCAGCGCCATTGCCAGCAAGGTGCTGGAAACAAGCTCGCCGGTAGACAGGAGAACGTCAAGTTCCCTCTCACTAGGTTGCGTTGAAACCTGGTGGGCTAGGTCAATAAGTTCGTCGGTAGTATCTCCCATGGCTGAGACGACAACCACTACCTGGTCGCCCTTATCCTTGGCAGCAGCTATCCGCCGAGCCACATTCTTAATCCGCTCGGCATTTGCCACCGATGTCCCGCCATATTTTTGGACAATTAGTGCCATCTTTTACCTCAAAAGGCATAATTAGCTATGCCTGTATCAGCATATTCATAATATTATACCCGTTGTCAATAAAAAAGCCTAATTTTTTGGCTTCGGATTCGGTGAATCTTTTTGCCCCATTGGCCGTAAAACCTGGTCCCCAGAACATAAATGGCACCGGGTCGGGAACATGGGTCTGAGTCTGGAGCGGGGTGGAGTGGTCGGGCATGACCAGCAGGCGAAGGGAGTCTGGTTGCCAGGAGCGGAGCCGGCTGACAACCTCGCTGTCTATCCTCTGGATAGCCTCTATCTTAGCATCGATTGAACCAGAATGAGCCGCTTCATCCGGGGCTTCAATATGAATAACGACCAAATCATGGGCAGCAAGGGCGCTTAGAGCCCCGCTTGCCTGAGCCGCATAGTCGTTGTCCAGACCATCAGTTACCCCGGGTATATCTAATATATCCATGCCTACCATTCGGGCTAAGCCGCGGAGGAGGTCAACCCCGGAGGTCATAGCAGCACTAAGACCATAGACTTGCTTAAACGGTGGCATATCAGGTATCTTACCACTGCCCCAGAAGAGCCAGAGCATGGTCGCTGGGATATCGCCACGAGACCTACGCTGTATATTCACTGGGTGGTCCCAGAGTACCGCTTCTGAGCGCTGCATCAAGTCCAGCAATAGGTCGCTTCCCGGACCTTTGGGTAGAAACTCGGCAATAGGCTTATCGTGGATATCATGAGGGGGAGTGCAAGTCGCCAGGAGTGTATCCTCTCGCCCCTTTAATAGGCAGATGTGTCGGTAGCTGACACCGGGGTAAAAGTGTATTTTATCGCTACCGAGGGTCTTATTCAAGGCAGAAATAAGCGGTTGGGCTTCATCAGTGCTGATATAGCCAGAGCTATAGCTCCACATTTTACCGTCACGAACCGCCACCAGGTTGCAGCGAAAGACAGCATCCCTGTCATCAACTGGGATGCCCAGGCTCTTCGCCTCAATGGCACTCCGACCCCGGTAGTAGACCTTGGGGTCATAACCGAAAGCCGAAATACAAGCGCAGGCACTGCTGGGTTCCATCCCCGGCGGTATGGTGCGGACAAGACCCAGAACACCCTGCGGTGCCATGGCATCCAGGTTTGGGGTATGAGCCAGCTCGAGGCAGGTCTTGCCGTCACACTGAGGCAATGGCCAACCAGAAGCACCGTCTATTACCAAAACGCAATATTTCATCTTATCTTTATAACCCTATCCCCTTAATCCCCTTCCCCTTAGAAAGGGGAAGGGGAGGTAGTTTTTAAGAGGGACGAAGTCCCTCTTTGACGCCCTATCATTGTAGGGGCTTTGCCCCCTCTCTTACCTTCACTCCCCCTTCCCTTAGTATGAGGAAGGGGAGGTAGTTTTTTGTTAACCTCACCCCCTTAGTCCCCCTCTCCTTTGAAGGAGAGGGGGAGGGATTACTTTTGAAGGGGCTTCGCCCCTTCAATCTACCCTTGATAGAAGAGGGCAAATCTGCCTATAATAGATGGTTGCGGGGCGTAGCGCAGCTTGGTAGCGCGCAGCGTTCGGGACGCTGAGGTCGGTGGTTCAAATCCACTCGCCCCGATGTTACTCTTTTACCTTCTTCTTGGCTTCCTCCCACAGGGCGTTTTGCTGGTCGAAGGATAGTTGGCTAAAGTTTAACCCGCGCTGGCGGCAGACCTCTTCCATATAGTTAAAGCGCTGGTAAAAGCGCTGGTTTGCCTGCCTCAGTGCTGCCTCTAAATCAATGCCCAACCGGGAAGCAATGTTAGCCAGGGTAAATAGTAAGTCACCAAATTCCCGGGCTTTCTCCTGGCTCGTGGCTTGTTCAAATTCCTTAACCTCCTCAGCCAGCTTATCAATGACGCCGTGGATATCCTTCCAGTCAAAGCCAACCTGCGCTGCCCGCCGTTGAATCTCCTGGCTATAACTCAGCGCCGGCATTGGCTTGGGCACACTGGCTAAAATAGAGGCACCGGTCTGCCTTTCCTCTTGCTTTAAAGCCTCCCAGTTAGCTGCTACCTCCTCGGCATCCTTCACCTTCAGCGAGCCAAAGATGTGGGGGTGGCGGTGGACTAGCTTGGTATTGATGCTCTTCAATACCTCCCCGAGCTCAAATTCCCCGACTTCAGTGGCAATCTGAGTATGGAGGACAATCTGCATCAGCAGGTCGCCCAACTCATCACAAAGCTTAGCCGAATCCCCCTTATCCAGAGCCTCTAACACCTCATAGCACTCCTGCAACAGGTTTTTTCGTAGCGAGGCGTGGGTCTGCTTTCTGTCCCAGGGACAGCCGTCAGGGGCTCGCAACCGGGCGATGATATCGACCAGAGTGGTAAACTGGCTTAAGTTCCCAGGTAAAGACAAATTAACCTCCTTAACTCATTTTAGTATGACACCAATGAACTGCCGCTGCCCTCGCAAAAATTGGGCAGCTGACATAACTCGCTTGCCTTCTATTTGAACCGTTATCACCCCTAAAATACCGCTACCGGTACCGACGCCAAAGGCAGCCTTTTCTTCCGGCATGGCTACTACCTGCCCTACCTCAACACTCCCTTCCCCAGGTAGAGGCACCGCCTCAATAATCTTAAGCTGCCTTCCCTGCCATCTGGTGTAACACCCCGGCCAGGGGTGGAAAGCCCGCACCCGCTGCCATATGTCTATGGCTGGCAGATGCCAATTAATCTCACCATCCTCCTTGGAGATTGGGTTAGAATAGGTAGCTTCAGCTTCATTCTGAGGTCGGGGGGTGAGCTCACCCCTTACCCAGTGGGGTAAAACTTCGAGCAGCAACTGGGCGGCTATCAAGGACAGCTTAGCGGTAAGGGAGTCGGTGGTATCCAGCGCTGAAATAGGAATCTGTGCCCTGGCTAATATCGGACCGGTATCTAGCCCCTTGTCCATCAGCATAACGCTAACCCCGGTAAAGTCATCACCAGCTAGAATAGCCGAGGCTACTGGTGAAGCGCCCCTAAATCTAGGTAACAGCGATGGGTGAAGATTAATACACCCGTATCTAGGGAGGTCTAAAATTGACTGGGGCAGAATCTGACCAAAAGCAGCGACCACTATAATATCAGGGTGAAAACCAGCTAGCCGGGCTATAGTCTCGGCATCCTTCAAGCCAGCCGGCTGTATTACTGGTAGCTTGTGGGTTATTGCTACCTTTTTCACCGGGGTAGAAACCAGAGACCGCCCCCTGCCTGCTGGTCTATCCGGCCGGGTATAGACTGCAGCCACCTGGTAATGGCTAAGAATGAGGTGCTCCAAAGAGGGGACGGCAAACTCAGGGCTACCCATAAAAACAAGTCGCAAATTAAACCTCCTACGGCTAAATCTTAACATCAAAAAAATTTTGTGACAACTAGCCACTTTATACCCAACGTTAAATATTGGCTAAAAAACAAGCCCGGCAGACTTAGTAAGGCAAAATAGGGTTTGAAATGCCCAATAATTAGCACCAGAAACCTTGCCAGCCGAAAGTCCCGTTGGTTATGATTAAGGCGAGATTTTGACAATTGTCCAAAAGGAAAATTTTGTAATATTTTGTCATTTTATATCTGTGGGGGAAATATTGACCAAACAAAAAAGTCTGACAGACTTTTAAAGGGAAGACAGGAGTTAAAAACAGCCAACAACCAGCACCAAAACTCTTGCCATGGGGCGAAAACCTTGGTAGTATTTCATTGTCTCCCCATTTTTAATCCCTCCCCCTGCCCCGTCCAAGCTCCCCGGTCGGTTAAGACAAAATGGGCTCAAAATGAGCGAAAGGAGTTTAATGGACGCTGGGTCGGCGCAACAAATCTGGGAAACCGCCCTAGGCGAACTGCAAATCCAAGTCAATAAGCCAAACTACCGGACCTGGCTAGAAAAAACTACAGGTTTAAGTTACCACGATGACCAGTTTGTTGTCGGGGTACCCAATACCTTCGTCGCTGAATATTTAGATAAGAACCAGCGCTCTTTGATTGAGAAAACGCTCATTGGTCTTACCGGTCGTGATACCAATGTCACCTTCCAAGTAGATTCCAGGCACCGAGATTCACCAAGTAGCTATAGTGTCCGAGAAGAACACCAGCCAAGGTTCAACCCAAAATACACCTTTGATTCCTTCATTATTGGTAGCTGTAATCGTTTAGCCTATGCCGCAGCGCTGGGGGTGGCTGAAAACCCGGGTCAGTGCTATAATCCGCTATTTATATATGGCGGGGCGGGTTTAGGCAAGACACACTTGCTGCACGCTATCGGGCATGCCGCTCTAGCCAACAATATTAACGTGCTTTATGTTAGCAGTGAGCAGTTTACCAACGAGTTTATTAAGGCGATTCAAGACAGAAAAACAGAGGAGTTCCGCAATAAATATAGAAGCGTGGATATGCTGTTGATTGACGACATCCACTTCATCACCGGCAAGGAGCAGACAGAAGAGTGCTTCTTCCACACCTTTAATGAGCTACATAACAATAACCGCCAGATGGTTATCACCAGTGACCGCTCCCCGAAAGCCATGCCGGCAGGCAAAACAAAACGAAGAGCCTGTGCCCCCGTTGAAGAAAGACTTTATTCCCGTTTTGAGTGGGGGTTAATTGTTGATATCCAACCGCCTGACTTTGAAACCCGCCTCGCTATTCTACAGGCTAAGGCTAAGCAAAGAGAGCAGGATGTGGCTTTGGATGTGCTGGAGCTTATTGCCCAGCGGATTCAGCACAACATAAGGGAGCTTGAAGGAAGCCTAAATCGGGTCATTGCTTACGCCAAACTGTTTAAAGCTTTAATTACCCCGGAGATAGCTGCCCAAGCGCTAGAGGATATAGCCGCTAAACGTCCCAGGGCAGCTATCACCCCGGCTCAAGTGATAGAAGCTGTGGCTAACAGTTTCCAGCTAGCCCCAATAGACTTGAAGAGCCGGAAAAGAGACAAGGAGACGGCTTTAGCTCGACAGGTAGCAATGTATCTTATTAGGCAGGAACTAAATTGCTCACTGGCTCAAATTGGTAAGGAATTGGGGGGAAGAGAGCCCATAACCGTTAGCTCAGCGTGTAAAAAGATAGCTAGTACCATAAAAAGCGATGCTTATTTACGCCAAAAAATTGTAGATATTCAACAAATTCTATAGCCAATAAAAAAGGGTTGATAACTCTATAAGCAAACTATAAACAAACTAGCCTCATAAAAATATTAGATTTATGATAACCCCCTTCCTGGCTAATAGACTGAAAAGTAGCAGTAAGCCAGCTTTGAGCCTACCTAAAATTCCACATATATTATAATTTTGTCATCTATGATTATTAGGATTATTATCTAATAGATTACATCTTTAGGGGAACATAATTTATAATAATTACAGGGTTAGCTAGGTATGTATGATAGGGTAGAAATAAGGGTGAGGGCGGGTAATGGTGGGGATGGAGTAGTAAGCTTCAGGCAGGAGAAATTTGTTCCTTTTGGTGGGCCTGATGGTGGTGATGGGGGTGATGGGGGAGATGTGATAGTTAAAGCTGATGGTAGTGTCAGCAGCCTGCGGGCACTGGAGCGCCGACGCTTCTATAAGGCGGCTGATGGTGAGAGTGGGAGGGGTAAAAAGAAACACGGTAAGAAGGGGAAGGACCTGATATTAACCGTGCCGGTAGGGACGGTGGTCTTAGATAAGACCCAAGTAGGTGGTGATGCCGTTATCGCCGATTTGGAGCAGCCCGGTGAGCAGGTAGTGATAGCTAGGGGTGGGAAAGGGGGGTGGGGCAATGCCCGTTTCGTTTCGGCGACTAATCAAGCCCCACAGATTGCTCAAAAGGGGGAGGCTGGGGAGGAGAATTCGGTAATATTAGAATTGAGGCTTATCGCTGATGTTGGGGTTATGGGGTATCCCAATGTGGGCAAGTCGACCTTATTAGCTGCCTGTTCAGCAGCCAAGCCTAAAATTGCCAGTTATCCTTTCACCACCCGTGAGCCTGTTCTGGGTCTGGTTGAAGTTGGGCAACGAAGCTTTGTGTTGGCTGAGATCCCGGGGTTAATAGGTGGCGCCCACCTTGGACGCGGTCTGGGACACGATTTTCTACGCCATATTACCCGGACCAAGATACTTATTCACTTGATAGATGGTAGCTCGGCATCCCCGGTGGATGACATGATACAGGTAAATAATGAGCTCAGCCTCTATGATTCAGCCCTGGCACAGAAGCCCCAGCTGGTGGTAGTCAATAAGATTGATTTGCCCGAGGTTCGGGCTCGATTGGCTGAGATTAGGGATGCGTTTAATGAAGTTGGAACCTCACCCCGCTTCATTTCAGCCGCCACCGGGGAGGGTGTTTCCGAGCTTATGGCTGAAGCCATGGAGATGGTGAGTCGGGTTGCGATTGGGGTGGGGGGTGGGGAGAAGATGGTGAGAAAGGTTTTCCACCCCCAGCCCCGAGTTACCGGCCCCAGCGTACATAAGGAAGGCGATACCTTTGTTGTTGATGCCCCGGAACTGGAGCGCATCGTCGCCAGGGTAGATGTATCTAGCCCTGAAGTACGGCGGCAGATTAGGAGGCAATTCAACAGGCTGGGGGTGAGCAAGGCTCTGGAGAAGGCAGGGGTTAAGCCTGGAGATAAGGTTCGCTGTGGGAGTTTAGAATGGGAGTGGTAGGATGAATATAGGTGTGTTGGGGGGGACATTTGACCCAATCCATTATGGGCACCTTATTATTGCCGAGGCAGCAAAAGCCCGACTGGATTTGACTGAGGTTCTTTTTGTCCCGGCTGGTCTGCCGTGGCTGAGGATGGACAGTCCTCTTTCGGCTGCGGAGCATCGTGTCCAGATGGTGCGCCTGGCTATTGGCGATAAGCCTTATTTTAAACTGTCAACGGTGGAGGTAGAGCGGGCTGGTCCATCTTATACGGTTGAGACCATTGCCGAACTAAAGGGTCAGCTTGGGGCTAGGGATGAGCTGTTTTTCATTTTGGGTTGGGACAGTTTAGCCGAGCTGCCTAAGTGGCGGGAGCCGGAGAGGCTGATTAAGCTGTGTCGCCTGGTGGCAGTCCCCAGAGTAGACCAGCCTAAGCCTGACCTAAAATCTCTAGAGGCTGCTATCCCTGGATTAGCTCAGAGGGTTATTCTGCTTGATACACCGGAGGTAGATATTAGTGCCTCAGAAATCAGGCAACGGGTGGCCCAGGGGCTAGCCATTGGGCACCTTGTCCCTGAGCCAGTTGCTAGATATATTCGGGAACAGGGGCTATATACTAAGGCATAGACCCTAGTAGGAGGTTGCACTATGAAGACATATCCTAGTCTAGAGTTGGGGTTGGATACCGAATTTACCAGAAGGATTAAGGAAATTGCCACTGAGGTTGGGGCGTTCCTGACCGGCGAGTTTACCCTCACCTCGGGGAGGAAGAGCAATTATTACATTGATGGCAAAAGGATAACCCTATCTGCGGAGGGAGCCTACCTGGTGGGGAAGGTCATATTTGACGAGCTGGTTAAGACCGGGGTTGATGCTGTCGGTGGGGTGGCAACCGGGGCTTACCCTATGGTCACTTCGGTCGCCTTGGTTAGCCAGCTAGAGGGGAAGCCGATGCCAGCTTTTATCGTCAGGGAGGTAGCCAAGGAGCACGGAACGATGAGGCAGATTGAAGGGCATCTTAAGCCAGGGTCTAGGGTGGCGATAGTTGATGATGTGCTTACCACCGGGGGGTCAGTGCTCAAGGCAATAGAGGCGGTGGAAGCAGCCAAGTGCAGGGTGGTGAAGGTTATGGTGCTGGTTGACCGCCAGGAAGGTGGAAGCGATAGACTGAAGCAAGAGGGCTACGATTTTACGGCTCTGTTGAGCGTAGTCCATTAAATATCGAGGTTTCGGACGCTTTTGGCGTGGGCTTGGATAAAGGCTTTGCGGGGTGGGACTTCGCTCCCCATTAATACATGGAAGGTGTGGTCGGCTTTGGCGGCGTCTTCTAAGGTAACGGTAAGCAGGGTGCGACTAGCCGGGTTCATAGTGGTTTCCCACAGTTGCTCGGCAGTCATCTCGCCCAGACCCTTATACCGTTGAACGTCTATCTTTTTCGCCCCTTTTAGCTGACGCATTATTTCTTCCTTTTCTTGTTCAGTGTAGACCCAGTGTTGAGAGCTATCGGTTTTAATTCGGTAGAGGGGTGGCTGGGCAATAAACAGGTGCTCATGGTTAATCAGGTCGACCATGTGGCGGAAGAAGAAGGTTAAGAGCAGGGTGCGGATGTGAGAGCCATCAACATCGGCGTCAGTCATTATAATGACCCGGTGATAACGGAGCTTTGATAGGTCAAAGTCATCGTCTATGCCGGCGCCGAGAGCGGTAATGATAGCACGGATTTCTTCATGGGTAAGCATCTTGTCTAAGCGTGCCTTTTCCACATTTAGGATTTTGCCCCGCAGTGGCAGGATAGCCTGAAAGCGGCGGTTCCGTCCCTGCTTGGCGGAACCACCGGCTGAGTCGCCCTCGACGAGGTATAGTTCACGGTAAGCTGGCTCTTTCTCCGAGCAATCAGCCAGTTTCCCGGGCAGGGTACCTGTATCCAGGGTGCTCTTTTTAACAATTAGGTCGCGAGCCTTTCTGGCGGCTTCTCTGGCTCTGGCGGCGGTAGTACACTTATCGATAATTCTTTTGGCATCATCGGGGTGTTCCTCAAGGTAGAGGGCTAGCTCCTCGCCGATGACACCCTCGACCAGGCTTTTAACCTCGGGGTTGCCCAGCCTGGCTTTAATCTGGCCTTCAAACTGGGGTTCGGCGAGCTTAATACTGATAATTGCGGTAAGCCCTTCTCTGACATCGTCACCTATCAGGTTTGACTCCTCATCTTTGAGGAGCTTGTTCTTGCGGGCGTAGTCATTGAGTACCCGGGTTAGTGCTGAACGGAATCCGGTGAGGTGAGTGCCGCCATCCACAGTATTAACACAGTTAGCGAAGCTATAGGTGGACTCGGTAAAGCCATCATTATACTGGATGGCGGATTCGATGATGGTGCTATTTACCTGTTTACAGATATAAATAGGAGGATGGCAGACTTCGCGATTTCGGTTAAGGTAGCCGACGAAGCTAGTAATTCCACCATCAAAGTAGAAGGTTTTCTCGAGGTCTTCCTGTTCGTCCTTGAGGCATATTTCTAGCCCCTTATTCAGGTAAGCCATTTCCCGTATTCGCTGGCTGAGGGTATTAAAATCATAGCTGACCTTGCCGAATATGACTTCATCAGCGAGGAAGGTAATGGTAGTACCGGTGCCACTGGCTTCGCCTATTTGTGTTACCTCGCCTTGGGGAGTGCCTTGCTTGTACTCCTGTTGGTAGAGCTTGCCATCGCGCCTGACATTAACCCTGAACCAGGAGCAGAGGGCATTGACTACCGAAGCCCCTACCCCATGCAGCCCACCTGATACCTGGTAGGTCTTACCGCCGAATTTTGCCCCAGCGTGTAGGGTAGTCATTACTGTCTCCAGGGCGGATACATTGGTGGCGGGGTGAATCTCTACCGGGATGCCACGTCCGTTGTCGTCAACCTTAACGGTATTATCCTGTTGGATGACAGCCTCAATTTTGGTGCAGCAGCCAGCCATGGCTTCATCAATGCTGTTATAGATAATTTCATAGACCAGGTGGTGCAGTCCGCGCTGGTCAGTGCTGCCAATGTACATACCCGGTCGGCGGCGTACCGCCTCCCGCCCGCCCAGCACCTGGATAGCCTCGGCGGTATACTCGTTATTTACTGGCTCAGTATTCTGGGTCATAGTTAGCCTTTACC
>Ga0315314_1003396_pt1 | contig 12484 bp, 14 predicted proteins | sample TDP9_MG_FD_203631 | JGI IMG/M metagenome (GOLD analysis project Ga0315314, IMG submission 203631) | Freshwater sediment microbial communities from Lake Towuti, South Sulawesi, Indonesia - TDP9 | ecosystem: Environmental > Aquatic > Freshwater > Lake > Sediment | place: Indonesia: South Sulawesi...
GCCATGGCTTCAGACTTCCCCTTTGAACAGTGGCAGGGAATAACGTTTCCAGGCTTATACGGCCTCATTGCTACGGCGCACATGCAAAAATACGGTACGACGGAAGAACAGATGGCCATGATAGCCGTGAAGAACCATCACCACGGATTCCTAAACCCAAAGGCTCACATGCAAAAGGAAATAACCCTAGAACAAGCCATGTCATCTAAAATGATTGCCTGGCCCCTAAAACTTTATGATTGCTCCCTGATAACGGACGGCGGCGGCTGCCTCATTTTAACCAGACCCGAACTCGCCAAAAAATTCACGGATACGCCAGTCCACATTATAGGCTCGGGACAAGCAAGCGACACCATAGGACTATATGAAAGAGAGGAATTAACCACCCTAGCAGCGGCTAAGGCTGCGGCACAAGAAGCCTACAGGATGGCTGGAGTCACACCCAAAGACATAGACGTCGCAGAAGTTCACGACTGCTTCACCATCGCCGAAATCGTAGCCTACGAAGACCTAGGCTTTTGCAGTCCAGGAAAAGGAGGAACCCTAGTAAAGGAGGGCGTAACGCCCCTTGAAGGAGAAATTCCAGTTAATACTAGTGGCGGATTAAAGGCGAAGGGACATCCTGTGGGAGCAACGGGAACTGCTCAAGCCTACGAAATATACTTGCAATTAACTGAACAAGCTGAGAAGAGGCAGGTGAAAGACGCCGAAATCGGCTTAACCCACAACGTGGGAGGCTCAGGCGCCACAGCGACCGTGCACATTTACAGAAGGGAATAAGCATGGCGGAAACCCGTCCTTTTACAATAGAAAGTTTCTACACGTTCATAGGCGAAAAAAGGCTAATGGCAGCCAAATGCAACAAATGCGGAACACTGTTTCTACCGCCTAGGCCCATGTGCGCAAAATGCCTTTCCATGGACCTCCAGTGGACTGAGCTTAGGAAACGTGGAAAACTGCTAACTTATACTGTGATTCATATTTCGCCTAAACAGTTTGAATCTATGGCGCCCTACGCCGTGGGCATCATAAAACTAGAAGACGGCCCTAAACTACCAGGCATGATTCAGAATATTAAGCCCGAAGAAATTAAGGTTGGCATGAACTTAGAGGTTGACTTCAACACCGCGTTGCCTTCCCAGTGGCCCATGTGGCCTAAATATTTCTTTAAACCAGTTTAGAACACAAAAAGAGAGGGGAAAATGGTTTATCCTATTTTTGCTTGTTGCTTCAACCCACACTACGCTGGCTTTCGGGCTAGTGAAATTCGGAGTGAAGGAAAGCAAAACGTTCAGTTTCTGGTATAGGTTTTGAGCATCAGTCTGAACCGATGAGTAGACGGCGAAATTATAGCGCGTGCATAATGTTGAGTTATCGAAAATTATATATGAGTTCAGCTTACAATATTCCTCACGAGGTTATAACGATGAAGAGAAAAACTCTCTTGATCTGTTCGATACTGGTGGCTTTGGCGTTAATTCCAGCAATACAACCGGTTCAAGCGCCCACTATTGAGCAGTGGAACTGGGTCACTCCCGTTTACGAGGGCACGGACGACTACCATGGTCTTGACGTTATTGCCTACAAAGTGGGCACAACTGCAACGTTGATAGTAAAGGTCTTCAATGATCGTGCTAAGGCTCCGTTCAAAGTGAGGGTTCACATGAGCTGGGCGACAGAAAACAAGACTTCGGATGAAAAGGAAATTCAATCTGGACAATGGTATACCTTTCAGATAGGCATTCCAATTCCCAACGTAACAATAGCAAGTAACCTGGTTCTACATTCGTACAGAATATACGTCGAGTATGTAGAAGGCATTACGGTAAGGTGGCTGCCCGTTGTAAGCGGCTCCAATTTTGCCGTTTACTCTGCTGAACAAGCTGATGCACAACTGTTGAAGCAAGAATACACTGTCTGGCGAAACTCGTACTCGACTTCTGCTGGAGGGATCACGGCGCTATTAGGTATGACCTCTGAGGCTAAGGAACTGTGGACCAAGGCCGCAGTAGAGAGTTACTTGGGTGGAGAAAGCTATAAAGGTGGAAGCTTTTCTGACGCCAAAACACATTACGGAAACGCTTTAAACTACACTAAGGATGCTATAACATCCGATATAGAGAAAACCGCAAGCTTAGAAGACGCCCTTATAGGCCTCGTTGACGCTGGCAAAAGTCTTCTTTCAATGCAAGGATATGCATACTTAATCGCCAGCATAGGCTTCCTGCTCATTGGCGTCGGAGCCTTGATATACCTGATTAGAAGATCAAGACCCCCAGTAACCCCATAGAACACGCTAGCAACTCTAAATGAGTTGACAAAACCCCTTTTTTATATTTTTAAAGTGAACTTCGTGGTTTTGGTAACGCGAAGGTCCCTTCTGGCGTTGATGGGATTTCCCCTCCAAAATGTAGTAAACTTCCTTATGGCTGTCACCTTCCCGCTTGTTTTTGTAAGCTATATAAATAACTTTCGGCTCAACATCTAATTAGCCAGAATAGTAGAAGGAAGGCGACCTTTTATGAGTTTAGAAGATTACGTAAGCAATCCATTATGGCCCATCCTTGTTGAAACAGTTCACGCCATGGTAATGTATCCCCACCACAAGGCATACGCTAGAGACGTGGTTCTCCACGAGCAGCCCGAAGCAACGCCAGAAGACCTAGCAACAAAGCTGGGCATACCTCTAGGCGAAGCCCTCGTCATTCTCTACGAGCTCCGAAAACAAAAACCGGAAGTCGGTAACCTAATTACGTAAGGCGGATTTAACGCCATTTTCCCTCAAAGGCTATTTTATGAGAAGTCTTTAATTCTGATGCGCCAAAATTGTTTATGCGGTTGCTAGTAGGTGCTTCTGCATGATTGTAAAGAAGATTCATGAGAACCTTGGAGTGAAGGACGGTACAATTCGTTTCCTTGGAATTTGGGACACCACCCTTGATAGAGGAGCAGCAGTTACGCCCCATGCACATGATGATGTGGAGGAAGTTTACTATATTTTGGAGGGGAACGGAGAAATGAGGATAGGCGATGAGTCAAGGCTAGTGGGCGCGGGCGACCTAATATATATTCCGCCCAAAAAAATTCATATGCTTATTCAAGTAGGAGAGAGACCACTTCGCTTCATAACCGCAAGCGTCGACATTACAGGGATTGTTGAACCTCCATCAGCGCCTTCCTATGTAACGTAAGTTCATTGCTGTTGTTTAATCTGCTTTAAAAGGGTTAAAAAACGTGGATCGAAGACTTGGCCAACGCTGTTCTCTGCTGCTCACCCCTACTTAATGTTTCGGGATGCCTTCGGGAAAGCATCTTAAGATCCGTCAACTTCAGAATCCCATTAAATCTTGGTTTTGGGCGTTTTTGAGTAATTATCCATGTGACCGTTATGCTTATAAAGTTATAACGTAGCGATATATACGCTCAAACATAACGGAGGCTCAACATGCGTAAAGTATTCTTTGTCTGGGTGTCTTTGCTTGTCATCGCTGTAATAGCTTCAGTTGTGGCAACCACATACTATCTTAGACCTTCAACAAAAGAGAGATTGATTGTTTCAACTACCACGAGCCTTTACGACACAGGACTGCTGGACGCCATTGAAACAGAGTTTGAAGCGAAATATCCCATAGACCTCAACTTCATTTCTGTTGGGACAGGCATAGCGATTCAACACGCGCAGAGGGGCGACGCCGACTTGATCATGGTTCACTCGCCAACTGATGAGTTAGGGTTTCTAACAAGTGGAACCGGAGTCAACAGAAAAATAATAGCCTACAACTTCTTCGCCATCGTCGGACCTAAAACGGATCCCGCGGAAATTCGAGACACAGCACCACTGCAAGCCTTATCAAAAATCGTCGAAAGTGGCAGAAGCGGAACAGCCCAATGGGTTTCACGAGGCGACAACTCTGGAACGCACGTAAAGGAACAGAGCTTGTGGACAGCTGCGGGTTTCAGCTGGAAAAACTTGACAAAAGAAACCTCTTGGTACATCAGCGCTGGTTCAGGGATGGGCGCAACATTGAATATGGCTAATGAAAAATCAGCTTACACACTCGCTGATATGGGTACTTATCTAGCATATTCTAAACAAGGACGAATTCCACTGCTGGAGGTGCTTGTGGGGCAAGGAAAAGACCTGCTCAACGTATACAGTGCCATAGCTGTCAATCAGACGCTGCATACAAATGTGAACTTCGACGGAGCCATGACATTCATGAAATTTCTCATATCCGACGAAGGACAGCAGATCATTGAACAGTTCGGCAAAGCCGACTACGGACAAAGCCTGTTCTATCCGGCGGTGCGACTTCTTAAAGAGAACACGGATCCAGCAATGTCAGAGATGATCAGAGAATACGCCTTCTTCAATGGCACAGAGTGCCCACAAGAATACCGCAAAGGCTACCCAGAAATCTATGGCTAAAAGGTGCATCTCACCTTGGGAAATGAAATCATTGACGGCTTGCTTAAGGCTCTTCAACTCATTTTCTCAGGAGATCCCACAGTTTTTGAGATCTGTGTTAGGTCCATTCTGGTCTCTAGTTCAGCGACTATGCTCTCTGTTCTGTGGGGGCTACCAGTTGCGGCGATTCTGGGCTTAAAGAGATTCCCAGGCAGATTCCTTCTTAAGGGGTTCTTTAACGCCATGCTAGGCATACCGACCGTGGCTTTAGGGCTAGTTCTCTACCTCTTCTTCTCACACTCTGGTCCAGTAGGCTTTCTTCACTTGCTGTATTCACCGACCGCCATGATAATCGGGCAAGCAGTGTTGATAACACCGATAACAGTCAGTTTCATCACGAACGCCATCGAGTCAGTTGACCCAGAAATCAAAGAATTAGCCAAAACCTTGGGCGCCTCAGAAACCGAAGCCTCAATTGCAGTTTTGAAGGAGTCAATGGGCAGCGTTTCCTTAGCAGTAACAGCGAGTTTCAACAGAGCCATAGCTGAATTGGGCGTTGTTCTCATGGTGGGTGGAAACATAGCTGGTTTCACAAGCGTCTTAACGACAACGATAGCGTTAGAGACAAACAAGGGAGAAATAGCGCTCGCAATCGCCTTGGCGATCATCTTGCTGCTAATAGTGACCATTGTGAGCATCGTGGTCAACTTGATTCAGAGGCGTAAAACATGAAACCCATAATGGAACTTGAAAACGTAAGCAAAGCTTATGGAAATATAATAGCCTTAAACCAAGTTAACCTAAAGGTTCAAGAAGGCGAAATTTTCAGCTTTTTAGGTCCAAACGGCTCAGGCAAAACCACTCTGCTACGCATAATGGCAGGCATCGAAAAACCAACAAGCGGAGAAGTACGCTTCAACGGCGCCAAAGTTGACGAAAGCAACATAAACGATGTTAGGTTAAAGACAACCATGGTTTTTCAAAAAACCGCGTTGTTCAGCACAAGCGTCTTCAAAAATATAGCTTATGGTCTCAGGCTAAGAGGATATTCAAAAAAAGAGACAGCCGACAAAATCAGAGAAGTCTTGAGGACGGTTAAATTGGAAGGCTATGAGAAGCGTCCAGCCAAAAAATTGTCTGGAGGCGAACAGCAGAGGGTAGCCCTTGCCCGAGCGTTGGCGCTGGACACAGAGGTTTTGCTCCTAGACGAACCAACAGCAAACATAGACCCGAAAAACGTTTCCATCATTGAGAACGTGCTCTCATGGGTCAACAAAGAAAAGAAAACAACCATTGTAGTAGCCACGCATAACGTTTTTCAGGCGGAAACACTGGCTAAGAGGGCAGCCCTATTACTTGAAGGCAAAATAGTGAAAGTGGGCGCCACCCAAGAAATCTTCGCACTGCCGTCCAAACTCTTGGCGAGTTATGCGAGGCTTGAAAACGTTTTTTCGGGTGCTTCTAAGGTCACAGGTGAAGGCACTTCGCTTGTGGATGTCGGCGATGGCGTGCAGATTGAAGTAGCCTTCGAGCAGAGTGGGAACACAACTGTGTTTGTGCCTCCTGAAGACATAATCCTCTCAGCTAATCCCATAGTTTCTAGCGCTCGGAACTCGTTTGAAGGTCGGATAGTGGAAATCTCCGACTTGGGAACAATTGTTAGGTTGAGGGTTAATGCTGGAAAAGACTTCACGGTTCAGATAACCAAACGGTCTTGCAACGACATGCAACTCAACATTGATTCAAAGATTTTCCTCGCCTTCAAAGCGTCCTCCGTCCAAACAGTCTAAAAGACCTGCTTCTACCATTAGGTGAGATGCCGAATTCCTTCATAAATCATGTATGCTTGTTCTTGCAAACACTTCCTTTATCAAAGTCAAGTCATCAACCTTTAAGTTTGCAAGCTTTTCGTTTTTGGTTTTCTGCACAGTGCCCGCGCTTAAACAGGTGGCAACGGTTGCGGGGGAGGTGGCGGCAATTCTCGGGCTGGTTTCATTTTTTGAACAAGCCATACTCCAATGTAGCCCGCAATCACGGCGGCGACCGCCGAAACTATGGGGGAAAACATGATCCAAATGTCAATATTAAATGATGGGTATGGTTCATTCGCAAAGTACAACATTGCCAAAGTGATGGTGCCTAAAATTCCATCGCTGAAGATGTAAGTCATGAAGGCGGCTACTAGCCCATCTCTGAGCACCTCAAGCCTAAAAATGTATATTGCGAACATTGCAGCCAAGAAAGAGGGAATAAAATAAAGGTATATTGGCGAAAAGAGATTTATGATAATTGACAGCAAAAAGCCAGAAACTCCTGCTTTTATGCTTCGATCCATATTTCGCACCTCAATTTTTGCGAGTATTTTGTAATGTGTAAAAATCGGTGAATAAAAGAATTTTGTTTGCATTAATTGCGAACTCCAAACAGAGAATTAAAGGAATACAATTGAAAGGTTATTCAAGTTGCTAAGCCAGAAGAGTTACTCTGATTCTTCCATCTTTCGTTCAGGATTTTGCGGGTATCTCCACGCTAAGTGCTTATAAGCATAGCGAGGCAAAAGTATCTTGAAAATTATGAAAGTACATAGGCCCTCGTGCAAAATTTGGCTTGAGTACAAGGGAGAACCCCTCCTCGGGAAGGGTGGAGCCTCTATCTTTCAGGCCATTAAGGAAGAGGGTTCCATTTCTAAGGCGGCCAAGAAATTGGGCATGTCTTATCGGTATGTATGGAATTACTTGTCAAAGATGGAGAGAACGTTGCAAGAACCAGTTGTGCAGAGGCGGAAAGGTGGGAGGGGAGGGGGAGGCGGAGCGAAACTCACTGAATTGGGTGAAAACTTACTGAGGGAATATAGGCGGGTTGAGGGTTATGTGAGTGAGGTTTTGGGTGATGAAGAACATTGGGAGGCGGTTGGATTGAAAATTAGCGCTCGAAATCGGCTTAGTGGCATTGTCAAAGAAGTGGAGAAGGAAAAGGTCACGGCTAAAGTGAAGATTGAGATAGACACTCCGGTGGTTGTGACAGCTCTCATATCTAGGGAAGCCGTTGAAGAATTGGACATAAAAACTGGAGACCGTGTTGAAGCCGTGATTAAGGCAACGGAAGTCATGATCGCAAAAGAGAGGAAGTAAAGTTTAACCTTCAATAACGTATCTAAACGAAACGTATTTTCCAGATGTTGGGCTATCCCTAATAATTCTTACTATGTCCCCCGGCTTGGCGCCGATCGCCCTAACCGCGGGATCCGTAGCTCTAATCCAAGGCAGTTGATGTGGGTGCACTCGGTACTGAGCCAACGTTTCCTCTTTCTCCTTCGGCGCTAGGATTTCGTGCTTTGGAACGATTACGTGCTCAAAAATGTTGAAGGATGGGAAAAATCTCGGTATTAACTCTATTCCCCTTTTTCTTGAAAGGACCCTAGCCGAGTAACTATAGCGGTCGCCAGCAATCATAATCCCTTTTTCAGCCCCCTCATCTTGCATAATTTTTTTCAGCTGGTTCACATAGCGAACACCGACGGTCGCCTGAGCTGGCACACACCAAACAACAACCTTCTTGCCCTCTCTGGGCATTTCAGCCAAAAAGCTGACGACGCCCTTCTGCTCCTCCCTCTTTATCAGCTTATAGCCCCGAAGCCTAATGAGCTCCTGAGCCTTCTTCTCTTCCAAGATTATCTCTGCGCTCAAACACGTATCCTCACATTTCAGATGGTTTAAGTGGAAACTATTATCGAACCCTTAAACTTTACGATATGCGTTCACAGTAAAGCAGAGAAGAGGAAGCTTTTCTTTAAATATCTTTAAAGAGTTCCTACGAAATTTTTATTTAACCAAACAATAACGTCAGAGAAAGAATCGGTGAGAAATTTGAAGGCGTTAGAAGTTGCCATGACTGGTGTTTGCGCCGCCCTATATGCAGTAGTCGGTCGCCTAACTGACCTTGGCATTGTTGCTCCCGTTGTGGGTGTTGTTGCTTTCTGGCCAGCCGCGGTGATCCCCGCGATTTTCGCGGTTCTGTTTGGACCTTGGACAGGAGGAATTGGCGCAGGTATTGGCATATTTATAAGGGATATGATGTTTCACGGTAACGCTCTTCTCAGCCTCTCAGCGGGTGTAACCGCGAATTTTGCGTGCTTCTTCTTAATTGGCTATATTTCTCGGAGGAAGTTAGACTGGCGAAAAATCTTCATGGGCCTAATCGTAGGTCTTTTAATTATAGGACTCGGTGCTTCTTTATCAATAATTTTTCTACCTTCAGAATCCAGTCAGTTCACAGGGCTCTCACCAATTGATAGCATGATTTTATTTTTTGTTGTTAGCGCAGGAAGTTTAGTTTTGATAGGCTTAATAGCACATTTTTGGCCCGAATGGAAAAATTACGGCGTTGCTTCAGTGATAGGTCTTGGAGTGGGAAGCACGATTATAGGTTTTGTATTATGGTTATTCAGTCAATTTTTGCCTTTGCCCGGAGGTCTCACTAATGCACCGAACTATTTCATCTTGTTATGGCTCGTTTGGACTTTCGCTACAGAGATTCCCTTTCTGATGATAATAGGCCCGCCCATCTTAAAAGCATGCTACAAAGCCTTTCCATCTCTGAAACCAGTTGAAAAATAGAGGTAGCCATCCGTGAAAAAAAGCGCGATAGCTTTCTGCCCCGCTGGCATTTCCAGTTTTTTTGAAATTTGTGACAGGATCCCATCAGGGGTTTTAATTAGGGATCCAGAGCGAATCGGCGCTCGGGGTGGGGGGTTCGTGGTCAACAAGGGAATTCTAACTAAAGTTGACATTGTTGAGGCAAAAGAGAGGCGTGTTCAGGTTTTTATAAATGGGAAGCCTTCGCCCGAGGCTGAAACGACAAAAACCGTGGTTTACATTTTATTGGAGAAAGGTGGCGGTGTTCATGATGTTAAAGTTAGTCATCGCATTGAGGTTCCGATTGGGGCTGGCTTTGGATCAAGTGCTGCGGGTGCGTTAGGAACCGCATTAGCCCTAAGCAAGGCATTAAGCATAGACATGACTTATAACCAATTGGGGCGTATAGCCCATGTAGCCGAGATAAAGTGCAGAACGGGGCTAGGAACGGTTGGGCCCCTGATGCTAGGAGGATGCATAATCACGGTTGAGCCAGGCGCGCCAGGCTACGCTCTGATCGACCGCATTCCCGTTTCTTCTGACCACCGAATAGTTGCAGGTGTTTTTCGAAGCATACCGACTAAGGAGATACTTTCATCGCCGGAGAAAAAGGTAATCATCAATGAGTGGGGGCGGAGAACCTTAAATACAATTCTTGCCGATCCATCCCTCAAAAACTTCATGTGTGCAAGTAAGGAGTTCGCCATGAAAACTGGGCTCATCTCAGATAGGGTTCAAGAGCTTATCGAGGCTGCGGAGGAGGCTGGAGCCATAGGTGCAGCGCAAAACATGGTGGGCGAGGCTGTTCACGCCCTCGTTACAGTCGATAAAGTGGAAAGGGTTGTAAAGGCTTTTGAGGAGATTCTGCCACATGAGAAAGTTCTCGTAGCAAAAATAGACCTTCAGGGCGCACGGCTAGTAAGGTGAAGAAGAAACCGTGAAGAAAAGATTTGGGATTGTGGCTGTTGGCGGAACCTTCGACGAGTTTCATAAGGGTCACAGAGCCCTGCTCATAAAGGCTTTTGAGGTTGGAAACCATGTTTTGATTGGCTTGTGCACGGATGAGTTTGCGAGGGAGTTGAGGAAGCCCCACGAAGTTGCAACTTACGAGGAACGATTAAAGGAACTAAAAGAATTCTTAGAAAAGCTTGGAGTCTTAGACAGGGCAGAAATTGTTCCTTTGCATGATCCTTATGGACCCACTTTGTCGAGTACCAGCCTTGACGCCATAGTGGTGAGCGAGGAAACCGAACCCCGAGCCCACGAAATCAATAGAAAGCGAACAGCCAAGGGGTTGCCGCCCCTAAATGTTGTTGTTATCCGAATGATTCCAGCACAGAATCATGTTTGGATTTCCACGACAAGAATTCGAAAAAGGGAAATTGACCGCGAAGGACGCTTGCTAAAGGCTATCTGACGCATTTTGATCTTACATTAATTTTTCAATTGTCGTCTATATTATTTCATTTCAAACTTCTGCTAATAATTTATAGGAGAAAATGCTCGCTATAGTTCCATTAATCTAACTTCAATGTCATTATCTATTAATCCATCACTCTCTTCTTTGAATCTCTCGTAGAATTTTCTTTCAGTAAGTATCAGAAGTTTTCTTGCAGCCTTCACCTTTCCAAGATATACACATGCAGTTAGAACTCTATGAAATTTGGTGGTAATGAAACGTGCTTCATTCCCATACCTACTAGCCTTCACTTCACCTATTATCAACCCTTCTTGCGTCTTGGCTACAATGTCGAACTCATGCACCATCACAGAACCATCGCTTCTATGACCTACTATGAGTTTCCCTTTTCTGATCTGAGTGTTGAACTCTCTACCGAGTATTTCTCTAATTCGTTTTTCTTTTCCTCTGTATTCATCTTCTATTTGATGTTCTCCCCGAACATTTCCACGTTTTCGGCTGTTATTCAATGAATAATTCACCCTCTCCATAATTTTCAGAACCAAAGACCTGAGCTCATCCTCCGATGTTCCTTTATATTTTTTGTATATCCTCAGAGACTGTTTGCTAAAATGCTTAAGTCCACCTCTTCCATCAATAGCCTTGAAGTTAGCTATACGCATTCTCAGACTACTAACACCCATTCCGAGTCTTTCTCCTATGTTTGCAAGAGAGAATGTGAGGTCTCCGTCTCCGAACTTATACAAATAAAATGTTACAATATCATCTTCTTCCGTCCATTTGTGATATTTCCTCATGTTGCTCCCCTTAGTTTGCACAAACTATCTTTCAAGTTGCATTAATAATTTAAAGATAGATGTTCTATGTTTAACCCTCCTAGGGTTTTTCCATAGGTGGCGCAAGGAATGGATTTTAAAACCACGAAAGCCTACGCTGTAGGGACCTGAACCCGCACTCTACACCAGGCTTGGCAACCCTCCCTCTACCCCTCTATATCCGTCTGTCTCTCCATCTCTCGAGCGCACATCCTAAAGACCATAAGGCCATCCCTTTCAAAAAATACCTTTAAACAACCATTAGCCTTACTATTCCATAACCGACAAGGTGAAGGGCTTGAAGAGAACTGGCGTTGCTAGGCTTCCGCTTCATTATGGAAAGGCGCCGAGTTGGTTAGTTGTCCGAATGGTTAAGCTGGCAAAGGAAATGGTCACGATCATAGTTGACGAATATGGAAGCGAAACGTTTCTGCGCAGGATTTCGGACCCTTTCTGGTTCCAAGCCTTAGGGTGCGTTCTAGGCTATGATTGGCACTCCTCCGGAGTTACAACCGTTTTAACTGGCGTTTTAAAGAATGCCATAGACCCTGAAGAGCATGGTTTAGCCGTATGCGGAGGGAAGGGCAAAACCTCATTGCAGACACCAACTGAAATTAGCCATGCAGGGGAAAAGTTCGGTTTTTCGTCAGACAAGGTTGATAGCCTAAAGTATGCGAGCAGAATGAGCGCTAAAGTTGATAATACTGCCATTCAGGCGGGTTATCCGCTTTACCATCACTCATTTTTCGTAGATGAAAGGGGAATGTGGGCGGTTGTTCAGCAGGGCATGAGCGTTAAGGATCGGACCGCTAGGCGTTATCATTGGCTTTCTGAGCATGTTGGAAACTTTGTTGTTGAACCCCATGACGCCATTGTAGGCGATATTAGAAGGGAAGCGGCGTTAAACATGACCGCGAAGGAAAGCGAAGGCTGCAGAGAAACTTCCATAGATGTCGCCCAAGAAGAGCCTAGAAGGATTGCGACAATGCTTCTTTCAATTCGCCCCGCCTACCAGAAGTCTTTACGAGAATGGATGCCCAAAGTCGAACAGAAGGATTACGTAGCCAATGTTCTTTCGCTACCCCGCACCATCAACTGGAACGCCGTGAAAAGAGCCTACGAATTTCAACCCAAAAACTATGAGGAACTCTTAGGCATTAGAGGCATAGGACCAGCCACTGTCCGAGCGCTAGCCCTAATCTCCGAG
>Ga0315314_1003397_pt1 | contig 12483 bp, 13 predicted proteins | sample TDP9_MG_FD_203631 | JGI IMG/M metagenome (GOLD analysis project Ga0315314, IMG submission 203631) | Freshwater sediment microbial communities from Lake Towuti, South Sulawesi, Indonesia - TDP9 | ecosystem: Environmental > Aquatic > Freshwater > Lake > Sediment | place: Indonesia: South Sulawesi...
AGAAGGGCGTGTACGAGAGAAGACCGATGCTCTACGCTGCAACGAAGGACAACTGGAAGGATGCCGGTGCGCTTGCGAAACAGTATTCATGCCCAATAGTCGCGTTTTCGCCAGGCGATCCTTCCGTGCTCAAGGCGCTCGCAAGGACGCTTCGCGCGATGGGTAACGAGGAGATCGTGCTCGACCCGGGACTTTGGACGCATGGCAGGCTTCTGAAGAGTTCCGTCGAGAACCTTGAGATGTTAAGGAGGTCAGCGATTCAGAAAGAGGACAAGGACCTCGCCTACCCAATCATGGCTGTGCCCGCTGTTGCCTGGATCGATGACTCGCTGGACCCGAACGCTGCGGCGTACAAGGAATCCTACATGGCCAGCCTATTGCTCACCAGGTTCGTAGACATTATGATAGTGCATTCACTAGATGTCTGGGCGCTCCTCCCCGTCGTGACTCTGAGGCAGGGAGTGTATACGGATCCAAGAAAGCCGGTCGCCGTTGAGACCGGCCTCAAATCGGTCGGCGCCCCGGAGGAAACGTCGCCTGTTCTGCTGACCTCGAATTTCGCGCTGACCTACTATACTGTGGCGAATGACCTCGAAGCCATGGGCGTCACCTGCCATTTGCTCGTCCTGAATACGGAGGGTCTGTCTGTGGAAGCGTCCGTCGCTGGAGGACAATTCAACGCTGCAGGAGTCAAGGACCTAGTCGTCTCAAGCAACGTGGAAAGCAAGGCCAAACATCGAAAGCTTGTCATTCCAGGAATGGCCGCGCGGCTCAGCGGAGAGATAGAGGACTTGACCAAGTGGGAAGTCATGGTCGGTCCGAAGGATTCCTCCCAGATCAAGGAGTACTTGGACAAGTTCTGGAACGGATCAAAGCCAAAGTAATCTGCTAGATTCGACATTGAAGGCAGACTAGATGCGGTTTCACATTGAGGTCGAGCATCCGGAACGGTGCATAGGCTGCTACAGCTGCGTCTACGCCTGTTCACGGCATCTATACAACACAGTCGACCCAATGCGAGTTGCGGTGTTTGTACGCGTCAACAAGTCGCTTGAGAATCCCTTCAATGTGATCGCATGTCGATTCTGCACGCAACCAGAATGTGTATTCGCGTGTCCGCAAGGTGCACTCGAAGCTCTGCCCGAGGGCGGAATCAGCCTCACGCCTTCCAAGTGCGCGGGCTGCAAGAACTACGATTGCATTGAGGCCTGCAAACTGGGAGCGTTGGCACTTGATAGAGGAGCGAACGTCCCGGTGATCTGTGATCGTTGCGGTGACTGTGCCAAGTTCTGCCCTCACGATGTCTTCAGATATGAGGAGATGAAATCTTGAACTCCAGACTCGCCAAGGTTCTGCACGTCAACCTTGCCGAGAAGGAGAGCAGGATAGACGAGCGCCCGGAACTTTTCAATGCTTATTTGGGCGGCGCGGGTGTCGCTTCGAAGCTTCTCGAAGAGGAATGTCCTCCGAGAATCGATCCCTTCTCGCCCGAGGCACCAGCGATATTCACCGTAGGCCCATTCACAGGATTACTGCCCTCGATGGTCAAGACGGTGGCGATGTTCAAGTCGCCGTTGACGGGAAATCTAGGTGAATCTCACTGTGGAGGACACTTCGCGACCGCGTTGCGTTTTGCCGGATTCGGAGCCCTGGTGGTCAAAGGAGCAGCGGATCTCCCATCTCTACTGGTAATCGAAGACTCAGATGTGCGCGTCGAGGCGGCCTCGTCGCTCTGGGGTTTGTCGCCGCTTCAAGTCGAGAAGTCTCTTCGTAGCTCAAACCAGGAAGGCATTGAGAGCGTTGCAAGCATCGGAGTGGCAGGCGAGAATGGCGTCTACTATAGTGGACTGATAACAGATCGCTTCCATCACTTCGGCAGGCTCGGCCTTGGGGCGGTCTTGGGAGCCAAGAAGCTGAAGGCAATCCGCATCCGCGGAACCGGAGATGTACATCTGGAACGGCCTACAGAGTTCAAGGAATTCTACGAGGAAATTCACAAACTCGCCGTTCAAACTGAGGAGATGCGAAAATACCACGACCTAGGCACTCCAATCAATGTGATGATGCTCAACGAGATGGGCGCTCTCCCCACTAAGAACTTCACTCAGTCAAGATTCGAGAAAGCCGAAGGCATCTCGGGAGAACGATTTCTAGAAACTCTCTTGGAACGCAAGATTTCATGTCCAGGTTGCCCTGTCGGTTGCATACACCTAGGCGGTCTGAGAACCGGTTTCAGTCCTGAGCACGAACTCGGTCGAAAAGAAGCATTCGAAGAGCTTGACTTGGTGCCGTACAACTACGAGCCGATATTCGCGCTTGGAAGTAACTTGGAAGTTGCGGATGCCGCTTCTGTTCTCCGCCTGATCGGGCTGTGTGAGCGTCTGGGCATCGACGCCATTTTGACAGGCTCGGTCCTCGCATGGCTGACGGAGGCCGTCCAGAAAGGCCTCATTCCACGACAAGATCTGGGAGATTTGGAACCCCGGTGGGGAGACGCGGCTAGCTACTCAAAGATAGTTGAGAACATTGCGCTGACAAGGAATCAGTTCTACAGAAGATTGGCGCAGGGTACCATGGCAGCTGCAGAGAAATATGGAGGAAAGGATTTCGCAGTATCCATTGGAAAGAACAGTCCTGCCGGGTACGCTACAGGGTATGGCTTTGTCGTTGGCACCCTCGTCGGCGCTAGGCATTCGCATCTGAGCAACACGGGATACAGTATTGACCAGAAGGCCGTCAAGTCAAACCTGTCGCTCGAACAGATGGTTGAGAAGATCGCTGAGGAGGAAGACTGGCTCTATCTCTACTACTCGCTGGTCGGCTGCTACTTCGCAAGAGGCGTCTACGACGAGCAAACAATCGTCAAAGCGCTCGATCTGATCGGGCTGCCAAAGTCTGCGAGAGAGTTGAGAGATCTTGGAAACGAAGTATTCCAAAGACTCTACAGATTCAAGGTCAGAGAGGGCTTCAATCTCACTAGGGAGGTCATCCCTAAGCGATTGACGGAGATCGAGACACCCTATGGGAGACTCGATCCGAGCAGACTACGTGAGATGGTTCAGCAATACATGAGGCTTCGTGAGCGCCAAGGGCTTCGACTCAGGCGAGATGACGAGGCTCTAACTGAGCTATTGTCGCCGACGGCAAAAGCCTAGAAGCCGGAAGCCTGCACTCGGCTCTGGGCATGGAACCACGAAGATTGGTCCGGTATGAGCGAAACCACCTACTGGGAAATGCTCCGTACTCAAGACCGCGCTTCGGTGTGCAAAAGGACACTAGCGACCTTTGACTCGGCAAAGAGAACGTACATGCTGACAGTAGCAGATCGACCCTACGAGATCGTCCCGGAGACGCAATCAATCGTCCCTAAAGCGGCTGCCGGATCGAGCGATGTGGACTGGGACATACGTCTTCTAATCCTTGCCTATCTGACTGGAGCAAGTGAAACTTCCCTAGTAGGCAAATGGATTAGCCCGATAGAACTGAGCGGGGGTGAACTCTTCTTCTCGTCCGACGCGCACAATCTAAGCTTCGCCGAGCTGCTGCTCACATTCAAGTTCCCAGAGGATTTCGCTAGGGCAGGAGAAAGAATCGGTGCAAAGAGACACACAATAGGAGACGCTTCGTTTGTGCTCCAGACTCTGCCGAGGATACCTCTCCTCTTCATCTATTGGGCCGGCGACGAGGAAGTGCCCTCAAAGATTTCGGTTCTCGTGGATGCGAGTGCGCCTGGCCATCTGGCAATCGATGGGCTGTGGCTGGCAATCAGAGTGACCGAGAAACGACTTCTACAAGAAGCGAAACTCGCTTGCGGCTCAAACATGTCGTCATGAGAGCTCTGTGTCTGTCGATGCGTCTGGGTCCAATTGGAGGCGTTTCAAGTCCAGGAGGTCTGACAAGCTACTTCTTTGCTTCTTGAATGACGAACGCTGCAATCTCATCGGCTATGCCCACGTTGGTCGTGGTTTGAAGTCCTCTCCAACCGGGTTGAGAGTTCACCTCGTGCACGAGCGGGCCTCTTTCGCTCTCCATGATGTCGACGCCTGCAATCTTGCAGCCCAGTACTTCGGCAGACTTGAGTGCCAGCGCTTCCACTTCGGAGTCGACTTGAAAATGCCGTGGAACGGCGCCTCTGCTTACGTTGGTCTTCCAAGAGTCTGCAACTCTAAACATGCCAGCCACAACCCTTCCTCCAACGATAAACGTTCGAATGTCTCGCGTTCCGTGAGTAATGAATTCCTGCACGTACAACACGTGTCTGTGGAATCTGAGTGTCCTCATGACTCGCTCCGCAATGTCTTCATCGCCGATCTTGGCGATTCCTATCCCTCTGGATCCAAATACCGGCTTGATGACTGCCTCACCTCCGTAACTATGGAACGCATGCACGGCTTCTCGGACATTTTCTGTTACAGTGGTTCGAGGCACTTGGATGCCGTGCTCGCTAAGCAATGCGAGCGTGTAGTATTTGTCGACGGCCTTCTCAATCGCGGCGGGTGGATTGATGATCGGCATCCCGCGTCTAGATAGTTTGTGGAGACTGTCCATTTGGAAGATGATCTCATCGAGCGAGCCACGCCCGATCGGTCTTACCAAGATCGCTGACAAGTCCTTGAGGAGGTCAATTCCGCCGAGCGAGAACTCTGGCGTTGATCCGACTCTGGCAGTCGTTTCCGAGAATCGGAAGGCAATGGGCTCTGCCCTTTGGCGTATGAACGCTTCCCGGAGTCTCGAGGAGCACCACGCGTCTCGGTCGCGGGTCATGATGCCGATTTTCAACTCAGAAATACCCCTCGTCAATACATGTTGAGTCAGGATAAATAGGGCACAGCTCCAAGACGGCGGGCCGAACTTGAAGATCACAAGCCGAGCGGTCAAGACAAGATACTGGAGACCTGGAGACGACTACCTCAAGATTATCGCCGAATCGATTTCTGGGGAATTGCAGAACGGAGACATTGTGGTCGTTTCGGAGAAAGCGCTCGCTGTTGCTCGGGGCAGGCTGGTCGATGAATCTAAGGCCAGGCCGGGTGCCCTAGCTAGGTTCCTCGTAATCTTCTGGATGAGAGTGGCGTGGGGCCGTCTGTTGGGCAGCGTTTGTCACATGAGGAGAGTGAACATGGCCCGACTCAGAGCATACCCGCTCGTGGAGGGCGCCAAGCACAAGCAAGTCTGTCTGAAGCAAGTTGGGCTTCTTCAGTCGCTGCGTCCTCTTTCCGAAGGAGGAATCGACACGAGCAACGTGCCGTTCTCGCTGGCAAGCCTACCGCTTGAAGCTCCGCGTCTGCTCGCGGAAGAGATTCGGGAGATGATTGCCAGCAAGCTAGGCAAGGCGGTGTCAGTTGCCATCGTGGATAGCGACAAGACATATTCGTGGCATAGTATCCATGTTGCTTCGAGGACCACCGACGTTCGCGGAATAGTTAGACTCGGCTTCTTCGCCTACTTGATAGGTCGGGCTTTCAGGTGGAAGGCAAGATCTACGCCCTTGGCGTGGGCAGGCTCCGTGGTCTCTCCAAGATACGCGCTCCGTGTTGCTGGTTTGGCGAACAAAGCTCGCGGGCATGGGGCAGGAAGAACAGCTTGGGAGATGGCTGCTCGATTCGGAGTAGGGCTGACCGAGGTCGACTGGCAAATGCTCGAACGAGTAGAGCACAAGCCCATAGTGATCCTGAGACCCATGTCAAGTTGACTAGGAGGCAGGCCGTCTCAAGGTCTATACCCGTTGAGTATCAGCACCGCGAGAGCGGAGGCTGTCAGATCGGCTGTCGTGCCCGGGTTCGAAACGTGACCCGGTGTCTGCAGTGCTTCGTCGAATCGCTCGACCGCTCTGCGCCCTGTTGCGGTCTTCATGCCCCCCGCATTGAGAACACGTTTTGCTCGAACGGAGATCGCCTTAGCTGCGTTCATCCCTTGTTTTCGGGCAACTAGGGTATCCGGGATCTGGGACAGTATTGTAAGATACGTGTCGACGATTGCCGTGTTAATATCTCCTGTGGCTCGTAGCTCTTGAATCAGACATGGTAGGCCGATATCGAATGTCACAGAGAAACCGTTGAGCCACTCGCGTGATACTGTATCATACTTTTCCGAAATGCGAAAGATCTCAAGTAACGTAAGGTTACGCCTGCGGATTTCCCTGATTGAGTTCTCATCATTGACATCGAGTTCAGGTGCCTTCCCTAGGCCGCCTGGAGACGCTTGTGATATTGCCCGGTAAGTATTCACCGCGTCGACCGACGTTGTCCCCCCGACGACCTTTCTCAGGTTCCTCCTGATCTCACGGGCTCCCAACGGCGAGCAAGGCGGAACCATCCCAGCCGCATACGCTATCGGCATCAGAAGCAGGAGAGCACCGAGACTGGTATTCCCGCCCTTCTGCCATTTCGAGCATGTCTCTGCCGCTTGCCTCATGCGTTCGCCGATTGCCAGTTCTATGCTATGCACCGATCTGTCGGCCACTCGGCGCCCACGCAGTGCCGCAAGTCTAAAGTGTGGTCCTAGCGCAGCCGCAGAGGCGAGAAAGTGCTCAAACCTAGTGCGTTCAAAATTTCGCGTCCTATGCACATTTCCAGGCTTGGGGTGTGCGCTGACTTCTAACAGGAGAGCAAGCTGCAACGCAGCAGCAATCTCATCGTGTCTACTCAGCATTGTTCTCACCGCGAAACATCATTAGGTCTGTGTTCGCAAGCTGAGCGGCCCTTCACCGAGTAGTGGTCTCATCAGCTGTGCGGAAAAACCCAGTCACCTTTAGGCCCCTCACTACAGCAACGTTAACCAGTGTTGCGGCCAAGACAATTATCAATCTCTCGACGGGGTACACGTAAGACACGCCAACCCATATGGCCATTAGCGTTTGTGACGTGATGCCCATTAGAGGAACTGCCATGCTCGCGAAGAGAAGAGTTCCGGTGAGATGTTGGGCGGTCGTACCAATCAGCACAAGAAGAAAAACCGCGCCCGCTGCTTTCGAAACCGTCCGTTCAGATATCCACTCAACAGACTTCCTACTGAGGGGTGATAGCAAGAGTAACCACACGACTATGTGGAGCCAAACAAAAGGCAATTCCACTGCTCCGTTCGGAAGCGGAACCGAAACAAAGTGCATGGTGGAAGGGTGAGCGAAGAAGAGCGCCAGTAGGACAGAGTACAGGAGTGCCGAGAGCTGCCACCTTTTTCGCATCAGGAACCCGAGAACGAGCGCATTTACCATGACGGGTAGGAAGTCCAAACCGAAGAAGTTCATACGACCAGTCAGCGCTATCCCCAGAAATGTCCCGACGACTGCGCCCAGGGAGCCGGCATAGGGACCCAAGATGATTCCTAGAAGGGGCGCAACGAATTCGGAGGCAGTAAACACACGTCCCGATCCCCCGATCACGACGGAGATCGGCACCGACCTGAGGACTCCATAAGTAGCCGCGAACGTTGCTGCGAGCGGAACAAGTCGTCCCCTCGAAATCTCTCTGGCGATCATGAGCCAACCTCGCTATTCTAACGCTCCGGCTTTGACAGGTTATAACGTCAACAGGTGCGATGTGCGCTCAGGGACGCGTCAGCGCATAGGAGTGCTTAGCATAGTCGTAAGTAGCAGCCGACCGTATGTCTGAAAGCTTACCAACCGAGGAGCCCGAACTCCTCGCCTAACGTTATGAGGAGGCGCTCAGTTCTTCTTAGAACACCGTAGGTCAATGTATCAAGTCAGTGGAGGTTGATCGGTGATTTGGGCAAGGGACGTATGTTGGCAAAGGGGTTATGGCCTTACGTGCTTCCGCTTCCTACAAGCACAACCAGGCAGACAAGGCTGATACTCTCTGTGTTCAGGTCAGAAGCCTCAATGAATCTCGTCAAACACGTGCCTCTCGACAAAGAGGCGTACCAGAAAGAGCTCATCAGAGTTCTTGGCTACTCAAACAAGACGGTGATCAAATGGCTTAGGTCGCTCGTCATCGCCGGTATCCTAAGAGAGGAAATGAAAGAGACCATGGTTAAGGGGAGAAGGGTCTGGGTCAAATCATACACGCTAACGTCTCTTGGAAAGTGGATCAGGTTGCTCTTAATGGCCCCGAGAGAACTGCCGCCCAAGAGAATCAGAGAACTCATCACAGATCTTTTCCGAGTGTACGTAAAGTCAGTCGCTGCCCTGTGCAAGAGATATGGAATCGGCATCTCAATGCTGAGAAGAGAGTTCGAGGATGCGTTGACTATTGAGTGAAACGTACCCAGCATGAGCGAAGAATAGATATAGATCCTATGGATGGATTGGAAGGGCTGTGTACAAAAGTACACAGGATGTCCCAGTCGTCAGGCGGAAAGCCGCTACCTACGAAGCTGATTACACTCGTGAGCGCTTTCGCGGCACTGGACATTGTTTTGGCGACTATCCCGCTTATCCCGTACGGTCCCTCTGCAGGTGCGTTGGTGAAACCTTCAGAGGGGATATTCTTGGGACCTTGGGGAGGCATGTTTGCTGCATTCATCGGTGGAATCGTGTCGAGCGTGATCTGGCCTTCGACGGCGGTCTTGGGTCTGGCGACATGGATTCCAGGAGTTGTGGGAGCATTCAGCGCAGGCATGCTGCTGAAAGGCAGGTGGAAACCGGTTCTTGTGCTAGTGCTTGCTATACTCTTGGGTTTCTTTGTCCACCCGTTCGGGCCGCCGGTGTTTCTGTATGCGAACTGGGACAAGGTAGTGGCGCTGTGTCTTGTGTATCCGGTGTTCAGGTTGATCAACCGGAGTATGGGTCAACGAGGAAAAGTGAGCGCTTTGATGCCTGTGATTGGACTGGTCTCTTTCATTGCGACGGAAATGGACGGAGCCGCCGGAAACCTGATTTTTCTCCTAGAGGCAGGGCCGATATTCGGCTTGACCGGAGAGATGCTTCCAGCATTATTCATTCCCTACACTTTCCTAGACCCGGCCGTTCGCGTGCTCGTCGGAGCGGTTTGCGCATTCGTACTTACTCCGGTGCTTGTGGGCGCTGAGAAGGCAAACCTCCTCAAGTGGCCCCTCACATAGCGGTTTCATGTGGCTCGAAACGGACCGGAAGTCGCGGGTAGAATGGCCGCCTATCGGGATTACCTGACATGAGGGCTAGAGAAGGAGACTTCGTGGAGACTTCGGACCGGCTCTTCTTTGATGTCAAGGGCCTATTGCATCCTCCCGATAGGGTCGTGGCCTACCTCAGGTACTACCCGCACGACCAAGGTGAGAGACTGAGAGGTGGGATTCGATACGCGAAGGTCTACGAGTTGTCGAAGAGGCGCCTTCTCCTTGAGAGAAGGTGGCCACACTACCTGTATTATGACGACGTGTACGGTCGGGAGCTACAGGGGGTTCCCCTTGAAAGAGTACTGACCCTGTATGATCCCTCACAGGGCCCGTCTCGACTCCAAGACTTGGAGCAAAAGGACCCGCTCCAAGCGACCGCGATTGAACTCGTCAAGATGCTGACTGACGAATCGGGAGTCACCCAACCTCGCTTCGGCGTCTCTGGTTCCCTGCTCGTGGATCTTCACTCGCCAGAATCTGATATCGACATCATCGTGTACGGCAAAGAGGCAGCCAAGCGTGTGCAAGAGACCCTCTTCGCTCTTCTCCAAGATGGAAACCAATTCCGAAGATACGAGACACCTGATCTGACGACGCTGTACACTAGGAGAAGACTACGACGCGCAATCCGGTTCAGAGACTTTGTGTTGCAGGAGCGGCGCAAGGCCTTTCAAGGCAAATTCATGCGTCGGGACTACTTCATCAGATGCGTCAAAGACTGGGGAGAAGTGTCGGGCCGTTACGGCGATACGCAATATAGATCGCTCGGTCGATGTACTGTCTCTGCCAAGATCAAAGATGATGAGGAGGGCCTGCTGACTCCCTGCAGATACGTGCTTGAGCAAGTGCGTGTTCTGGCAGGGCTACGTTCGCGTTTGCCGAGCGAGATAGTATCATTTCGTGGACGTTTCGCCGAGCAGACGCGTGCCGGAGAACGAATCATTGCCCGCGGAACGCTTGAGAGCGTTCATTCCGAAGAAACGCAACACTTCAGACTGGTCGTGGGTGAAGGTCTCACAGATATCCTCATGAGGAGTCGCTAGACGCCTCAACTCTGCTTGCGAGGCTTTCGACAAGCATCTGCCTGAGATTGTCGATGACCCTGACCGAAGGTGCGGAAGGGGCGAAATCAAGAAGAGCTTCATGTGACATCTCCGCATTGACTACGTCTTCATCGTACGGAATGCTTGCAACCAGTCTGTTTCCCGACGCTTCAACTTCGTGTCTGAGGAACTCCTCTTCGGTCTTGTTGCTGATTTTGTTGCCGATCGGCATGACTGCTCGAATTCCTAGCTGACCGGCAAGTGTGCTTATGTTTCTGTACACGTGGACTGATGATGGCCTGGGCTCGAGAACTGCGAGAACGGCGTCGACGCCGCGTATTACTCCGCGTCCCAAGTGTTCAAGGCCAGCTTCCATGTCCATCACGACCGCTTCTCCCTTGTGAAGAAGAAGATGTCGAAGCAGTGCTCGCAGCAGAGCGTTCGCCGGACACATGCACCCAGAATCTGCTGACTTGACGGTTCCGAGAGCGAGCAATGCCGTGTTGTCCGGAGCTGCGACTCCGTACTTGGAGGCCAAGTCTTCGACCTGCGGGGTAAGATTGAAAACTGGTCCGTTTGCGTCGCCGGGCCGAGCGCCGGTGCGTTCCTCAATTAGATCTGGATTATCGGAGATCGGCACAATCGTCTTCGCCACTGAAGGCACAATGCCGAGAGCTGCTGCAAGGTTCATGGCAGGGTCTGCGTCGATCGCCAACACGTTGAACCCTGTCCTGCCAAGGAGTCTGGCAAGCGTCGCTGCGATTGTGGTCTTACCCGCTCCTCCCTTACCTGCAACTGCTATCTTCAAGACGTACCGCTTCTCTTCGCTATGGAATTGAAAGCTTGTCAGCCATCTCCGAGACTGACTTGAACGCCTTCGATGTTGCTGGCAAGTTGTAGATGGGCTTCCCTTGAACCTCGAAGTTCCGGACCACTTCGTCTTCTGGAATCACCGCAACACATTCGAGGCCAGCGGTTCGCAGACCTTCACGAACTCGCGCGTCCAGCGGCTCCGGAGCGCGATTGACGATCGCGTATGTGCGCCCGACACGCGTTTCGAGCTCCTTAACAAGTTCCGCGATTCTTGCGGCTGTGGTGATTCCTCGAACGGTCGGATCCGTAGCTATCAAGAGTACATCGAGATCTCCAGTTGTGCGCCTGCTCAAGTGTTCAAGTCCGGCTTCCGTGTCCATTACAACGTAGGGGTAGCTTGTAGCCATCGAGTCCACGATCTTTCTGAGCACGTTGTTCACATAGCAGTAGCATCCGGGGCCTTCGGGACGCCCCATCGCAAGCAGGTCAAACGCCTCGGACTCGGTGAGCGAACTCTGAATCATGTAGTCAAGGTAGCTTTCTTTGGACTGGTCCGGCGGCAGGCTCTGTTGTTTCTCGAGGAGATTTTCTCTGATCTCGCCTACTGTCCGCTTAAGTGTAACGCCCAGCGACTCGTTCAGGTTTGAGTTCGGATCAGCATCGACAGCAAGAACTGGCTTTTTCTGTCTCTCGATCAAGCTCCTAATCAGCAGCGCTGAGATCGTCGTCTTTCCTGTTCCGCCCTTTCCAGACACTGCAATCGAGAACGTCACTTCATGATGACCTTCTGTGCTTCCGCCAGAGCACACGGACGGCTTCGTCTCCTTTGGCCTTGAGATCGTTCCAGCTTTCCTCCACTTCGGAGTAGGTTTGAGTGGCCTCGGCCGTCTGGTAGGCTTCGAGGAAGCGTAGAAACGGGCCTACGATGGACGCCTGTTTCACATACAATGACTCCTTGCCGATGTCCACTGTCGAGATCAGCGCATCAGGTATCTGGTGTGTTGCCCCTAGGGCATCCTTGAGTAGCAGACGATTCGCTGCGACTTGGGCATAGACTATCTCTTCCGCTACTTGCTCATCCTTTTGGGGGGTAACGACATGGACCTTTAGTTCACACATTACGAGGTCCTCTCTATGAAATGGAGCCGCCTATCTACGCGTTCCCCTTCATATTAACAGTGCAACATGCCAAAGACAAAATCGAGCACAGCGAATGTGTTCTCTCAGCTAGGCCTGGTAATTGGATTGAGGCATCAGGCCTTATGCGCTCGACCGTTCGAGCTGATTCTTCAGCTGACTTACCTGTTCCTTAGGCTGGGAATTACTCGCTTTCCGAATGTTCGAATCGATCCTCTGACTTTAGCTCCTATCGGAGAGCCAGCGACGAACTGAGTCATCCCTATCTTTCTGAGTTCTTCTATCTTCTCTATGCAAGTGTCTGGGGTCCCACAGATCGAGAATGCATCGATCATTTCCGGAGTGACCTGTCCGAAAGCTTCTTTCCACTTTCCCTGCGCGATCCCACTCTTGATCGACTCAGCGGCTTCGACAGAGAGCCCGTGGCTCTCAAGGAGCG
>Ga0315314_1003398_pt1 | contig 12483 bp, 14 predicted proteins | sample TDP9_MG_FD_203631 | JGI IMG/M metagenome (GOLD analysis project Ga0315314, IMG submission 203631) | Freshwater sediment microbial communities from Lake Towuti, South Sulawesi, Indonesia - TDP9 | ecosystem: Environmental > Aquatic > Freshwater > Lake > Sediment | place: Indonesia: South Sulawesi...
TTTGTTAAGAAGTTCAGACAGTGAGGCTCCTTCTTCAAGCTCAAATTCCTCCTCGCTTCGTTTGATAAGGTTCTTTATGAAGCCCAAATACTGAACCTTGATCTTCACTTTCGACGCCTCATACTTGGCAGATAAGCGGTTCTCACTAAGAAATTGACGAAGTCAGATATTTCTCTTGCCTTTCTTCGGTTCCAGCTGAGCCTACGCTACATTCGATTAAACCTTAAATATTACACAATGGTTATGTGTTATCTTCTTCCAGTCAAAAATAGGATAACAATGGAGGAAAACAAACTGTTTGGTTATGCCGGAAGAATATTAAACGTTGACTTGTCAAGCGGAAAAACATGGATAGAACCACTCAAAGAGGAATTGGCAAAGAAATACATAGGCGGCATCGGCCTAGGAATGCGCCTCTACCTAGACCATTCTAAACCTGGCGTAGACCCCTTCAGCCCCGAAAACCCATTGGTTCTCACGACAGGACCCCTCTCAGGCTCTATGGTGCCAACAGGCGGAAACGGACATGCCTTCGTTTCAAAATCGCCCCAAACCTTCGGAGTGGGTGAAGCCAAGGCTCATGGGCATTTCGGCACAGAGCTCAAACGTGCTGGATACGACGCAGTTATCTTCTATGGAAAAGCGGAGAAGCCAGTTTATCTCTGGATAGACGACGACGCAGTTCAGTTGATGGACGCCAAGGGCTTGTGGGGCAAATCACCGCAGGAAACAGAAGAAGCCATACGAAAAGAACTCAAGGACTTCTACATTCGAGTCGCCAGCATAGGGGTAGCCGGAGAAAAACTTGTCCGAATCGGATGCATCATGAACGACAAGAGCCGAGCATGCGGACGAACAGGCCTCGGCGCCATAATGGGCTCTAAGAACCTCAAGGCAGTAGCTGTGAGAGGCTCAAAAGACATAGGCATCCCAAACAAAGACCGCCTACTCGAGCTTGTGAAGATTCAGCATGAACGCATGAAGGGACCAGCAGCGAGGAAATACCGAACGCTTGGAACCCCAGAAAACGTTCTCGTCCTAAACGCCCTAGGAGCCATGCCAACTAACAACTTCACAGGCGCTATTTTCCCAGGAGCCGATAAAATCAGCGGAGAATACCTAAACGAGCGCTTCGTCGCAAAAATAATCGCCTGCTCATCCTGCGCCATGCGCTGCGAACACGTAACCGTGGTTCCAGAAGGACCGTACAAGGGAACAACAACCCGCATTGAATACGAACCGCTCTGGGCTATCGGACCCAACTGCGGCGTCGGCAACTTGGACGCCATTCTGAAGGGGATGGACCTCAGCAACTATTACGGAGTAGACGCGATTTCAATCGGGGGCATTGTCAGTTTTGCAATGGACCTCTACGAACACGGCCTAGTGGGCAAGGACAACGCGGGTCTTGAACTCAATTTCGGCAATCACGAAGCCATGCTTGAAATGATAAAACGCATCAGCACACGAGAAGGCTTCGGAGACATACTGGCTGAAGGCGTCAAGATCGCAGCTGAAAAGATAGGCAAAGACGCACACAGGTACGCGGTCCACATCAAAGGTGTAGAGATGACTGGCTATGACATTCGTGGGCTCAAAACCGCAGCTTTAGGCTATGCGGTGTCTTTCCGTGGAGCCGACCACAACAGGCACGGAGCCTACGGACCAGACGTGGCTGGTAAGGTTAACAGGTTCAAGGCTGAGAAGGGAAGAGGAAAGCTGGTCAAGGAAACCGAAGACTTGTACGCAGTAATCGACTCGATCATAGTCTGTAAGTTCTCGAGGGGCACATACTTCGAGGGATTCAAAGACTTGGCGGCTCTTTACAGCGCTGTCACGGGCATTGAATTGACCGCCGAGGATCTAAGAAAGGCGGGTGAACGCATCAACAATTTGGGCAGACTCATCAATACGCGAGAGGGCTTGACCCGCAAGGATGACCACTTGCCATGGAAAGTCATGAACGTGCCCATACCCGACGAAGGACCATCCAAGGGAAGTTTCGTAAGTCAAGACGACCTAGACCTGCTCCTTGACGATTACTACGAGGTTCGAGGCTGGACAAAAGACGGAATCCCAACGATGGAGAAACTGAACGAATTAGGGATGGAAGACCTCACATACATTGTTAAAGACAAGCTGGAAACACCGAAAAGAAAAACCAAAACTGAGGAATAAGGGAGGAAACAAAAATGGCAGCAGTTCCAAAAGCAGAAGCAGCAAAATGGAAACTAGTGTCCTGCGACCCAGAAAAATGCACAGGCTGTACAGTTTGCGAATACATATGCTCGTTGACCAAAGAGAACGCATTCAGCGCCCAAAAATCACGGATACGCACGATGCGCCTAAACCCACTCATCAACATATCCGTCGCCTGTAGACTCTGCAGCCCAGCGCCATGCGTCACCGCTTGCCCAAGAGACGCCTTGAAGCAGTCTGAACAGACAGGCGTAATCATGGTCGACGACGAGAAATGCGACGGCTGCAGCTGGTGCATCGAAGCCTGTGACTACGGCGCCATAACACTGCACCCAGAGAAGAAAGTGGTGCGTATCTGCGACACCTGCGAGGGCGACCCAGAATGCGTCAAATGGTGCCCTGAAGAAGCCTTAGACTTCGTTACAAGAGACATTTTGGCCCAGAAAGCACGACTGGCCGTGACAAAGAAACTCTTCAAAGAGGCAATGGAAGCCGCGGGCATAAAGGGATAAAGGGCTAAACTCTCCATTTTTTTGACTCGACGCCTACGCTTTCAGATTTTTCTCTTTGGCGTGGCGTAAACAAAATTCTTATAGTTGAAAGGGGAACGGTGCCACACTGAATCAAGATAATCTTCGTAAAAGAAAAATCAGGATTCTAAATTGATCAATCAGAGAGCATTGCTTCTATGTTCTTTTTGACTTCCTCGAGACTTCTCATTCCAATAACCATCGTATCTACAAAATCCAGCTTGGCAATTGACTTTATAGACGATTTGTAGTTCTTCACGAGAAGTGGAGCGGCACTGCTTACGCCACCACCGAGAACTTTCATCGCAACAATTCCTTTTCCTCTCCCGTGAGCCAACTTAATCGCATTGAGCATTTCTTCTATTGAGCCGTCTTCAAGTGGAACATGGTCATGAAATTTATTGATCATCGCTTGTCTTGCCCTGCAACAGATTGCCATCATCACATCGACTTCCTCAAACTGGCTGGCTTCGCGTACAACAGTGACGCTGTGAGTCGAAAGACCCACTGCCTTGAGGATTCCAGTTGTTTTTAGGTTGCTTAATTCCTTGAGCACTCGACGACAGCCGTTAATCCAGTCAGATTTGACGTAGTGCAGCAAGAAAACATCTACGTAGTTGGTTCCGAGTTCTCTGAGAGAACTCTTAAGATTCTTTCTGGCTTCTTCACCGCTCTTGGCGCTGGTCTTAGTGCACACGACAACCTCTTCTCTCGGTACAAGCTTTAGGGCTGAAGCAACGTGAGGATGAGTGCCATAATCATCCGAGGTGTCCCAAAAATTCACCCCTAACCAATACGATTCAGCCAGAATCCGACCGCCTTCCTCAGGACTCAGGTGGAGCGGATTCCCAAAATCAACCGTTCCAAAACCCAGCTTCGACACCTTCAACCCAGTTTTACCGAGGTTTACCAAAGGAACTTTACGCAAAGCCCTTCACTAATCACCAAGTATCGTGGTTGTTGCCTTTAATGTTTAAACCCTGCGCTTTCCGTCTTTGACAACGGGTTTCCTTTTTCCAATTAATACACGAATGATTTTCCTGAATCCGTATTTTGGCTTCATAACTTATTTTTAACCGCACGATGACTCTATGACGTGATGATGTTTATGCAGGAAGTCTCCGAAGGCAGGTTGGACCTAACTTTTCCGAAAGAATATCTGCAACGGTTAGAGGAATACCGCAAGCGGAAGGTTGAAATCCTCTCAAAGCCAAGGCGAGTTCGCAAACCCCCTGCGACTCCGAAGGCTTTCTCTAACAATTGTAAGCAAGCCATTTCTTTAGCCCACAAGGTCTACTGCTGCGTGTTGAAGGAGCTTGTAGACGGCTCGTTGTGTAAATGCTGCCCGTGCTACGAGCGAGAACCACTCGAATACAGCCTTTTCAGAAGAGTGTGAAAAACCACGGATGAAGTGCCCAAACAACAAATGCAATCATTCGAATGACATGGTTGAAAACCATGACTCCAACTTCAATTACTGCAAAGAATGTGGAACCATCATTTACCGACGCACAAACAAGTAAAACTGTGAGCGCCCTTTGACCTACAGAAAACTCCTAATCATCCAAACGCAATCGCTATATTGGGAAAAAAATCAGCCGAAGGGGTCATAGTTAGCTAAATCGCAATGAAGAAATCAATGTGTGTACTGGTTTTTTTAGATGAAATAACGTGTGCCTTTGCTACTGCACGCCCTCGCGCTCGAATACTCCCCTAGACCCTGCTTTGCTAACTGCTTGAAAGGCGATGTCTTTCTTACCTTTTGCTTTGACAACTTCCTTCTGCAGTTTCTTTGAGTCGATGGGACAGTTCTTGGAGACTTCGCTTATGAATCTTCTCAGTTCTTTTTCGTTCATGTGGCAACTCACTGCGAGTTCTTCGATGATTTCTCGAGAGGTTTTCGAGTCTCCATAGCAGCTCTCGCTTAATTCCTCTAAAGCGTATGTCAGAAACGGCGAGGCTAAACCGCATTGAGAACCCAGTTTTTCAGCCCACTTCTTTCGCTCGCTCATATCCTTCTTCCTTCCTGATGACAGGTAGGGTTTTGAGTATGAGATTTGTTATTTAAGCATTAGCTTTTCGTGTTCTGAGGCTTTTCGATGTCAGTTTAACGAGTTTCATCGGCTCAGTTCTAATCTCATCAACGGCTTCAACTGGTCGGTTGCCCGAACTGTTTTGAAACCTTGTTCTTCAAAGATTTTTTGTGGCCCAGTCCAAGCCAAGCTGGCGCTGAGTTTCCGCCCACTCTTCGTTGCTGTTGAAGAATAAGCCTCAACAATCTTGACGCCGTGTTTTCGCATCGACCCCACAGCTGCCCTTAACAGCCCACGCGACAGCCCCTTTCCGCGCCATTTGCGGTGGATGAAGAAACAGACTATCGACCAAACGTCACTCGTGTCCCCACGTCTGTAAGCTTTTACCCGCTCTAAGCTTGGGAAGTCCTTTCGCGGTCCAAAAGAACACCATCCAACAGGCTCGTCTTCAGCGAAGGCTAGGATGCCCTTCGCTTGGCCCTTTCCTACAAGGTTCTTAAGCGCTTTCTTCGCAGCAGCTCCCTCGATGGCAGTCCGAGCCTTTCGACTCTCAGAGCGCCACCACAGGCACCAGCAGCCGCTGCAGGTGCCCTTTGGACCAAACAAACGTTCTACAGCAGGCCAAAGGTCTGGACGCAACTCTTCGAACCGCATGTTTTCTGCGACGGGCAATGGACTTCTAACTCTTCTTTTTCTCAGATTCAGAAGCGAGCACGCCTATCAATTTCACTCTTTCAAGCATTTCTTCTCCATGCGGCGCGAATTGCATCTCGTTGGTTATGTCCTTTCCAGCCTCATGCTGCCCTTGATGATCCCCGTTTATCCAGAGAAAGCTTTCCGACACATCGTAAACCTTGCCCTTGTAAGCGACATAGGCTGGTCTACCGTCTCTACCATCGTATTGTTTTAATTCCTCCAGCGTAAACTTCCTTTCAGCTCCTTCCAAGACCATCAACCTTCCGAGTGTATTATGCTGGAATATTTTTAAAGGATTTTGAGAAATGATTTAATTTGCCATGATTTTGGCATAGGGATCAACTGCTTCGGCGGGAAAATGGGCTTCTTCTTCATCGAATTTGATCAGCCGCTCTTTACTTTCGTAGAAAACGCCGACTGTTTTGGGGTTCAATCCAGTCTCTGATAAAACCTTGATTGCCTTCTTCTTGTAATTCGGAGAAACTGCTGCCAAAAGGGTCCCTGTTGAAGAAGTTGCCAGAATCTGTTCTCCACTTAAATTAAAGCGTTGGCCCAGCCTTTTCATTTCTGGCAGAATTGGAAGTTCGGCAAAATCCACCGAGAACCCCATGTTGGATGCGTCGGCAAGTTCGTTTATGGCGGCAACAAAACCTCCCTCGGTAGCGTCGTGCATGGCGGTCACGCCTCCTGTCTTCGCTAGGAGAAGAGCTTCATTCACACATGTCTGCATTTTGACCATTCCTGACAGTTTCAGAGCTTCTTTACGTCCGAACAATTCGCTTGCTAGTTTTCGGTGAGTCAGCGTGAAGTTAACGAGAGTTTCAAGACCTAAGGGTTTAGTGCAGATTATGTAGTCTCCTGGCTTGGCTCCGGCGGGAGTTATGAGTTTGTCTCTCCTTATCATCCCGTACGCTGTGCAGGTTCCTACTAAGGTGGAGATTTCGTCGTAGGTTCCTGTGTGTCCTGTGACGATTGTCATTTTTAATTCGTCAGCAGTGTCGCAAGCTTGTTTCATGATTTTTAGGAACACTGACTTTTTGGTTTTCTGGGGAGCCAGCAAATTTATTGTGCCATATTGTGGTTGGGCGCCGAAGAGGGCTACGTCTGACGCGGCGTATTGTATGAGGAACCATCCGAACCATTCTTTCGGCACTCCTATGCATGGGTCAGTTGAAACAACAAGGCAGTTGTCGTCTCCTATCTCGTGTGCACCCGAATCGAAGCCTGGAGCTGGAGGAACAATGACTCGTGAAGTCTTTTTGATGCACTTGAGCACATCTATAAGGTCCTCTGTTCTCAGTTTTCCCAACTTCAAGTTTCTCCATCACTGCCGCGTCTGATTAGGGCGCAGTTTACGTTTTTAGCATTTCTATGCCCTTGCTTGTGATCTTAAATGGAAGCCATTCAAGTGGGTGGTTGATTCCTTCCATCTTTACAGCGCGCATCTCTCTCTGGAGCTTGTCATCGTTGAAGCGGAAGAAAATCAGGTTGTGAGACGTGTTGAAGTCTAGGTCTGTTGCCCGTTGGGTTGCATGGTCTTTTTGCGTGGCTGCCGTCATTATGTCTATGTTTGCTATGTTATCATAGTGCGACCAGTTGATGGTCCAATGTTCCACGGGAAGCATGTATTTGAGTTCGTATAGGGCGAACAGTTGCTCGCTGAAGTCTCCAGCCGCAAATCTCCTCACGTGATGGTCAGAGATTAGTTTGTCTATTCGTTTCATCTCTTCAAAATCGTCTAAGCTGAAGTAGATTACTTGTGGGTCTTTGGGGTAAGGCTCAAAATGAGGGAACGCTTGTATGGCAATAAATTTGCCCTTTTTTATGTAGGGTTCTATGTTCCAGCCAAGAGATTTGAAGTAAGCTGTTAGGCGTGGGAAGGGCTTGTCCATGACGTCGTAGGCAACAGTCTCCCCTTCCTTTAGTCCTTGCCAAAGAAACTGCATAGCAAACACTGTTTTCCCAGTGCCTGGTGGTCCGTAGAGAATTGTTCTCGAGCCTGATTCGATTCCGCCGCCTATCAGTCTATCGAGTCCTTTGATTCCAGTCTTCAATTTCACCATTTTTGATTACCTAGTTTAGAGAGAGTATTCGACCGTTCCCCTCTTCACAAGGATGGCAATGAGTATGGCTGTGATGACAAACTCGACCAGCAGGAAGCTACCGTTGTAGACTAAAGGCCAAAGATACCGTCCCCATTCCACAGGGAATGGGTATACATAGACCCAGATGAAGACTCCAACGAAGTAGTGTATCAGGAACTTGATGAACACGCTGATGGCTAACCCGACCTCTGCATAGATGACTGATTTCTTATGAAACATCCCCGCCAATCCAAGTGCCCCGAAAGCTATTGGATATTCAAGAATAACCTGTATTGGAGTGACGATAATATTAGAGGCGCCAACAAGCATGACATCGATGAAAAGTGCTAGAACGCCAAAAATCACTCCAGCTACGAATCCGATGTAAATGCCTCTTCTCAAAGACAACCAAACAACTGGAACCATGCTGCCTAAGGTTATTGACCCGCCATATGGTAGTGTGAAGGGACGCAAGGCATAAAGAACCGCTGACAGCGCTGAGAAAATGGCAATCTCTGCAAGAATCTTGGTCTGGAATCTCGTTTTACTTTCGGTCATGTTTTTTCCCTCCGCCAGTATTATCTGGTTCAGGTTCTAAGGGTCGACGACCCATGTTAGTCGTCCTCTCAGCCGGGTTGAGCCCAGCTCCCCTAGATTGCCATAAAAATAGAGGTTCAACTATTTAACAGTAATCGTACTGAAGCCTTCTCCGTCCGTCCTTTTTGTTCGGTTGTCAGCGCGCTCTCGACTGAACCCTAGGCTCTATCAGGGTCCAGAGCCAGTCTACGAACTCTCTCAAGTTTTTTGTCTGAATGTAGACGTCGCCTGGTCCAGTTAAATCGGTGACTAAGCCTTCGCCTCCCAGTAGTGTTTCCTTGAGCCCACCGAACTTTATGACTTTGTATTGGCAGGTGTCGCTGAAAGCGACTAGGTGAAAGTTGTCTACAATCATTTTTTCTCCTGGTTTCAGCGTGTGTTTGTCGATGGCGCCGAAGGTGTTGATGAACAACAAGCCTTTACCGGTGACTTTAATCATGAAGAGACCTTGTCCAAATAAGCCCTTTGTGAAGCCTTGCCACTGAACATCTAGGTTCACGTCTTGTGTGGACGCGATGTAGGCTGCTTTCTGAATTATGTAGCCTTGGTTGGGTGCAACTTCGAGAGTTTCGATGTCTCCCACTGGTGCCGACACAAACGCTGCTTCTCCCTGCTCAGATGTTGCTTTGTAGTCGTTTACGAAGAAGGACTGTCTTCCCAGGAAGGTCAGTCCGAGTGTGCCTAAGAAGCTTTTTTCTCTCATTCGAGTGTGCACTTCGATGTTTGGGTTCATGTACGTCATGGCGCCCGACTCAGCAGTGATAGTCTCGCCTGGGTTGAGCTGAACAACTAACATTGAGTAGGACGGTTTGTACCGTATATCATACTTCAAGGTACTACTTGCCTCCCGAACTCTCTGGTGAGCAGGTTTAAGCTTTACAATTAATAAGACCTTCGAACCTCAGTGGCATTATCTTCTATCCGCTTCAAGCATATTACAGATGTTGAAATAACGACTTTAATTTTGAAAAGACAAAGATTTCATTTGGATTCTCCATGGCAGCCTCGAAAAACGACGATTCCACTTACTTCGGAAAAGAAACCGAAATCCTTGAGCGAACGATTAATGGCAAAAAGACCAAGGCGAATTGGGACTGGGAGAATTTTAAGAGCACGGAAGGCTTTCCAGTCGACGACAACCTAATCTCTTGGGTAATCGGACAAGACCGAGCCTTGCAGGAATGTTTTCTGTGCCTCGACGAGTGGGCTCACAAACTGAAGTGGTTGGAAGAACAGAAATGGTACGATGACTGGAAAAATCCAGAGGCTCCTAAGCCTTCAGTCAAGACCAAGCTGAGCCCTGGACCATACCTACTTCTTCTAGGCGACCCAGGCACAGGCAAATCCCTGATCGGCAGAGCGCTGGCTGAAAAGCTCACCGAGATTTACAAGGATAACACGATTAAACTGTTCGATGTGCTCTGCTGGAAGAACAAGAGTGTTCCAAGCGAGCCCAAAATCTCGATGCAGGAAGCGGGCAAGGGCAAAGAAGCCATAAGAAAGGAGAGGCTGCGTTCGGAGAAAAGGAAGTTTTTGGTCTCTATCGGCTTGCGGGTGATTCAAACCTTCCTCATCAGTTTCGGGTTGACACTGCTCTTTATCGGCTTATACGGACTTTACCAAATGTTCAACACATGGGCGCTGAATCCCAGAATAGCTGAAGGCTTGACTCTGCAGGAATCTTTTTCATATAATCTTCTCGAGTATTTTGCCAAGTCTTTTCCATCGCTTGTCCTGCTTTTTGTTCCTGCAGGTTCTCTGCTGTTTTTTGGCATATTCATCTGGTGGTTTGGCAAGATGGGCGGAGGCGCCATGAACTTAGGCGGCATCGGAGGAGCACAACAGTCAAACGTGCCCAAGTTGTTGGTGGACAACTCTTCCGAACATGCACCCTTTATTGATGCAACGGGTCATGCCTCGTCTCAGTTGTTCGGCGACATAGCTTGGGACCCATTTCAGACAGGCGGAATGGGCACGCCTGAACATCAACGAGTCACGGCGGGCGACGTACATAGAGCCGCTTTAGGTATCCTATACATTGACGAAATCAAGAATCTGAATCCAGTTGAAGCCGTAACCTTGCTCACGGTATTAGAAGACGGACAGTTGCCAGTAACAACACGGGGACATCTCTTGACAGGTGGCACGGCTGCCATGGCGGTTTCAACCGAGCCCGTACCATGCATGTGCTTTCTAGTGGGAGCGGGCAACTTCGACTCGATTGGTCAGATTCATCCAGCTCTGATGGATCGAATTTATGGTTATGGCAAAGTTGTGCGTATGAACAACGACATGCCTAACACCGTGGAGAATAGGCGCAAGTACGTGCAGTTTCTAGCCCAAGAAGCGCAGCGTTTCCATCTGATGCCGTTCAGCCGAGGAGCATGCGAGGAACTTGTTGAGGAAGGCAGGCGACGCAGCAACAAGCGAGACGGTTTGTCAACCAAGTTTCGACCATTGATTTCAATCGTCAAAACAGCCGCCACCCTAGCCATGAACGAAGGATCGGCGATGGTTGAGCGACGCCACGTTCAGGAAGCTATAGACAAACACTGCAAAACCATCCAGAGACAGATTTTGGAACATCAGCTCAACGAGAGGGGCAAGTTGCTCGAAATCGAACCGAACGGCACCAAGCTTGGACAAATCTACGGGTTGGCTGTGGTAACCGACCCCTACAGCGGAGAAATGACTGGCAACGTACTCACAGTGAAGGCACAGATGGTGAAAAAACGCAACGAAATCAACCGCGACTATCCACTGCAGGGCTACTACAAGGTCACCGGCGTCGCAAAGGGCAAGCATGACGTGTTCATTTCGGACAGCATTGCCAAAGTGCGCAGTGTCATACTGCACAGATACGGCGTAGACATCGCACAGGACTTTCTCACACACATTGACTTCTCCCAAGCCTACGGGGTTGACGGACCATCCGCAGGTGTAACGATGACCATACTGCTCTGCTCACTGATTGAAGGACGCCCAATAAGGCAAGACGTGGCTGTAACCGGCGAAATCAACCTAGGAGTGGGCGACCAAATAATGGTCACTGCAGTCGGCGGCCTGTATGAAAAGATTAAGGCTGCCGAGGCCTGGGGCTTCAAAAAAGTGGTCGTGCCACAAAAGAACTTCGAATATTCCTTGGATGTAAAAGACTACAAGGTAGAAGTGGTGCCAGCCAAAACCCTAGAAGACTACTTGAAAGAATGCCTCGTTTGATATCACGTTTTTTTCTGCAAAACCTTAGATACTGCTGAACACTCGTTTTATGCAATGCTGCCCGACTCTCTCGTTGCCGGATTCTCCGTGACTCTCCTCACCACATTCTGGTTAGTCAACACCTACAACCTTGCGAGAAAAAGAAAGGTTCCACGACAACCTCTGAAGCGCTCAACCATAAGGGCGTCGGAAATTCCATACCTTGATTTTGCTGCCCTTGGAACACTCGTTTTCTGGGCTGACTCGCTGCTTTTTCCCTTCATTGTCTTCACGGGATTTATCCCAATGAACACGTTTCCTCTGAGACTTGCTTTCCCGTATGATTCGATTGTCCAGGTTGGGGGGCTTGTTCTCTTGGCAGCAGGTTATGTCCTATTCATTTGGAGTGTCATTGCGAGAGGACGGTATGCTGTTTCATGGGACATGCCCGAAGACCACAAACTGGTAACATGGGGACCTTACCGCTATGTGAGACACCCCTCTTACCTAGCCTACTTCCTCATGTTCCCAGGCCTCGTGCTAGCATGGTTAAATTTGCTCGCCATTCCCAGCTTGATTGCAATCCCTGGATACTATTCAGTAGTTGATAATGAGGAGAAAATCCTCATCGAAAGATTCGGAGAGGAATACCGCAGGCACCAAGAAAAAACTGGGCGATTCTTTCCACGAATTCGAAAAACGTGACAGACAGAGTCGTGGGTTGTGGAAGAGTTAAAAAGCATTCCATTAGTAATAAAGAGGCAATGAGCCAAGGTGTAACTCTACATGTTTGACATTGTTTGTAGGGTTCCTAAACAGTTAATTGTTTTGGAGTGTACACGTTATCCAACTTTGGAAGCATTGTCAAGGGTTGTTGCCATAATCATAAGCGCTGGAGAACCCATTATTTTGAAATGGGCTGAAGGCGTGGTGTTCTCATACTCGCCTGTGGCACCATCAACAGACTTTCTGATGAACGAATACGTCAATGGAAAAGTCTACTGGTCAGACGTGGTCTATGCGCTCATGCCAGAGTACAAACAAACCATACGAGTGGGCACATTGGACATACCAGTCATAGACGTGTCTCCAAACTCACTTTTAAGTGAAGTCGCCAAGTGGATGAAAAAACAAGACGGATTCTAG
>Ga0315314_1003399_pt1 | contig 12476 bp, 11 predicted proteins | sample TDP9_MG_FD_203631 | JGI IMG/M metagenome (GOLD analysis project Ga0315314, IMG submission 203631) | Freshwater sediment microbial communities from Lake Towuti, South Sulawesi, Indonesia - TDP9 | ecosystem: Environmental > Aquatic > Freshwater > Lake > Sediment | place: Indonesia: South Sulawesi...
CACCTTTCCAGGGACTGTAGATGCAGGTTGTTCAGGGCGCGCTTCATTGACGTTCCAACAACCACCCAGCGACGCCATGGAGGGGTTCGCCACCGCTCAGGAGGAGGATTGGAAGGATGTACCTGGTGATTTGCTCGACCAGACTCAGGGCTTTGGCAGTCGGCAGGTCTGATGAAGAGGCGAGTTCCTGAGCGGTGGCGCGACACCAAAGGCAGCGCAGGTTGCCTCCGGGTGTCAACTCCCCAAGACTTGGGCGCAGTTTCACGACTGGCGCAATTGCCGTCTGTGGAGAAGTCCTGCACTCAACGTGAGTCTCAGCAACGGCAAGCCCCACCCGTCGGGGCGGCTCACCGTGGAGTTTGCTGCTGGCGTGCATTGCGAGTCGCCTAATGCGCCCTGTGTACCGGCACCCAAGTAGGGCAAGCCGGATGCCAAAAAGGAGCCAGGCAGGGGGTAGTTATTCTATGAAAACAAAGAGTTTACAATTGCCGCCGGAGTGACCTCTCACTGTTTAGCAACCCAAAGTGTCAGGGAACGCACAGGGACGGGTGAAATAGCTCAAAGCTAGCGGGCATTGGCTGCCTCGCCCTGCTCCAAATCTCTACAGGTGAGTCGCGCACCCGGCTAAGCCTACTTGGAGAAGACTCAGAGGGATATTGCGCTAAGTCTTTTTAGGCTTCTCCGGCACCGGGCAGTCTTTGAGCGACTTCTTCTCTTGGTAGCACTTGCCGGTATCGTTCAGCTCTTTCGCGCCCATTTTCACGTGGCAATAGGTACAGGGCTTCTTCTCCTTCTGGGTGTACTCCGTCTTGGCTTGCACTAGCGTCAAACTCCACGCAGCTAGCAAGGTGAGCGCGAAGCCTGCCTTGAGCCAACGTTTCATCTAGGCCTCCTTTCCTTCCGTCCCGCAGGACGGCCTTGTGTAGCTAACGATATTGTAGCGACACCCTTTTCATCCCGCTTCAATTGGACGCCTGATTGAGTGAGAAGAGATGCCTTACTGTGCCTTCTCCAGTTGGCAGGCGTGCTTTTGCCGTTCGGTTCACCGCAGCCTCATTCTCCCGCCAGCCGCCGGAGGATTTCCGGGGCGCGCTCTTCAGTAGCGAGCAACCGGTGGCACGCGTTGCAGTCGGCGGTGATGGTGCGCTGGTCAGCGCTGGTATGCATGCCGTCGTGGCAGCGGAAGCAGCCGGGGAATGGGTCGTGGACGAGGTTGTCCGGGTAGGTGCCCCAGAAGAGCTTCATTTCCGGGAAGACGTTCCGCTGGTAGAGGGCAACGAGTACGTCAGCGGCCTGTTCAATGGCGGTGCGTTTCTGGTCGAATAAGTGCGGGTAGTGGTTGCGGTAGAAGTCGCGCAAGCGGCTGCGAATCTCGCTGGCCGCTTCCGCCTGTGAGTTATAGGGCATCTGCAAAATCTCCAGCGCCTGTTTTTTCAGGTAGGGCAGGGAGCGGTCAATGAGGCCGGCGGCGAGCGCTTGATCCACCGCCCGGCCAGGCAACTGCAAGATGTGGGTGGGACGATTGTGGCAATCCATGCAATCCATCAGGCGCAGCTCGCCCGCTACGCGTAACTCATCCAGCGACTGCTCGGCCAGCAGGGAGACGTATTCGATGACTTCTCCTGTGCGCGTGCGATAGCGCACGTAGGGAATCTGCTGGCGCTGGCGGTCAGCAGGCACGTAGTGAATTTCGACCCCGGGTTCGAGATGGACGCCGTGGTTGCCCTGTGGGAGCCGGGTCATGGGGTCGATGCCCCCGGTGCGCATCAAGAACACAGTTTTAGTTTCGGTATTGGTCTGGTCGTCGGCAAAGTGAGTTTTGATGACTAATTTGTCGCCGTGAAACTTCAGCGGCCAGTGGCACTGTTCGCAGGTCTCCCGTGAGGGGCGGAGGTCTTCCACCGGGGTAGGGATGGGCCGGGAGAAAGTGTTGAAGGTGACCGCGAACACTTGCTTGGTGCCTGACAACTTCGAGCGCACAAACCAAGGTGCCCCTGGGCCGATGTGGCACTCCACGCAGGCCACCCGGGCATGTGGAGAATTCTGGTAGGCGGTGTACTCGGCCTGCATAACGGTATGGCAGGTGAGCCCGCAGAACTGGAGCGAATTCATGTAGTAGATGCCCCGGTAGCTCGCAGTCAGAAACAGTGCCAGGTTCAGCCCACTCATCACTACGACAAAGCCCAGCGTCTCCCGCAGCTTGGGATCGCGCAGGTCAATCTGCGGATATTCCTCGGGCAGCCGGCCGGAGAGTTTTTCGCGGCGAAACTTCCGCCAGATGCCGAGCGGAATCAGCAGCAGCCCGATGACGAAAACAGCCGGCAGGATGAGGAACGCAATGATGCCGATGTAGGGGCCCACACGCACGCCGAAAAACTCGGTAGTGTAGAAGGTAAGGAGGGTGATGGCGCTGGCAGTGGTCAGCATCACGCCGACTAGGCTGAAACGGTTATTGCCCAGGTACCAGGCCGGCAGCACCGCCCGCCGCAGCACTTTCTGCCAAAGACTTTGATTCAACCCTACCAAGGATGCCTCCTTGGGGATGGGCCTGGGGTCTGCAATTTGCTGCTAGTGGCTTCCTCTACCTCCGCTGCGCCGAGGGAACAGGCGCTTCGGGGCCAGATGGCCGACTCTAGATTGGCGAAGCTTATCACAGGCTCAACGCAGTGAAGAATAAGGATAACGGAAACCAGGTTTACCCCGCTGGCGGGTGCTGTTCTGCTTCTACCCAGGGCGGCAGCACAGCGACCAGCAGCAGCAGAAAGAGCAGCGGCAGCAGCAGCAGGAACCCGGATACGAATAGCCCCTCCGGGCCCAGCAATCCCGTCTTATAGACCGTTAGCCCCCGCAAGCTCTTGGAGAAGAGCTGGCCGCCGATGACTACATTCCAGCGGGTGCTGAAGATGCCGACCTGGATGAGTATCGCCGCTCCCGCGTAGAGCAACCGACGCAACTCAGCTGGCAGAGCCAGCAGGCCTCCGCTGCGGAAAGCGGGTGACACCAGCGCTAACACAACCAGTGGCAACAGCGTCCCGAGCAGGGCCTGGAGCACCACGAGACTGAGGAATAACCGGCTGGAAACGAGCTGGGCGAGAATGTGGATGGACTCCTCGGCTTCATAGAGGCGGTGGATGAAATCTAGCATTTCCAAGGAGAAGTCCAGCACCTGGGCATAAAATAAAAACATCGCCAGCTTATCCAGGCAGACCATATCTACCGGCTTCGATCGTAGCAATGTGCCCACTAGATAGAATAGCAACATCAGGGCAATGCCAGAGACGATGGCGGAGAAGAGGAAGACGATGGGCATGAGTACGCTCGACCACCACGGATTGGCCTTTACTGAGCCAAAGATAAATCCTACGTAGCCGTGGAGCAGAAACGCGGAGGGGATGCCGATGATGGTGATCACCCGGCCGGCGTTCTGGTCGAAGTGCAGCGCCCCGGGCGAGAGTTCCGTAGCCCCTAGGGTCAGCAGCCGGTGCAGCCAACGCATTACTCCGCGCTCTCGCTGCGACCACAGCACGAGATCCTTCCGATAGTCGAACCAGATTTCGAGCAACAACACCACCATCAGGTACCAAGCGTAAACGAAGCCGAACATCGCCATGGCGGAGCGCAGATTGGGGGTTAGGAAGATCTCGAAGGCTCGCTGGGGGTGGCCGAGGTGGGCGAGCAGCGGCAGCGGGGCCGCGAGCAGGTAGGCCAGCGCAGTAAGCAGCGATAGCCGGTAGGTGGGCTGCAGCTCCCGAACATTGAACACACGCACAAGCGAGGCGAGGATAAAGGCCCCAGCCACCAACCCCGTGATGTAGGGGTAGACGACGATGAGTAGGCCCCAGTGCAGCTCCACCTCATTGGGGTAGATGAACCCCACCACCTGTCGCAGCACTTCTTGCAGAGGCTGCACGGCTAGCGCACCTCCCGGTCCAGATTGGCGTAGTACACCTTGGGCTCCGTGTTTAAATGGGGCTTCAACACTTGCACCTTGCTCAAGCGCATGAAAGGCACCAGCGGGCTGCTGCGCTGCCGCAGCTCGCCGAACATCCGCGCCCCGGTGGGGCAGACCTCGACGCAGGCTGGAAGCAACCCCCGCACAGCGCGGTGGTAGCAGAAGGTACACTTGTCCGCGGTTCGAGTGCGCGGATCTAGGAAGCGAGCACCATACGGGCATGCCTGGATGCAGTAACGGCAGCCAATGCAGTATTCCTTATCGACCAGCACCACTCCATCTTCGGTCGAGAAGGTCGCCCCCACCGGACAAACCTGCACGCACGGTGGTTTGGCACAGTGGTTACACAGCTTGGGGACGAAGAAGGTGCGCAGGATGCCTTTCTCGCTCACCGTAGCCGGGAACCCCGCAATTCCCCCGTCGGGGCTATCCACCTTCGTTTCCCCATCGCTGCTAACCACGTACCGCTCCACCCAGGTGCGAAAGTAGAACGGCTCTCGGGGAACATCATTCTCCCGTTTACAAGCTTCCGCACAGCGGCCGCAGCCGATACACCGGTCCACATCCACACCCATCCCGTAATAGTGCTCGCGGGGCTCGTAAGGAGCTTCACCCGATGCCCAGGCCACCACCTTGGCCCACAGAGCGAGGAGCGGAAGCGAAGCAGCTAACAAGCAGGTGTGCAGGAACGTGCGCCGCTCCTCTGATATTTTCTCGCCTGATTCGGCGCGGTGCTGTTTCCCTTCTTCCATCAGTCTAGTTCTCTCGGATGGTGTGGATCGTGGCATTGCCAACAGAGGTAGCGCCTATGGTGCGTTTCTAAGTCGACACGGGGAGTCTCTTTCGGACCGCGAGCATCTACAGCGTGGCAACTGCCGCAGAATTCGCGGCTCTGGGGTTTGTCGGCTCGCGCAACCCGCGGCGTGATCTTGTGCTTTCGCGGAGTGGTGTGGCAACGAGTGCAGGGCAGCAAGACGTGGACGGAGACTGCCTTCGTCCTCGCGATCGCGCCGTGGCAGACACTACACTCCTCGGGTATGTGTGGGGGTTCCGGCTGATGCGGGTTGTGGCAACTGACACAAGCCTGCAGGGGATTGTGGGCCACGGGATCGATCTGCGGAAAGCCGGTGGGGCGGCTGGGGTCGTAGCCGTGGCAGAGTGAGCAATAGCCCCGCTCGCGTGGCACGGGCAACGGGTTGTCGGTGGGAGCTTCGGTGTGTGCTGCCGCTGGCCCATGGCAGGCTTCGCAGGCCACGCTTTGGTGGCGGGCGTTGGCATGAGCCGTGGCAATTTGCGTGTGGCACAGCGCGCATCTTTCCCGGCCGGCGTACATAATCGGCTGCTTCAAGATGCCTTCGACTGCGGCCGTGCGGTAATAACCCCGCTCGCCGAAGGTCTCAGGCAAAAGCAAATGGCGGGCCAGCGCCAACCCGCTAGCCAGCACTGCAAAGATCAGCAGTAGGCGGGTGAGTTGTTGCGGCATGGTGTCGAGGTCCGGTCGTGGCTTGGCAATTGTTGTGCCGGTCTGGTAGCGACGACTCTTTTATATCTCTTCAGAAACAAAGACATGGCAAAGGTCTAAATCATCGCCGCCGAGTTTGCCGCCAGGGCTCAGGGTGCTTTCGGCTGCGCCGCTTATCATTGCAACATCAAAGAGCGGGGCGGAGGCCGCGTCGCGGCGCTTCGACCCAGAAGCTTTCTCTGGCGCCCAGCTCTGCGCCCAGAGTATTGCATTGAGTGTGGAAATCGTCAACGCCGAAAGATGTGACCGCGGACACAAATTTCCCGCTTGGCTGGCAGCAATGAGCGCATATAATCCTGGGGGATTTTTCCAGCGAGAGCTGGCGATGCTGAGAATACTGCCAGCCAGCCGTCTGCTGCTGACCACATTAGCCTGCGCTTGCCTTCTCGTTTTTTCTTTGCCAGGGAGTGCCCAAGAGAACGGACAATGTTTGCAGTGCCATGGCACGCGGGAGCTCTTCATCCGGGAAGAGGGAAGGGAACGCTCGCTCTTTGTTGATGCGCAGCAATTCAATGCCTCTGTGCACAAGGCGTTCTCCTGCCAAGTCTGCCATGCCGATTTTGCTACCTTTCCGCATCCGGCCAGAGCCGCGCGAGCCGACTGTGGCGATTGTCACAGCGAACAGGCACAAGCTGTGGTGCAGAGCGTGCATGGGCAGCGATTGGGGGCCGCAGGTCAGGCAGCCAAGTGCTCGGACTGTCACACTATCCACAACGTCCGGTCGGCGTCTGATCCAGCCGCAAGCGTCTATCCGCTAACCATCCCGCAGACCTGTGGGCAATGCCATCCCTACCGAGAAATTTCTTTTGATGGAGTAATCAGCGCGCAGGTTACGAGCTTCGACCAGGACCATCATGGCCACGCCTTGTTAGTGAAGGGGTTAGTACACTCGGCCACTTGCGTCAGTTGTCACGGGGCACACGATATTCGCCCGGCAACTGATCCCCAGTCGCGCATCGCGCCAGCGAATCTCGTCAAGACTTGTGGCAGTTGTCATGCCGGGATTTTTCTCCAATACCAGAAAAGCCTGCACGGCGTCTTGGTGGAACTGGGGGAGACCGGCGTAGCTACTTGCAGCGACTGCCACTCATCTCATCTGCGGCGGCGCACCGGCGATGAGATGGTGCTTTCAATCATCCAAGCCTGTAGTCGCTGCCACCCTCAGCAAGGGCGCACGTACCACAATACTTATCATGGCAAGGTAACTGCGCTGGGCTACACGCGAGTGGCGCGCTGCTCGAGCTGTCATGGGGCCCATAACATCCTGCCGGCCTCCGACCCGCAATCGACGATTCACCCCGGGCGTATCGCAAAAGTCTGTGCGCAGTGCCACGCAGGAAGTAACCCGAATTTTGCGCAGTATCTAGTCCATGCCGACCCGTACAACCGTGCGGCCTACCCCTGGCTCTACTGGGCCCGGGTGGGCATGGTGGGCTTGCTGGTGGCGGTATTTTTCTTCTGGGGGATTCACACTGGGCTGCGGGCTTACCGCTTTCGCCGCGAACGTCATCATCGGGAAGAACTTTTAGCCCGCTCGCCACAGGAACGCTACTATGAGCGCCATGGTCTCTTCCATCGGCTCTTGCACGGCGTGGTTATAGTCAGTTTCCTGCTGCTGGCCGCCACGGGCCTGCCCCTGCGCTACAGTACAACCTCTTGGGGGCACTTCATAATGCGGCTCTGTGGCGGCTTCGACAACGCGGGTTACTTACACCGGCTCGGGGCCATCCTGACCTTTGGCTATTTCTTCACGCACGTGGGTAGCGTCTTCTACCGCTGGCTAGTGCGCAAGGAAAAAGGGCTCTTCTGGGGACCTAACTCACTGGTGCCACAGCTCAAAGACTTCACCGACCTCATCCAAAACCTCCGTTGGTTCCTGGGCACGGGGGAACGGCCAAAATTTGATCGCTGGACTTACTGGGAAAAATTTGACTATTGGGCGGTGTTCTGGGGCATGGCTATTATCGGCACTTCTGGGCTGGTAATGTGGTTGTCCACTCTCTTCACCCGCTTCTTCCCGGGCTGGGTTATAAACGTGGCCCATGTACTGCACAGCGAGGAGGCCTTACTGGCCGTGGGCTACATCTTCACCATCCACTTTTTCAACGCGCACCTACGGCCAGGAAAGTTTCCCATGGACATGGTTATCTTCAATGGGTTGATCTCAGAGACAGAGTTGCGGGTGGAGCGGCCGCAAGAGTACGCGCGTATGCAGGCCAGCGGCGATTTGGAGCGCAAAGCCGTGGTTCCGGGAAAGAGGCTGATGGTTCATCCGCCACGCGTAGTGGGTTATACGGCCCTAGGCATCGGCCTGCTGCTGGTGGCCTTAGTGATTGTGTCCGGGATTTACTACTTGATTACGGCGCGGTAGGGAGCAGGGTATTGCTGAGACGGTTTGGGGCAAAGGTGAGGCAAAGACAGGGCAAAGATGGGGACAAGATAGGGCATCTTTTCTTGCAAATCAGGGTATCTAATGGGGCAAAATGGATTGGGTGACGGATTTACTCTTCTCTCCGCCATGGCTAGCCTTGAAGCAGAAAGGTGAGAGATGAATTTAGGAGGTGGATGATGCTTCGATACCACGGCGGTGAGCAGGTTAGCAAAGGCAGCTACTGGGATCGGCGAACTGGCGAAGTGGTGCATGTTGGCCCGGAAGGCAGCCGCTTGCCCGGGGGCGCAGATGTCAGTTACTGGAAGATGTCGGAGCCGGTGATGGTAGTTGTAGGCCCTCTACTGGGGCTGCTCTATGTGGTCTTCCTGCCACTAATCGGCTTTCTCATGCTCTTCTACCACGTGGCGCGTTTCCTGGCTGTGAACACGCGCTCTTTGGCTTATGAGCTGGCGGGCGCGCTCAGTCCCAGGTTCCGCCTCAGTGAAGCTTATCTAGCTCAGGTGAAGCGGAGGAAGAAGGGAGTAGCAGCGGAGACCAAGCCACCAGAAAAGTCGGAGAGCCGACTCGACGCGCTGGAAGAAGAAATCGAGCGAAGGAAGAGGCAAGCGGAATAGGTGCTCCGGCGCCTGCGGAGAACTGGTCTGGCAGCGCAAGCAGCTCGCTTGGCGCGGGGCAGGAGCACAATGATTCCCTTTTATTCTATAATCATAGCGGGAAAATATTCGCTTCACGACTTCAAGGGGTGCACACAGCCCGATGGCACTAATAGGCTGGTGGTTGGCTGGCAGCGTATTGGTGGCGCTCTCCGCCCCATCCCCGCCTAGCGCCCTGCAATCACAAACCGCCCAATGTCTGGCCTGCCACGGAGTTCCCGGCGTGACCATGACTTTGGGCGACGGCACCGTGCTGGAGCTTTTCGTAGACGAAGCGCAGCTAGCTGCTTCCGTTCACGCTGGCAAGCTCAGTTGCAGCGATTGCCACCGCGACATCTCCGCTTACCCCCATCCCCCAGCACAATTTCCCGATCGCCGGGCTTTGTCGCTGGCCTTGTACGAGAGCTGTAAACGCTGCCACTTCCTTAACTACACGCGCACCCTAGAAAGCGTGCACTTCAACGTGCTCACTCGTGGCCACCGGGATGCACCCGTGTGCACCGACTGCCACGGTGCCCACGCTATCTCCTCGGCCTATCAACCCCGCGCCGCTATTTCGCAGCGCTGCGCCCGCTGCCATCAAAGCATTCATGAAGCTTATGTGAAGAGCGTGCATGGGCAGGCGCTGGTAGGTGAGAGCAATCCCGACGTTCCTGTTTGTACCAGTTGCCACCACGCGCACGACATCGAAGACCCACGGACGGCCAGCTTCAAATTACGCACCCCGCAGCTATGCGGCGACTGCCACAGTAACGAAAAGTTGATGCAGAAGTACGGCATCTCCACCCAAGTCCTGCGGAGCTACCTGAGTGACTTTCACGGTATGACGACGACATTGTTGGGGGAGCGGACTGACCTGGTGAGTATTCCCGCGGTTTGTACTGATTGTCACGGGGTGCATGACATTCGTCCGGCCGACGATCCGGCCTCCCCCGTGATGCGCGCTAACTTGGTGAAGGCCTGCCGCAAATGTCATCCCGCAGCCAGCGCCAATTTTCCTGCCGCCTGGATGTCCCACTACGAGCCCAGCCCTGAGAAGGCCCCGCTGGTTTACTACCTACAGCAGTTCTATCGTTTCTTCATTCCCTTTGTCGGCTTCGGCCTCCTGCTCCAGATCTTGCTCAGTCTGTGGCGGCTGGCAGTGAACCGCTAGCCGCTGGCCGTGGAGGGCCCAAACACAGTGGTAAAAAGTGCCGCTCCATTTGATGAGTTACCGAAGGGATACGTAGTTCGGTTCAATGTTCGCGAGCGCCTCGAGCACCTGCTAGTGATGATTCTATTCACAGTGCTTCTTGTCACCGGGCTGCCGCAGAAATTCCACGATAGCGCCTGGGGGCACTGGCTGATTGTGCATTTAGGGGGAATTGGTCGCCTGCGCTTCGTGCATCGTTTTTGTGGCGTGCTCTTCACCCTCCTGTTTGTCTCTCACGTCACTACCATCATCTATCTCTTGCGCAAGCGGCGTATCCGCCCAACTATGATTCCTAACTTGAAGGATTACTACGATGCGGTGTTGATGCTGAAATTCTATCTAGGCTGGACTGACCAACGGCCCAGTTTCGGCCGCTTCGACTACAGAGAAAAGTTCGAATACTGGGGTTTGCTTATGGGCTCCCTGGTGATGATCCTCACTGGCTGGATGCTTTACCAGCCCATGTGGGTGGCCCGCTGGCTACCGGGCGAGCTCATCCCCGCCGCCAAAGTGGCCCACGGCATGGAGGCCTTATTGGCTCTGATTGTGCTGGTCTTGTGGCACATGTACTGTGCCCACCTCAATCCCGAGGTTTTTCCCTTCGACACCACTATCTTTACCGGCAAAATCTCTATAGACCGGATGGTACGCGACCATCCCTTAGAGTACGCGCGTTTGCTTGAAGCACGCGTGGCTGAACCCCCCGCCCCCGAGCCGGTAGAAGTCGGCGCTGAGGAAGTTTCTGCTGGGGCGCGTGGCGGCGATGCCGGGACAGATGACGAGGAAGCACAGGCAGCACCTGAAGCCAAGCAGGACGGATAGAGGTGGGTCACTTCGGCGCGTAGCGGCATGGGTAAGCGGGAACTGCAAGGCCGCTGATTAGCTAGGGCTTTGGAAGACGGCTAGGATGCGATATTTGGCGCAGACATTCTGCCACTCGCTGGTGGTGGCAGTGGGGGTAGAATTTCTTCTTCGTGTTTGGCATCTCGAAGCCCCGCTGGAAAAAATTCGTTTTCGCATTCTAGCTCTCGCCCTGCCGGTTTTTGGTTTTCCGCTCTTTCAACTGCTCTATCCCGCCCGCGGCGAGCTGGCCTTCCGCACCCAGTTCGCCCTGCTCGACGTCAGCAAGTGGTTGCGTCTGCCGCTGCCTAAAGGCCTCACCTTGGGCGCTGTGTTGTTCTGTTTTTTTGTGGGCATCAGTGTGGTATTTGTGGTGCAGGAAGTCCTCCCTGCCATTCAACATTTCTTGCGCTGTCATAAGCGCGATTTGCAATGTGTCTCCCCGGAAGCCTACCCAGAGTTGCATACAGTAACCAGCGAGATTGCGCGCAGCTTCGGCTGCGCGGTGCCCGTATTGCGCATGATGGAGGAGGAAGTGCCGGTGATATATTTTGCCGGCATCCAGCGCCATGCGCTGATCTTCTCCAAGCCTTTACTCACCCTGTTGGATCCACTTGAACTGAAGGCGGTGCTAGCTCACGAGATGGCCCATCTGCTGCGCCGGGAGAATCGGTGGAACTTGTGGTTGTTGCTGCTGCGGGTAGCCATGTTCTACAACCCGGTGGCTATGCTCGTCTTCCACCGTATCCTTAAAGAAAAAGAGAAATTGTGCGATGATTGTGCCGTGGCGGCAACTGGGCTTTCTAACCACCTGGCTTCTGGCTTGCTCAAGGTCTGGCGCGCCGCAGAAACGGTGAAGTCTCCCCCGGCACGTTTTTGGTTAGCAAACAAGGTGGATGCACTGGAGAGTTATTCTCGTCGCGCCGTTGTCGAGGAACGCCTGCACAGGCTCCTGTATCCGCAAGCCACTGGAGACGTTCCCTACTTTGGGCTGCGTATCATCTTGACGGCGGTGGGCGTCGGGACGCTGTTGTTTTTCGTCGTCTAGCTTATGCCCGGGTTGACCATGAAGTTGCTCAGACACCTGCCTGGCATTATCGCCCCGCTGCTGGCCCTCCTGGCCGGCACGACGCTGCTGCTACGGGCGGTTGACTACTTGCCTGCGCTGTGGTTGCGCGAAGTACTGCCGGAAGTAGAGCGTTTCCACTCACCCCGCGAGCTGGAGGCGCGGCTCGGAACCAAGCTGCTCCTCCCCGCCTACTTCCCAGACTACCTCGCCTGGCCGCCTGCCCGCAGCGAGCTTTACTACTGGCCGGGATTGGAGGTCAGGATTTTCATTGACTCGCGCGACAGCCGGGAAACACAACTTATCATCTACCAGCTCCTCGCGGACGAACTGGCATTACCGGCGGACCCCGGACTGGTTTTGGCCGAAAAGAACATTTTCATCCACGGGGCCGGGGCAAAGTTAGCCTGGATTCGAGACGGTGCCGGGCAGAGATGGTATCGGCTAGCTTGGCGGACAGCTCAGGCTCGGCTGGTGCTTTTAGCCAAGCTGCCGCCGGGGGAGTTGGTTAGAATTGCACAGAGCATGAGGCCGCTATGAGGTGGCAGGCTTTTCGTCGTTCGCCGTTGCGCCAGCGCATTATCCTGCTGACAGGGCTGAGCATTCTGCTCATGGTGGCTACCCTGGGTATCACCAGCTACCTTAGTGTCCGCGAAAGCCTGGCCCGGGCGGTGCAAGATCGGTTGCTATTGGCGCAAGCGGTTTCTGCCCACATTGATTATGTGATGCGGGTAAATCTGGCTTGGCTACAGGAGGTGCGCCTGCCGGAAAAGCTAGCCGCCAGCGACCGGCAGAGCTTGCAACGGGCGCTGCACGATGTGTACTTGCACTCCATCTTTGTGGACGGAGTTTTCCTCCT
>Ga0315314_1003400_pt1 | contig 12475 bp, 14 predicted proteins | sample TDP9_MG_FD_203631 | JGI IMG/M metagenome (GOLD analysis project Ga0315314, IMG submission 203631) | Freshwater sediment microbial communities from Lake Towuti, South Sulawesi, Indonesia - TDP9 | ecosystem: Environmental > Aquatic > Freshwater > Lake > Sediment | place: Indonesia: South Sulawesi...
CTGTCCTGCTCGACAGGCATCGAGTTTCTCGGCTCGAGGACGCAGATGGCTGCCCGTCGTGGAGGCACGTCGCTAGCGGATACAATTCAGAAACTGACAGGAGAGGAGGGAGTGGTGAGCGGTCACTACCGATGTAATGTAATCAGATGATCATAATATCGCTTAGTTGGAAATAGGAGGGCATCCCATGAGGATCGCGATCGCGCAGATAGCGCAGGAAACTAACACCTTTAATCCGGTTCCCACCGGGCTAAAGGATTTCGAACTACGTGGGCTGTACTTTGAGAGCGGGATTCTGGAGAAGATGCGTGGTTGTAGGGAGATCGGCGGCTTTCTTGCTGCTGCTGAAGAGGAGACAGGTGAATTAGAGTTTCTGCCTATCATACGAGCAGCGGCAACGTCTGGCGGCAGAGTAACGGCAGAGGCGCTAGAGTTCTTTGAGAAGAAGCTCGTAACTGGACTGAGGAAGGTTCAGCCAGTGGATGGTATCTTCCTGTCAATGCATGGGGCGGCGGCTTCAGAGAAGGTAGATGACGTAGAGGGGTACCTGCTAGCGGCTGTGAGAGTGGTGATAAGTGATGATGTCCCCATAGTAGTGCCCCTAGATCATCATGCCAACATCACGAAACTGATCATTGAATCTGCAGATGTGATCGTGGGGTATCAACAACAGCCTCATGACCCATTTGAGACGGGCGTGAGAGCGGCGAAGACATTGTTTGACCTGGTAAAGGGCGATATCTCACCTACCGTCGGCTGGCAGAAGATACCTATGGTAGCCCCCTCTTCCAGCAGGTTCGAGACAGGGTGGGGGCCAATGAAGGAGTGGTTTGATCTGGCGCGGGAGATGGAGAAGCGCCCGGGGGTGATATCCGTTTCCAACTTCCCTATGCAGCCTTGGCATGATGTATTAGAAGCCGGTTGGACAGCGGTGGTCTACACTGACAAGAATCCGGGGTTGGCGCGGGAGTTGGCGGCTGAGCTTGCCAACAAGGCGTGGGAGTTGAGAGAGGAGTTTTGGGTATCGGATAACTTGCCCCCGGAGGAAGTAATCAGGCAGGCGGCTAGGGCCAAGGAGGGACCGATTATCATATCCGATGGATCGGATAGCGTGCTTGCCGGTGCGCCTGGTGACAGTACTTGTTTGCTGAAGGAGATGCTAAAGCAGGAGGTAGAGGGTACTGCGTTTGTGCCCGTGGTCGACCCTGAGGTTGTTGAGGAAGCCATAAGGGCAGGCGTAGGGAGCGAAATCACTGTACTGGTGGGGGGTAAGCGAGACAAGGTATTCAATGAGCCGGTGGAGATAAGGGGTAGGGTTACCAAGATAGTTGAAGACGGGCTGAGGATGACGGAACCTTTCTATGGATTCTGTGACATGGGCAGAACTGTGCTTTTGGAAGTTGATGGCATTAGGTTGGTGGTAAGCGAGCACCGAGGGGTTGGGGGGATAGACCCTGATATGTATAGACAACTTGGGTTGGAACCGGCTGAAGCAAAGATGGTGGTAGTGAAAGCAAATGACACCTTCCAGATGTACAGTTCGATGATGAAGGGCCTTCTCCGGGCAGATTGTCCCGGCTTGGGGTGGTGGGATCTCAAACAGTTCGAGTGGGTAAGAGCGCCTCGTCCGCTCTATCCTTTGGATCGGTTACCTAGGTGGCAAGCAAAGGCATGAGATAGGCTCTCTGACAATCAAGTGCCCCTTTCCTGTTTCATCGAACTGAGCGTACCATATTGGCTGAATCAAGCGGTGCATCCCGCACGCTGACGGGATCAAAGCCTTAAGAGTGCGGCGGGGCATGTTTCTTCTCCAAGTCCCAATCTGTTACTACGGTCTCCAGGACGCCTCGGGTTGCCCCGTGCTTCAGGCGGGTCTTGTGAGGATGGCGACATCAGCCTCAAGCTCGAGAGGAGCTGGCTCTTCCTACGGCAGTTCTCAGAAGTCCCGTACCATTTCGTGAGTCTTTTCCAATGCTTCGACTACATTGACTCTCAGCGAGGCCTGGTGGTGTCTTGAGGAGGGACGTTTCGCAATGGCCAGAATGAGACCTAAGGTTCTATTCGCTTCCTTGTTTTTGATAAGCTAAAAAGTACCCACCCAGCGGAACTTTGACAATCGAAAAAGTACCCACCTGAGCAAGTCTCCGCTATCATTTTGGGGCGTACGAATAACCCTCAATGATAACGGAGGAGGAGATGATCAGCGTGGAAGAACGGGAAAAGATACGGCGAGCCTATTTCAACGAGAAAAAGAGCATTCGGCAGATTGCTCGGGAGACGGGACGCTCTCGTCCGACGGTGCGCAAGGCAATTCAGTCTGCGGAGCCCATACCATACAGGTTGAGAGTGGCGCGTCCGGCACCGGTGTTGGGGCCATACGAGGCGCGTATCGACGAGCTCCTGGCTGAGAGCGAGCAGATGCCACGGAAGCAGGGGTACACCAGCCGCAAGATCTACGAACTCATCAAGGCCGAAGGCTACACCGGCAGTGAGTCGACCGTGGGGGGCTACATTGCCAAGCGGCGGAAGGAGAAGAAGCGACCGGAGGTGTACATTCCGCTGGAGTTCGATCCTGGGAGCGATGCGCAGGTAGATTGGGGAGAGGCCAAGGCGATCATTGCCGGTGAGTGGGACACGGTGCAACTGTTCCTGATGCGCCTGTGCTACTCGCGGAAGCTCTTTGTGATGGCCTTCCCAGCCCAGAAGCAGGAGGCCTTCTTCGAAGGGCACGTCCGGTCTTTCCACTTCTTCGGTGGCGTTCCTGGGCGTATCAGCTACGATAACCTGAGAGCGGCCGTGCAACGCATCTTGGAAGGGCGCAACCGGAAGGAACAGGAGGCCTTCATCATCTTTCGCAGCCACTACCTGTTCGAGAGTCGCTTCTGCACCCCTGGTCAGGCACACGAGAAGGGAAGGGTATCCTTACAGGATCCCGTAGGGAGAGGATGGCGTGGGTTTCGCCCGCCGCAACTTCCTGGTGCCCATCCCCGAGGTGGACTCCTTCGACGAGCTCAACGATCACCTGCTAGCGGCCTGCCTGGCCGATGGTGAGCGGCGTGTGGACCGCCAGGGGATGACCATCGCCGAGGCGTGGGAGATGGAGAAGCCCTACTTGCTGCCCCTCCCGAAGAAGGATTTCGAATGCTGTGTGATCAAACCGGTCACCCTCAATGGCTTCGGGCAGGTGGAGTTCGACACTAACCGCTACTCGGTACCGGCCGATGAGGCCTATCGGAACCTGGTGGTCAAGGCCTATCCTTTTCGGATCGACATTCTCTACCTGGACCACGTGATTGCCAGCCATCCACGCTGCTACGGTCGGGAGCAGGACGTCCTTGATCCCTTGCACTACCTGCCGCTCCTGGAGCAGCGTCCTGGTGCTTTCGACCACGCCAAGCCGATCCGCCGCTGGCGTCCTTACAGGATCCCTGTGGGAAAAGAGCTGGCCTCCGGTCTACGAGCGTCTGTTGGCCCAACTACGGGCCCAATGGCCGGAGGGCCGGGGCGTGCGGGAGTTCGTCCGTATCCTGAATCTCCACCGCGGCCACGCTGCCGACCTGGTGAGGCAAGCGATTGAGCAGGCCTTGGAATATGGCTGCGTCCACGCCGACGGTGTCCAGCTTTGCCTCCGTCAGTTGACCAACCCGGAGATGCCGATATCTCCCATCGACCTGGCCGACTGGCCTCAGTTGGTGACCGTGGGCTCCCAGGCGCCAGACCTGGCTTGCTACGACCAGTTGCTGGAGAAGGTGTGATCGATGGAAACGAACATGCTCTTGGATACTTACCTTAAAGCCCTGCGGCTCCCAATGTTCCTGCAGAACTACCGCAAGTTCGCCGAGGAGGCCTCCCAGGCCAACCACACCTACGATCGCTTCCTGCTGGCTCTGGCCGAGCAGGAGATGGCGCAGCGAGAGCACAACCGCATCGCCCGGCGCATCAGAGCCGCCCGCTTCCCGGTGGTGAAGGAACTGGCCGACTTCGATTTCTCCTGCCTCTCCAGCCCCAACAAGCAGCGGGTGCTCGAGTTGGCCGGGGGCAGCTACATCCAGAAGGCTGAGCCGATTATCCTGATTGGGAACCCCGGCCTAGGTAAGACCCACGTCGCTACCGGGATGGCGCTGGCGGCATGTCGGCAAGGATACAAGGTCCATTTCTACAACGCTGCCGCTCTGGTCAACGAACTGATCCTGGCCCAGGACGAGCACCGTCTCTCCAAGTTCCTGGCCACGATGCTCAAACACCACCTGATCGTCTTGGACGAAGTGGGGTTCATCCCCTTCTCGCCGGTCGGCGCACAGTTGATCTTCCAGCTCTGCTCTACCCTTTACGAGCGAGTGGCGGTGATCCTAACGACTAATCTCCGCTTTGCGGACTGGACACAGGTCTTTGGCGATGAACGACTAACGGCCGCCTTGCTGGACCGGCTCACACACCGCGCCCACATCCTGGAGTTCGTCGGCGAGTCGTACCGCTTCCGCGAGCGCATGCGGCGAGAGGCGGAGGAGAAGCACCATGGCTGATGGGGTGGGTACTTTTTCAACTGTCAAATGGGTACTTTTTCAATTGTCAAGGTTCAGGCTAAACCGACAAAGTGGGTACTTTTTCGATCATCAAATGGGTACTTTTTCGGTTGACAAAAACAAGTCTATCTCTACTCACATCTGCCTCCGGGGCCGATATTGTATGGCCTCCGCTAGATGAGCGGTGGTGATCCCCTCCTCATTTGCCAAATCCGCTATGGTGCGAGCCAACTTTAAGATCCGATGAAAGGCCCTGGCACTCATCTGCAACTGTTGCATCGCCGACCTGAGTAGGCTCCTCCCCCCATCATCAACTCGGCAATACCCCCTCACCTCGCCTGGCCCCATCTCAGCATTGCAGGCAAGACGAGTTCCAGCAAACCTCTGTCGTTGCCTCTCCCGCGCTGCTTCCACCCGTGCCCTTATCGACTCCGAACCCTCCAAAGACAGATCACTAGCCAACTTCTCATACTCTACCCTCGGCACCTCTACATGGATGTCGATCCTGTCCAGAAGAGGGCCAGAGATACGCTTCTGATAACGGGTAACTATCGCCGGCGAGCAGCTGCACTCCTTCACCGGATCACCAAAATACCCACATGGACAGGGGTTCATTGCCCCCACCAACATGAAGTTGGCGGGAAAGGTCAAAGCCGTCTTGGCCCGACTGATGGTCACCACTCGATCCTCCATCGGCTGCCTCATCACTTCCAACACCCGATATCCAAACTCAGGTAACTCATCTAGAAACAATACCCCGTGATGGGCCAGGCTTATCTCCCCTGGCTTGGGCCAGCCTCCTCCCCCTACTAACCCAGCGTGGCTGATGGTGTGATGAGGAGAACGAAAAGGCCTCTCCATGATGAGGGGGGTATCCGCTGGCAATAGCCCCCTCACACTATAGATCTTAGTCACCTCCAATGCCTCATCGATACTCATGGTGGGAAGGATGGAAGGTAGAGCCCGGGCCAGAAGCGTCTTCCCCGCTCCAGGTGGCCCACTCATCAACACGTTGTGGCCCCCAGCAGCCGCCACCTCCAAAGCCCGCTTCACATGCTCCTGCCCACGTATATCAGCGAAATCGATAGGGTATTCAGGCGACTTGGTGCTCAATGCCCCAGGATCGGCCTTATAGGGTGTAATCTCTTCTGAACCGTTCAGATGGGCCACCAACCGAGAGAGACCCTCTACAGGGATGATCTCCAACCCGCCAATGAGGGAGGCTTCCGGAGCATCAGAATGGGGTACGAAGACCCGCTCAAAACCCCCCTCCTTAGCCGCGCTTACCATGGGAAGGATCCCATCGGCATGTCGCACGCTCCCATCTAAGGAGAGTTCCCCGATAAAAAGGGAAGAAGAGATAGATGAAACCTGCCCTGAGGCCAAAAGGATCCCCACAGCGATGGAAAGGTCGTAGGCTGGCCCCTCCTTAGGAAGGTCGGCAGGAGCCAGGTTCACGGTGAGCCGCTTCATGGGGAAGGTAAAGCCCGAATTTTTGTACACTGTCGTTGAATGGCATTACCTGTGAATCTCCCCCGCTTGAGCAACTCCTTCATCTCGTGTTGGGGTTAGCCTCTGCGCATAGTCGTGGTCTTAGCCCCGTGATGGACAGTCCCATCTTGGGTTGAGTTTGGTGGGTATGGCTTTGAGTGAGGATCGGAGGAGCATTCCTAATTGGTCGCCCACGGCTAGGAAGCGGCGGAATGCAAGCGCCATTGTCTGGGTTGACGACATTGGGGTTTGGGAGTATTCTGGGCGGTAATGACATGAGCAGCAGGAGCTGTTGTCTATCTGTCAATGCCTGCCCGGCTGCCGTTGCGATAGATTCGCTACTAGAAAGTCGTTAGATTCCAAGAGGGAGGAATTCAATGCACGAAAGGGCAGTTCAGGAAATGACCTTCGATGAGGCCATAGACAGGATTGGTTTCGGTGCCTTTCAGTACAAGCTCTTGGCGATCTGTGGGGCGGGATGGGCTGCCGACGCCATGGAGGTGCTATTGATCTCCTATGCCCTTCCCTCGGTGATCAAAGAGTGGAACCTGACGACGGCTCAGGCTGGCTTCATCGGTACCGCCATTTTCCTTGGAATGTTGGCCGGGGCTTGGTTCTGGGGTACGATATCCGACTACATCGGCCGGAAGACCGGCTTTCAGGCCACAGTGCTGATAGACTCCGTATTCGGCTTCCTCTCAGCCCTCTCCCCCGGTTACCTCTGGCTGGTCCTTCTCAGGGGCATAACCGGCTTTGGCGTGGGTGGAACCTTGCCGGTCGACTACTCCATCTTCGCTGAATATCTGCCCACCAAGCAGAGAGGCAAGTACCTCGTCTACTTAGAGAGTTTCTGGGCCCTGGGGACGATAATGGCCGCCGGACTGGCATGGTGGGTCGTCCCCCGGTATGGTTGGCGAGTCCTCCTGGCCATCTCATCCTTGCCGGGCTTTGTGATCTACTTCATCCGCCGCTACGTCCCTGAATCCCCTCGCTATATGCTCGTGAACGGACGCACCAGCGAAGCCCGTGAAGTGCTGGGGAGGGTAGCCTCGGAGAACAAGGTTAAGGTGGCCATTGGTCCCCTTAAGAGCGACGCGGGGGAGAGAAAGATGACCGTCTCCGCCTTGTGGATGTCGAAGTTCGCTCGCACGACGCTGATGCTCTGGATCGCATGGTTCTGCATCTCCCTCGGCTACTATGGCGTCTTCATCTGGCTTCCCAAGATCTTCGTGGACCGGGGGTTCACCTTCCTGAAGACTTTTCAATATGTCTTCCTAATGGCGCTCGCCCAGCTCCCCGGCTATTTCTCCGCCGCTTATCTGGTGGAGAGGATCGGCCGGAGGAAGACACTGGGGGCTTATCTCCTCCTGAGCGGTGCTTTCACCTTCCTCTTCGCCACGGTTACGAGTCTACCTATGGTAGTGGGCTCGGCGGTGCTCATGTCCTTCTTCTGCCTAGGGGCTTGGGGCAGCCTCTATGCCTATACCCCCGAACTCTATCCTACACAGATCAGGTCCACGGGAATGGGCTGGGCCAGCGGCATGACCAGGATTGCCGGCTCCCTGGCGCCCATGCTAGGAGGCATACTCCTGCCCATTTCCCTCATTATGCCCCTCAGCCTCTACACCGTCGCTTTCGTGGTAGGAGGAGTAGTCGTCTTCGCCCTGGGGACGGAAACGAAGGGAAAGCCCCTTTTGGACACCGTTTGAGCGAACAGTTTCTTGGGGTGGATCACAATTTCCACCCATCAAACGAGTGATCACAGTCGTAGGGGATTCAACCAAACCCAGGGAGGCAACGAGGCTTGCGTTCTTGAGGCATTTGACAGCAATCGTCGGCAAGCCCACGCCTTGGAGGCGGTGCGCCTGAGATACGTCCGCGTTTCGGAGTCGCCCGACCCGTAGCCCACCTACCCCGAAGGATAGACGATGGAGATACCTGTCCTGCTCCTAGCCATGGCTATTGATTTGTCTGTGGGCGACCCGCCCAATCGCTATCGTCTTGTTCCTTGGATGGGCGCCAGAATCGCGGCGGCGGAGCCGCGCGTCCTTCGCCGGGACCGCATCGTCCTGGTGCCCTCTCAAGCACTGGCGGCTGGCACCTGGTGAGCCGGGACACCACAGCGCTCGATGCATCCCAGGTGGCAGCAGCCACCATCGAGCCGGTGGCCGAGAACGCATCCTAGGGCGGCTATCGGGATCCTCGACTCCAGGAGCGGTATTACCTTCTGAGCTGCTTTTGATAGCATCTTAGCACCAGTCAGCGCGTCTTCTAAGTATCGAGAGCAGGTGACGGGTTGGCATCACGCGCTTCCTCCTTGACGCCTGTGCTGACCAGAGGTAACGACGCTGGCTTTAGCCAAGGCTGGATTGCAGGTCCCGCCAGGCTAGGAGCCCGCCAACGCTTTCCGCATGGCGCACGGCAGAGAGGATAGCCGCCGACATAGCCTCCGCGCCGTACGCCCCTACCAGGTTGACATCAGCCTTCTTCCCGCCGGTGGCTAGGGCGAAAAGTGTGTCTCCGTCGAACATGGTGTGGGAAGGACGGACGGTCCTGGCTATGCCGTCGTGGGCCATCTGGGCTACCTTATTCACCTCCTCTTTGTTCAGGCGAGCGTTGGTGGCCACCACCCCTATTATCGTATGCCCCCGGCTAGCGAAGCGCATGATGGCCTTGCCCACAAAACCCCTCATGGTGCTTAGGGTGTCGGCGAACCCTTCTCCACGCAACCGCCTGGCCCCGGCGATGATCTCCCCCGTGGAAGGGTCGATCACATCGCCAAAGGCGTTGACCGCCACCAGGGCGCCGACGATAAGCCCCCTGCCCAAGTCGATGCTCGCTGTCCCCAGCCCCGACTTCGTGGCCCGGCTGGACCCCAGGATCTTACCCACGCTGGCACCAGTGCCAGCACCGATGTTCCCCACCTCTATGGGGCCTGATGTGGCCCCTTGGCAGGCAGCGTATCCCATCTCGGCATCGGGACGAACACCGGGATCTCCCATATCCAAGTCGTACAAGATAGCAGCGGGCACGATAGGCACTCGAACCACACCAGCATCGAAGCCCACCCCTTTCTCCTCCAAGTAGCGAACTACACCGCTGGCCGCATCTAGCCCGAAAGCGCTCCCCCCTGAAAGGAGCACCGCATGAGCCTTTTGCACCAGGTGCAAAGGTCGGGCCAGATCCGTCTCTCGCGTGCCCGGAGCCCCTCCCCTCTGATCCACTCCTACCACGGCTCCACTTTCACAAAGGATCACGGTGCAGCCGGTCAGCGCTTGGGCATCGGTGACGTGACCCACGCGGATACCAGCTACATCGGTGATGGCGTTATGCATACCCATTTCTCCCTCCAAGATGAGGACCGACCTTGAGAACCTTGTTGGCTAGAACCCCTCCTTGCCCCGGCCGCTTTCGATCTGGCGCCAGGGAATCACTACCGCCAAGGTGATGAGAACAGCGGCTACTATCTCCAGGGGGCCATTGGTCAATCCTACGGTTACCAATATCGGCCAGGGATAATAGCCTCGCAAGCCGATCATCCCCAGAACCAAAACTGTGTTGGTCAGAGTACCTACCACGGCCGCTCCCCCCAGCGCTACGATTCTATTCCATCGCTTCAGGAGGACGTAGAGATAGTAAGCGGTCAAGCCGATGAATAGGCGGGGGAAGATAGAGACCAGAGGGTCACGGAAGAGTAAATCGCCTGGGCCAGTGGGAGCGATATTGGCCTGAATAAGGCTAAAGATGCCAAACAGGGCACCGATGATCACTCCCACTAGCGGCCCCTCCAACACTGCCCCGATGATGACTGGCACGTGCATGATGGTGATGGCCGTTCCGGCCAAGAAAGGGATGAAGCCCAGGTGTGAGGCTCCCAGAAAGATGGCGATGGCGCTCATCACCCCGGCAATCACGATTTGACGCACAGTGAGTTTCATCTCGACCTCCTCTCAATTCGCTTAAAGGTAGATTATAAGTGCGCCAACCAGCCCCCCAGGTTTGGCTGGAGGAGCCAGCGGTCGACTCCAACGATGGCTAGAGTTAAGAGCAAGGCTATCCCCAGAGTGACGTAGTCCCCGGGACGGCTTCGCAGTTGGATGAGATGCGAACGGCCCCGCCCGCCAGTGTAACAACGGGTCTCCATGGCCAGAACCAGCGCCTCAGCCCTCTCCAGGCTTGTAAGGAAGAGGGGGATCACCAAGGGGAAGATCCGCCTTACCCGCTGGATAAGGCCACCGTGCCCTCTCCCAAAGTCAGCCCCTCGGGAAGCCTGGGCTTTCATCACCTGTTCCATCTCCCGAGCCAAAAGAGGCACGTAACGGAGGGCGATGGTGGCCACCAGAGCCAGTTCGTGCGCTGGCAGCCCTATCCGCTGGAATGGCCTAAGCAACCTCTCGGCTCCATGAGTTAGTGCGGTGACATCGGTAGAGAAGGTGAGCAGGCTGACTAGCAGAATCAAGGCTCCGAAGCGACACAAAGTGACTACAGCCATTTGCACCCCACCTATGGTGAGGTTTAGGAACCCCCAACTCCAGATCACATCGCTTTGGGTCGCGGGGCGCACCATGAAGAGTTGCAGCACAGCCAGGAGCAGCAGCCAGGGCAGAGCCGGCCGCAGCCCTTGGAGAGCATAGTGGAGTGGCACACGGGCCAGGACTAGAAGCCCTAGCATGACAATCAGCCCCATAAAGATGCCCGCCGGACCGGAGCCCAGAATGAACGCCCCACACAAGAGAGTGAAAGCCACGAGTTTGACCCGAGGGTCAAGGCGATGAAGGGGCGAGTCGGTAGGCAGGTATTGGCCGATGGTGATATGTCTCAGGAGCTCAAAATCTTCCACACCGCCTCCTCTGCCTCTTCCACGGTTAAAGCCGTCTGGACCACCGGCAGCCCCTTTCGTTGCAGTTGGGAAGTGATCTGGGCCACCGGGGGTGGACGAAGGCTATATCGAGAGAGCTCTTCCTCCATGCCAAAGAGACGACGAGTTGGCCCCTCCAGGACCACTCGCCCTCCATCTAGAATATAGAGCCGGTCGGTTATGCTGGCTAGGTCTTCCATGTTGTTGGAGATGAAGACGAGAGTTAGCCCCTGGACTTGGTGTAGATCTCTTATACGTGCTAGAAACCCCCTTCGTCCCTTGGGATCTAGGCCTGAGGTCGACTCGTCCAAGACCAATATCTTAGGTCGCAGGGCTAAAACACCCGCCAGCGCTACCCTTCGCCTTTCCCCCCCGCTGAGGGAGAAGGTCAACCTGTCCTTGAAAGTCTGGAACTCCAACCCTACCATCTCCATAGCCCATCTGACCCGCTCCCGCACCTCCTCTTGATGCAGGCCAAATTGGCGGGGGCCAAAAGCGATATCATCTCCTACGATGCGCTCAAAGAGTTGTTGCTCCGGGAACTGAAAGACCAGCCCCACCTTGCGCCTGATGGAACGGATCTCCACCTGGGGATCAGCCAGGTCCTGACCGTCTACAATCACTTTCCCCAAGGAAGAGGGGCGTAGAAGCCCGTTCATATGTTGGGCCAGAGTGGACTTGCCTGACCCAGTGGCGCCGGCGATGCCCACCGCCTCGCTAGGATAGACTACAAGGTTCACCCCTCGAAGGGCTACACTCTCCAAGGGCGTGCCCCGCATGTAGGTATAACGCAGGGAATCTATAGCCACCATCGGTTCGCCTTTAACCATGGTGGACTACCTCCTGGCGGTAGAGCAACACCGTGGAGACAACCTCCTCCACACTGAGGAGATGGGGCGGAAAAGTAGGGCAGCGTTGGTGAAGGCCATAGGATAGGGCCGTAGATTGAGGAACGTCGAGTTGGAGTTCCCTCATCTCTTCGACTCGAGCAAAGACCTCCCTGGGTGAGCCGCGCCTTATTATTTCCCCTTCACTTAAGACGATAACTTCATCCGCATGAACGGCTTCTTCCATGAAATGGGTGATGGCTACGATAGCCATCCCCAAAGCGTGTAGTTTACTGATCGTGGCCAGAAGCGCCTCCCTTCCGCCCGGATCCAAGAGGGCTGTTGCCTCATCCAAGACCAGGTAATGGGGATTCATAGCCAACACTCCGGCCACGGCCAGCCTCTGTTTCTGCCCCGCGGAGAGAAGGTGAGGCGCTTTTTGGCGCTCTTCCCATAAGCCCACCGTCTTCAGGGCCCACTCCACCCGCTCCTTCAGTTCCGTTTCCGGCACCCCCAGGTTCTCTGGCCCAAAGGCCACATCCTCTTCCACTACGGTGGCGACGATCTGATTATCCGGCACTTGGAACACCAGGCCCACCCTGCTGCGGATGGAGCGTACGTTCTGGGGATCCTTCGTATTGAGCCCCTCGACCCACACATCGCCCCTGGTGGGCAAGAGAAGCCCATTTAGGTGTTTAGCCAGTGTCGATTTACCGGAGCCATTATGGCCTATGATGGCCAGGTATCGCCCTTTCTCAATCTCCAGGTTAACCCCT
>Ga0315314_1003401_pt1 | contig 12474 bp, 11 predicted proteins | sample TDP9_MG_FD_203631 | JGI IMG/M metagenome (GOLD analysis project Ga0315314, IMG submission 203631) | Freshwater sediment microbial communities from Lake Towuti, South Sulawesi, Indonesia - TDP9 | ecosystem: Environmental > Aquatic > Freshwater > Lake > Sediment | place: Indonesia: South Sulawesi...
CGCTTGCAGGAGCGGAGTATTATTGAATATCTGCGTGATGCGTGTCGCTGTCATTTGGATTGTATTGCTGCTCCATCGTTAATAAAAGCATCGGCCACTTTAGCCAAATCTGCCTGAACGCTTACCACCTTGACACTACAAGTTCCTTTAATTTGTAAGAGTCCCAGCTTGTCTAAATCTTGCCGGGTTAGCACACAGATGTGGTTATTATGGCAAACGAGGCATACCAGAAACTCTTTATCGGGATATCTGCTCAAGTTAGTTATGTGTGTTGGCAAAAAACTGAAGTCGCAGCATAGGTTACCAGGGCGAGTTTGAGACCTATATTTTATATAAAGAACATAGTCCTTTGTGTTTGTTGTCACCTCGTACATTCCAGAATCATGTTCGTCCTTGTCTTTCTCGATTAATTTGATACTGAAGTCAGGATTACTCTGACCACTTGATATAAGACCGCACCGTGATACATTTCTTTATTTGAAATAGCCATTGCTCACCCTCTATATAAAATATTCTATCCCTCATAATCCTAAGAAAAAAAGATTTCCGCTGGAGATATATTCGTCAAATATTGATATATAGATTAACGAATTTTTCAAAGGCCTTATAATCTTTCGAGCAGGTGTTTTATGCTTATTTTCTCGGACGAAAATTGTCTTTTAATAAGTCATTCAGGAGTGCTGAATACTGGGTAGGATTTAATAGGTATAAACTCAAAAGTTTGCGCCAAAAGCGCATTGGGTACAGGTCCAAAGATGCAAAGGTTATTTGATTAGCTTATCGCAAGAAGGGTGCTGACAGAGATATCTTCATCTATCTTTTCCCAGTGTATTCCTATCCCGCCGCCGATAAGACGCCAATCCTTTCTTTCACTATCATTAGCATCTCGAAGACGTGTAAACCATTCCAGAGGTACAATAATCTCACGTCCATCTGCCAGTGAAACCCGCAAGGAATCATCCGTAAATGAAACGTCTGTGGCGATTGCTTCAATTTTGATCGGCAAAGTACTCAAGCCATTTTTTCTCAAATATCTTTTCATTTTCTTGCACCAATTTTCTTATTTCAGTAAGTTCGTGGCTTCGGAAACCTCGATTACGTGCTAATGCCACAGGTGAAAGCCAATATTTCGCGTATTTCTCAGCTTTTTCAACATGTATATGCTGCTTTTCTGACCTATCAAGACTGAAAAAGAAAAATCTGTATCCTTTTACACGAAGCACTGTAGGCATATTGGTGTCAATATGAGCCACATAACAAAATTCTTAATGCGTTTCCTAACAATATCCCAAGGCTTACCTGTTTTGGGATTAGAATGATAGGCTTCCAATCTTCGGTCTAATTCCTTTCGCTGGGAATCGGAAATGGGAACTGCTTCAGGAAATTTAGCAAGACTATCCCAAATATCCTCCACCCAAAGTAGCCGTTCCGGCACATCATATTGTAATACTTTAGCTAAGATTGATTTTTTCATAATATTACATTCTAATACATTTCACCTGATATTGCAATATAAAAGACGAACAACTAATATTATTCTCAACGAAAATGAAGGAATTCTCAATAGAAGAACTGGCACGCATCGAAATAGATGCGAGCGACGAACGACGAAGATAATTGAACCGGAAAGAGTAAAGCATTATGAGAATAGAACAGAAGATACCAGCAGTTGTCTTGGTTTCTCTGGTTTTTCTTATTCCTGCTGAAGCAGCACATGGAGAAACCGTAAAGGAACACACCGAGCAGATAATTGTCGGCGCATATACCTACGAGATCGAAGTGGGTGGCACTCTCGATGGATTCAATACGGTCGAGTATCTTGATACATATCTTGGCTTTAAGCGTGTCCAGAGCAAATTCGAGCCGAACAAATATCTTATCCTTGAGAACATCGGCCAGACCGACGTGGTCAATCCCCGCATAATCGTCAACGGACGGCGAAACTGGTTCTCAGCCGACGATATTCTCGATAGTATCTTAAAGCCGGGTATGACCGACGCCGAAAAGGCGATGGCGATTTATAAATTTACGGCGAGCTACGAAGTTCAATGTCACGAGAACGACCGACGTCCCGGCCCGGAAACTCCCGATGATAATTCCAATCCATCTCGTAATACCTTTAAGGAGCGTGCCAATCCGGTCAAGGCCGCCAACAGCTATTATTGTAGCGGCTGTCAGTACTCGGCGGCGAATTTTGTTATACTCTGCCGTCATGCTGGTCTGGCTGCCCGGGCAACTTGGCTGAATGCCCCGGACGTGTACGGAGCACACTGCGTAGCCGAGGTATGGTACGATGACGGCTGGCACCTGTTCGACCCCGAGCAGCATTCATTCTATCTCGAAGCTGATAACACGACCATTGCCTCCTTCAAGACGGTGCACCAGAACCCACATCTTGCTCTCCGCACACACGAGGGCGGCTTCGCAGCTACGGATGTCAAGCATCGCGGCAGCGACTACAAAAAAATCTATCCTCCGCACATAATGCCGGTAGAACAGTGGCTCAGCACAATGGCAATGACGCTTCGGCCCGGCGAAAGGTTCGTCCGCTCTTGGGGCCATATCGGTAAATACCGTTGCGGTGATAATCCTCGTAATATAAAGCCCCAAAGACCCGAAGGCCTTTTGCCGTATCAGCTTGCCAACGGCAAGTTTATCTATCAGCCGAAACTCACCGGCCCTACCTTTCGCAAAGGTCTTCTAACTGAGCTTAACATAAAATCAGCCAGCACCGGACTGCACCCTGAGGTAACAGATTTCCCCGGCTATGTTATTTATAAGGTAACCAGTCCATATCCGATTGTCGGTGGTACTGTAGGCGGAAAGTTTCTGCGCTCTGCCGAAGAAGATAGCTGTAAGATTTATATCTCGGTTCACGACAGTAATTGGATTGAGGTCTTCACTGCCGAAGCTACCGGTGAATTCCAGAAACAAGTTTCTATTGATGATGTGTTAAACCCTAAGCCTACACCTGCCATTTATGATTATTACGTCAAGTTTGAACTTAAGGCTGATACCGTGCCTGAGAACGCCTGTATGCTGTCGGCTTATATCGAAACGGACGTTCAGATGGCTGCTACTTCACTTCCGGTCCTTTCTGTTGGTGTGAATAAAGTTGTTTATCGTGATGATAACATAGAGCATCGCAAGGTTCGCATCATTCACGGCTGGGTTGAAAGCTCCGATACTGCTGTTCCTCTTGCGCCGGCAGGGCCGGTTTGGCCTGCTGATGGAGCGAAGGTGGATGTACCTTCTTTGAAGGAGCTCACCTGGCGGGCCGCAGAAGACGTTGATGGTTTGATTACTGATTATCATATCCAGATGAGCTGGCGAGCGGATATGCTGCTGCCGGTATCTCCTAATTTTGACCGTATTATTTACTCAGGCAAGCCGCAGTGGCAGCTTCCGCAAGGCTGGTTTGTGCCCGGTCGGACGTATTATTGGCGGGTGCGAGCTAAGGACGACTGGGGCTGCTGGAGCAATTGGAGCCGCATCTGGAGATTCAGCATGCCCCAAGAGCAAAAAGAAAAATGAAAAAGTTCCTCATCCAAGGGATCTTGTGGTCGTTTATTATGAATTTTACGACCCGTGTGCGAATGCTCGTGTGGCCTCTTGCGGGATCTCAATGGGAATGAAAATGTCCTGGGGGTAAAGGTAATCTTCCCCGGATTCATCGATAACCCGGATTTGACCATGAGCTTCGGCTTCAGGGTCTGGAATGCACAGGTATATCTTGCGTGCATCCAGTGAGGCTGGATATTTTTCATTATTGATGCACAGAACATAATTTTGGGTTTCTGATTTTGTACTCATGACAATATTCTCTTAATCTTACATTCTTTTTTGCCGACCTTACTCATTTCGTACCAGTGGACTTCTGTTTTGCAAACGGTGCCGTCCGGCAACCTTACTTTTGCAATACCCTTGAGCTTACGCCAACGACCTTGGCCGTAAAACCTCTTCAATCTCTTGAGGACACGGATCGAGCTACCAACCGCAATTGTTTCCACATCGGTAATCTCGCCGATGATTTCAAAATTCTTGACCATTTTTAGAATTATAGCATAATCTTTCTGTATTTACAAGTATCTGCCCTAACAGAATAATAGAATAAATGGCCGAAAAACAATAATGAAGAAATTTTCAATAAAAGAACTGGCACGGATAGTAAAAGCCAGTATCGGAACAGCCACGAGCGACGAGCCACGAGCGACGAGCGACTACTTTAGCGGCGTGAGCATCGACTCACGTACCATGCGGGCCGGCGATTGCTTCTTTGCAATACCCGGCGAGAATTTTGACGGCCACGACTACGTTTGCGATGCCTTCGCCAAAGGCGCTGCCTGCGCTGTGGTCAATCAAATATCAAATATCAAATATCAAAAATCAAAATTTAGGTTTTGTCTGCTCGAAGTTGACGATACTGTAAAAGCCCTCGGCGATTTCGCCGGAGAATACCGCCGGCAGGCCGGCTTTAAGGTGGTTGCTATAACCGGCTCGGTGGGTAAAACTATGACCAGGCAAATTACCTATCACGTTTTGAGTCAGTACTTCCAGGTATATCAATCACCAAAAAATTTCAATAATAATATTGGCCTGCCCTTAACGCTGCTGGGCGCCGACCCAGAGCACCAAATCGTTATTGCCGAGCTGGGCACTAATCATCCCGGCGAGATAGCTTACTTGACGCGTATCGCTCAGCCGGATGTCGCAGTCGTAACTAACGTTTATCCAGCCCATTTAGAAGGATTCGGCGATTTACAGACTATAGTGCAGGAAAAGCTATCCATATCTGAAGGATTACAGCCTGGTGGTGTCTTAATAACCAACGCCGATCTATCTAAATGGTCAAATTGCCAATTACCAATTACCAATTACCAGATCAAAACTTTCGGCAAATCAGAAGGCTGCGACTATCAAATTAGAGATATTACCTATAATGGAGATAGCAGCAGTTTCACTATTGATTGGTCTTCACCTGAGGGAAAGAATCGAAAATCTCAAAAGGTTTATCTTCCTGTACCTGGCCCCGGCAATGTTGAGAATGCTGTGGCCGCCTGGGCTGTTTGCAGCCAGTTTGGTTTGACCATTGACGATTTTGCGCAAGCTGTCAAGACCCTGCAAACGGTTCCTATGCGTGTGGAACTGCTGCAAATCGGGACGCTGACGGTACTAAACGATTGTTACAACGCAAATCCTGCCTCGATGAAAAATGCGCTGGATGTATTGACTAATCTTGAACCTGCGGCAAGACGCCGATTGTTTTTTATCTGTGGCGATATGGCTGAGCTGGGCCAATACGCGCAAGTCCTGCACGCCGAGCTGGGTGTGTCTATTGCGCGGGCCAGGGTAGAAGTCTTACTGGCTGTTGGTAAATTTGCGAAGGTTGCTGCCGAGGCTGCCAAAAGAACCGCCGATTATAATTTACAGACAATATGTTTCGATGATACGCCTTCAGCGTGTAATAATTTGCACAAATTCATAAAAGATTACGATATAATATTAGTTAAAGGTTCACGGGCAGCCAAACTGGAAATGGTTATTGAGAAACTAAAAGAATTGTCGATTTGCGATTGCCGATTTCCAATTGCCGATGGGAATTAAAAATCGCAAATCCAAAATCGAAAATCGAAAATGATATACCATCTGTTATGGTATTTGCATGCCGGTGAACAGCTCGGCTTTTACGCCTATCAGTACGTGATGTTTCGCTCCATAGCTGCTGTCTTGACCAGCGTACTGATCGCTCTTTTGATCGGCCCTAAGATTATTCGTTGGCTGATGCGCAAAAAAATTGGCGACCGCCCGGAATTTCATCACGCCCGGCTTAATGAATTGACCAAAGGTAAGGCTAATACACCTACGATGGGCGGACTGATTATCATTCTTTCGGCTGTCTGTGGCACCTTGCTATGGGCAAAGTTGAGCAACCCATTTGTTCAAAAAGCGATCTTCCTGATAATCTGGTTTGCCGCCTTGGGTGGTGTCGATGATTGGCTCAAGCTCACCTCCACTGTGCGATACCGAAGCAGAAACGGACTAAAGCCCTGGGAAAAGCTCATCTTTCAGATCGCTGGGGCCGTCCTGATAGCGTCGTTTTTGTACTTTGATTTTGCTAACATAACCGACGGCCGATTATTCTGGCTGCCTTTCTATAAGTACGGCCTGCCGTTAGCTAACTGGATTTTTATCTTGATAGCGATTTTCTATATATCAGCCACCAGCAACGCGGTTAACCTGGCCGATGGCATGGATGGATTGGCAGCCGGCTGCGTGGGCATAATTAGTTTCGTCTTAGCGGTGCTTTGTTACGTCGCCTCCGAGACGATGTCACGAGCTACCCCTGTTACCTGGGCAAGTTATCTTTTGTTACCGCATATACCCCAAGCAGGTGAGCTGAGTATCTTTTATTCGGCTGTTTTAGGGGCGGTGCTGGGCTTTTTGTGGTACAATTGCTATCCTGCACAGACCTTTATGGGCGATGTTGGTTCGCTGCCGTTAGGAGCTGCGATGGGCTATGGGGCGCTGGCGACTCGAAATGAGATTTTGCTTCTGATTATTGGTGGCGTATTCGTGATAGAACTATCCAGCGTAGTATTGCAGGTCGCCTATTTCAGATACACGGGCGGGAAACGCCTTTTTAGATGCGCGCCACTGCATCATCATTTTCATTTAGCCGGCTGGAGCGAGCCGCAGGTAGTAGTGCGTTTTTGGCTTTTGGCCGCCGCCTTTGCCGCTCTTGCCCTTGCCACACTAAAAATCCGATGACCCCACGTGGAACCCTTCGACCTTGCTCAGGGCAGGCTGTGGGGCTAAACTTGTCTCGAGCCAAGCCGAGAGATATTTAGCCGGCGGTTTCACCGCCGGTTTTTGTCGCTAACTGGATGTCAGAGCAGCAAAATCTTGTACATGCACAAACTGGGCAGCGTACAAATCACTGTAGAAACCACCCCTTCGCATCAGCTCGCTATGTGTGCCGGACTGGACAATTGAACCTGCGGAAAGGACAAAAATCTGGTCGGCATTTACGATGGTTGAAACGCGGTGCGCAATGATAAATGTAGTTCTGCCGGCAATCAGACGATCCATCGCATCCTGTATCAGACGTTCGGACTCCGAGTCCAAAGACGAAGTAGCTTCATCGAGAACGAGTATCTTTGGATTCTTCAGAAACGCCCGTGCGATGGTAATACGCTGTCTTTGCCCGCCGGATAGGAAGCTTCCTCTTTCGCCAACCTCGGTATCGAAACCGTCAGGGAAAGAGAGAATAAAATCATAGGCGTTGGCAGCTTTAGCCGCCTCTATTACCTGTGCCTCGGTTGCGGATGGATTACCGTAAAGGATGTTTTCACGAATGGTTCCGCTGAAAAGCACCGGGTCTTGCAGCACCATTCCAATGTGACGGCGTAGCGATTTTATTTTTATATCGCGGACATCGAAACCATCGATTCTGACCTGGCCGGCTGTGCAGTCATAGAACCTGGGAAGCAGACTGACAATAGTGCTTTTACCGGACCCGCTGGCGCCAACGAGGGCAACTTTTTGCCCAGCTTGGACGTTGAACGTAACGTCATTTAGAACCGGACAGCCGTGATTATAAAAGAAACTTACTTGGCCAAACGTAACATCTCCGTTAATCTCTGCCAGTTCGGTAGCTGCGGGCCTATCGACTATTTCCGGCTTTTCATCCATTATTTCATATATACGGTCGAGGGAAGCCATTGAATTGGCAAAGACTACGTTCAGCTCGGAAAACCGCTGCAAAGGCAAATATAACGGCCCTAAATACATGGTTATAGCAATTAGCTCTCCTACGGTAATATCACCGGTGATGACGCGGTAGCCGCCAAAGCATGTCACAATCAAAGGCGACAGGCTTACCAGAGTGCCGGTGATGGCTTGATTTAAGCTCTGAATGAAAATCCTCCGCATATTTGTGGAAAATAGCTGCTCCGATTCGTTGCGAAACCGCGTTGTTTCGTTGATTTCCTGTGTAAAGGCGTGGACTACCATCCTGCCGGAAATCCTCTCGTGGGCATTACTGGTCATCAAAGATAGCTTATCCTGCACCTGCCGCGTGGTATCTCTGATCTGGTCACCAAACTTTCGAAACAGCATCAGATAGATAGGAAAGCTGGCAAGGGCAACTAATGTGGTCGCTACGTCTATCTTAAACATAAAATATAGTATTACTATAACCGCCACGGCATCCATCCAGACATTGGTCAGAGCAGTTCCGATTAGATTCTGGGCCAGTTGAATATCGCTGATTAGGCGAGAGGTGATCTCGCCGCTTTTATTGCGATTAAAAAATGAAGCGGACATCCGCAAAATCCGATAGTACAGCTCACATCGCAGGTCGAAGATCGCCCGGTGGCTTGCCTTATCGGTGTACCAATGCCGTATGTAAACGCAGGGGGCGTAGATGAATACAAACATAGCCATCAGCCCGCCGGCATACAGAAAAAGCGCATCAAGCTTTTGCTGTTTTGTCAAAACTTCGTTGAGAAATACATTATCCAGCAGATGCTTGGTGACCAAGGGCAAGAGCAGCGGTACAGTGAACTTCACTATACCCCCGATAGTCCCGATGAATAGAAACCTTTTGTATGGGCGAACGTAGCCCAAAAAACGCATAAATTTGTGTAAATCCTTAGCCATACGCAAAACCTGATTTTACCAAGCTCCAGGCAGTTCTGGCAAAAGGCCCAGCACCCTTCTATTCGGCCTAATTAGCCCAGCTTGTGCATTTATAATACCAATAGCTCAGAAAATTTCAATCCATTTCCGCCGGATTTTGTTGTGTCGCATCCCGTTTGCAAATATAACCAGAAAAAAACCCCCCAATAAATTGGGGGGCTAAATATATTGCTATTTAGCCCCGCGATTTATCGCGGGGTTCGTGAATATTCGGTTTTTCAGTCGTCATCAATCGGGTATTGTTCGGTATAGATTTCAACGTTTTCTCTATAGTCATACGACTTGCTGTCGGCGAGCTTATCTAATCGCCTTTGTGCCAAGAAGATTTTGACAGAGGTAATTGCACAGCCGATTCCCGCAATGAAAAATACCGCGGCGGCAAGAAATGCAAAGACCTCCGGCAGCGCTAAAATAACGATCCCGAAGCCGGTTAGCAGAAGTCCCACAACAAATATTCCCGCAGCAAGGCCTCGAGATGCTTGTGAAATTGCATTTGTCCAAAAACGAAAAATCATATTCCTAAAAGTTAGTGAGCTAAAGTTTGGAGTGCCTAAAGTTATAGATTATTTTTTTCACTTTAGTCACTTTAGCTCACTTTAGGCACTTTTCACACTAATCGTTTAATACATTCCGCCTCTTGGCGGCATCGCAGGAGCCTCCTTCTTTTCAGGAATTTCACTGACGATGGCATCTGTTGTCAGCAGCAGCGAGGCAATTGAGGCGCCATTCTGTAGCGCAACCCTTTCGACTTTAGTCGGCACAATCACGCCGAACTCAACCAAATCCCCGTATTCCTTTCGCAGGGCATCATAGCCGAAGTTTTTGTCCTTGCTATCAGTAACTTTCGCAGCTACGATCGAGCCGTCCAGGCCTGCGTTCTCTGCGATTTGCTTAATTGGCGATACCAGTGCTCTTCGAACTATATCCACGCCGATCTTCTCATCGCCGATCGCTTTGATTTTATCCAGCGCTGGCACAGCTCGCAGCATTGGCACTCCGCCTCCGGGCAGGATACCTTCTTCCACCGCTGCTCGGCAGGCATGCAGTGCATCTTCTACACGAGACTTTTTTTCTTTCATTTCCGTTTCAGTTGCTGCCCCCACCTTGATTACCGCTACGCCGCCAGACAGTTTTGCCAGTCGCTCTTGCAATTTTTCAATGTCGTAGTCGCTGGTAGAGGCGTCAATCTCTTTTTTAATCTGTTCGATTCTACCCTTAATAGCTTCCGTGCTGCCCGCTCCTTCGATAATGGTGGTGGTATCTTTGTCGATAGTAACTTGTTTAGCTCGGCCAAGCTGCCTAAGTTCGATATTCTCTAATTCCAGCCCTAGGTCCTCAAAGATAGCTTCGGCGCCGGTCAGCACAGCAATGTCACTGAGCAGGGCTTTTCGTCTGTCACCGAAGCCGGGCGCCTTGACTGCTGCGCACTGCAGCACGCCACGCAGCTTATTGACGACTAACGTAGCCAGCGCTTCTCCCTCAACATCTTCGGCAATCATTAATAGCGGCTTTCCTTGTTTGGCTACCTTCTCCAGCAGAGGAACCAGTGATTTTACCGAGCTGATTTTTTTCTCATGCACCAGGATATAGGGCTTTTCCAGAACCACCGTCATATTTTCCAGCTTGTTGATAAAATGTGGGCTGAGGTAGCCTTTGTCGAACTGCATCCCTTCGAGCAGTTCCACAGTTGTTTCCAACGATTGGCCTTCTTCGACCGTTATAACGCCGTCTTTGCCGACCTTGTCCATAGCTTCAGCTAATTTTTTGCCGATTTCGACATCCTGGTTCGCTGAGCAGGTGGCAACCTGTTCGATCTGCTTGCCGGAGGCAACGGGTATGCTCATAATCTTTAGTTCTTCGACGATTGTATTGACAGCCTTATCGATGCCCTGTTTTACCTGCATTGCATTGGCCCCGGCGGTGATGTTTTTCAGGCCCTCATCGAAGATGCTCTCGGCGAGGATTGTGGCGGTGGTTGTCCCGTCGCCGGCCACGCTGGATGTCTTGGAGGCAACTTCTTTTACCATCTGAGCGCCCATATTCTCGTAGGGGTCTTCCAGCTCGATTTCTTTGGCGACCGTGACACCGTCTTTGGTAACTGTAGGTGAACCGAGGGATTTTTCCAAAATCACGTTTCTACCGCAGGGCCCAAGCGTTATTTTTACCGCATTTGCCAGTTTCTTTACGCCTTCTCGAATAGCTGCCCGCGCATTAGTACCCAAAGCAATTTTTTTAGCTGCCATATTTATCTTTCTCCTTTCAGGATAAAATCAAAACAGTTGTAAAAGGGTAATTGGTAAATGGTAACTGGTAATTACCAATTTCCAATCACCAATTACCAATCTTATTTTTCAATCACTGCCATAATATCCGACTCATCCATAATTAGATACTCTTTGCTGTCTATTTTAATTTCTGTCCCGGCGTAGCTTGTAAAAAGCACCGTATCGCCCTTTTTTACCTGCATCTGTTTGCGTGTGCCGTCGTCGAGTATTTTTCCTTCGCCGACGCTTACGATTTTGCCTCTTTGTGGTTTTTCCTTAGCGGTGTCCGGTAGAACTATTCCGCCAGCCGTTTTGTTTTCTGCCTCGACACGCTCGATGAGCACCTTGTCTGCCAATGGTCGAATCTTCATCTCGCTTTTACTCCTTTCAAAAACTTCTCTGGTTTACTTTTACTTGTGTAATACGCTCATAGTTTAGCCGTCGCCGGCACGGCGACGACGCGAAACCCCACGTAAAACGTGGGGCTAAATATTTTGTGGATTGATTCAAATTTATTCTGCGAAGATATCGCTGTTATATTTTTTTAGGAACAGTCTATTTAACAGTTCTCGCAGGACATTCATATCGACCGGCTTATCAATCACGCCAAAAACATCAAGCTGCAGTGCCTCACCCAGTATAGCTTCGTTCGCAGCGCTTGTCAGCAGTATACACGGCAGCAGCGGATAATCCATTCGAATAATCTTTATCGTAGCTAACCCGCTTGACTTTTCCGAGTCCATATCTATGATGGTGGTGTGAATTCGTCTTCGCTCGATAATGTGAACAAACTCGCCTGGCTCTTCAGCCACAAGCAGATTAACCCCTCTTGGCCGAAGGATATTGCTTAACGCCTGCGGCCAAGCCCAGTTTGCCCCGCTGGCAAGCAGATTTATTTCTTCGAGTTTTGACAAGTTAGAAACCATATCCGCGTACTTCCTGCTTAGAGTGTGCAAATATTGTGCCAGGTGCTTTATCGTGAGGCATACTCACTTAAGTAATTATTATATATGTAGTTACATTACAAAGGTGTGTTTTTGCCCCTCTGGCAAAATTGCAGTCAGCAGCAACTATCCTGTCAGCCTGGCAGGTAAGAGAGCCAATTCTGCATTCCGTTTTCCTCTGAGCACGATACAGTATCAAAAATACGAAGGCCTATGCCGAATCAAATCGGTATAGGCCTCGAACTGATGCGAGTCCTGGATTGGTAACTGGTAACTGGTAATTACCAATTACAAATTACCAATCACCAATAACCAATTACCAGTCGAGAGATCGGCCTACGGCTCTCGAAGCGGATACAGCCGAATGTCATCAATGTACAGGCTACCCGCGGCAGGCTGAGGATTGACCTTGTCGCCAACGCCAATAGTTATCTTCTTTATGCTTCGCGGATTCACGCCGGTAAACGCCGAAAGGTCAATATCCCACTCCGTCCACGTGGCTATGTTCGTCGCAGCAGGATCCAGATGTTTGACCGTTGCATTTTTGTTGGCGCTATCTGTTAGAG
>Ga0315314_1003402_pt1 | contig 12471 bp, 9 predicted proteins | sample TDP9_MG_FD_203631 | JGI IMG/M metagenome (GOLD analysis project Ga0315314, IMG submission 203631) | Freshwater sediment microbial communities from Lake Towuti, South Sulawesi, Indonesia - TDP9 | ecosystem: Environmental > Aquatic > Freshwater > Lake > Sediment | place: Indonesia: South Sulawesi...
TCGGCTTGTGATGTTTTACAGCCCAGGTAGTATAGTCCGGTCAAGTATGTGCGGCTGAGATTGAGAAGGCTTTCTCATATCGCCGATTCACCCGCACGACCCGGGTTCGAATCCCGGCCTGGGCGCCAAATTGTTTCTCGACTGAGAATGAAAATATCGCTATAGACCGATCCTAACCTTTCAAGATCTATGATCGAGCATATTGATCACAAACCGTGACCGAAGCTATGTCTTGACTGCTCCGAAGGTCAATCCTCTAACGATGTGCTTCTGAAGTAGAAAAGCAGCAATCAAGATTGGAAGTATCAAGAGCACTCCAGCAGCTGACATTTCGCCCCACTTTATTCCTCCATACATTATTATCATCCCAGTGAGCCCTCGGGTGACTGTAGCCGCTCTGCTTCCTGTCAACGCAAGTGCAAAAATGAATTCGTTCCAGCACATAATAAAAGTGAATAATGCCGTAACAGCGAGTCCTCCTGTGACCAGCGGTAAAGTAACGCGTCCAAAAGCTTGTAACCTTGAACACCCATCAACCAAAGCAGCTTCCTCGATCTCAACCGGTAGATCTTGAAAGAAACTACTCATCAGCCAAACCGAGAAAGGCAAGTTCAAGGCTACGTAGATTAAAACCATACCGGCGATAGTGTCGGCTAGTTGAAGGTTTCCCCAAAGCACGTACAATGGAACAACTACAGATATGGGTGGGAAGAATCGCATCGATAAAATCCAAATCTTTAGATTGTTGCTTCCTTTGAACGCAAGCTTTGCGAACGCATATCCGCTCAAGGAGCCAAAAAGCACAGTAGTTGCAGTGGACGCCGCTGCAATAATAATACTATTCTGAACATTTCGGTAGAACTCTGAGGTCGATGAATCTAGCACCATTGCATAGTTAGACAAGCTCATTTCTTCGAAAATCTTTAGTGAAATATCAAGAACGAAACCTCTTGGCACTAAGGACTGGATGATCAACCACACAACTGGCAACAGAACGAAAATCATCGCAAGGAGAACGATGATCCAGCTTAACGCATTCTCGATAATTCTCAGTCTTTTAGTGTTCATCGGGAGCCTCACTCCTTGGAGATGAATATGCCTCTTATGAACATCATGACGACTACCATTGTGATTATGTTTAATATCCAAGATAACGATGCGGCATATCCAACTCTGAATTGTTCGCTCAGACCGACTCTATATATGTACAAGGAAACGGTGTAGGTGCTGAAGCCGGGACCCCCATTCGTAACTATCAGCGGTTGGTCGAAGAGCTTGATCAGATCCGTTAGCCGGAACAGTATTGCCACAGCTATTATGGTTCTCATCAAAGGTAGCGTGATATGCCTGAATACTTGAAGTCTCGAGGCTCCATCTATCAATGCTGCTTCATAAGGGTCCCTTGGAAGAGCCTGGAGACCTGCAAGCAAAATAAGAAACATGAAAGGAATCCATTGCCATATGTCAACCACGATCAAGGAAGGTAATGCGGTTTGAGGATTTGCGACCCATTCTGGAGTTCGAATTCCGACGCTATTCAAGACTCTGTCAACTATACCCACGTCAGGCCAATACATGAACCTCCAGAGGTAGCCGGCCACAAGAGGAGCTACCATTATTGGAACCATGAAAACTACTCTTACGATAGATGCTCCCCTTGTCCTCTGATTTAATATTAGAGCCAGAACGAATCCTAGAGCTAGCTCTAGGGGGAGAGCCACCACGATGAAGAGTGCGGTAACTCTCAAAGAGGAGAGGAATATTGGATCTTGAAAGGCAGTAATGTAGTTATCGAAACCTATGAAATTGGCTGACTGAGTAATCAATCTGTATTCAAAAAAACTGAAGTAGCTACAGTAAAGAAGGGGGAAGATCGCGACGAAGAGGAGCATGGTGATTGTCGGTGCGTTCAGCAGGTACGGCAGTAGCTCACTCTTGATCTTTTCTCTCATAGCGTTCTGCACACAGAGCTATGTTGGGTAGTTATACTTCTTCCAGATCTCCACCATTGCTTTCTGAGATTCATCCAATGCTTCCTTGGGAGTCTTCTCTCCGATCAATGCTTGGTGCATGTACCGGGTTACCGGGTCAACCGCCTGCGGAAAAGCTGCCGTACGCATCCAGCAAATCCAAAGATAGTCGCCCTTCCAGCTCTCAAGCGCCGCATCAACCCAAGGATTCGTCTTGCGAAGCTCCGAGTCTTGATATATTGAATATCTCGCTCCAAAGTATGACATCTTCTTCGCGCTTTCCTTTCCGAACTCGTAGCTTGTGGCGAACTGTATCCATAGAAACGCTGCGTCCTTGTTCTTCGAATCCTTGTTTATTCCAAGGTTCCATCCTCCACTGCTCATCCTAGGCTTTGATCCTGGAACCTCCCATGAGATAACGCCGGGCGGCAGAGGCCTTTCTTTTCCTATGGGTTTTCCCCAGTAGGGCATAAATGCATATCCGACCTTGTCTATGAAGTCTGGCTTCGTATATTCCGAGTACATCATATTCCAGAGTTGAGCAACAGCGACTTTGCCACCTTTGAACCACTCTGACGCTTCTGGATACCCCATGTTTTCGGCGCCTTTCGGAACCCATTTTTGTCGGTGATAGTATAACGCCAAATTGAACGCTTCCAGTTGACCTGGACTGTTCAAGTTTGGCTTGCCTTCCTCCATGGTGTAGTATTCACCTCGCGAGAACGCCTCAGGATGCCACAGTTCCCAGAAGGTGTACGGGTTTGCTGCGTATCCGTATCCGTAGATTCCCTTGTCAGGTCTTGTGAAGAACTCTATTATATCGCAGAACTGCTTCCATGTAAAGGCATCGGGTGGCTTCGGCACTTCCAAGTCGTACCCATATTTTGCCTTGAAGGCGGCCTTCTCATTCGGATCGTTGAACCAATCCTTTCTATACAGCAGTTGTGTGCAGTCTGCTCCAGTTGGCAAGGTGTATAAGACACCTCCACCTCCTCTCCTTGTAAATTTGTGCTCGTCGTCATATCTACAAGATTGGTTCAGAACCCACTCCGCGAAGTCCGAAAGGTCGACATTGTACTTCTTAACGAATGGTTCCAGCGGCTCATAGAACGCCGAGTTCTGACCAATCATCCAGACAAAGTTGGTCAGAACGTCAATCGCTCCCTTGTGGCCTGTCAGCTCTAGTAGGTTCTTCTCATTCAGTTCCTCAATGCCAACATTTATGATGTTCACAGTTATCCCGGTTTGATCTGTGAACTTCGCCTTGAGTGAATTCGCCACAGTGGTCACCGGATCAAGCGTAGAGAAGGTAACAGTTACACCTTCGAACGGCTTAGTGGGAGTAGGTGTTGGTGTAGGTGTGGGCGTAGGGCTGGGCGTGGGAGTTGGTGTAGGAGTTGGAGTTGTTGGCCCAACCGTGCTTTGGTACAATTCATAAGCACCAACTGCTACTGCGACGGCAACGATGGCTCCACCGACAGCTTTCAGGTAACCTCGTCTCGATTGTTTGCTCTCAGTCAATCAATTTTCCTCCTAAGGATTTACTACGGCAGGTTATCGATTAATAAATTATTCCATTAAGGCTGACAAGTCTTAATCCATTGATCCCATTTTGTGTATGGCTTAGTGACGTCGTCTAAAACCGAAAAAGATTGCCGACAATACGTGGAGTGGCGAAAGCCTATCTCAGAATCCTAACCAGATTTCAAAACTTCATCAAACACTCTACATGAGCTTGAGTGCACGTGCAAAGTTGCGCATGTCACTATCCTCTGCAGTGGGACCGTACATAGCGAAGACGAATTTTCCGTAGTGCCATCCATACGCCACACCTCGCTTAGGCAATACCCATCTTATTATATTCTGTCCACAAACATCTACAATACTTCTTTCTCCATCCGGCTTATAGCTGGCATCCCATTCCTGCAACTTGTTGTCGAAGAAAGCCTGAGCAGAAGATGAGTTCTTGAATTGAAAAACGAATAGAGCCACACGTTTCTCATTCTGCCTATAGTCGGCGCAAAATCCTCCCACATAGCCCTCAACCTTCCTGAATTCTGGAACTGTCAACTCCAGTTTCCATCCTTTTGGCGGGGGATCTGGCATCAGATCCCTTAAGCCGACATCTCGAGGAACTGGATTGTGTCTGAGGAAGCCCACTCTAGGAAGAACAAGGTACGTTCTACTGTTCCATTTCATCATTACTGGCTGTTGGCCTTTAGAGCCAATTCGACCTGTAGCTGTGAAGTGCAAGCCATGAATACCGAACTTCTTGGTGGATGAAACGTCAAAGAATACTCTCTTTACGAGGATACCTGAAGGAGGAAGATCCCGTTCAGGATAATAGTACATCAACCATTCAGGGGTAGCTGGGTTCCCGTGGTCTCTCAACTCCCAATCAAGTATGTTGATACCAACAATTTCTGTCGCCAGTCTCCGTACAATTACACAAGGCGATTCTATTGTTTCCCCTCCCAAGTTCCTCAGCGTAATCTCAACTGAGTATTTTCCACCAGCCCGTAACACTCTTTCGCCGGAGAGAGACATAGCGAAGGAGATGTAGATTCCCTCCGACGGAATAACGAGGCAGCCATGCTTATATAAGTTGTACGAAATATCTTCGGTGAATTTAAATCAAAATCTCAACCACTCGGTGATTTTCACGAATTTCGACATAGTATTCCTACATCCGCCAAGTATCATCGACTTTTGGAAGCGCCCTTGGTTTCCGGGCCCGATAGCGAGGACTGTTCCAAATCTGACACCGGCCTTTATCATGCTTCCTATCGGCATGCTCAGCTCAGCAGACTACCTTGACAGACAAGGATACAAAGTGAAAATCATAAATCTAGCCGAAAAAACTGTGACAGACAAGAACTTCAACCTTGAAGAATATTTGTCGAAGCTCGAGGCTGATGTTTTCGGCATAGACCTCCACTGGTGTGTTCACTCAAGAGGTGCAATCGACACAGCTAGGCTGTGCAAGACCTATCACCCCAACTCAAAGGTTATTCTAGGAGGATTGACAGCGACAAAGTTTGATCAAGAAATTGCCTCAAGATACTCCTGGGTTGACGCGGTCGTTAGAGGTGAAGGCGAAGAATCTATCGCAATGTATGTTCGGAAACTAGGGAAACTTGGAGAGTTATCAGACGTGCCGAACCTAACCTACAGAGAAGTTGACGGAACAATTCGACGCAATAGTCTTAGCAGACCAATAGATGATTTAAATGAATTCTGCTTTACCCGCCTTGATCTTGTTGAACCTAATCAAAGATTAATGAACGTAAACCTACAACATAGGACATTAAAAGTCTGGAATCTTCCGGTCTGTAGAGGCTGTTTATTCAACTGCGCCACGTGTGGAGGTTCGACATATAGCTATAAGGCGCTCCACGGCAGAGACAGACCCGCTTTCATAAACCCCGAAAAAATGGTTGAGGAGTTTCAAGAACTCGACGAGCAAAAGGTCAATTCAATATTTCTGTTTCAAGACGTCAGAATGGGCGGCGAAAAATACTGGAAAACCCTGCTCGAACATCTCCATAAAGAACACTGGTCACATCTAGAACACGTAACGCTAGAGCTTTTCAAAGAGGCAAACGAAGACTTCTTCAGAACTCTGCAGAAATTCAAGCCAACTGAAAAAGTGGGACTTACGATCTCCCCAGAATCGGGTTCAGAGATGGTTAGAGCTGCACACGGGCGGCCGTATTCGAATGAACTCCTCCTCAACAGCATAAGATCATCTCTAGATGCCGGATTTTCCATATCCACGTACTTCATGATCGGTTTGGCCAAGGAAACATCGATCTCAATTGGCGAAACTTGGAAGCTGTGGGAGAAGATCCTCAAAATCAATCAGCCTGAGTCAGAAACGATTGCGAGCATCGATTTCGGTCCGATGATACTACTTGACCCCGGGTCGCTTGCTTTCGATCAACCTGAGTCTAGTGGATACTCGTTGAAGTCTCGAACTTTTCAAGACTACTACGAGAAGATGGGTCTTCCAAGTTGGAAACAGTGGATAAGCTATGAAACAAATTACTTGAGAGTTGACGACTTGGTTAACTTGATACTCGATTCTTCCACACGTTTTGTGGGTCTTTTCGAGACCTTTGAATTCATATCACGCGATAAATCAGAGAAGCTCAAACGACAAATTTCACTGGATAAGCTTGTCCTTAAGGAGATAGACGAAATACTACAAATGAACGATGAGAGGCAGAGGGAAGATAGGTTGAATGAGTTAAAGGAGATCGTGAAAGATCCGCTCCTATCCTTTTCATACCTGTTGACCCATAACGAGTAGCAGTCTGTTTTTTGTTGTTGCTGCAAAAGACACGCATTTAGGGAAGCACATATCCGATGAAAGTTTTCAAGGCAGATATTGGATGCAAAGTGAGTCAACCCAAGATGATGAAGTAACGTCTAAATTTGTAATACCCGAAGATAGGAGATACAAATTGTAAATTTCACTATTCGCAGCATCTTCCATGCACGCCTAAAATGCTCGCTGAAAAATCTAGCTGTTGCGTCTTGAGATATTGAAGAATTTGATGTCCCACAATGCTATCTCTCAAAGTTCATATCGGCGACGATGCCAAGAGCTTCCTCTGTTGTTCTCGTAGCCTCTTTTCAGTCTAGGGGCCCATTCCGATTGACCCGTCTCGAAAGCCAAGCGATTGCTGTGAGTTTCGACTAGTCCAATAGTTTCAAGCAGTGAGTTGCTGCCAAAATGTTAGTGAGATATCAGAGGCTATAAAGTCTTTTCGCGTTGTTTCCAAGTATGCCGTCTATCTCACTCTGGGTGAATGTTGGCCATCCAGCTTTCTCAGCCACTTTGTTCAATCCGTTCCTGATCCATTCGATGTATCGTTTGAAGTCTTTGGCAGGCTCATTTGAGAATACACCTTGACCCCAAGACCAATAGTCGGAAGCGTACATTATCCGGTCGATCACGCCGTACTCTTTAGCCATCACCAGGCTCCAAGTCAGTATCGTTGGGCGATCGTACATCATTGCCAAGTCAGCGTAGATGTTTGGATTACAAACCATCATAGTGAGCAGCATCTCAGTCCATGGATATCCCAAATGCTCGATTACTATCTTCATCTTTGGAAAATCAATACTGACCCCATTGACAAGCGATATCTCAGCATACTTCAAAGGTGCAAGAATAGGGGGGCCTGTCTGTGCACTATGATGATATTGAACGACAGCGTCAAGCTCAACGGCTTTCTCATAGAACGGATAGACCTGTCTGTCATTTGAGCGGTAGTGGCCATACGGAGGAGTTAGAAGCACTCCTCGAAGCCCATGCTTCTTTACAGCTTCTTCAAAGTGCTGCAACGCTTTCTCATTAATTCTATTGTATTGGTCAAGAGGCTCAAGGCTTGCCAATCCAACGAACCTATCAGGATGCTCTTTCACCGCTTTTATGACGTAGTCTTCGCCACATTGAGAATGCCATATTCGGGTCATGTCTTGACCCATGACGACTGCTTTCTCTACTCCTGCGAAGTCCAACCAGTTGATAAGATCCTCAAGTTTTGTATCGTGCGGAAATGGCATCCCGAGTCTATCCCAAGTCTCCTTCTCGAAGTTCTTGCTTTGCAGCAAGTGAAGATGGGCATCTACTATCATGGAAATCGCCCAAGATATTGTAGCGAACGACACTTAAGACTTACGAATCGACGGAAGTGAGAGTCAAACATACCAAAAGAGATGAACAAACAAGGTGTAGGAAAGATAGGGCGCTCGGGAGTAATTGTATACATGGGGCATCTTATATGTTCAAGCGAAGTCACCTATTAGATTTGGAGGACATGTATTGACAATTATTAGGATTCCTCGCAGTGAATATCGCAGCAGGTGGAAGCGAACTCAAGACCAAATGAGCAAGGATAACCTTGATTTGCTGCTAGTGTATTCAGACGATCATTCTTTGGCAGGGCCTGCAAATGTAAGGTACATATCGAACTTTCCGGCCCATTTCGAGCCGACGTGTATTTTGATGTCTCATGCGCATGATCCAATCCTCCTGACAGGACCAGAAAGTCACGAGTATGCAAAGCTAAGCTCAGAAGTGACAGACGTGAGAACAGTTAAGGAGTTTGCGCCTGAAGGCGAGGAGTATCCCTACACGAAGCTGAGGCCGCTAAAAGATATAGTCTCAGAAGTCGCTGCCAAAGCTAGAAAGCTAGGCATCATTGGACTGAACTTGATGCCCGTTAGGATTTACAACTTGTTCCGACGGGCGTTAAGGGCGAGAGAAATCGCAAACGCCGAGAATATATTGTTAGGTTTGAGAGCAGTAAAGAGCCAGAATGAGTTGAATGTGATTGGGGAGGCCTACCGGATGGCCGAGAAAGGCATCGAGGCATGCCTATCAGCAACTGAAGTAGGAAAAAGGGAGTTTGAGATCGCGGCAGAAGGGGAGTACGCAATGCGATGTATGGGAGCGGAAGGAACCGCGATTGATACGATAGTTGCATCTGGACCCAATACCCGACCGATACTGGCTCGGACAACGTCCAGAAGGATACGTCGGAATGAATTAGTCCTTGTAACAATAGGCCCTCGCTTTCAAGGCTATAATGCCGCGATAGGACGTCCCATCTATACAGGAAAGCCACCTCCAGATATCGAGCGCGCAATGACTTGGGCAGTCATGGCTCAATCCATGTGCAGAGAGGCCATGAGACCGGGAGCCGTAGGAAGAGATGTCGAGGGAGCTGGAAGAAGGTTTATCGAGAGGAAAGGTCTTGGCGAGTACTTCGTCTACGCCGGTGTTCACAGTGTTGGTCTGGTTGAATTTGAGCCTCCTATGATGTCTCCGAAGAGTAGGGACATAATCCAACCGAATATGGTGCTCTCTGTAGATATTCCTCTTTTCTTCACGCCGTGGGGGGGTTTACGTTACGAGGACGGCTTCAGGGTTACAAAAAAAGGTGCAATTTCCTTAGACCACGTCAGAACGGGCGTATTGACCACTTCACACTAGCAGTTCAGATATGAAGTGAGTAAACTGTGAAGCTGAGAATAGCCCTTTTCTTTAGTTTGCTACGTGACTACCTTCAGAATTCCGTTCCTATCCAGTAGGAAAGGCCGAAGTACAACTGGATAGTTTGATAAAGGAAGAACCTCTGGTTTGATTTTGATGTTCAAGGCCTCGGTAATGAAATTGCGACGCCGCTCTATCCTGTTAAAGGTCTCGGGATACTTTTGCTCCAACTCTTGTTGGAGCTTCTCGTCTGCCATAACTATTGTGTCTTCAAGGTTGTTTCCGAAATCACTTTTGGGCATCCTGGGTATCATGTCCACTTGGATAGCCATGCCTGACTTGAGCGTGCATTTCGAGCCCTTGTAGAATGGGGTGCTCATCCACTCATCGATATGAATTAGATGACCTGGATTCAGAGTTAGCGGAAATCCAGTCGTATCCACCTTGTTTTGGATTTCTCCACCAGTCACCCCTATCCTTATCGACTCATACCAATCAACCACCAGTGAGAAGTATGGGGCGCAAACTTTCTTAACGTATGTCGGCTGAATGTCAGACAACTCGTTCTGCTCCTCGACCACGTATCCTTGCCTGCAAATCAAAGTTCCCCATAACCCCACCGCAACTGTTAATGGATCTCCTCGCTCGATAGTTTTCGTCGATGGGCTCGATAGACCGTAGCGTGCCCTCTGTCCTGTGGATAACATTGGATGACATGAAAGAGGCATTCCGTTGAATTTCATCAGCTGCACCGCTTCATATTCTGTCATTCCAGGCTGAAGTTTTTCTGTCATTTCGCGCACTCCCTGTGACGCCACTGTTGCAGCAAATTCAAATGCCGCGATTTGACCAACGTTGTTTGATACTCGGAGTCCAGAATCAGGATCCATGAGTATATCGTTGGCGTTTACCACTGCACCACTCGGACCGACGAGTTTTCGCAGCGCATCTGCCAAGTAAGAGGGTATCTCAAGCGCATTTTCTGGGTTGACGAAGTCTGCATTGGTAAAGTATTTCCAGCCGACAACTCCGACCCTCATGCCGCGTCGAATGCCCGCGTCACTAATGAATAGGCTGGGCTCTTTCATCTTGTCTCGTGGCTGGCCAATGAGTGAGAAGCATTGGACAAGCATTTTTTCAACCTTAATCTGCAAGACTGCGTCAGCATACTCCCAACCTTCGTTGCCTACCATGAGTACAGGCAAGCCCTCCATGCACAGTACTAATAATGATTCTTCGAACCTCGGATCGTATCCGCACAGAAATGCCAGATTTGCGCAGTGTTCTCGATCACCATAGACAACCAGAGCGTCAAGGCACTTCTTGTTCATTGCTTCTCTTGCGAGAGAAATTCGTCTCTCATACTCGTCTCGTGGGATTCTAGGTTCCTTGCTCGGCTTCCTGAACTCAGGAACTTCGATGCTGTCTAGAACAATCTCCCTCAAGAACCATCCTCCATTCGATCAAGTCGGTAGCTCTAATTGGAGCTAGACACAAAAAACTTTCGTTTGGTCTAAACTCACCGCTAGAGCGAAGCTAGCGAAGAAGCTAGTTGCATCTTATCGTGCGCTTGGATCATGTTTGATAGGCATTACTACTAGTCTGCTAACGATTTGAGTTGCCTTTCATAGTGACAGAGAGCTCAATGAACTTATACAGCTTATGATGTGGGTCTAATCAAACTTCGATAGATTGCAGGTGCGATTACTGGACTCGCCTGCTCCGGCAAACCATCGCCGACGAAGACTCGCCCACTGAGTCGAGAAATCAGTCGAAGAAGGCTCTCTGGCCTTCCAGAAAATTACCGATCAACTTCCTGGCGAATGCCGAATTGCGATACAAGCCGAAGGTAAACTTTGGCAAGAATTTGAAATGCCATCATTGTTCATAGATCGACGTTTCAGAAGCTGTTGTCAGAGCGTAATTAGTTTTCTCATAGAGCTTCGTTTCCTTGTCTAGACACTCAAACCTTCCGGCGTCGGCAGGGTTGGATCACTTGTAATTGTGTAGGTGTTCAATGTTTGCCTTCTCTAGAGGCATTATGGACCGTACAGCACTAGTATTCTCCATCTGGTTTCTTCCATATAACCCTCGATTCGTTAATGAAAGAGTCACGTGGGCAATTGATGGGTCTCGCGGTTCCTTGGGGGCTTTATGTAGGCAAATCGAAAATCACTCTCATGAAAGTCAGAGTCTTCTATAAAGTCAACTACCTAGACTCGTGCAACTGTATTAAGGCTAGGGAAGAACTGCCATAAGCCTCTCCAAATACACCTTTCCGAATCCTATCTCTTTCTCGGCATCTTCATAGGGCCAAACGTCCAGACTCAAATAGCCCTTGTAACCGACTTTCTTCAATGCTCTCAAGAACGGTTCAAAGTTATGGACATAGCCTGGCGGTAGATCTCTGTCCCAATCTGCGTAGTTATCATCTATGTGCACATGCAGTAGATGATTTCCCAACATTTCGGTTACAGTGGGAAGGTGTTCTCTAGCCACAATGGCGTGCCCTGTGTCTAATAATGCGCCCATATTCTCGGAATTGACAGCCTCTATAGCCCTCAATGTGCTGTCTGCATTACTCAGTATGTTCTCAGGTTTATATTCAAGCGGAACCTGAAGATCACGTTCCTCAGCAGCTCTCGCACACATGGCTAGTGTTTCTACAAGCAGTTTCCATGCTTTGTGGTATTGTGTCCTAAATGGTATTGTATCCGATCCTGGCCATATACTGACCGACCTACAACCTAGCTCAGCAGCAACGTCGAGCGTCTTTTCAAAACGTCGAACCATCTCATCACGCACCTTCACGTCAGGGTTCGTGTATACCGGTCCGTTCCAGACATATACATTGTCGTTGCAACCTATGTTCGACAATTCAAGGCCATGAGCTTGCAATTTCTCTTTGATTGCTTCTCGTCTAGGCCAAAACTCCTCAATGTTCCATACGGCAATTTCGACTCCGTCAAACTTCATTGCTGCAATCTTGTCGATAGCCTGCTCCGTGCTCATCTTTATGCCTCGAGCCTGCTCTGGACCGAAACTTGGTCGAGCCGCTTCGAAAGCCCAAGAGAGAACGCTTAACTTCCACAACCCTATACTACCCTAAATACAGTTCAATCGACCATGTTATTAAAACAAATGAGACATACATCGTCGAAAATTCCCATTGAAATCCGAGTTCTTTCGAATGAATCTGCACAATCAATTCTGGAGAATCCGACTTACACGGTTCACGGGAATACTCACCAGAATTCGATTAGTCCTTAGCCGTGTCTCTTGCACACATCAATGAACTCTTAGCAAATTGGTGTGATATCGTTCTACGTGGTACGGAAGATATAAATACGCCACAAAGAGACACTCAATCTTGGAAAAATATGGTGATGTGTTTTGAGTGAAGAAGAGAAAGCGAAGATGACTAGACGGAAGTACTTGATGTACGGTGGTGGTATCGTTGTTGTCGCGGTTGTGGCTGCTGCAGGATACGGAATA
>Ga0315314_1003403_pt1 | contig 12471 bp, 13 predicted proteins | sample TDP9_MG_FD_203631 | JGI IMG/M metagenome (GOLD analysis project Ga0315314, IMG submission 203631) | Freshwater sediment microbial communities from Lake Towuti, South Sulawesi, Indonesia - TDP9 | ecosystem: Environmental > Aquatic > Freshwater > Lake > Sediment | place: Indonesia: South Sulawesi...
GTCGATGGCGATGCTTCTTCAAGGAAAACAACGAGCAGCATGACACCTTGGATGTGTATCGTAAGTGGTGGGCAGAAAATCAGAGAAGCGTCGATGGTATGTAAACATCTTCAACGACATGGGAGCAGATTGGAAAGCCATAGTCGACATGCGGGACACCGGGAAAGAAGCGGGGTTCATTGAAAGCGCAATATCTGGCAAGGGAGTTACCCTGGACCTTTGCTGCGGCACTGGGCGCCACTCCATCATTCTGCGCAAAAAGGGCTTAAGCATCATTGGAATGGACCTTTCAAGGAATCTTCTCGCAATCGCCAGATTAAAGATGAAAGAAGCAGATGTAGAGTTTCCCCTAGTGAGGGCAGACATGCGCCACTTTCCATTCAAGGACGAAGTCTTCGATGCAGTCATAAACATGTTCACGAGTTTTGGCTACCTGCCCTCTGAAAGCGAGGACATAAAGTGTGTGCTGGAGATTAACAGAACGCTCGAAAAGGATGGAAGATTCCTACTGGACCTCGCCAACAGAGACCACATCGTCAGCAATTTTCGGGAAAGAGACTGGGCTGAATTTGAACCCTTTTACCTGCTTGAAAGACGCTCACTCGACCAGAAGAAAGCCAAGCTGATAAGCCAGTGGACTCTCCTCCGAAAGGGCACAGGAGAAGCTAAGTCGATTCAGCACGAAGTGCGCCTCTACACTCTGGCCCAGATAGAACACTTGCTCGAAGAGGCTGGATTAACCATTAAGCAAGTCTTCGGGGGCTACGAGAGACAAGAGTTTAATCTTGACTCTTCCAGAATGATTGTGCTGGCCCAAAAGACATAGAGATTAAAGGTTAGTCTTATAGTGAAACGAATGTGAGGTGGGAAACCTGAATTCGTCTAAGGATGTGATGGGCAAACTTGAGGGCACTGTCGTCAACTTCCGGATGAGCCCGAAGACCCAACACTCGAAAGAATGCATCATCCAGTTTCCAAACATCAAAAGCGCAGGCGAGGCCTCAAAGCTCATTGGTAGAAAGGTCGCGTGGCCTGCTGGGGTACGCACGATTAAGGGTAAAATCGTTGCCTGCCACGGCAAGAACGGATTGGTTAGAGCACGTTTCAGAAAGGGTCTGCCTGGACAGTTGGGAACGCGTGTCGAAATAATAGGATAAAAAGAAGTGTTAAATGTTTAGAGTTCGAATACTTTTCCAACTGGTGTTCTCATGCAGTCTACTGATGTTGTAATTGAGCATTGCAAGAGTGAACATGTGAATGAATTGGTTGAACTTTGGAAAGAATACATGGTTGATCAGGTTCAAAAGGACCCATTGCTGCCCTACTTTGATTTGGAGGCCAGCAATGAGGGCTTTCGTAAAATAATAGATGGTTTTCTGGAGAAGGAGCCTGAGGGTTTTTTTGTTGCGCGGTTCGGCGACAGGGTTGTAGGCTTTGTGGCGTCATATAAAGACGCTTTTGGCTCCAACTACAGGATGAAAACAAGGGTCGGACACATCCAGGTTGTCCATGTAAGACGTGGGTTTAGGCGCAGGGGAATAGCAACTAGACTAGTAGAAGCTGCGATGAGGTATCTGAAAGACAACAAATGCACCATCATGTTAGCCGAAACAGGAGAAATGAACAAAGAAGCCATACAAATGTTCGAGAAACTCGGCTTCAAGCAACGAGGAAGGCTTGTTGCCCTCATGAAGAAGGCGTGACTCCATGCCAAAACCCTCAATATTTTGCCTATATTAAGGGAAGTTATATACCTAAAACAAAATTTCAATTTTCAATTAAAAATCTCATGATATTTCCAACATCATAATCCTTAAATTTAGGGATTCGATGCAAAACATTACTCTTATTCCGCGATGCTGTCTGTTATTGACTGAATTTTGGCAACTTAGCATCCACTTTAACGTGTTTTTGATGAAAATTCTTCAATAAATGGGCTTGTGCGGGGAGCTCGTTTATAAAGTCCTGAAGTTGGAGAACCGGCACGACTGGCACATCGTTATAGAATCTATAGGGCCCTGGTGTCAACGACATGACTATCGGGATGAGTGTGGCCGTTTCCCATTCTTCGATTCTGGCTTTCTGAGAGTAGTTTGGCAGAGCTTTAGCAAGGGCTTCTGTTCGAGTTGCTTGAGCATCAACCGCCTTAGCTGTTGCAGCTTTTCGCCAGCCTCGCTTCCAGTGTTTACAGTCAACGCAGAGGATTAGAGGCTTCTTCAGCCCAAGGATGTCGATTTCCCATCGTTTCGATTCGAGTTTAAAATGAAAGTTATTTATGACCCGATAACCGTTGGCTTCAAACGCTTGAGCAGCGATGTTCTCAAACTCGGTCCAAGAAAGGAGGGTGCACACTCGTTCAAAATCTGCAGCCAACTTTAAAGCACGCATAGCCATTTTGATGCGTTGACTCGGCGAAGCCTTAATCACACCTCCATACTTCTGAAGGAGGCCGCTTTGGAAAAGTTCTCCTAGCAGTTGGTCGGTTGTTTGGGCTGGAACGTTTGCATGCTTTGCGAGTAGTTCTCTGCGCACTGGTCCGCTACGGGTCAGCTTAAGCAGAGACAAGAGCACATCTTTCTCCACGGTCATTTAGGGTCGCCAAAACTCTGAAGAAAAGAGAGCCTAATTAGGGTGATGGCAATGCTGCGAGGAAGGAAAATTTCGACGACTGTGGTCGTGATTTGCTCCACCCCTCTGCATTCTACGAATATTTTGGCTCAAAATGCGACGATTGATGTGCCAGAATTTTACACAAAACACTCAAGCATTGTCGTGGCCGACCCTGGAGGTTGAAACAAATGATAAAAGACGTAGAAGAAGGGGTAGAAGCAGACTACGTTTGTCATGATTTGCCCGAATATTTGAGAATATTATAAACGCTTAAGCTCGCAGCGGAGCGAATTAAAAGGTTTGAAACAAATGCGCTTTCGAAGGGAGACCTAATATGGGCGAAGTTGGGAAATCTATGCATGATTCTCTTTTGGGACCACCAAAAACGCAGAAAGGGAAGTGCAGGAACTGTGGTTCACAGCTGGAACTCTACGAACTTGACTTTCGAAGAAGCTCAAGAGTCATGAAATGCATACACTGTGGCATGTTGCACGTTTACAAGAAAGACATAATCGGTAAGTGGAGACTGCTCAGGGTTCAGAAGCTCGATATCCCAGCGAGGTAAGCTAATAAACCCATCAAGAGTCACAGGAAGCCTACTGCTGTTTCCAGCCGTTAGGCTTTAAAATCGCTTGTTCTTTAACTAAAGTCAGCGGAGAGCCCTCGACTTGACTGAGCGTTATCTGTCAACAACTGCAAAGTCCAAGAAGTTGTACGAGCGAGCTAAACGAGTTCTTCCAGCCGGTGTTTCCTATTTTTTGCGTTACATGGAGCCCTACCCATTTTACACAACGCGCGCTAAGGGAAGCAGACTGTACGATGTTGATGGAAACGAATACATTGATTTTTGGATTGGGCACTATGCCCTGATTCTGGGGCACAGTCCACCTAGCGTAATGCGTGAAGTTAAGCGCCAACTCGACAGAGGTACACATTATGGCACAGCTCATGAATTAGAAATCGCCCTCGCTGAACAGGTTGTAAAGATGGTTCCCAGCGCGCAAATGGTTCGCTTCTCCAATTCAGGCACCGAAGCCACGATGTACACTGCAAGACTGGCAAGGACAGTAACACAACGTAGTCGAATTGGCAAGTTTGAGGGAGGATGGCACGGAGGGTACGACGCATTACACACCGCGGTGAAGCAACCGTTCAGTGTTCCGGAATCCAACGGCCTTACGATGGGCGCGCTCAAAGACACCGTGGTTCTGCCCTTCAACAAAATTGAACCCGCAAGAAAAGCCTTAGAAGAGAAGAAATTGGCCGCAGTTTTCATTGAACCCCTGCTCGGATCAGGCGGCGGCATCCCAGCCCAAATAGACTTTCTAGAGGAGTTAAGGGAACTCTGCACCAAGAACTCCACTCTCTTGGTGTTCGATGAGATAATCACGGGCTTTCGATTGGCTCCTGGAGGAGCTCAGCAGTTCTTCGGAGTTAAGCCTGACATCACTGTTTTGGGCAAAATCTTGGGTGGGGGTTTTCCGATTGGTGCCATTGCAGCTTCAAGGGAAATAATGGAGCACATGAACCCGCTTCTGTACGAGCGTACAAAGTTCTCTTTTCACGGCGGCACCTTCTGCGCCAACCCGATAGCTACGACAGCAGGCTTGGCAACTCTAAGAATTCTTCAAGATGGAAAATTAATCAGCCGCTTGAACAGGGAGGGAAATAAGCTGCGAGAACAACTAAAAGACGTTTTTGAGCGCAAGAACCTTGACGTTCAAGTCACTGGTTCAGGTTCGCTCTGGCACACGCACTTCACCAAGGAGGAAATCAAAGACAGCAACGCTGCAGCCCGTGCTGATAAAGAAAAATTGAATGAGTATCATATGCACTTAATTGAAAACGGAGTGTTTTTCCTTCCAAGAAAAATGGGAGCATTAAGCAGTGCTCATACTAGGGCTGACTTGGAAAAACTTGTGACTGAGACAGAGAAATTCAAACTTCTTCATTGAAGACGAAGACACTCCCGACGGATGTAAACGTGAATCTCCACTTTGGTCGTTTTTTGCTTCTTCGTCGAGCTGAGGCTAGAGAAAACTTAATAGACTTTGTTGGCGTTTTCATTTAATTCTTCAAAGGTGAATAAGTTTTGCACGTAGCTTCAGCGACTGAGAATCTAAAAGAGGAGCATGTGCCAAGAGTTTTATTGGGTGAATTTTGATGAACACCAAATACACAAACGAAATAGCGTCTGGAATCTTTTGGGTTGGCGTGGAAGACTGGAATCGTCGAATATTCGATGCGCTCATACCACTGCCTATGGGAACCTCCTACAACGCCTATTTGGTTGTCGGGAAAGAGAAAACTGCCCTCGTCGATACGGTCCAGAATAACTTTGCAGACGAGATGCTCCAAAAAATCGGAAAAGTCGTGGACTCCGAAAAAATGGATTACTTGGTTATGAATCACGCTGAACCTGACCATGCAGGCGCTATACCAAGAGTTATGGCTGTTGCCAAAAACGCTAAGCTTATTGTGACCAAGGCGGGCATGGACATGGCGAAGGTCTTCTACGACGTGCCATCTGAGAGAACCATAATGGTTAAAGATGGTGACACTTTGGATTTGGGCGGCAAAACACTGAGGTTTATCGAAGCACCCTGGCTTCACTGGCCGGAGACCATGTTTACCCATTGTGTAGAAGACGGAGTCCTCTTTCCCTGTGATTTCTTTGGGGCTCACATCGCTAAGAGTAAACTCTTCGACGAAGAGGTTGGCGACATAGTCTTGCCCGAAGCCAAGAGATACTATGCCGAGATTATGATGCCGTTTCCACTTGCCATACAGAGGGCACTTGACAAAGTCAAAAATCTGGACTTGAAAATGGTTGCGCCTAGTCACGGTCCGATTTATAGAAATCCAAGGCGCATTTTGGACGCCTATGAGAATTGGGCTCGCGGGCCTCTGCAGCAGAAGGCTGTGGTGATTTACGTCACGATGTGGGGAGCCACGGAGGTGTTGGGGAAAACCATTGTGGAGTCGATTTCTGCTGAGGGTGTGGAAGTCGTTCCCTACAACCTTTTGGTTGCCGATGTGTCGCATGTTATGAGGGATTTGGTGGACGCAAGCGCCATTGTCATAGGGGCGCCAACCGTCCTCAACGGAGCTCACCCGCTTACTATAATGATGACCGAAATCATTCGAGCAATAAAACCACGAACAAAACTGGTGGCGCTGTTCGGTTCTTACGGTTGGGGACGAGGTGCGGTGAAAATGATGACCGACCGCTTGCAACAATCTGGCTTTGAGGTTCTCGGGACATTGGAAGTTCGTGGACCACCACGAGAAGAAGACCTTAAGAACGCCGCTGACCTGGGCAAGCTTGTGGTACAGAGGGTTAAAGACAGCCTCAAAACTTGATTGAATGTTAAATGAAGAGGTCTTTTCTTCGTTTTCTGACCAACATTTTTGCGGTTGCCTTCTCAGACTTCGGATAGGGATAGCCGCGGATAATCGCGACTGGTATTCCTTCCTTTGCCTGTCCAATTACGAGTTCAGCAGCAGAAGCCAATTCGTCGGCTATGGCTGTCTGTTTCACCCTTAAAACGTATCCGAAGAGGTCGGTTTCTCCTCTCCTATCCCGTATTGGAGTTATGCCAGCAACGCCTACAGCCACGTTGATTTCGCCCTCTCGGAATGGGCGACCGTGCGTGTCAGATATGATGACTGCCACGTCCTTTCCAGCCAACTTCTTTATTCGACCGCGTATAGCACGCGCCGAACGGTCAGGGTTCTTTGGCAACGGCGCCACTATTCTCTCGCCTGGAACGTTGGATTGGTCGACTCCAGCGTTGGCGCACACAAATCCATGCTTGGTTTCGACGATTAGGTGTCCGTCGCCCATGCGCCTAATGGCCTTTGATTCTCGCAGAATAACCTCCACCAACGCGGGGTCTTTGTCAACTTGTTTGGCAACGGTTTTCGCGAATTCTGAGGGAACAATCTCGTCTAGGTTGATTACATTTCCTTCCGCCCTAGAAGCGACAACATGGGTAATAACTACTACATCGTTGTCTTTTAATGGAGTCCGTTGCTTTTCAGCTGCCTTACAGATGAGCTCGGCTAGGTCGTCTCTCTTTTTAATTATCGGTAAGCCCTTGACTCCAAAAACCTGAATCATGCTTTGTGCACAATCCTTTGAATGCAAGTATCCCAAATGCAATCTTCAGATATATAACAAAAACTCAACAAGACCATCATGGTCACCCACAGCGAATGGTCAACACAGCTCAAAAAACCAAAGAGAACACGATAGAGACAAGTCTTCAGTTAGGCTAGAAATGTGAAGTATTTAGCTCCAAATAGGCCTGGCTTCAATAACCAGTATCCAATTTAACTATAGTCTTGGGAGAATATAACCAAATTGTAGGGGTTGTTCTACAAAAATTCACGTCAAATTTGAGATATATCTCACTTAACAGCTTAGAACGATGGGAAAAATAGCCTTTAACGATGGATAATAAATCAGATTCTCTTCAAGAACGCACTCACTTTTCTGGAATTTGAAGGTTTGGAAGCACTCTCTTGGACAGTAAGGCACTCACGAAACAGTCTAACTTAACCAAACTAAACCGTCCCAGCATGAAAGTATGCCAAGTTCCAACTAGTCTATGTAAGCAACCAGAGACAATGAGAGAAAAGACAATATAATTGGTAAACAAGGAGACTGGTTTGGAATTGAATATGCGTGTTTCTTCAATGGGAAGGACAAAGTGGTTAGAAAGCTTAGAAGCTATTCTCGTATTTGTTGTGCCTTTGCTCTTTGCAATTCCTCTTTATGTGCTGGGCGTTCTTACGGAAGTCTCTGGCAATTACGTCACGTATGCTATTTACATTACGTGTTCAATTGCCTTAACCAAATACAACGGAAGATCGTTAAAAGAAATAGGCTTAACACGTAAGGAGTTGCTACCTAGCCTTGGGTTGTCTGGAGTTACAGTTTTAGCCTCATTTCTAATTAGGCTCCTATCAGCCGAGCTGCAACTTTCACCAGAAGCAAATTCAGGGGTAGCTGTTGCACAGGGTCTACTATTTTGGACAGTCAGTGGTTTAGGACAAGAGATCTTGTTCAGAGGGCTAATCTTCTTTTCGTTCTACAGATGGAAGGGCTGGAAGACTGCATTACTTGTTTCGTCTGTGCTGTTTGGATTAATGCATGTGCAGCAAGGGATAACTGGCATAATATTTACTGTTTTGATAGGTGGATATTGGGGCTGGGTGGCTTTCAAAACCAAAAACATAATCGGAACATCTATAGCTCACAGTCTGTTCAACTTCTTCACTTTTTTATTTGTGTCTTGAGCGTCTGTGTTCTAAGTCATATGGAAGCGATTTAAGTGATGAGAGAGAAGACAATTAGACCATAAAGATGAGAGAGACTGTAGGGAACAGCATCCAGTCATGTACTTCGTGTTCCTTACATTCTCCATAAACGTTCACCTCTTTTTTACGTTTATGGATACTGGCTACAGAAACCAGAGTTCCAAATATCCGTGGAATATTGAAAACATAGACTGCAGGGGTAGGATTTGAACCCTCAGAGAGCTGGCGATATCTCCCGCAACACCCCTTTTTTCTACGATGATGGAAGGAATTATGTCTAAATTCATAAGTACTCTTCTCATAAAATGTCTAGTAATTGTGGAGGTAAGAATTGTTGATTATCGACAGCCATGTCCATATATGCGGGCCACCACTCAACCAAGAGTATATCAATGCAAGACTATGGGACGGTTCAATCGTTACCTTACCTGTCAGGCGGGCTGATGCTTCAGTTGATCATCTCCTTCAAGACATGAACGAGAACAATATTGACAAGGCTTTCGCCTGCGCAACGAATGGAGTAGTTACGAACGAGTATTTATCGAAAGTAGTAAGAGAACACAACAGCAGGATTGTAGGATTCGCTTGGATCGACAATCCATTAGATAAAACGAAGTCTGTGGAGACTTTAGAGAGGGCTGTAAATGAACTTGATTTGAGAGGTCTTAAACTACACCCTGGCATTCAGAACTTCAGCCCAGCTGATCCAAGGATTTATCCACTCATAAGGAAAGCAGCAGAACTAAAGATTCCAATTTTCATTCACATGACACCATGGCCGCTGGGCACCTTTGACAATCATAAGCCGGAACACGTCGACACGCTGAAGAAGAACGTGCCAGATGCCACCATCATTGTTGGTCATATGGCTTGGCAGCGGTTCATGGATTTATTGACACTTGTCTGGGAGTCTGGAATCTACGTCGAGACATCGCATGGGCTGAGCATGATAGCTGATTTATGCGGTGTGGACTTTGCAGAGAGACTAATTCGCAGGTTAGGCGCAGATAAGGTTGTCTTTGGTTCAGATTGGACAGGCTCGAGTTCTCGCATGAGGAAGGAGAATATGGATTTAATCAACAAAATGAACCTGACTAGGGAAGAAAAAGAAAAAATCCTTGGAGAGAATATCAGAAAAGTCTTGGAGACTCAATAGAAACAGGCCTTCAATGATGTACACGATTCACATGTCGCTAAAACCTTCAGGAAGCGAAAATATTGAAGTCAGAATCACTCGACAGCCCAACATCACCCTCACGGACCCACCCGCATACTTTTCCACAGGTGGCACTTGGCTTAAAATTCCAGCCACTGAAAAACCAGATTGGCATATGCGTGAAAGAAGTCGTCGCTAAGGGGATAGCCGCCTACTACTTCTGAACACGCCACCGCACAACTCTCGTGATGATTATACTAGGGCGCATTCAACACCAAGGCACATAAAGAGACAAACAGTCTGCATTTGCGTGTTCAACTACTTCTGTTCACACACTTCCCCAGCAACGCATTAACCCAAGTCAACTGCGTTAGTAGAAGAAGGTAAAAGGCACTGAGCCCCTTCTTCTTCTGAAATTTGTTTTCCCGCAACCCAACAATGCTAGTTGTTGATGACACTATAGCGCAGTTGGTCATCAACACTTACACGGCTACAGCCCTAAACTCTGATATCTTCTGGATTTCTTCAACATGGACTCTGCTTTTCTCCAGTCTTCCACAGTGTTAATATTGAAAAATGTGGTCAACTTCTCGTCAAACTGCTGCAACACCAACGTAGAAACATAACGTATCTGACGCAAATGGGCAATCAAAGCTAACATATCACGCTTTCCCTCACTCAACGCCATCTTACCAGCCTCCAAAGCAAGCTTCACGTTGTAAGCGGCTTGCAGAGGCTCAACCTTTCCATCAGGCCAACGGGGAACAACCGCACTCCTGTCAACACACAAATCCAAGAGCAAAGCCGCGATTTCCGGAGACACAAAAGCCGCATCACACGGAAGCAGCAACGCGTATTCTGCCTTCACGGCTTCAAAACCCGTCAACGCACCAATTACTGGGCTATGATCCACATACGTGTCCACAACGACCCTTGCATCCAGTTCTCGTAAGCGTGAAAGCGTATCTTGCTGAACCTCCGAACCGACTACGACTACCCGCTCATCAGCCACATCTGAAACCCGACTGAGCACGTGAACCACAAGAGGCTTGCCCGCTAACTCCTTCAGACACTTGTCCTGACCAAACCTCTTGGAAAGACCACCCGCGAGAACAACAACCGCCCTATCCAAAAAAAAGCCTCAGCAGCAATCAATGCTCTGCAAATTGCTGAGCGAGAGTTTCGTTTCCTTTAAGGCCTAGGATGTCTCCTCGCCGCCATGGTCGCTGCGTAGACTCCTCCAACTATGATTATTATCCCAATTATGACAAAGGACAGAGCCAACACGGCTTCAAACCGTATAGAAGCGGTCACCGTGAAATAGAGAATGAACCCGATGAACATCAAGAACAAGCCACCAACGAGCGGACCTATATACCCGAACTCTCGCCTCTCGTACTTTTCTTCTTTCTCTCCTTTTTCACGCTTCTCCTCCTTCTCTTCTTTTTCGCGTTTCTCAGCTTTTTCAGCTCTGGAGGGCGCCGGCGATACCGCTTCAGCAGGAAGCTGCTCAACTTTTAAGGAGGTGCCACACTTTGGACAGAAGTTCATTCCCTCACGAACCCTTGCACCGCACTTTGGGCAGTATGACATGCTCTTCACCCCACCAACTCATCTCTTTCTAGTTGAACACTGGGTATTTAAAACATGCACTCGAAGACAGTAAAACAAACGTTATATGCTCATATCATATGAATATTGGAATCAAGGTGGACCAGTTGAGCGAAAGTTACGAAGAGTTTCCCAAAAGACCCCCCAGGGAAGGTCTTTTTGGCGCCATTTCCGCGGGTTTCTTCTTTCTTCTCGTTGGCGCAATTTTCGTTATTACACCTAGTCTTTTTGAAAGAATATTCGACTTCTTCGGCAACTTTGAGGTCGTGTCCGTTCCCAACACAGGAATTAGCCTACTTGCTCCAACGCGACCTTGGGCTCATTCAATAGTCTATCGAGCTACAGAACAATTCTGTTTCGCCTTTGGGTTTTTTCAGATAGTTATTCTGGCGCTTAGATTTATTGCTCGCTCACCCGTGGGTAAAAAAGCCGAGACCTCGGGCAACGTTGTCTTCTGGTTGGGCGCTGGCTATCTTATTAGCTTGTTTCTCACCCAAACAACGACGTGGGAAGATTGGTTTGCATTCTGGTCTGCAATAATAATACTCCTAGGCTCGACACTCATCGTCAGAGCCATTATCCTAGCTGCTGCGTCCACAAGACGCGTGGCCTAACCGTCTTTGTGCTAATTCTTGCTTAGAACCTTAGATTCTTTACTGCTTGCGGCTACCACTACTCGTTCGGCAAATGTAAAAACATTCATGCGAGAGCCTCGGACAAAACCAATGAGGGTTAAGCCCGTTCGCCTGGCCACCTCAACCCCTGAATCCACGGCGGCAGCCAAGGAAGCCACAACTGGGATGCGCATTCTAGCAGCCTTCAGCACTATGTCACCTGTGAGGCGACCGCTCGAAGCTAAGAAGGATCGAGAAAAGTCGAGTTTCTTCAGGGCGCACACTCCAATCACTTTGTCCACCGCGTTGTGGCGACCCACGTCTTCAGCGTAAGTTACTAATTCACCATCAGCTAAATACAATGCTGCGATGTGCACGCCTCCTGTTTTGCGAAACACTTCAGCCAAGGTGTTCAATCGCCTAACAGCCTCAGAAACTACCTCTGCCCTCACCTTGAAGCTTAACGGCAACTTACGCATGTCGAGCCTATCAATCAGCTTAGACAAGGGCCAATAGTCGGCTGACCCACAGGCTGATACCACCAGCCTGGTAAAGGGCTGTGAAACGGCGATGCGCTTTTCAGCGTCCACTCCACGCTTAAACTGCACTTGGCATTTTCCTCCCTTCTCCAATCTTATTTCGCCGATTTCATCAACCGACCTTAAGACGCCTTCAGAGAGCAAGTAGCCTACGGCCAACTCTTTTAACAACGATGGAAAACAGAGAATTGTCACATAATGTGTCTGATTGAGAAAAAGATGCAACGGTTTCTCTTCGACGACATAATCTAAGCGGCGCTCAAGTTTATGCGCCGCAACGTCTATCCGTGTAACTTCAACCTCAACCAACTTGAGTCTGCTTCCCCTCAAGTCTTCAGCGAAGAAACGACAAACCTCACTATTTCTTCCGCAATATTAACATCGGCAACAGACTGCAGTCCTCTCCACCCGGGCTGACTGTTGAGCTCAATGATTATTGGTCCCTCTTCACTTTCAAGTATGTCTACTCCCGCAATCTTGCAGCCGATGATGTCCGTTGCCTTAACCGCTAGTCTCTCTAACTCATCACCGGGTTTAAAAGGGACTGGTTTAGCTCCAAGGCTGACGTTGGTTTTCCAGTTTGAGGCTACTCTGTGCATTGCAGCTATGACCCTGT
>Ga0315314_1003404_pt1 | contig 12470 bp, 10 predicted proteins | sample TDP9_MG_FD_203631 | JGI IMG/M metagenome (GOLD analysis project Ga0315314, IMG submission 203631) | Freshwater sediment microbial communities from Lake Towuti, South Sulawesi, Indonesia - TDP9 | ecosystem: Environmental > Aquatic > Freshwater > Lake > Sediment | place: Indonesia: South Sulawesi...
TCAAATTCGCCGGATACGATGGAATTCTACTAAGCGGAAAGGCTGAGAAACCAGTCTACCTACACGTGAAAGATGACGATGTCGAAATCAGAGACGCGAAAAACTTCTGGGGCAAACCAACTTCACAGACAGAACAGAACATTAAAGAGGAATTGAACGACCCCTTCACGCAAATTGTATCCATTGGACCTGCTGGTGAACACCTTTGTCGTGAGGCAGGCATAATGCACGCGGGTTTTCACGCCTTCGCGCGGACTGGTGGCGGCTGCGTCATGGGTTCAAAGAATCTGAAAGCCGTCGCCATACGAGGCACCAAGGGATTTCCCACCGTTGCAGATCCAGACAGATGCAATGAACTGCTCAGCAACACAGCAACCTATGCCAAATCAGACACGATGCGCAATGCACTCTGGGGAATGACCACATTTGGCACCCAATCTTCTCAGGTTGGAAGCGCTGACATCGGCAGAGGAATCTTCAAGAATTTTGAGGAAGGAGACAACCAGCAAGTCACTCAGATAGGCAGCCCAAGACACATGAGACGCAACCGAGTCCTAGACAGCAGCTGCTTCATGTGCCCTGTGGCGTGTCTCCACCAAAGCCTAGTCCGATCCGGACGATTCGCTGGGACCTACGGCCAGCCAGACTGGGACTCCTCAGCGAACTTGACTCAACAGTGTCTCATGCTTGACCTCGACGGTCTCGTATACCTAAACGCTTTGTGCGACGACTACGGAATCGACGCTGAAGGCGTAGGCGGAATCATGGCTTGGACCATGGAATGCTACGAGAAAGGCATCTTCACCAAAAAAGACCTTGACAGTTTAGATTTGACATGGGGAAACTTGGACGCTGAAGCAAAACTTCTCTGGAAGATAATTCACAGAGAAGGAATCGGCAACCTACTAGCTGACGGCTTCAAACATTTCCTACCAAAAGTAGGCAAAGGATCAGAAAAATTTGCCATGCAGAACAAAGGCGTGGGCTTCGGCGGCTACCAACCATGGCTGTTCAGGGAAAGATACGCGGTCAACAACATCGGCGGCCACCACAACTTCGATTCGCAGAGCAGCTATGTTTCAGATTCGCTTCTTTACTGCATCTTCGCTGGAAGACTCATGCCCGAAGGCTTCACATCGGGAGTTGACTACTACTACGCGCTGTTCAACGCTGTAACAGGATGGAACTTCACAACAGGAGACTTTGAAAAACTCGGATTAACGGGACTAACCCTTGGAAGAGCCTACAATATCAGAGAAGGATACGGAGGCGTCATGCCGCCAAGCGAAGCAGACACCTATCCAGAGAAGGCGCATCACCCGTTAACCTATGGGAAAGGCAACGGCAAAGAATACACAAAGGAGACGTTCCTAGAAGACAGGGCACAATACTACAGCAGTCTAGGATACGATGAAAAAGGCGTCCCAGCCAAAGAAACTCTAAAGAAACACGGATTAGAATTCACCATCGAAGAGCTAGAAAAAGCAGGCGCCTGGAGCTAGTAACATCAAAATTCACAGTTGAACAGGCGTGGCAAGAATAAAGCTACGAATCTTAGGCTTACCCCAAACACCAGAGACTTCTCAAGAGAGCACTATAAACGCAGAAAACATACAAGACATAGTAAAACACGTTGAACAAAAATACCCTCCAGACTACTACTCCTTCACTATATTCCTAAACGGAATCAACACAGACAACAAATCGAAAAATCTCCGAGACGGAGACGAAGTCGTGATTGTCCCCGCCATGTCGGGCGGTTGACCCGCGCTACGCTTCCAACGTCACAAACGCTGCACACAGTAACAGACCAGTCAGTGTCTTTCTCTTAATCACCTGTAGGCGACTGGATACTTCGAATTGGAGCGACTCTAAGCTACGAAATACCCGTTCAGGAACATGCTCCAAAGCAACAGCCCAGCTAGATAAAAAGATGCGCAGATTATTACTGTAAGCAGGAACGATTGCTTTCGGTTAACCAACTTCGGAGCAAACGGCAACCACAAAGGGAAAATAAACGAGATAAAACGCGGAACCGAAGCCAACCCGCCAAAAGCCAAAACCCCCACAAAATAGACGGCTGAATAAAACGCCAGTGCCCGATCAACTCTCATCAACGCGCGAATTAGAAAGACGACAACGCCACAGAGAGCCGATATCAAAAGCAGAACAACCAGCGGAGGAAAAGAAAAAGGCCAAATAACGAAAGGTTCTAAAAGAACCTGAACTCCACGGCTCGGAACCACACGAAACACAAACGAGACAAACGAGTACATCTCATTCCAGCCAGTTCTGTTAAACGAAGCCAGCCAATCGCCCATCGTCAACCTGCAATAGAACAGCCAAGCCGAGAAACTGAAAACTGGAACCAAAAAATAGAACAAACGGCGCAGATTAGGAACAAGCTCTAATCGACCACGAGCATTAAGAGATGCAAAGACCATAGGCAGAAGTATGAGAACGCCTGGAGCACGAGAAACCACAGCAACACAAGCCACAAGCACAGCCAAAAGCATCCTCTTCCTCTTGAAGAAATACCATGCACTCAACGTCGAAAGCAGAAAAAGCCCTTCACTATACGCCACCGTACTGAAAAGGAAAACATACGGAGAAAACCCAAACAAAAAGGTCAACTGCAAGGCACTCGACCGGTCGAGATACTCTTCAGCTACTAACTGAAACAAGGGAACGCAAAGCAATCCGACAACATTAGAAAAGACCACCAAAGCAACCGACGGATTCCGGATAACCAAGTCCAAGACCCAACCGAAAAAGGGCAGTCCAGGAAAGAAAGCGTAACTCTGACTCGAAAAACCGTAATCCATCATCAAGATCGATAGATACCAAGCACCGTCCCAACCCAGAAAAAGAAACGGCCACCTCTGCCCCGAATCTGCAACCAGCCTGAAAACCTCATTCTGTCCCTCTGAGCCCCGGTCAACGGTCATCCAAAAGGTGCTGGATGAACCCATGTTCAACCAGAAATAGAAAAACAAGCCACCAACCAGTCTAGCGAGGAAGACAACAAGAACAGGAATAAGAAGTCGGCGGCGTCTTTGAAGAACACCGAAAAACCGACCAGTCACAACAGGCTCAAGCTTATCCAACTTCTTTCCCGCACATCTTTATCCTGTAACTAGAGAGTTCAGTAGTAGGGTTCAGTTCGTAACCCATTCCAGCCCACGCCAAACGACCCTCAACATGCTCAGTTCCTCTAAACAAACGGGAATTCGGCACGTTACTGAGGCAAAAACCCAAGGAATCATCCAGAGCTGAAAAACACGCCCAATCCGCCTCGACATGATCCCAAGCCCCAATCTGGCTGCCAATCAAATTCAACCCAACCGAGTCAGAGAACTTTCGAAAAAAAGTCGATCCCTGCTCATTTAGGAGAAGCATTTTCCTGCAATTGCGCTTGTCGAGCTTCGCGAAGTCCACTCTAACATCAATGTCGCGTCTTTTAACGTTGTATGTGACAGTGATTTCGCCTCGAGGTTTGGCTCTCGTGAAGAAAGTCTTTATGCCAACGGCGTTTCGCGTTCTAATCAGGGGGAAGATCATCCCTCTGGTAGCCGGATAGTCTCTGTAGGCTGATGCAAGCGAGTCCGAGAAAAACCTGTAGACCGGATTGTCTACGAACACGCCGTTCTTGAACCTCTTCCTGGAAACGGCATCTATAGAGAAGCGTTTGACTATCTCAACTCGTTCTCCCTTTTCTTCGACAGTAACATGAGCCGTTGCAGAGAAGTACGTCTTGTCCGAAAACACAACTACTGGAGCGCCGAAGCCTACGCCCTCTTCAATCAACTCTTTACCAGCGAACACCAGCACCAACCCTTTCTGCAACGCGCTAATTTCCAAGTTGTGAGGACGAGAATCAGCATAAACTCTCAGCGACACATTGCGGGTCATGGGCAACATGTAAGTAGTATCAACGGCAAGTAAAACCATGAAACTCACCTAGTCTTGCATGCTTCCCCTGAGAGCCCAAATGAGAAAAAGCGAAAACCGTCACTGCAACAAACAGACGCGCTAAGTAGACAAACAACAAGCTACATCTCATACACACTCAAAGTCCTACGCCACATAAATATAAGAAACACCAAAGCACAGGAAGTAAAACGAAAGACGAACCTAATACACTTTCTTTGTGTTAAGAGAAAAAAGTAGGGAAGCTGAAGCCGAAGCCTAGCATTTTGCTGCCGGATTAAACTCAGCGAACATTCCATCTGGGTTGCCTTGCCATATCCACACATGCAAGTCAAAGTGCCAAGGCATAGCACCTTCAGCGTGCGGTTCCATTGGACCATCCATGGGCATTCCAAACAGGGTTGGAGCAGGTGTCAGCCATATCCATCCAGCTGGCAACTCCATGGCAAACAAGGGTCCAACGAAAGCCCCGTCTGTTCCGATTGCAGCCATGAAGTATTCCGCTCCTACAAGTTTTGGTCCTTCGTCGGTGTCAACGTACAACAAGATTTCTGGAGTCAATTCGTTAACTACCAAGTCCATTGCAAGACCAAGGTTCACATAATGGGTTCCCATCGCGCCCACACCTGGAATCTCGTCACAAGGTCCAAATGGAACGTAACCGTCAGCGAGCGCCACGTTTACATCATGGTATTTGTCGGTGGCTTGCCGTGTCCTAGCGAGCATCTTGGCCGCTGAAGAGTCAGTTGAACCGGGCGCAGCCGTGACAGCTGGAACAAGTACTAAGCCTAAGCTTAATAGCACTAGCAGAAACACCGTGATTTTTCCCAATCTCTCACCTCCTAATGCTTACCTAATCTATCCCGAATCTTCTCCAAATCAAGCATAAAGCCCTTATGGAGAAAGCTTCTAGAACAAAATACCCAAAAAAACGGAAGCCACACTCAGGCAAAAGAGTAAGAAAACTAAAGACACTCAAACTAGCTGCAAGCAGAATCGATTAACCCATTAGAACAACTATGCCTAAGATTTCTCCCATACGTCGAGTGGAGGCTTATGATCGGCTGGAATCGGCGACTTGTACTTCCTTTTGCCTAATCTCTGCCGATGCTCCTCCCTGGCTTTACTTAGCAGCTTCTCGTCAGTTAATAGGTCAAGTGTTGTTCCAGCCATCACCTTAGCCGAAAATATGAGCGACTTGTGTCCAAGTCCAACCCTGCCCTGAGCCACATTCTGCCAAGAATGCCCAGGCGTGCCCAAAACCCACGCAGCCGTACCAAACTCCACCGTAGGCACCAGCCAACTCACATCCGCCACATCAGTGCTGCCGTGCATGTACTCGCCGTCACCCCAAGGCTCAGGAACCTCATCGTCCAACAACTTGTCCACCAACCGTTCCCAACCAGGCCGCTTAGTCTTCTTCAAGGCTGTAACCTTCATCTCCCGCGGAATCGTCTTCGCGATTTCCTGAGCGAACTCCAACTCAGCCTTACTATGCCTGGGCAACCCGATCTCACGCATGTTCCTCAGAATCACTTCAGCAAGCGTTCTGTTAGGAACCAAATTGTAGATACCCGCTTCCACATCAACCTTCAACTCCGTCCGAGTCATCATCGCCGCGCCCTTCGCAATGTCAACAATCCAATCATAAATGTACTCCACCTCATCCCGCTCCGGCGCCCTCACATAATACCAGCTCCTTGCATAGGGCGGAACAATATTAGGCTGAAAACCACCCTTCTCCACAATATAATGAACCCGCGCATCCTGAATCACATGCTCTCTCAAAAAATTCACACCAACATTCATCAACTCAACCGCATCCAAAGCGCTACGACCCTGCTCAGGCGAGCCACCAGCATGCGCAGCCTTACCGTAAAAATGAAACCTAGCCGAAACAATAGCCAAACTGCTCCTTAAAGAAGCCGCGTTCATGCTGCTAGGATGATGCCCAAAACTAGCGTCTACATCGTCAAAATAACCGTCTCGAACCATGTACACTTTGCCGCTGTAATTTTCCTCAGCAGGACAACCAAAGAACTTCACCGCGCCACCAAGCCCAGATTTCTCCATCGCCTCCTTGACAGCAATCGCCGCCGCCATACCGCTTGTGCCATAAATATTATGCCCACAACCATGCCCAGGTTTGCCTTCCTCTAATGGGTCCTGCCGTGGAACCGCCTTCTGCGACAAACCGGGCAAAGCGTCGAATTCACCCATAATCGCGATAACCGGCTTACCCTTGCCCCACGAAGCCACAAACGCTGTGGGCATGCCAGCAATGCCTCGTTCAACCTTGAACCCATTTTTCTCCAACTCATCTGACAAAAGAGCTGAAGACTTGGACTCAACCAAGCCTAATTCTGCAAGCTCCCATATCTTATCGCTGATTTCAATCAAACGTTTCTCGTTACTTTCAATCCAGTCGAAAGCTGCCTTCTTGTTTGTGCGAGACATAACTTCATCCCCCAAGAACACACAGTTAGAAAGCCCAACGCATTTATGATTTCCCATAAACAGCGCCTTTTCATCTAACTTTATTAGACTCGCAATCTTCAGTTGATAAATCTAACAAAATAATCTCACTACACTCCCAAAAAGAGGAAAGGAGAAAGGGCACATGCAGAAGAGAAGACTTGGAAGAACCAACCTCAAAGTTTCACCCATCGGGTTCGGCGGCATACCCATAATACAAACCAGCATCCCTAAAGCCCACGAAATGATAAGACGCGCCTACGACTTGGGCATAAACTACTTCGACACGGCCAGAGTTTACGGCAACAGCGAAGAGAAATTCGGGGCAGCCCTAGAAGATGTCAGAGACAAAGTCGTAATCGCCACCAAAACGCATCAGAGAACACGCGAAGACGCAGCCAGAGCCGGGTTGAAACAGAGCTTACAGAAGCTTCGCACCGATAGAATAGACATAGTTCTCCTGCACGGCATAGACGACGAAAAAACTTTGGAGCAAGCTATGGCGTCTGAAGGCTCGCTCACAGCCTTGAAAGAAGCTCGCACGCAAGGAAAAGTAGACTTCATCGGAATCTCGGGGCACAGACCACTCATCTTAGGCAAAGCCATTCGAACAGGCGAATTCGACATGATTCTGGTTCCCTTCAACATAATAAACCGTGAAGCATCTGAGGAGCTGTTCCCACTAGCCAAAGAATTAGACATAGGCGTCGTCGTAATGAAACCGTTCGGAGGAGCCAACCTAAGCTTCGCAGCCCGCGAACTATGGGCATCCAGAGTGCCAGAAAAAGCCGAATTCAACCGAATAATCGGGGAAGGACCAGTCAAAACAGAACATGCACTCAGATTTGTCTTAGCTCACGACGTTCACACAATGGTACCAGGCTTCAGCACAGTTGAAGAGGTTGAATCAGCCGCCAAAATCGGAGAAGAATTCAACTGCCTGACCCAGCAGGAGAAAGCAGACTTGAAGTTCGGTGAGCTGCCGCCACCGCCTTTCTGCAGAGAATGCGGGCTCTGCGTTCCTTGCCCAGATGGATTAAACATACCGCTTATACTTGGACTCGACAAATACTTCACCTTCCACGGAATAGCGAACTGGACCAAAGAAGTCTATCAAAGACTCAACACGAAAGTGGACAGCTGCACCAAATGCGCCAAATGCGAACCCAAATGCCCGTACAAACTGCCAATAATCGAAATGCTTCATCAGGCAAATGAAAGACTAGCCTAAAAGAAGAATTCTGCGCCTTTGTGGACGACAGTAAGCGCAAGCTTCAGACAAAAGCTTTTTACCTTTGACTTGTTTTCCACATGTAGCCTATTCCAAAAAAGCAGGATGAAACATCCTCAATGATGCAGAAGACAAAGAAGCACGGTGTTTCAGAACATTTTTCGACTCGTGAGTAGGGGGCTAGAATCAAAACATGGGACGTTACCGTCAGATTGAAGAAATCGTTAAACTCATGAATGATCCTGTTCACATTCGCAACACCAGCATCATCGCACACGTTGACCACGGCAAAACAACCCTTTCGGACAGTTTACTCGCTGCCGCCGGCATAATCAGCGAACAGACCGCTGGGCAGAAACTCTTTCTGGACAGTTGGGAGCTTGAGCAAAAACGCCAGATGACCGTGTTCGCCAGCAACATCAGTCTGGCACACACGTACAAGGGCGAGGAATTCCTCATCAACCTCATAGACACGCCGGGTCACATCGACTTCAGCGGTGCAGTCACACGTAGCCTGCGAGCAGTTGATGGCGCCTTGGTCGTGGTTGACGCTGTAGAAGGCCCAATGACACAGACCGAAACCGTCCTGATGCAGGCTCTGCGGGAACGAGTCAAGCCTCTACTTTATATTAACAAAGTCGACCGCCTCATAAAAGAAATAAAACTCACGCCTCAAGACATCCAGAACAGATTCGCAAAAATCCTTGCTCGAGTTAACAGCCTCATAGAAAAATATGCGCCGCCGGAACACAAGAGGGACTGGCAAGTGAAGGTTGAAGACGATCGAGTAGCGTTTGGCAGCGCACTGCACAAATGGGGACTCAACCTCACCCACATGAAAGCCAAAGGAATAACCTTCAAAGACATAATCGACGCCTACACTGGCGAATTCGAAGACATCGCCAAAAAAGTCGATACACTGAGCAAGAAAGCGCCACTCTCGGAACCCATACTCGACATGTTCTGCCAGCACTTGCCCAACCCGCTGGAAGCGCAGCCTTTTCGACAAACCCAGATCTGGCCAGGTGATTCAAGCAGCCCTGTCGGGGCCGGCATGGCAAAAGTAGACCCGAATGGGCCTTTGCTTATGTGCATAACAACCATTGAAGTTGACCCGCAGGCTGGCGTCATTGCCATAGGCAGGGTCTTCAGTGGTACAGTGGAGAAAGGCAAACCGTTGCGACTCATTACGAGCCGCCAAGGCGGGTTGGTTCAACAGGTTTACATGAGTATGGCAACCGATCGTGTCATAGTCGACAAGATACCGGCAGGCAACATTGCAGCCATCGGTGGAATCAGCGGCATGCATGTAGGTGAAACCGTAGCTGAACCCGATGTGGAAACCCAGCCCTTTGAAGGACTTCGCTATGTATCTGATCCAGTGGTCACTGTAGCCATCGCGCCTGCCGACATTAAGGACCTGCCGCTTTTCGACAAGGTCATTCACAAACTCACGCTCGAAGACCCCAACCTGCGCTTCACGATTAACAAGGAAAGCGGTGAATACCTGCTCAGCGGCATGGGCGAACTTCACCTAGAAGTCACAGCTTACCGAATGCAAGAAGCGAAACTCAAAGTCAAAACAAGCAAACCCATCGTCATCTACCGAGAAACCATAAGCCATGACTACAAAGGACCAGCAGTGATGGGCAAGTCGCCCAACAAACACAGCAAACTTTGGGTCACTTTACAGAAGCTATCTGAAGAGGAAATCGAGGCCATCCGAACTGGCAAGATAAGTGAAATGCAAACACGAGACGACAGAACAAAAACCCTGCGTACACAATTCGGCTGGGAAACCGACGACGCCCGCAGCGTCATAGCCACAGAAGAAAACAACCTATTAGTCAACCGCATCAAAGGACGCCAATACGTGGAGGAAGTAATAGACCACGTAAAATCGGGGTTCAGAGAAGCCGTCCACACGTGCGTCTTGGCAAAGGAGCCAGCTTACGGGTTAAGAGTAAACTTGGAAGATATATCAGTGCACGAAGACCCAGTGCACCGTGGACCAGCGCAGATACTGCCCATGACGTGGCGACCCATATGGGCATGCTTCCTTCTGAGCGACCCCAAACTGCTCGAACCGATTCTCAGCTTCGAATGCAAAGTGCCCCAAGCTTTCGTAAGCTCAGTCCTCAGCATCGTGCAGAAACGCAGAGGCCGCGTCTTGGACATGCCCACCGAAGACGACATGATGATAGTCAAAGCCGAAATGCCCGTGGCTGAAAGCTTCGGCATAGCCGACGAACTGCGCTCGTCAACACAGGGCAGAGCGTTCTGGGCAACTCAGTTCAGCAGATGGTCACCAGTTCCGGAAAGCATGATCCTAGAAGTCATCAAACAAATACGTACTCGCCGAAACCTGGATCCCAACCCGCCTAGACCAGAGGAATTCTTGGAAAGGGAATAACCACAGCTCTTCACTATCCAATCTTTCTCTCCGCCCAAAACCCAAGAAACACATGACCCGTAGGTCTGAACCCAATCTCAGTGTACACTCTTATCGCCGCGGCATTGTCTTTGGAAACGTAGAGAAAAACATCCCTGCCCTCACGTATAAGCCTCTCAACTAAAACCGAACAAACTGATTTCGAGTAACCTTTATTCCTCCGCTCCGGAGAAGTGTAAACTCCGCGAACAATCGCCAAATCCTCCAGCATGTCAGGCGAAGCAGCATACGAAATCAGCCTGCCACCTTCGAAAACACCAAAAAGCATAGCCGCCGAGCAAATCCAACGCAGTTCTTAAATCCGTGCCGAGTAAACTAGCCAAAGGCTCGACGTCTCTCTTTGACAGCTCTTGAACCGAATGTTTCACAATCGATTTGTAAGTTTTCATAGTAGCCATCATAGGCGTGAAACATGTAGTCTCACCTTTAGTCATCTTGTCTGCAGGTGCACAAACCTTAAACAGCTTCTTAACAGCCGAAAGACAGTGAGCATCTATGTTAAACAATGGGGTAAGCAAATCCGTGTTGCCCAAAAGCGGAACGACAGCTTCAACGTCCCCTCGCATGTACAGTATCCGCTTATCGAACTCTATCAAATAACCCACAATACGCTTGCCTGACAGCGCTATCCATGTCCTCGCCTTTTCAGGCAAATGCAGAAGATCATAAACGGCATAAAAATGAGCTATTCTATCCTGACTCATGAAGTCAAGCGCTTTTCAAGCCTCTTGTGCAAGGCAACCGTTCTGATGTTTTTCACACGTTTTCCTCTGCTGAAAACAATTCCCAAATAGACGTTCTTAAGCGTTGACAAAGCGTCGGGGACACTTGCAGAAACTTTAATTCCTGCATGTTTTACGCATACTTATTAGGAGAAATCAGTTTGAGAAGACATGGAACAGCAAAAGGGCAGATCTTTCTCCTGATGATCCTTGTCCTAGTCGGCCTAATCATCATTTTTGCATTGCTGCCGGGGCTTTCAGGTCGAAGACGCGTTGCACCACTTGTAGAACAAGCCGTCTGGCAAGTTGGCGGACGAGGGGTCTCAACGGCAAACATAGGTCAAGAAGTTGAAGCCCGCGTTGTAATCCGAGTCGTTGAGGAATACGTAGGCTCAATCGTATTCAGAGTCAAAAAGGACGTTTCATTGTGGTTTGACAGCGACTTCCACGTGTCTACGATTCCAGTTGACCTTGCAGGCGGCGAAAAAGAAACAATCGAAATCAAATTCACGCCAGATGAGGCAAGCGGCGGAGGAGTAGGCGGCTTACGAGGATATTTCATTGAAGTAGAGTTTCGAGTAACGAGAACAACATGGGAAATGGAAAACACATATCCACCGAGGTTAATAGTGAAAGCATAGGGCTCTCATGAAAATTCCAACCTGCTGCCGAACAGCTAAGCCAACAATGCTTTGCGATGATGCATATATCGTCCAGACGGCTCCAAAGAGTCATGCGCCAAAGAGTGCCTCGGCGCGTGAGGTTTTAGCTCGTGCTCTAAGTTGATAGAAGTGCCTAATGCCGTTCACTCATCAACGACTTCAAAATTGGTTATATCACAGCCATAGTCATCAGTTGTTCGGGAGCAATGGAGAAGTGGGATTAGTCGATTATATCGTGTTTTTCTGGGCTGTTTTCTTACTAATGTTAGGCTTGATTTTTGAAGCATCAGGTTTTGGCGTCCTTGTCACGGGTCGTCTTGATGGTTTCATTTTCATTATTATAGGAATAGCTATGTTCTGGGGAGGATGGGCGCTCAGCGGGGCAAGAAGTTTCCCATGTGCCGTGGCTGCTGTTTTAAACATACTTGACGCTTCTTCAACTGTTGCGTTCTGGAGTTTCGAAGTAAACCCGTTTGTTTTGGCAGCAGGGCCGACGATTTTTTTGGTAGCCAAACTTGCATGTTCATTAGCTATAATGCTATACGCAAAACTGCATCCCGCCCCTGGAAAAGGAGGCACGGTGATGGCTGCCTTTTTCGCCCTAATCATAGCATGGAATTTGGGCCAGTACACGTTGGCTTTCTTAGGTTTAGCAGACATTATTTATGGGGTCTTTATAGGAACTTTTCTAAGCTTCTTGGCGTCAGCCACTGTTTTCTACGTATTGTTTAGAAGCAAGGTGCATACGCGTAGATCTTGAGTCAAATGTGACTGATTGTGTGCAGCTCATCTCAAATGACGCTGTGACAGTCTCGTAGATGAGAGCATGTATAATTCTCACACTGAAAATAAGCGTAGAAGACTGTGATGGATGCATAACTGTTAAATAACTTCTACTATAAAATACGTGAACTGAGGGAAAAAATACTTGGACAAGAAAGGATTAGCGCGAATGACCATGGTTTTGATCTCTGTAATAGTTATACTAGCAGCAGGAC
>Ga0315314_1003405_pt1 | contig 12467 bp, 9 predicted proteins | sample TDP9_MG_FD_203631 | JGI IMG/M metagenome (GOLD analysis project Ga0315314, IMG submission 203631) | Freshwater sediment microbial communities from Lake Towuti, South Sulawesi, Indonesia - TDP9 | ecosystem: Environmental > Aquatic > Freshwater > Lake > Sediment | place: Indonesia: South Sulawesi...
CTCCAAACTCAAACGCCGCTTCAATGTGGAAGTCACGCTGAAAGCGCCGAAAATTCCCTATCGGGAGACGATTCGCGCCAGGGCTGAGGCGCAGGGAAGATTCAAACGGCAGACCGGGGGGCACGGCCAATACGGTGACTGCAAGATCAAGATGGAGCCGCTGGCGCGTGGCACGGGCTTCGAGTTCGTAAACGACATCTTCGGCGGCGCCATCCCCAGAAATTACATCCCCGCAGTCGAGAAGGGCATTATCGAGGCGGCAGGCAAGGGGTACTTGGCAGGTTACCCGGTGGTGGATTTCAAAGTGACTCTCTATGACGGGTCTTACCACGAAGTTGATTCCTCGGACCTGGCTTTCAAGATTGCGGGCTCGTTTGCCTTCAAGAAGTGCATGGCGCAGGCCAAGCCTTGCCTGCTCGAGCCCATCATGAATGTTGAGATTACCGTCCCCGAGAATTACTCCGGCGACATCATGGGGAACCTGAACGGACGCCGGGGGCGCATCCAGGGGATGGAGCCCAGAGGCGGCTCGACGGTCGTCAAGGGCCAGGTGCCGCTGGCCGAGATGCTCACTTATGCCTCGGACTTGACCTCCATGACCCAGGGGCGCGGAACGTATGCGATGGAGTTTTCCCACTACGATATCGTCCCGCAGCCCATCGCCGACAAGATCGTCGCCGCCGCCAAGGCCGCCGGCGTGGGCAAGGAAGAAGAGGAGGAGTGATGCGGCGTGTGCCGTCTCCAGACGTGGTCACGCGCGTCAGGGGCACGGCCCCAAGCAGAGGTTGAGTTGTTTTTCCGCGCGGGGACGATTAGACCTTGCAGCCCTCGGGTAGTTTCAGTGCCGAGTTCTGCGGCCTGGCTTCTGTGAGATTTTTCTCTGCACGTCTCATCCTGGGTGAGACCAGGTTGGGAGCCCAACCTATTGGCCGAGGCGTGGTGACCTATGTTCATTCCACAAATTTATGCCGTTGCGCTCGCGATGATGATCCTGAGCATGCTTTGCTGGGGAAGTTGGGCCAACTCTTACAAGTTGTGCAAGGATTGGCGCTTCGAACTCTTCTATTGGGACTACGTGTGGGGCATTCTCCTGATCGCGGTGCTGATGGGTCTTACCCTGGGTCGCACCGATCCTTCGAGCATGGATAGCTTTTTTCAGAACCTGGGCGCGGCTGACGCTCGCCACCTCACTTACGCGTTCCTCGGTGGGGTAGTTTTCAACCTCGCGAACATCCTGATTGTCGCCGCGATTGCCATCGCGGGCCTGGCCGTGGCCTTTCCCGTGGGCATCGGCTTGGCATTGGTGATCGGCTCGATCCTCAACTACCTCATCACGCCGAAAGGTAATCCACTGCTGTTGTTTGGCGGCGTCGCCCTGGTTTGCGTGGCGATTGTGCTGGATGCGCTGGCCTACCGGAAGATCTCGTTGGACGTGAAGGTCTCGAGGAAAGGGATTGTCCTGAGCCTCCTGGGCGGCGTGGGCATGGGGCTTTTCTATCCCTTCGTGGCTACGGCCATCAAGGGGGAGAACCACCTCGGGCCCTACACAGTTGCGTTCGTGTTTGCGCTGGGCATCCTCGTCTGCAACATCCCGCTTAATTATGCGGTGATGCGACGGCCGGTGAGCGGGCCCCCGGTGGAGATGGCAGCGTACCTCGCCGGGCGCGGGAGTCTCCATCTGTGGGGAGTACTCGGAGGAATGATTTGGGGTGTGGGAACGATTTCCAATTTCGCGGCTTCTTATGCGCAGATGGTCGGGCCGGCCACATCCTACGCCCTGGGCCAGGGAGCGACGATGGTGGGGGCTATCTGGGGCGTTTTTGTTTGGAAGGAATTTCGTGGTGCGGGGCCTGACGTCAAACGCTTCCTGGCATTGATGTTTGTTTTCTTTATCGTGGGCTTGACCTGCGTCGCACTGGCCCCGGTGGTTAAGTAGAAAGTTACAGGTCGAGAATCGAAATCCGTAACTCCGTTAAGTAGCCATGGGGATCCTATTCCTCAGGGATGAAGCGACATGAAGACGCTTGCTTGCCTTATCGGAACAATCTTGATCGCCGGGAGCAATCTGGGCGCGGTGCCTCCGCGCAAGATCCCAATTTTGCTCGATACTGACATCGGCACGGACATTGACGATGCCTTTGCGCTGGTGCTCATCATCAACAGCCCGGAGCTGGAACTGCTGGGCGTGACGACAGTGGCTGGTGACACGCAGGCGCGGGCGCGCTTGGCGGCCAAGCTGCTCTGGGAAGCGGGAGGCGCGTGGCGGAAGGTGCCCGTGGTGGCGGGCGAGCCGGGGCAGCCGCAGCCTATCGAACAGACTCGCTGGGCGGACGGCTTCACCAGCCCGCAACTGCGCAAGGAGAAGGCCGTCGGCTTCATGAAGGCCCAAATTAACCGCCGCCCGGGAGAGATCACGCTGCTGACGATCGGTGAACAAACCAACGCGGCTGCCCTGCTGAAGAGCGATCCATCGATTGGGAAGAAGCTTAAACGTATTGTGATGATGGGCGGGTCGATGGCGCGCGGTTACGCGCCCGGCTCCCAGGCCGACCCGGAATGGAATATCAAGTCGAATCCCGCGGCGGCACAGGTGGTCTTTGCGTCCGGCGTGCCAATCCTCGTGGTGCCGCTTGACGTCACCGCCATGCTCCAACTCGACGAGGCGAACCGCCACCGCGTGTTCACGCATCTCTCGCCTCTGACGGATGCTCTGACGCTCCTCTATCACCTCTGGAACCAGCCCACTCCCACACTCTTTGATCCCATGGCGGTGGCCATGCTCATCGACCCGAGCCTGTGCGAGACTCGAGAACTGGCGATCGAAGTGGATGCGAGAGGACTTACCCGCGCCGCGGAAGGCAAGCCCCCGAATTCCACTGTCGGAATGCGCACGGATCCGGCGAAGTTCTTTCAGTTTTATCTGAGCCGCGTGGCGCCGTGACGCCAGGTGACAGGCGCCAGGTATCAGGTGTTAGCGTGCTGGACCCCTGCGGTCATTCGTAAGCCTTCAGCTTCGCTGCAATCCGGTCGTGAATCCAGTGGGGATCCCACCATTCGGTCGGATTTACAGGAATTCCCGCCAGCAAGACGGTAAAGTGCAAATGATCGCCGCCCGCGAGGCCAGTCTGGCCGCTGCGACCAATCACCTGCCCCCGTCTCACGCGCTCCCCCGTTCTCACATCCATGGAGCCCAAGTGGCCGTATAAGGTTTGCAAGCCGCAGCCGTGGTCGATAAGGATGGCGTTCCCGTAAATGCCAAGAAACCCCGTATGGATGACCGTACCGTCGTTGGCCGCGACCACCGGCGTGTGGGCAGTGGATGCCAAGTCGAATCCCAGGTGTACCTGGCGGTCAATCAAGTTGCCGAGGTAATAGTACGTGCGCTGGTCGGCGAAGGAGGCCTCGACCTTCGACTTGCTGAGTTGTAGGAACGGCTGAGTCCACGAAAAGTGGGGCGCGGTCTTACGCGCGTAGGCTGCAAGCTGTTGGGCATTGAGTTCGCGCAGCCGGCCGTTGATCAGGAGGAAATTCCTGAGGAGGTTACCCTGATCCTGCAACTCTGGCGTCTGGCTCAGGATGGGCGGCACCACGCGGGCCATAAAGTCGTCCGTAACCTGGATGGCGTCCATCCGGAAGGCCTTGGGGAAAACGCGGTACGTGAAATTACTCATCGTCTGATTCCCCGCGTCGTCCCGCGCCACGAGGCGCGCGGGCGTCTTGGGGTCAACGTTATAAGGGAACGCGAACAGGCAGAGGCGCGTCTCAGCGGGCGACTCTTTAACGGGCCAGCTCGGGAAGAAATAGTCTCCTACCTGAATGCCCGATTCAGTAGTTCCGGGCGAAACCCTGAAGACCACGAGCTCCGCGCCGCCCTGGTTGATGTAGTGGGGAGAACTCAACACCTGAACCTGGGGCGGGACAAAGCGAACCGGCAGCTCCAGCCACAGCTCGCTGCGGCCCCCGCGAAAAAAGCGGCCCCAGGAATCGTTGGTCGCCGCGATGTGCAGAGTGGCACGGCCTTCTTGCAGGCTGGGAATTTCCTTGCGGCCTAGGCGGACTGTAAAGTCGGCCTTGTTCTGACCGGCCCGGGACCAGAATTCCCACCAGGGGGGCGTGGGAAGCGTCATGTCCATCACTGGGACGGTGCGCTCGCCCTGCCGGAGCTCGACCTGCACGCGTTTCACTCGGTGCTGATGGTCAGTTATCGTGAGAGCGACCGGGGTGCTCTGTCCAATTCCCTTTAGCTGTCCTCGGAGCTGAATGCTGGGCGCGGCGTGGCTGAATATTTTCCAGCCCACAACCAGACCCAGTGAAACGAGAACCAGAAAGACAAGAAGCCAACCCTTTCCGAGTCCGGTCCTGCGTGCGCGGGATAATTTTCTCAACCCGGAACCTCCTGTCAGGCCTGTGGCGGAGCATCGCCGACTGCTGATTCCAGAATAAACCTGGCCGGTGGATTATGCCGCGGGTGGGGCTCCGCTCTGGCCGGCGGCGGCGCGCGCTTTCCAGATCTGGCTGACATCGCCCATGACGATAAGCACGTCTCCAGGGGCAAGGACCGTGTCCCCGCCAGGATTGTATTTAGCTTCCCCGCTGGGCTTGCGCAACGCCAAGGCGAGCAATTCGAAGCGGCGGTGAATCTCGGTGTCGCGGAGGGTCTGGCCCACCCAGGGGGAACCTTGGCCGACGGCGATCTCCTCCACGCGCAGCGTCTTCGATTCCTCTTTCAGCATCAGGTCGAGGAAGCTGACCACGTGCGGCCGGATCAGCTCCGAGGCCAGGCGCATGCCGCCAATTAAGTTGGGTGAGACAGCCGAATTGGCGCCGGCCCTTATCAACTTGTCCGCCATCCGCGCATCGGTGCAACGGCCCACGATCCGCAGCGTGGGACTCATCTGCCGCGCTGTCACCACCACCATCAAGTTATCCTTGTCGTCGGGCAAAGCCGTCACCAGGCCGCGGGCGCGCGACAAGCCTGCGGACTCCAAAGTCTCCTCCTCGGCAGCTTCGCCTTGCACCACGGGAAAACCACCCAGGTGCTGGATCTTTTCCAGCCGCTCCTCGTCGTGGTCAATCACCACGAAGCTGTTCCCGGTCTTCAGGAGTTCCTGGACAACGTGGGAAGCGGTCTCTCCCGCCCCACAGACAATGAAATGGTCCTTCAAATCCCGAATCTGTTTCAGCATCTTCCGTCTCCGAAAAATATCCTTGAGCTCGCCCTCGACGATGAAGGCCGTGGAAGCGGAGAAAACGTACAGCATAGTCCCAATACCAAAAAGGATCATGATCATATTAAAAACGCGGAGGGCGGGGTTCGCGCTGGTGTCCACGATCTCCCCGTAGCCGATGGAGGCGAAGGTGATAATCGCCATGTAGATGGCGTTTAGAAAGGTCACCCCGGGGCCTCCCAGGAGGCGATAGCCGGCTGCCGTCACCATCACCACGATGAGGAGCAACAACAGGGCAACCACCAATCGGCGACGGATCTGCATGAGAAAGAATCTCACCTGCGGCGGCGCCTTCGCGGCGCGCGCTGCGCCTCAAACCGGTGCGTATCTTAGCACAGGCAGAGGCTGGCAAACGAACCCCGTGCGCGCCCGCCAACGCTGCGGGCACTCGTCGGGCACCGCCTGGCGCCAACTGATCACTCTTCCAGGAGCTTTCGGTATTGTTCCTGCAAATAATTGTCGGTCATGCCGGCGATGTAGTCGCAGACGACGCGGTGCGTAGGCTCTTGCGGTATTTTCGCAAAGTAGGCGGCGGGCAGACTCCGCGGATGTGCCAGGAAAAACCTGAAAAGTCCTGCGAGGGACATGACGATTCGCCGGCGCTCCGTCCGGATGTCCCGGTGGGAATAGAGATTCCGGTAAAGGAAGCCCTTCAGGCGCTTGCTCTCCCGGGCCATCTGCGGGCCCAGGTCCACCAGGCGCGAATGCTGCGCGCGCACTTGCTCGACAGACCGGATTTTGCGCTTTCGCAGGCGGACGCGCGTGGCGTCGATCAAGTCCGTCACAAAGGCGTCCATCACTCGTTTGAGCGCCTCGTTGAATTTGAGCTTTTCTGGCGCCGTGGGGTACTTGCGCTCGATGGGACGGTAGAGCGTGGCAAAGAGCGGAACGTTATCGCGGATCAAGGGGAGCGTCAGCAGCTTGGCTTCATACCCGTCGTCGAGATCGGCGCAGTTATAGGCGATTTCGTCGGCGACGTCGATCAACTGGGCCTCGAGCGGCGCTTGCTGATCCAGCAGAAACTCCCCGAGTTCGGAGTGCACTCGGGGATTGTAGGCGCGCGAATGCTTGATGATTCCCTCGCGCACCTCGAAGGTCAGGTTCAGGCCGGGAAACTCCACGTATTTCTGCTCAAATTTATCGACAATCCGCAGGGCGTGCAGGTTATGGTCAAAGCCATCGCGGTGGCGTTCCATCAGCCGGTTCAGAACTTCTTCGCCCGTGTGGCCGAAGGGTGGATGGCCCACGTCGTGAGCGAGCGCCAGGGCCTCCACCAGGTCCGTGTTCAGGCCGAGCGCCTGCGCCACGGTGCGGCTGATCTGGGCCACCTCCAGCGTGTGGGTCAGACGGTTGCGAAAATGGTCAGAGTAGCGCCGGGTGAAGACTTGGGTCTTGTTTTCGAGCCGCCGGAACGCGCGGGAGTGGACGATCCGGTCACGGTCACGCTCGTACTCGTTTCGATAGGGATGCGAAGGCTCCGGATAGCGCCGCCCGCGCGTCTTCTCGACGCGCATGGCGTAGCTGGCGAAAGCTCGTCTGTCAACGTGGCGCATCGGCTCCTTAACTTCCCGCGTGCCGGGAGCTCCAGGATCCCCGTGACTATAACACAGCGCCCAGGGAGTTCGACGCTGAACGCCCAGACGGCTTTCGACGCCGGGTTGCGCGGTTTCAGCTCAAGCGGCCATGGGCGCGGATGGGTGAAGTGGGTTCGCGCCGCAGATGTTTTCAAGGCTCCCATGGCGAACTTTTGGCGCCGCCGATTTGAGAACTCGAATATTAGGCTTGCCCCGAATCTGCTATAATTGGGGCTATCCGCAGAGACCGGATGTCTGAAACGAGGGCTAGGTGGCGCAGCGCACGGCGGCTGGCACCCTGCAACTTTGACATATGGGCCCTTACCCGGTTGGACGCGACACTCTCGTTTGCTTGCTGGCAGGGGGCGCTGGCGAGCGGCTCTACCCTCTCACCCGCGACCGCGCCAAGCCCGCCGTGCCCTTCGGCGGCATCTATCGCATTATTGACATCAGCCTTTCGAACTGCATCAATTCTGATCTGCGCCGCGTCTATGTTCTGACGCAGTACAAGGCGCTCTCCCTCAACCGCCACATCCGCGAAGGCTGGACCATCTTCTCCAGCGAACTGGGCGAGTTTGTGCAGGTTCTGCCCCCGATGAAACGGGTCGGCGAACACTGGTACCAGGGGACGGCGGACGCGATCTACCAGAACCTCTACTCGATTGGCAACGAGCCCTGTAAATACGTCCTTATCCTCTCCGGCGACCACGTGTACAAGATGAATTACCAGTTGATGCTCAAGCAGCACATCGATGCCGGGGCGGACATCACGATTGGCGCCATCGAGTTTGACCTCGCGGAGGCCAGCCGCTTCGGCGTGGTTGAGCTCGACCAGGACAGCCGCATGATCGGCTGGGACGAGAAGCCTGCTAACCCCAAGCCTTCGGCGAAAAACCCGAAGAAGTGCTACGTCTCGATGGGCATCTATTGCTTCAACCGCGACCTGCTGATTCAAGCCCTGATGGCCGACGCCGAAGACGTGGAATCCAGCCACGATTTCGGCAAGGACGTTGTCCCCAAACTCATCGACAAACACCGGGTGTATGCCTTCAACTTTGTCGACGAGAATCGGAAGGAAGCCCAGTATTGGCGGGACATCGGGACCATTGAGGCCTATTACGAGGCCAATATGGACCTGGTGGCGGTTACGCCCGTATTCAACCTTTACGACCGCGATTGGCCCTTGCGCACCTACCAACGGCAATATCCGGCCGCCAAGTTCGTCTTCGCCGAAGAGGGCCGGCGGATGGGCATCGCCGTCGATTCCATCGTTTCTATGGGCTCGATTGTTTCCGGCGGCCGCGTCACGAATTCCGTCCTTTCCCCGGACGTGCGCATTAACAGCTTTACGGAGGTGGAGAGTTCCATCCTGTTTTCCCACGTGGACATTGGCCGCTACTCGCGCATCCGCCGCGCCATCATCGACCGGCACATCCACATCCCCGAGCACACTGAGATCGGCTACAACCCGGCAGAAGATCGCAAGAAATACCACGTCACCGAAACCGGCATTGTGGTGGTGGTCCCCGAACAGCGCATGTTCGAGGAGCCGGAGTAAGGACCAGGGCTTGGGGACTAGGGATTAGGGGTTGGGGCCGCGGTCAAGCGGACTCGTCTCAGAGATCGAATCAGCCCATTCAGCATCTTGCCGACTTCTTCGATTTGTTCCTGTACAGCCGTAAGCTGCTCCTGACTGAGGTAGCGCAGTCTCTGGCCGATGATCGCGTGCGTTTCCAATTCCATGAGAGAACCCCGCGCAACCAGCAGGAACTGGATATATTCCTTCGTCGTCCCCCTGCCCCACCCTTCGGCAATATTGGCTGGCACTGATGAGGCTGCTCTCCGGATCTGAGCGGTGAGCCCGAACTTTTCCATTTCGGGAAAGCGGCTTGTTGCCTTGTATATTTCGATCGCCAGGCTGACCGCCTTCCGCCAAACGTCAAGCTCCTTGTAATTCTTCACGCCGCCGCCTCTGCTCATGGCTTTGTCTACCGAGTTCCTTTTCCCTGACACCTAATCCCTAATCCCTGACCACTGATCCCTACTGCACTTCGGGCGCGGCGGGCAGCAGCGCCCAGGCGGGAACCCGCGCCAGAGATTCGATTCTCTCCTGCCAGTGGCGAGGTGAGATGGCTCCTGCCAGGACGCTCGTGCTACCCAGCAGGTCGCGGATTTTGTCAAGCAGAGGTTTAGGGGGCGGTAAGTAAACAAGGCTTACCTGTTCGGCCTGAGGAATCTTAGCGAGCTTTTTCGCCGCGGCAATGGCGGCATCCACGCCGCCCAGTTCGTCCACCAGCCCCAATTGGCGGGCGCGCTCTCCGGTCCAGACCCGCCCCTGGGCGATCTTATCCACGGCCTCGACCTGCATGTGGCGGCCTTCGGCCACGCCTTGAATAAAATCGCGGTAGATCTCCCGCATGGACTTCAGAACTAATTCACGCTGCGCTGGAGTGAAGTTCTTGAAAGGCCAGTCCATAGTGGAGTTTTCCGTGGCGGCCACGTAGTCCTTGGAGAGCCCCAGTTTCTCGTAAAGGCCGAGCAGGTTGAATTTACCGGTCACAACGCCGATGGAGCCAGTGATGGTCCCGGGCTCCGCCACGATCCTGTTGGCGGTCATGGCGATCCAGTAGCCCCCCGAAGCGGCCACATCCGACATCGAAACCACCACAGGTTTCACGCGTTTCGTCCTCTCCAATTCCCGGCGAATCACTTCGGAAGCGAAAGAGACGCCGCCGGGGGAATCGATGCGCAGGATGACGGCCTTCACCGAGGCATCTTCGCGGGCGCGGCGAAACTCCTCGGTAATCGTATCTGCGCCCATCACCGTACCGCCCAGGAGACTGTCACCGCTGCGCCCCGGGAGAATCGTCCCCGTGGCGTAGATGATAGCGAGCTTTGACCGGCCCCGGCGTTCCGTCCGCCGCAGGTATTCACTCAGGCCCAAACGGTTGTCGTGTCCTGCGTTCTTTTGTTTGATCAGCTCGCGCGCCGCGTCCGCATAATCCACGCGATCCACCAGTCTGGCAGCCAGGGCCTCCCGGGAAGTGAAAGGACCTTTTTCGATGGCCTTTGCCGCCGCCCCCGGGGTCAAGCCCCGTCCTTCCGCGATGCCGCGCAGGAATTGGCGATGGAAGTCCTCCAGCAACGCTTGATCGGCTTCGCGATGGGCGGGGGTGTACTTCTTCTCCGTGTAGATGTTCATGGCGTTCTTGTAATCGCCGATGTGGTAGAGGTCAGGGTGGATGCCGAGCTTGTCAAGTGTGCCGCGCAGGAAAGTGGTCGAGGTCATGAGGCCGCGCACGAACAGGATCGACTTGGGCATCAGGATAACGGTCTGGCAGGCGGAGGCCAGAAAATAGGAACGGTTCGTGGCAAATTCCAGGTGGGCCACGCTGAATTTTCCCGCGCGGTTGAACTCGCGGATCTTCTCGCGGATCTCCTGAATCTTCGCCAGGCCCATCGTCGATTCCCGGACCCGCACCTCGATTCCCGTGATGCGCGGGTCGGTGCGGGCGCGATCCAGGGCCTCGACGATGTCGGTGACGGTCGGCTGAGCCCCCGTCAGCATCTGCGTCAGCATATCGCGCGGCGCTTCTTCTTCGATACTGCCCTCGATACGTAGCGTCAAGACGGTGCGGGGCTGGATCCGCCTCGAGAAGAACAACAAGGCAATGGCCACGATTTGGATCACCACGAAAATGGCGATCAACCACAGAAAGACTTTTCCGATTCTTTTCATCACGACCTCCTGAGGCCAGCGCGTCACCTAGGGAAGGAGGCTTTCTAAAGGCGACCGAGGGCGTAATCCGCCGCACTGGATTCCATGACGCACAAAACCCGGGCTGCAACTGTACCATTATCTCCTCACTGCCGGGGATTTCAAATCTCGCGGAATAAGTCCGTGGCGGAGCACGCCGGCGCTTCTTTCGACGTGGGGCAAGCTCTGTGGTAGAATGCCGCGTTTCGAGACTTCATCGCGGAGTTAACCTTATGGCTGAAATAGATCTCATCGTAGGACGGGAGATTCTGGATTCGCGGGGGAATCCCACGGTGGAAGCGGACGTGCATCTGCGAGACGGGGCGTTTGGGCGCGCTGCCGTGCCCTCCGGGGCCTCGACGGGGGAGCACGAGGCGCTGGAGTTGCGCGATGGCGACCGGCGCCGTTATCTGGGCAAAGGCGTTCTCCAAGCCGTCGAAAACATTAGTACGGTCATCGCCCGGGAACTGGGCGGACGGGATGCCAGCGAGCAGGCGCAGATCGACGCGCGCTTGATCGCGCTTGATGGCACGCCGAGCAAGGGCAACTTGGGGGCTAATGCGACCCTCGCCGTCTCCATGGCAGTCTGTCGGGCCGCGGCGCGCTCGGCTCACCTGCCGCTCTATCGTTATCTCGGAGGACTTTCGGCGCGCCGGCTGCCCGTGCCCATGATGAACATCCTGAACGGCGGTGTGCACGCTGACAATACCGTGGATTTGCAGGAGTTCATGATTATGCCCGTGGGCGCGGAGAACTTCTCCCAGGCCCTGCGCATGGGCGCCGAGACTTTCCACACGCTGAAGAAGGTCCTCAAGGACCGGGGCTACAACACCTCTGTGGGTGACGAGGGCGGTTTCGCGCCGGCCTTGAAGTCGAACGTCGAGGCCGTGGAACTGATTCTGGAAGCCAGCGAGAAGGCCGGCTACTCACCGGGCCACGACATCTGCTTGGCGCTCGACTGCGCGGCCAGCGAAATGTTCCAGGACGGCAACTACGTTTTCTATAAGTCCGATAAGTCGAAGAAGTCCGCGGAAGAAATGATCCAGCTTTACGCCGACTGGGTCCGCCAGTATCCCATCCTCAGCATCGAAGACGGCTTGGCGCAGGACGACTGGGAGGGCTGGAAGAAGCTTACGGACGCGCTCGGCAATCAAATCCAGTTGGTTGGTGACGACCTCTTCGTCACCAACACCGAGCGGTTGCAGCGGGGAATCGAGGAGGGTGTGGCGAACTCGATTTTAATCAAGTTGAACCAGATCGGCACCGTCACGGAAACCATCGCGGCTATCGAGTTGGCGCGCCGCCACGGCTACACGGCCGTCGTCTCCCATCGCTCGGGCGAAACCGAGGACGCCTTCATTGCCGACTTTGCCGTCGGCCTCGCTACCGGGCAGATCAAGACCGGCTCGGCCAGTCGCACCGATCGCGTCGCCAAGTACAACCAGTTGCTGCGCATTGAAGAGGAACTGGGCGAGGCGGCAGAGTTTTTGGGCAAAGCGGCGGTGAAGTGCGCCCAGTGAGAAGAGCCGGGCTCGGGAAGGAGAATAAGGTCATCAGTCCGCCGAAGGCCCATAAGCTCGGCGAGGCGCCACCGGGTCCCGAAGCCTGAGCCGCGTGAGGCGAGTCTTCGGTCAGCGACCGCCGACCCCTAATCTCGAAGCGGAGCAAAGCGGACGACAGGTATTGCCTGACGCGGGACGAGTTGCAGGCGCCAGTGGGGCGTGTTTTGACTCCCCGGCATCCCTATGACATAATTATTTAGTGAAGCTCACGCGGACAGAAGCGAAGATGCACGTATCAAGCAGACACATCCTGGGCGGTATTAGTGTGTCCTTATTTTGGGCTGTAAGCCTGCTGGGCGCGCAGAACCCCGCGCCGGCGGCGCCAGCCGAGGCGCCGCAAGAGGTG
>Ga0315314_1003406_pt1 | contig 12466 bp, 8 predicted proteins | sample TDP9_MG_FD_203631 | JGI IMG/M metagenome (GOLD analysis project Ga0315314, IMG submission 203631) | Freshwater sediment microbial communities from Lake Towuti, South Sulawesi, Indonesia - TDP9 | ecosystem: Environmental > Aquatic > Freshwater > Lake > Sediment | place: Indonesia: South Sulawesi...
ATCCAGATCCGGCTAATGGTGCCGCGGGGGTAACGCAAACACCGATTCTGACCTGGTCACCGGGAGTTTTTGGAGCATCGCATGAGGTTTACTTCGGCACAGACTCTGAAGCCGTGAAAAACGCCGACACGAGTTCACCTGAATATAAAGGCAGGGGAAACCTTGGCTCTGAGAGCTATGACACCGGACAGCTCGAATGGAATACTACTTATTACTGGCGGGTTGACGAGGCCAATAATGCCAACGCTGACAGCCCGTGGACAGGCCCCCTCTGGAGCTTTACAACGGCCAACTTCCTTATCGTGGATGATTTTGAGGACTACGACATTGGCAACAATGAGATATGGTGGGCGTGGAAAGATGGGCTTGGCTATGCCGCGCACGGTAAGGAACCGGCCTATGCCGGTAACGGGACAGGCTCTATAGTCGGCGATGAAACCACTGGTTCTTATATGGAGGAGACTATCGTTCACGGAGGCGGCAAGTCGATGCCTGTATTCTACGACAACAGCGTCTTAAAGTATTCAGAAGTGGGGAAGACGTTGACATATCCGCGTGACTGGACATTCAAAGGTGTCAACACATTAACAATTTGGTTCCGAGGCAGTGTAGGTAACGCTGCTGAGAATTTGTACGTTGCTCTCAACGGCATCGCAGTGGTCAATCATGATAATCCGAATGCAGTTCAGGAAGCTGCCTGGACCGAATGGAATATCGACTTGCAGGCTTTTGCAGACCAGGGCGTGAACCTTGCTAATGTCAATTCGATTACTCTTGGTCTTAGCTCGGTTACCGGCGGTGCAGGCATGATGTACTTTGATGATATTCGTTTACATCCACCAGCCCAACCTGCAGCAAATGAATTATCCAATTGGGAATTAACTTGGAGTGATGAATTCGATGGTGAATCTATTGATCTTACTAAATGGACACACATGATTGGTGATGGAACTGAATACGGAGAACAACCGGGGTGGGGCAATAATGAAAAACAATTTTATACGGATGATCCAGCCAACTCCGGAATTATTATTGATGATGAGGGTAATTCTGCTTTATTTATTGAAGCGATAATGACGAATGTCGGAGAATCGGAATACACTTCAGCAAAACTTACTACTGAGAATTTATTTGCTTTCAGATTCGGAAAAATAGAAGCCAGAATTAAGCTTCCATCCAGCCAGGGAATTTGGCCTGCATTCTGGATGCTTGGTTCAAATAAACCGGAAGTCGATTGGCCCGGTTGCGGTGAAATTGATATTATGGAAATGTTAGGAGGGGCTGAAGAGACAGTATATGGAAATATTCACTATGTTAATTCTGATCATGAACATGATGAAGGTCTTGGATTCAGCATACTTAGTGAAGGGAAATACAGCGATGATTATCATATATATTCGATAGAATGGTCTCCGCGAAATATCAAATGGCTTGTAGATGGTGAATATTTCCATGAAATAGAAATTACAGCTGATATGAAGGAATTTTTGAGAAGTCATTTTTTAATTTTAAATGTAGCTGTAGGAGGATACTGGCCTGGATATCCTGATGAAACCTCTGTATTTCCGCAAAGAATGTATGTCGATTATGTAAGGGTTTATCAGGACACTACCTTAACAGATATTCCTGATGAGCCTGCTCTGGATGTTGATGAGGAAACTATGGGCCTTGGTTCTACTTCTGCTTTAGCAGCAATTAATAGTGATTTTACACCATTTCATAATATTAAAATCGTTAAATACGGCCCTGCCAGCCCCGACATATCAGTCTCTACTTTTTCAATTGATGGGAAAACAAGTATTTCGGCAGTATACAGCGGTGGAAATTGGGGAGGCTTTTGGTTTGAGTTGGATTCGCCAATTGACATGAGTGAATACCATGACGGGAACCTGGTAGTTATGCTGGATGTTCCCGAAAACATTGCTGATTTTGAGGTAAAACTTGAAAGTACCGGTGGTTTCGGTTCTGTTAATTTATTAGACTATCCTTCTGAGGCTGTAGATAATAATTTCGAAAAATTTACGATCCCGTTGGCAGATTTTGTTGCACTTGGTCTTAACCTGGAAAGCTTGACTATACCTTTTGCATTGTGGAATCCAAAGGGTATAGGAGGAAAATATACTGGGGGAAATGTTTTGGTTGATAATATTTATTTTGAATTATCAAACTGAAGGGCCTCAAAGCTATGCGACCATGCTCCGAACCAGAAATCACAAGATCGTAAACTATCACGGCTACGATCTAGGGGAACTGTTTGATCTTGAAAAGGACCCATATGAGTTTGACAATCTCTGGGAAGATCCTGCCTATATCGACCTGCGTTTTGAATTGATGAAAAAAAACTTCGATGCGTTGACTTTTGCTGTTGATACTGGTCCGCCCCGATTAGGAAGATACTAACAGGAAAAGTGATGAAATATAATGCGTAGGCTGCACTTCTTTCATCCGTCTACTTAATCCGAAAAAAATGAAAAATTCTCAAAAATCTTTGTTTTTTAAGCAAATATTTGAGGTTCGGTGCCTCCATCACTCATCAATTTTGACATCTTTGGTGACAAAACAGAGACATAATGTCACCTGGAAATCAGGGTGTTTTTAAGCTTCTGGAAGAGGTGACTTAAGGCCGGTTGTCAGCCTTCTTGCACAACCTTCAGACCCATCAGGTGGGCTAAGTGGCGGATGCTCTGTGTGTGGTCGCCATAATAGGCGACACGGTGCAGAGAAGCATAGTAGTCCTTGGCACTAGCGCCGAGTACACCACCGCCCCAATTGGTCAGCAGCTTGTTCGCGTCCTCCACCTCTGCCACAAGTTCAGTCCGGCAACCTCGTTCTTCACCTTTAGGGACCTTGGGGACCTCAATGATTTTACCGGTGAACATCAGCAGAGTGTCTAAATGGACCAATTTGGTAAAGGTGATTTTTTGCCCTATGCGATAATGAACCTCAGTAACCGCGCCTCCACGGACCTCAGCGTGCCTGCGGAGCAGATAAGGCGCCTTCGGACCGGCGGGGCCCTCCATTTTCAGTGGGGCCGAACAGTGGGAGAGATGAAAGGCGTTCTTGGCGATGTCAACACCGCCGGCATTACCCAGGAAGCCAGCTCGGTTGAGCGCGTGCTGGAAGATAAGCATGGTCAGCAAGCAGTCCATGTCTCCGTCACACGCAGCAGGGATTCCTCGACCGTTCAGGCGTGAAAACCCCAGACAGGGAAAGCCTCGTGACAGCCAACCCATGCACGTTCCAACACATAAACCATCAGCGTGGTTCTCGCCTATGAGTCGGTCCAAAGTTAGACTGGCCCGCGCGGCCTTGAGGACATCCTCTTGGTTTGGCTCAACAATACCTTCTGCTTCGTCAAGCCACCGTTTGGCCTCTGCTTTAGCAGCGCGCTCGTCCACACTGGCCATGACTTCGTCATAACGTCCTTCGGAGATCGCTACCATTTCCACGCCCAGCCGCCGTTTCACTTTTGCGGGCGTGTAGGACTCGGGCGTACCCTTAAATGGCGGAGAGACCAGTACCCGGCTCCGTCTCAGTAGCGGAATTACCCTGAGTAATGACGCGGCTCGTTCTAACTCGTCATAGTCACTGCTATTGAACAGGGTGATTGGGTGTCCCTCCTCGCGCCACGGATTCACCAGACACCAGTCGTGCCCACTGATTATCGGCATATGAAAGACAGCCACCGGTCGTCCCTGTTTGAAGATAGTGGGCATCACGGCGTTGTTACTGTTGAAGTTGCTCAGGCCAAAGATGTCTGCGCTGATTGCGAGCACGGGGGCATCAGGACCTGCCTTATCTAGCAACTGGGTGGTCTGTTCGGTGTTGCTCGCCTGGCCGATGACGAACTCCACATTGCCCAGGTTTTTTTCGGCCTGGGTCAGACGCTTCATTATGGGTGTGAGATCTGCTTCGGAAAGGCCCCAACTTCTGCCCGCCGGCTTCCCGGCAATGATCACGCAGATCCGGACCTTTGAGTCGGGCACGAATGGAGGGCTCGAAGCGTCGCTCCCGACCACTAGGTGACCCGTCGCCAGCGCTATCCCGCCCATTGCACCTGCCCCGATAAACTGTCGTCGAGTGCAATGCGTACACATGAGTCGTTTCTCCTTATGCATCAATCTCTGACTACTGTCCGTTAACAATCCTACTACTGATAAAAGATCTAATCTTCAACAATACACATTATATAAGTATACTCTTAGCAATTCCAGTGTAAGACTATTAAAGAACCAGTTCCGGGAGCCACGAATCTTGTTCTCTTCACAAATTCCGTATATAATATCTGCCAGCGAACTTGGATTCATTTTTCACACCATCGGCATTACATCGAATTAGAGTATGGGAGTATATGATATGAGAGGACGTTTCATATATCAGGCCGTCTTGGCTATATTGCTAATCTGCCAATTTTCCGTCTGCCTCGGCACAGAAGCTCCTGATCCAAATGAAAGCACAAAATACCTCAACGCTGTTCGTGCGTTCGCAGATAATGTGCTCAAGTATGGTAGAGATACCTATGGCCCGAAACATACACCTTTATTTGTCGACGGTCTAAATATCCACACGCATGAGCCGGTGAAGTGGATAGCGCCCAATGGTGACAGGTGGATTCTTTCTAACCTGGCTTCCCAGCAGAACCTTTTCCGCACCTTAGACGGCCTTACCAAGATTACAGGAGACCCAAAATACAAGCAAGCAGCAATGGATGCAATTAAGTATGCGTTTGAGAATCTGCGCAGTCCAAATGGATTGCTGTATTGGGGCGGACATAGTGCCTATGATGCAGGGGCAGACAGACCTTGCGGCCGTGGGGTACATGAGTTTAAATCTCACTACCCGTATTATGAGTTGATGTGGCAGACAGACCCAAATACTACCAAACGCTTCATCGAGGCCTTCTGGGCTGGACATATTTTGGACTGGTCGAATCTTGATTTTGACCGGCACTGCTATAATATGACGCGGCCGTTAAATAAGCCGTGGGAATACGAGTATGAAGGAGGGCCTGTATTTTTTGAGTCGAAAAGACCTGGATCTGGCGTCTCCTTCTTGTGTACAGGTAGTGATCTCTTTCGTGCCGCCGCTCTGCTTACTAAACTCTCGGCTGAAAAAGAGTCACTTGTGTGGGGTAAGCGGCTTGCTCATCGCTATATTGAAACCAGAGACCCCAATACTGGCATCGGAGCCTGGATATATACAGGAAAGCGAGAGAGAATGTCTACCCTCAAGCAAATGAAGGATTATGGCTTGACGGGGTTGACATATAGCAGTTGCTTCCCTTATTCCCCCACGTTTGGCGATCCAGACAGACGACGATTAGGTTACGGCTATTGCACCGTGAGTCCTGGAATACCCTTCAATCTCGCCGTGAGTCCATGGATATGTGCTTTGTTGGTAGGCGAGATGATGGATTCTGATGGCAAAGAATTTATACAGTGGTCTGTTGAAGAGTTGACTGCAATAGGCAAGGTAGCTTACCGTAAGATTGATAATTCATGGATTCCGATGCTAAGAGACGGGACTTCTCTGGAAGGTCTGGTTATCAGGAGAGGAGGATCATTTGGGCCTGAGGGAACAGTTGCGAAGCCCATACGCGCTATACCCATGGACTTTTGGGCATATGCGTTGGCATATCGTCTTACTGGAAGCGGTTTCCTCTGGCAGATGGCTAGAAATATTGCCTTGGGCAATGGCTTCGGGGACATTGGGGCCACTTCGGATGATACGCCAGAACTGAAAGATAACACCGACTGCGCTGATCCGTTCGCGCTCATGGGATTTCTCGAGCTGTACAAAAAGACTGGGTGTAAAGCCTTTCTTGACTCTGCAGAGCAGATAGGCAGTAACATCTTAGCCACCAGGTTTTACAAAGGATTCTTTGTGCCCAGCAGTAAGTATGTATACACGAGGTTTGATAGCCCCGAGTCTTTTGCATTATTGCATCTTCACGTTGCGAACATATCTTCTCACTTCGAGATACCCACCATATGGCCAAGCCTATCCTTTTTTGAAGATGCTTACCGTAACAAAGACGCAATAGACGACATCGGTTTAATTTATACTCTCATGGATTCGTCGAACCCCCCCATATCGCTTCAGGAAGCAGCGGCTGTTGGTAATGTTGAGTTGGTTAGAATGCTTATTGAGAAGGGAGCTAAGGTTGATGGGAGAGAAGACAGTTTCTTCAAGACCGCCCTTCACCGCGCGACATTAAGCTGCCGTAAAGCCGTAGTGGAGTTCCTTTTAGCAAAAGGTGCTCAAGTTGATGCGCGGGATTCATATATCTGCGCACCCTTACACTATGCAGCAGAGAAAGGCCAAAAGGAAGTAGCCGAATTGCTTATAGCTGGAGGTGCCGATGTCGATGCGAAAAGTGCAGCCGGTGATACACCTCTTCATTCTGCTGTAAGGGCTGTTCATAAAGATATTGTTGAGTTGCTCATCGCCAACGGTGCCGATATAAATGTCAAGAATAATGATGGTCAGACGCCACTCGATATTGCCTTTAGCCGAAACCGCAGCGAGGTCGTAAATCTACTCATTTCAAAAGGTGCGGATGTTTCTTTGCACACGGTAGCCCAGCACGGATTGCTGGAGAAGCTTAAGGAATTGATCGATAAAGGAGCTAGTGTCAATACAAAGGATAACGCTGGCGAAACAGCCTTAGAAGTGGCCATCCAAGAATATCGCCAAGATATAGTGAAACTGCTTATAGACAAAGGAGCGGAAGTTTCGATAAATGTAGCTGCTTTCATAGGCGATGTAGGCAAAGTCAAGGATTTCATTGAAGGCGGCGGTTCTGTTGACATAGCAGACACAAGTGGTCAAACGCCTCTGCATTATGCCGTGGCCGGAAACCACAAGGATATCGCAGAGTTCCTTATCTTGCATAGTGCCGAAGTGAACGCTGTCGCAGGTACGTGGAAGACGCCTTTGGGTGTGGCCGCCCGGACAGGCAGCGTCGATGTAGCCGAGTATCTGATCGCCCATGGTGCAGATATTAACGGTCGCGAAGGTCACTGGACTCCTCTTCAGGAAGCCGCTTATTACAGCAAGGAGATGGTTGAGCTGCTTCTTGCTAAAGGGGCTAATATCAACGCAGGCAAATGGACAGCACTACACAGTGCTCTTGATGCCGAACGCTTTGATATCGTGGAATTGCTCCTGGCCAATGGAGCGGATGTGAACATCAAGGATGACAAAGGCCGCACGCCACTTCATATCGCAGCCTGGTATGCAGCCCACGACAATCCTAATATCGTCACGTCACTTCTATCCAAAGGAGCAGACTTAGACGCGAAGGACCAGAGCGGCAGGACTGCCTTATTGTACGCTATAGAGGACGGCCACACCGGAATCGTGGAACTGCTGCGTAAGCACGGAGCTAAAGCAGGTGCTGTACGAAACGCCAGCGACGTCGTTTCAGAGAAGCCCTACGTCGTACTGGAATATGGTGATATCCGGGCTGTGATAATTAATAACGAGCCGGTTGATGATGAGGTGTTGCCTGGGCATCGTGGCGGGTATAGTGGCGTGGCATCCCTTACTCACCGCTCACAAAACAAGAATCTGTTCGTTCCATTATATGCAGGACTTAATTTTGAGCATATTCATGATGGGACTGTCAAGCCCAGAGATATTTTATTTGAACCGCGGCAGGCTCCTATGGAGACAAGGCGGGTGGGTCCATACACTGCGGAACTCTATCAGCCATCTACACCCCATTGGCAACTTGAAAGCTGGTTGCGGTATCAATTGCTGGAGGATGGCGTCCTTGAGATGACGCTGGAATGTATACCACACGCTCGTACTTTTAAAAACGGCTACATCGGATTGTTCTTTGCCAGCTACATCGATCAGCCAGAATCACTAGATATTCATTTCATTGGGCGTCCGGCTGAAGAGAATGACCAAAGACCGCGGTGGGTCCAAGGTGTAACACCTGCCCATGGAGAATTATCGACTCATCTGGCTCTTGATGATAACCGCAGTTTTGCCCATGATACCGACTTTCCTTTGACGCTTGTCTTCAATAAGTCGAATTATCGCTACAGTGAACCCTGGTACTATGGCCTAAGCCACGGTATGGCCTTTGTGCTCATGTTCCGGCCATGTGACCATGTCCGGTTGAGCCAGTCTCCTTCGGGAGGGGGTAACGGGAACCCGGCTTGGGATTTCCAATGGTTCGTCCCCCAATACGAAGTCGGGCAGCGGTACCGCTTTGTAATGCGGGCCATGTACCTACCGTTTGAGTCGCGAGAGCAGATTATTCAAGCTACGGCTCCACACCGGGCTGCTTTGGGCCAGAGCCAGCTGCCAGTCACGGAACCAAGAACCGCTGTGGGCCCGGGTAAGGCCGTGCCGGAAGGATTCATACCGCTGTTCAACGGAATCAACCTGGATGGCTGGAAGGTGCTGCAGTCCGAGAACCACGATTGGCAGGTTGTCGACGGAGTTATCGACTGTGACCCTCACGAAGGACGGGGCGATAAGAACTTATGGACCATCAAGAATTACGGCGACTTCGAATTGCTTGTTGACTGGCGGATAAAGGAGAGTCCTTATATCAACCGAGCTGCCAAGATTATTCTTCCCGATGGGACGTACAAGAAGGACGATTCCGGCAAGGAAGTGTTAATCGAGGTCCCGAACACGGATTCTGGGATCTTTCTCCGGGGCCAGCACAAGTCTCAAGTTAACATCTGGTGCTGGCCGGTTGGTTCGGGCGAGGTATGGGGCTATCGTACGGCTCCGGCGTTTTCACCCGAGGTCCACGCCGGGGTGACGCCAAAGGTCAAAGCTGACCGGCCGATCGGAGAATGGAACACTTTCCATATTGTCATGAGGGGTGACCGCCTGACGGTCACACTCAACGGGAAGCTGGTCCTCGATAACGCTCAATTGCCTGGTGTCCCGGCTCAGGGGCCAATTGCGTTGCAGCATCATGGTGATCGAAAGGATGGAGAATGGGGAGCGTCCTTCCTCCAGTTCCGCAATATTTTCATCAAGGAGTTAAGGTCGCCATCCAGTCAGTGAGACACGATGGTATCCCGGAAGAATGAAACTAAACAGTCTGTATTGAGGGTGATTACGCTCCTTCCCACCCACGCCATAATAGAATAACCACCCCGACCCGCGACTGCCGGGGGGTGATTTTAGCAATAAACCCAATCAGGAGGGAACATCCTATACCAGACTCCCACATTTTTTTGCTCCTTTTTCTACGTTTTTTAGGGCAAAAACAGGGTCTTTAGAAATATTTTCAGAAAATTTCTAAATTTTTGTTGATGACTATTACAGATGTCATATATTTGTTATGACATACGTAATAGGAGAATTGAGATGACCAGCCGAAAACGACCTGCAATGAGTCCTGCCGAAACAGAAGTCCTACGATTAGTCTGGGACTCCAAGGAAGCTACAGTGCAGCAAGTGTACGATGCTTTACCCATCAACCGGAAGGTAACCTACGTAACCATTGCAACGCTACTGCGTAGGCTTGAGGAGAAAGGATATCTCAAACATCGAGTTCATGGTAAAGCATTTGTGTACACTCCTTCTGCCGAAAAGGAAGAAGTTATCAAGAGGACTATCGGAGACTTCGTGCAGAGGCTGTTCGGTGGTAATCCTGTACCTCTAATGCAGCATCTCGTTTTACACAGCGAGATTAGCGATGAGGAGATCGAAAAACTCAAGCACTTAGCAAAAAAGAAATAGTCGGGGGTTTTCTGTGGAGTGATTGCTATGTATACGTATACAAATCAGGTTGCCAGCTACTTACTTGCTCAAAGCTGGCAGATAGCAGTTTTAGCTGGGATTGTTGGTTTGATATCATTAGCCCTCAGGAATAGAAGTGCTCACATTCGGTATTTACTATGGCTGGTCGTTTTGGCGAAATGCCTTGTGCCACCGTATCTGACCATACCGTTAGCAGTTCTACCTGAGAGACCATTTACTGAACACTTGACGCATCCAGCATTATCCGAGATGCCAGCCGGAGACGTAATTGCTACTGATATGGGTGGGGCTGTGAAAGTCGAGAGAGCCCTTAGACCACCCCAAACAAAACATGCAGTTCCAAATGCGCAGAAGTCAATGGTCGTTACGTGGTTAGTGGGAGTATTCTTATTCCTCTTGTAGGTTTGCACCAGAGCAGTCCGGTATACCTTGTGGCTGCGTCGTCGAAGGACACCACTTCCGCTTACTATGCATCAATCGTTCCAGGAGTTGTTTGCAGGCTTCAAGCTCAAGAAGTCACCAAGGATCTGGTTGACCAGGGATATTGCTCAGCCTTTTGTATGGGGTCTACTTCGCGGGAGTATTTATGTACCAACTGAATTTGTAGATTTGGACGGTCCGCAACGCCACCGAAGTGTCTTAGCACATGAACTCAGTCACACCGTCCGTTTTGATGCTGGTGTTAATGTACTCCAAGTACTGGCTCAAGCGATCTACTGGTTCCATCCATTCGTCTGGTGGATAAACAGGAAAATACGCCAAGAACGGGAGAAATGCTGTGATGAAATGGCCGTTGCTCACCTCAGTGCACCGCCGGAGCACTACACCGGTGCCATTGTGGATGCTTTAGTTGCTGAGCGTCGGTCGGCTCGTCCAATCTCGTCGTTAGCAATCGTAGGTTCAGTCAAAGATATAGAGGAAAGGATAAAGACCATGTTAAGACCATGAAAAAAATTCTACAAGCGCCCAAGTTTAATAGCCGCAGTAGTCGTACTGATATTAGCTTTGTTGACCGTGCTAATTAGCTGCGCCTTAAAGAGGCAAGCAAGAACCGAAGCAGCAACTGAGCTCGAGGGCAAGCCAAATAAGTCACTGCACCAGGCTGCGGCTGATGGCGACATCGAGAAGGTCAAATCGCTTATCTCAAAGGGTGCCGATGTCAATGCTAAAGACGAGTCGAGAAGGACCGCACTACATTATGCGTCCGAGAAAGGCCAAAAGGAAGTAGTAGAACTGCTTACCCGCAAAGGTGTAGACATTAACACCAAAACCGACGAGGACAAGACTGCATCGGCCTTGGCCAAGGAAAACGGGCATACAGAAATCGTTCGCCTGCTACGCAAGCACGGGGCGAAGGAATAATAATCCACAGAGGCCCGAAAGAATGTAGGACCCTTTTCGGCCCTCACATGATTCTTGAACATCGCCTGCAACAATTACATGCCAGTTTCAAAAGGACTATCCCCGAAAGGAGTTATATCATTAATAGGTCTCTTTTGACCCGTATACTTAATCAATTACGAGTTTTTGTGTCGCGTAGCCGACACAAATGCTCTATTGGACTAAACTGCTGAAGCGTTATTTGGAATTTTAATCCGATTTCGCATTGAAATTTTCGGTATTATCCCACAATCAGAGACATTTTTTGATTTGTTATTCTGTGTCTCTCTGTTCAATTTGCGCTACCGATCATAAGCAAGATACAAGGTACGAAATTCTTTGGCATCAATTGCGGGTTAGTTGTATTATGGTCCGGTGTGGACAAGAAAAAACGGGTGACTTCGGACCTGTCAAAGGACTCTGTTGTTATTTGCTTTTGGAGAGTTGATATTATGTATAAAAGGATTATTTATCGCCGCCTTGGAGTTGGGTTTGTTGCTTGTGTTTTGATTTTCGGTTTCACATCCTGTTCGAGGCATAAGGAGGCTAACGTACAAATGAAAAGAGACCATATTATAGTCGATAAGCTTCAGAATGCCGAAGACTATTATGACATGCACCCGGCGTTCGAAAAAGCTTTTGCGTTCCTCCGACAAGATGATTTGGCTGAGCGGCCTGCGGGCCGTTATGAAATCGACGGCGACCGCTTGTTCTGCATGATCAGTAAAGGCCCCGGCCGGAACCGCACTGAAGCGAAACTCGAAGCACACCGCAAGTACATTGATATTCAATACGTCATAGCCGGGACGGATGAGATGGGCTTCAGGCCCACTGCTGATTGTAAGTTGATCGATACAAGTTATGACGCCGATAAGGACATCGAGTTTTTCAAGGACCAGCCCGATAGCTGGACACCGGTGCCGGCTGGCTCGTTCGCCATCTTCTTCCCACAGGATGCCCACGCTCCATTGGTAAGCAAAGGAGAAATCCACAAAGCCGTCTTGAAGATTGCGGTCGAATAAAAGGTAGAAAGCGTCCAAGAGTACGGATCGTTTGCCTTGCGCAGCATTCGATTGAGTCTGAATAGTGCACTAATTCGCGTTGCATCGTCTGCAAAAAACACGAGTTTCTCATAGGCAACTGCGGCGCTGGCGTAATCATCCTGTCGGAATGCATTATACTCGTCGGGACCGAAAATGTCGGCCTTCATCTCGGCAGGAGCTAAGCTACCTCGAGTAAATTTTTAGACAATGGGTCACGAAAGCGAAGTGTCAAATCGCTCTGTGGATTACTATTAAGTTCGTCGAAAACTTCGGCAATAGCCTGACGTAAAGAACTGGCATTA
>Ga0315314_1003407_pt1 | contig 12460 bp, 12 predicted proteins | sample TDP9_MG_FD_203631 | JGI IMG/M metagenome (GOLD analysis project Ga0315314, IMG submission 203631) | Freshwater sediment microbial communities from Lake Towuti, South Sulawesi, Indonesia - TDP9 | ecosystem: Environmental > Aquatic > Freshwater > Lake > Sediment | place: Indonesia: South Sulawesi...
CTGCCTCACGGCAACGCTCTTGCGCTTCGCTAACACTTCACCTCCATCAGGTTGTGTAGAGGACTTTCACCTCCAAGTTGCCGAACATGCTCGGCACACAAAAAAGGCTGTGAGTGAAAATCACTCACAGCCTTAGTCTATGTAAATCGGATATTCCACAAAGTTACTACTGACAGTTCTCAAGCCAATCGGCAGTGAAAGTTGCCAGGTCTGCAAGGTTAATTACCCCATCACCGTTAAAATCCTCGCATATCGTGTAGCTTGTCTTCGGGGTGAAGTAGTAATCTTCCGTTTCACCATACTCGTATCCCGTCTTTGGGCCGGAGCCGCTATTGCCTTTAGTCCCGGGATTACTGCCGCCCGTCCAGGGCTGCTCAGAGAGAGTAATCCTCATCCATATTTGCTGAGTACCTGTGGCGGGATGCCACGGAAGGAACGCCGGCGTTGTGAGCTGGTTTAATCCGGCTGGGAGATTGAAAAGATATTGATTCTGTACGGCCCATTCCGATACAGCTCCCTTGGAGCAGGTCATCGTTGGATTAGTTTTACTGTCGTCGTCCCAGTCACCATCACGGTTCCAGTCACACCAGACATTAACCCAAAGGCTGGTACCTGGGTTGATAACATTGACAATATAGTTAAACTTAGTCCAGCTACATTTGGGCATATTAAGCGGGAAGATAACACCATCGTCACCCTTATCGTTGTCCGGCGAGTTGACTTGGGGCCTAATGTTGTTAGTAATATCCTGGTCCGAGCCAATGTCGGCTTCAGCTTCATTAGTAATAGTGCTGCCTAAGTGAGCGACTGCCAGAGGATTCAAGTGAACCGGCCCATAAGGCCCTTGGCCGCTGGCGTCGTTGAAGACGGTGGGATAATTGGCCCGCACTCCCAGAGGTCCTCCCTTTGGATATGCGGTCATGGCCGCACTGAAGTTGTTAGTGCTGTCTGGCGCATCGCCGAGGTCTAATGCTTTTGTTGGAGGTACTGCCTCTGAACTTACGCTTATCACACCTTGACCGGTGCTGGAGCCGAATCCGCCAACCTCAATTAAGTACTGGCTGCCGGCGGTTGCCGAGAAGGTAATCTCTGATTGCCAGCCACAGAAGTCATCATTGCATTCAATCAAATCACTGAGCCTGGGAGGACAATTAACTCCTTTATAGACGGCGAGCTTTGTGTCGTAGCTACTGCCGCACAAGCTGACGGTAACTTCACCTGTCCCCGTAGCGGTATAGCGGTACCAGATGTTTGGGCTGGCCATACAATGACCGGGGCCATCGAACGTCGCATTGGTGGTATCAAAAGGCAGGTCCTTTATGTTACCGATGGATTTTGCTTTACTGCAATCATCGTTTGACACCGCTGGTGGCGGAGGTGGTGGCCATCCCTCGCAACTGATAGTCAGCACACCCTGACCCCAATCAGAGTCGGTGCATCCCCCAATTTCGATAAGGTAGTGGTGGCCGGCAATTGCCTCGAATGTAACCTCAGACTGAAGACCACAGAAATCATCGTTGCCTTTAATCAGGTCCGTAAGTGCCGGGTAGCAGCTCCAGCCGTCATAGACGGCGAGCTTTGTGTCGAAACTGCTGCCACACAGGCTGACGGTAACATCACAAGTGTAAGGAGCGGTATAGCGGAACCAGATGTTGTCGGTGGTAATATAGTGGCCGGGTCCATCGAACGTCGCATTAGTAGTATCGAACGGCAGATTTGTTACATTATCTACGGCCTTTGCATTATGGCAATCATCGTTGACCGGCTCCCCCGGCCCCCAACTGGTACTGATTTTCAACGTGCCTGGGCCTGCTTCGCCGTTGTACCCCCCGACCTCGATGAGATAATGGTTGCCGGCGACCGCAGTGAAAGTTATCTGGGCATCCCCATCACAGAAGTCGTCGTTGCAATCTATCAAGTCCTCCTCACCCGGGTACCAGCCGTAACCATTATTATAAATGGCGAGCTTCGTGTCGTAACCGCTGCCACAAAGGCTGACAGTAACACTGCCCGAGTAATCAGCAGAAAAGGTGTACCAAATGTTTGGGCTTTCCATGCAGTAGCCGGGACCATCGAATGTCGCATAAGTGGTGTCGAACGCCCGCTCCGTTGGCCCATCAATCAATATCGCCTCATCACGGTCATCGTTGGAGGGACGTCCCTCCGGCACTGTCTCAAAACTGATGTTCATTATACCCTGACCGAGGTTGGTGCCGAATCCTCCAACCTCAATCAGGTACTGATTGCCAGCGGTTACATAGAAAACGACCTCTGATTGTCTGCCGCAGAAATCATCGTTGCATCTTATCATATCCTCCAGCTTCGGGGGGCAATCATACCCATCATAGACGGCTAGCGCAGTGTCGTAGCTGCTGCCGCACAGGCTGACGGTGACGCCGCCGCTCTGAGCGGCGGTATAGACGTACCAGATGTTCGGACTGTACATGCAGTGGCCGGGCCCATCGAACGTCGCCAATGTTGTGTCGAATGCAAGGTCAGTTACGTTGCCGACCGCAGTTGCATTCGCACAGTTATCATTGGCTGGAGCACCCACGGCGAATTCTGCCGTGCTGAGTAATAACGTCAGCACACAAACCAACAATACCTTTGATTTAAATCTTTTCATAATTTAACCTCCTGAAAAAAGAAAATTTTTCGATTTTGAAACACTTTTCCCCTACACCATACGGTCTGTGAGGAATAAAGATTCAAAAATGATAGAAAAAAACCGTTGACACTCCTCACTAAGTCTATTGTTTACAAATAATAAGATACCACATTATCACCCTAAAAACAAGGAAAAATTCCTGATTATCCCGTTTTTTTTTGTTTTTTGAAGCATAAATGTAGTAACTTTCTTTGTAGCAAGCAGATACACAACCACATCGGCTAAATTCAGTTTTACTCCCGGTAGGTTTTTTGGGGGTTGAAAACCTTATCTGCTGTCAATTCCAGCTTTTTGTCTGTGTTCTTCTTCAATGCACGGTAAAAGCAGGACCAATAACCAACGTGGCATTGGCCAGCTTCGACCGCTACTTTTAGAATCAGGCAGTCCTGGTCACAATCGACCAATATCTGCTCTACTTTTTGGAAGTGGCCGCTCTGTTCGCCTTTCTTCCATAGTTTTTGTTGCGACCTGCTGAAATATGTGGCATAGCCGCTGCGGATTGTCAGGTCAAGTGCCTGACGATTCATATAAGCGGCCATCAGGATTTGGCCGGTCCGGCTGTCCTGAGCTATAGCAGTTATCAGGCCATTTTCATCGAATTTCGGAATAAACTCCAGGCCTTCTTCGATGTCTTGTTTTGTAGCCACGTCTTTTATCTCCTAAATTGTTGTTTTTAGTGTCTTGCCAGAATAAGTTTTACCCGCTATTATCTTCAAAAACAAGTCTTTATTAAGGGAAGCTTGTTTCAATGCCCAAGCCTGAAAGTAAGAGAATGAAATACCTCTGGTATCTGCTGCGTTTTATAGTAGCTGGTGCAGCGTTATATCTGGCTTTCATTGGCGAGGACATGGGACAAGTGGCTGAAGTTTTATCAGGACTGAATTTATGGATTTTCGCTGCTGCCCTTGGAATCTATATTATCAGTCAGTTGATTTTTGTGCTGCGGTGGTCTTTACTGCTGAAAATCCAATCTATCGAGATAGGGTTTTGGCCGGCCGTTAGACTTCATTTCTTAGGTCTGTTCTATAATAATTGTTTGCCAAGCTCGGTAGGCGGGGATTTGCTTCGGGCGTGGTACGTTACCAAGCACACCGACAAAAAATTAGAGGCTGCGTTGAGTGTGTTCGTCGATAGGGTTATTGGTTTGGCAGGCATGCTCATTATGGCCGCTTTCTGCTATTGGTTTGTCCCTGCAGAAGGGACGAAGGAGCAATTTGAAACTCAATTTGGGCAGACCAATCTCTTGCAGCATCTCATTGAGTATAGATGGGTTTTTGTCGGAATCGGAGCGGCTTTGACCATTGTTATCGGGGTTTTTCTGTCCACTCTTGAAGGTCGAAGCCTGCTGCGTCAATGCTGGCGGTTCATTTGCCGGCGCGGTTCGGTGGTGCTGAACAAGCTCGCAGATGCGATTGGCATATACTGGAACAAGAAATTGGCTCTCGCTTGTGCGTTACTGCTTACTTTTTGCTGCCAGGCTATATTCATTGTAGGTATGTGGCTGCTCGGCAGAGAAATCGGTGTGGCTGCACATATAAAGTATTACTTCATTTTCTTCCCCATTTCTTGGCTGTTGGGTGTTTTGCCGATAAGTGTAGGGGGAGCAGGCATAATGGAATTGTGGCTAAAAGCGATGTTCATCGGGGTCTGTGCGGTCTCAAGTGAGCATGCGCTGGTTCTGGCGTTGTGCCAGCGCCTTATTTGGTTATTCGGTTCACTGCCTGGTGCGGCGATACATTTGGTTGGGGCACATCTGCCGAAAGACTTTTTTATTGACTATGATAAACCGGTGGTTTAATATGTGATGCGCTGGATAAAAGGCCGTATTGTAATCGGCTTTGGTTGCACAAAAAACGATAAATTGATAATAAGCAGTTGCTTTTTTTATAGTATTCGATGCCGGGACGGTTTAAAAGTTACTTCTTGCGCGGCTTAGCCGTACTATTGCCGACGATTCTGACAATAGCAATATTTGTCTGGGGCTACAAGTTCATCCAGAATAACATCAGTATCCATATAAATCGTTGTCTGGTTCGCTTGACAATGTTGGTTAAAGGGCTTGGGTGGGACGACCAAAATAATGAAGCCATCAAGGAGGTCTGGAGCAGGTTCTGGGTTGATGGATGGGGTTCCATAGCCGGCTTTCTGATAGCTCTGGTTGCCGTTTGTGCAGTGGGCGCATTATTGGCCAGTGTCATGGGCAGGACACTTTGGCGAATGGTCGAAAATTTCATAATGAACACACCCATTTTAAGGAAGGTTTACCCCTATGTGAAACAAGTTACTGATTTTTTGTTTGCGCAGGAAGAGCAGGGAAGACCGCCCTTCTCGAGAGTCGTTGCTGTCGAGTATCCCAGAAAGGGTATATGGTCTATAGGTTTTGTTACAGGCTCAGGACTTGAGAAGGTCGTGAACAATGTTAAAAAGGAATTTCTTACCATTTTTATAGCCACTTCCCCGACACCGTTTACAGGCTTTATAATAATGGTTCCGAGGGAACAGGCCGTAGATTTAGATATGACAATAGAGGAAGCATTTAGATTTATCATCAGCGGCGGGGTAATTGCGCCGAGTCAGAAAAAAGGGGTGGCTGCTTTATCGAAGCCTGATTTGGAAAATCAGAAATAAAATGGATTGTACTTTCGAAAAAATAGTTAAGGAGAATAATCTTGCTTTTTACAATCACTGGTAAGCACATCGAAATAACGGAAGCTGTCAGAAAACACGCAGAAGAAAAAACTTCCAAACTTCCAAAATACTACGATAGTATCAATCAGGTTGAAGTGATTATAGACGGCAATCAAGGCGGTAATACCAGCGTGGAGATAATCGCAAGGGCCGAGCACAGCAAAGTTTTCGTTGGCACCGAAAGGGGGGAAGATGCTTACCGCTGTATCGATATGGCCGTCCATAAACTTGAGCGGCAGCTCAGAAGGAAAAAGGGTAGGGAACGAGACGATAAACACACAGGCGGCGCAGAGCCGACAGAGATAAAGTAGTGGTCTGCCAGGTGTGGTTTGAGTAGTTGTAAATCCACGCCTGACGCGGAATCCGTGCTTTTAATTCTGGATTCCTGCTTCCACAGAGCTTGCCCCGTGCTCGATACCGGGAATGACAATCCACCAGTTGCTTTGTAATGGAGCGGCAGGTTGGCTTTGTAATATGTGTTTTTAATTTGGCCTGTTAGGCCTTTGTGTATAATCTTGGGCGGATAAAATGAAATTCGCAGATTTTGTCTGTTTTGAGGCAACTGTCCCGGAGCTGCAGGCCCGCGACCGTGATGGTGCAATAGAAGAGATAATTTCGTCACTTGATAAAGCCGGCAAGCTCGGAAAAGGCAAATCTAAAGAGATTGCCAGAGTGGTTATAAAAAGAGAGAATGAAGCGAGCACAGGCATGGGTAGAGGCGTTGCCCTGCCTCATGTAAAACATAAGGTAGTTAAAGATGTGGTTGCTGCGATTGGACAGAGCAGTGCCGGTATTGATTTTTCCGCCCTCGACAAGAAGCCGGTTTATTCGGTAATACTTTTAATCAGTCCTGCCGATGAGCCGGACAAACATTTGCAGGCGATGGAGAATATCTTCAGACATTTGCAGCAGGAGAAGTTCCGTAAGTTTCTAAGGCAGTGCCGAAACGCCCAGCAGATTGAAGACCTTCTCAGAGAGGCCGATGAAGATTCGTTTTTGTAGTTGTAGTAATTGTAGTGTAGATTTACGGGCTTAAGAACAAGCCCCAGAGTCTGGAAATGCGGGCAGAGCAGGATTCATTGGAAAAAGTGGTTTGCGAAACAGAAGTTGAGATAAAAAACGCTGACGGCCTTCATATGCGCCCAGCAATGCAGTTTGTTGATATTGCAAACCGGTTTAAAAGTGATATTACCGTCAGCAACAAAGAAACTGAGGTGGACGGCAAGAGTATAATGCAGATGAGCATGCTCGCTGCGACTTGTGGGACCAAACTAAAAATCAAAGCCGAAGGTTCGGACGCCCGGAAAGTAATCGGCGCTCTGCGTGAGCTTGTGGAAGAAAAATTATTCGGTGAGCCGCCTCCGTAAAATTGATTATTGATTATGGAAATCAAAAAAGGAATAGCTGTTTCGCCGGGCATTTCTATTGCCAAGGCGCTGATTATTGATTCCGAGGATTATCGCATTCCCCGCCGTTCGGTAGAGGCTTCACAACGGAGGACCGAGATTCAGCGTGTGAGGAATGCCTTCAAGGACGCTATCAAAGAGTTAACCGAGCTTGAGGCGGCACACGGCAAGGCCGGGAAAAGAAAAATAAAAGATATTTTCGCCGTGCATTTACGTTTCCTGCATGACAGGAGCCTGCGAAAGAAGATAACTGATTTTGTTCATTCTGAATTGGTAACGGCCGAATACGCCGTATCCACTGTCGTTCGTGGAATCGCATCACATTTTAGCGAACAAAAAGATGCTTATATCAGTGAACGGGCGACGGATATTTACGATATTGAAAGACGCCTGCTCATACAGCTTCTTGGCAGGAAACGCGAGGACGTCGCTAACCTGACCGAAGAGGTTACGATTGTTGCCCGGGAGTTGAGCCCTATTCAGACCGCAGGTTTTAACAGGAAGTTCGTCAAAGGCATTGCCAGCGATGCCGGTGGACGAACCAGCCATGCTGCTATTGTTGCGCGCTCTTTAGGTATTCCTGCGGTGGTGGCGCTCGAAGACCTTACAGAGTCCGTAAGCGGCGGAGATACAGTCATTATCGACGGCAATCGCGGCATCGTCGTTGTAAATCCGGACGGCCAGACAATCCAGCAGTACCAGGAGTACTCGAGGGAGTTTGCAGAGCTTGAGCACAAGCTCGATGCGATAAGAGAAAAGCCGGCGATAACTCGTGATGGTGTGAAAATCACATTGTTGGGCAATATCGAATTTCACGATGAGGCCGAGGTGGTCCTGCAAAAGGGAGGTGAGGGTATAGGACTGTACCGTACAGAGTATTTGTATCTTAACAGAGAGAATGAGCCAACAGAAGAAGAGCATTATCAGGCCTATGCCGAGACCGTCAGTGTTCTTCAGGACAGACCTGTGATAATAAGGACGGTGGACCTCGGGGCGGATAAATATACTCAAAGGAAGCGTTTTGCACCCGAGCCGAACCCCTTTTTGGGGCTGAGGTCTATCAGATTTTGCCTGCAGAATCTAATGATGTTCAAAACACAATTGCGCGCGATTTTACGGGTCTCCGTTCTTGGTGATGTAAAGATTATGTTTCCCTTGATTACAAATCTGCAGGAATCCAGGCAGGCAAAGATGATTTTGCGGGATGTTATGGACGACCTCGACGAAGAGGCCATAGCATACAAAAGGGACATTCAAATAGGCATTATGATTGAAACTCCCTCGTCGGCGTTGACCGCTTATTCGCTCGCCAGAGACGTCGATTTTTTCAGTATCGGAACAAACGACCTTACTCAATATACATTAGCCGTTGACAGAGGCAATGAATTGGTCTCTACGCTGTATTCGTCGGCGGACCCTGCGGTGCTTCGGCTTATCAGAACGGTTATTCAGGATGCGCACAAGGCACAGATAGACATCAGCCTTTGTGGCGAGATGGCTTCTGAGCCGGAGTATATTATGCTGCTGTTGGGGATGGGCATTAGAACGCTTTCGCTTACTGCCCCGATGATACCCGAGATAAAGCAGGTTATACGCTCGGTTACAATAGAAGACTGCAACAACGTGGCCAGAAAGGTACTTGGTATGAACTCCGAGAGACAAATTTCCAGCTACCTTCGTGCCGCCGCGCGTAAGGTTCTGCCGGAGGCCTTTTAGTCGGTGAATGGCTCATTACCGGCAGAGCTTTTTTGTAATCTCAGCTACATGTTTGCCCTGGAACCTCGCAATAGCTATCTCGTTCTTGCTCGGCTGACGAGAACCATCGGCACCGGCAAGAGTCGTTGCTCCGTACGGCGTGCCCCCCGTGATTTCCTTCATATTTAGCAATCTCTGCTCAGAATAAGGCACGCCGACAATAATCATTCCGTGATGGAGCAGCGTCGAATGAAAGCTCGTGATGGTTGTCTCCTGCCCTCCGTGCTGGGTCCCTGTGCTGACGAAAACGCTGCCGACTTTTCCGACCAGGGCACCTTGGAACCACAATTGGCCAGTCTGGTCGAGAAAGTTGCGCATTTGAGCACACATATTGCCGAACCGTGTCGGCGTCCCGAATATAATCGCATCGGCTTCGGCCAATATTTCTGGATTTGCAACCGGGATGTCTGCGAATGCCTCACGTGCAGCCTTGGCACCGCTCTTTTCCAGCGCTTCATCGGGAACAAGCTCTGGAACCTGATATAGGGTAACTTCCGTTCCGGGAACCTCACGTGCCCCTTCGGCCACAGCTTGGGCTAATCTATACACATGTCCGTACATGCTGTAGAAAACTATCTGTATCTTTGCCATCTTACAAACCTCCTTTTTTTCATTGCAATTGAATCAATTTACCCTCAAAGCCCTGGCTGTTCTCAAGCCGATGATTTTGCGCGATTACACTTTAACCTTCAAAATAGACCCCGCCCTGCTGGAGGGCCGTTCTTAGCTCGCTGTAGCTCAGCTCACGCGTCCCGCAGTTTTTAGCTGCGCACAGAGCCGCTGCTGTCCCTGTCGCCTGTCCCTGTCCCATACAGCATACAGTGTTTCTGGTGGACATGTGGGCATCATGGTCGGAGGTTATCATCATACCGGCTGCAAGGAGATTTTCGATTCCGGCCACACGCAGCGCTCTGTAAGGGATTCCGTATGTGCCGCCGTTTTTTACCTGCAGGCGGGGCGCAGAATCGTGAAAACCATATACCATCACATCATCGTCAAAATGTCTGGCTTCGAGCACGTCCGAAAGCGCGATATCGTAATCGCACTTAATCAGTCTGCCCCGCCGGATGCAAAGTTTGGGGCTCGTTCGGGCAATGAACGCCTTCTCGCAGCCGGGGACATATTCTCTGAACAGCTCTATGGCTTTCACCTGCCGGCGTCTCAGCTCCAGTTCCGCCTTCGACACTTCATCCCGGTTCGTAGGGCTGACTGGCATCTTGAAATTGATTTTTATGAACATGAAATAGTTATCGTGCACGGTGGTCGTAACCATCGACATCCCAATCTTCTCCGCTCCCTCGCTGAACCCGGAGGGGAGATTTGCCGTCCTGCCGTCCAACCGCACGATTTGCCCGTCTTTTCCGCTGCGAATGCCTTCGGCCTGTTGAGTAATGGCATCGTGCGATTTCAGAAATTCGTAGTATTTATCGATGCTGACATTTGCGACGCCGATACTGTTGACCACCGGGTAATCATTCGGCTCGGTATAATCAGCGCCGGCGTAGGCAGCAAGGTCGCCGTATGCCGTGCAGTCCACAAAACATTTCGCGTAGAACGCCTCCCTGCCGGAGCGGCTCTCGGCGATTACCCCCCGGATGTGGGAACCGTCCATAATCGCCCCTGCCAGAAGCGTATTGACGCATACGAAAACGCCCGACTCGACGAGCATCTCGAACGTAACGAGCTTATACATCTCCGTGTCGATAGCCGTGCATACCGAATCGTAATTGTAACCTTTGGACATCTCGGCGTGGCCCGATGTTCCCCCGACTTTCAGAAGGCGGTCGATAATCTCCTGAGGAATTCCTCGCACAACCTGACGCTTTTTAACGCCTGGAAAAGCCTTCCACAGGTTATAGAAGCTGTGAAGCGCCGTGCCGCCTTCGGTGACGGTCCCGCCCGGATAGCCTTTTACTTCGAGCAAGGCCGTCTTGGCGCCCTGACGGGCTGCGGCTGTCGCCGCCACCACGCCCGCCGTGCCGCCGCCTGCTACGACGACATCGAACTTTCTAATAGGCAATTTTTTCGCCGGCTCCTCGTAATAATCCGCAGGTTGATTCCGTGTCTTTGCCGGATTGCTTTGCGCAAAGCCGGCCTGAGCTCCAATTCCAAGCATTAGAACATTTTTCGAAAACTCTCGACGATTCATTTCTGTCTCCTTATATATCGCAGTTCCGAAGTCGCTACAATCTGCTCAACCCGGAGGATAAAAAAACGGCTGATTCCGAATCTCTTCAAATGCCTCCTCCATCGAAAGGTCGGTGAACACTTCCCACCACCTGCCGGTATGCCGCATATACGCCAGATTGAAACGCCCGTTCGCCATGTATGCAAGTCGCGTAAAGCTGTCTTCAAAAAATGGCGATAGCGCTCTGGGACCTGGACTGGCGAACTTGGCGCGGAAGTATAGGCAGTTCTTATGCCACTTCGTATAAATATCGACAATGTAGTTAAATCTTGCATTCTTAGGCGGCGGCTGTATGTACCGTGGCTTAAACAAGGTCTCGACGATTTCGTCCGCCTTTTTTGTAACTTCCTGCTTCACCGTATCCGGCACGTGCGAAGCAGGCCGAGGGCTATAAATCCATTGTCGTGGTATTTTTGCCATATTCAAATTCTCCAGTCATTATGTTTAGTCACTGTTTTATGTGCATTGTCCCCAGCCATTAATGTTTATCCTTAGTTTTCCGTGTTCTTTTTGTTGACTACATTTGCTTCATCTACTCGCCTTGCCAACAAACTTGCGAATACCAAATACTGAGCAGCTTTTAGTGGGGTTAAGTCATTAGTAAGGCTATGAGCCTTAGGATTGCGTATACCCTGAAACGAACCCTTAAATATCTGGATAAAACCTTTTTGGTCACTTTGTCCAGATTCAGAATCAATTTCACTTAAAATTAGATACGGATTTTCGAGGGAAAAAGCCTTTCCTATAAGACGATCTCCATCATCCTTTAGGCCTGTTTTTTCTCTAATTAAATCAAAAACAGCTATGATGGAATTTAGGACTGCTTCTCTCAGATGTCCGTTCTTATACTGCTGAAGGGCATGTTTGGCTATTTCAGGATGAAGCAAAAACTGGAAATCCTTTACGCTGTATTCCGCTCGATTAATATTGCCTACTTGTACTGTAATATTAGTTGCACTTTTAGAATGCCATGACTTTATTTCTTCAAGCACATCTCGAAAATTCTGGTATCTTAAAAACCGCTCAGCAGGTGTAACGGTTGCGTCTTCAGCATAAAGGTCATTCGACCATGTCTGAAATGATATAGCATCAACCATATGTGCAAGACAAATATTGACGTCCCCTCTTGGCATGTTTGATATTTCCGAGAGTAAATTTAAATATATGTTTTCTCCCGGGTGATCTATATAAAATTGACGAAGGACTTGAAATATATGTTCACATTTATCCAAAAGATTCTTTGCTTCATCAGATCTATCCGATAACTCTAATATCGCTAGCACTGTTATATAGTAATTATTGTTCTTTTTTTCAATATATCGTTTTGATTCTAAGGCGTCTAATAAATCTAAATGTTCATGTCTCTTAGCACGAAACTGTATTGCATTAAGCCCCTTCGTATGAGTGATACTTAATTTCAATATTTCTTCCAAAATTGACTTAGAAAGTTCATCCAATTTTGTGCTTCCTTCTTAATCAGGTTTTAACTATTGTTTATCCGGTTTCTGAATGACATAAGGGCCGTTGGGCGAGCGTTATCATCCGACTTAGTTGATTTCTTAGAAAACACATTACTCTATATTAAACTTAATCTGTTCTTCTAAATATTGAAAGGTCAAAATTCTTAATTTATAATACTCCCCAAAAACTGGGCGCATAATTAAGGTGGATTTGTCGCCTGAGACGATACAGAATCAGGAGACAAATCATGCAGAACAAGAGGCGTAATCACAGCGCTGCATTCAAGGCAAAGGT
>Ga0315314_1003408_pt1 | contig 12457 bp, 17 predicted proteins | sample TDP9_MG_FD_203631 | JGI IMG/M metagenome (GOLD analysis project Ga0315314, IMG submission 203631) | Freshwater sediment microbial communities from Lake Towuti, South Sulawesi, Indonesia - TDP9 | ecosystem: Environmental > Aquatic > Freshwater > Lake > Sediment | place: Indonesia: South Sulawesi...
AACCTAACAACCAAGTCTGTCTGTCTCATCTTGCTCTGATGCCTAAGCTGCAGAATGTAATAGGTAGCTGCGGCAAATACACCAGCAGAAGCAATCGCTATAGAGACAGTAGAGATATCAACCATTCTTATCGCCTAAAAGAGAAGATTAGGCGAAGTATGTATTAAAAAGTAACATATACAGAGTAGAGGTCTGGGAAAAAAGATGATGATTTCTGTTGTGAAACCTTTGACTTACATGAAGGCATTCCATACGTTCCACGAGTGTGTAGCGGGTTCTATGAGGCGGTCAAACTCTTGCTTGATTTCCATGAAACCTTTGTCTTTAAACATCGCCGTCAGACTCTTTTCAATGTCCGCCATGTTATCATACTCCCACAATTGGACATATCCACCAGCGGTGCCACCAAACATTTGAGCAAAGACCTTCCATGATTTCAATTCTTTGAACGTCTTTGGGTTCTCCTTCATGTATTTGCGAACCCTCTGCATCAATGACTTGTACTCCTCTTGTTTTTCTGGTTTGACCACATGTGTATCCACTATGAAAACGCTCATTTTCTCACTATCATTTTCTTTATTGCCCTATTTTCATTTCAAGTTGTATTAAAAATGTTCTATAAAGACGATGAAAACTTCTTTAGATGTTTTTTCACAGGTTCGCATTTGCGCAGTTGCGCACTTCGCCTAAATACAGCGCTTGTTCTGGTTGGTTCTGTAGGAATGATTAGAAAATGGCGAGAATTGTGCGCGAGGTTAAGAGGCAGATTAGAGGGTTGCAGTTGGGCGACTTGATTCGTGTGCGCTGGTTCGACGCTTGCAAGGGTGAAGCCCGCATCGACGAGCAGTCTGAGGAATCTGGAGTGCAGTTTGACATACCTGTGACAAGTTGGGGAGTTTTTCTTGGCGTGGTGGGCGAGAAGACCAAGCATGTTCTGCTCATACGAGACCACTTTCAAATGAACGCCTCCATGGGCGTTTACGACATCGACTTCAGCGTGGTTCCCATCGGCATGATAAACGCAGTAGAGCTTCTCAAACGCAGCGAACTAGAGCCAACTGTGGCTAAACTATTGCAGCAGGCGTTTCTCAAGGCACGAACAAACAAGCGCAAGGGAAGAATTGTTCTGCACTTAAAACAGGAGGATGAAAACCATTGAAGAATCTGTTTAGAAAAGCCCTGACAAGAACCCTATGGATTCGACAAGGAGCGGAAAACAAGCTTGAACCAATTGAGATTCCACCCAGTCAAAGCGTTGTGTTCGCCGTGGTTTTCGCAGTAGTCGCAATCGTTGCGTTGACCATTCTTGAAGTTGCCCACATGGCTTTCCTTGGCTCGTGGAACACCGAAATCTTCACAGGCATCATGAGCGTAGTCACATTCATCCTAGGCATATTCATCGGGCAAAAAGCATGAAAAAGAGAACAAACCCAGACCTAATTGGAGCCTATTTGGATCCTAATAGAGGGGGGTCTAGGCTTGAGCGTACACACGTACAAAATTTGTTTCACAACACGGTTGAACAAGCATACATGAATACACACGCGATAAGAGCGTTTTAGCTCATGGGAATCCGCGAACTCTTCAAAGTCACGCGAGTAGCCTCAAGATACGACCGCGCCACGGGCAGGTTCATTATCAACATAAGTTACAAGACCCAAACTGACATCACCGACAGAACCATCTCAGTTGCCGAAGCCTTCGGACTCGGCATCGACGAATTCCAACAGCACGTAATCTACGACAACGTAGAGTTAAAGATTGGCCCAAGAGACATCGTGTACATCACAGGTGAGTCGGGATCAGGCAAGTCTGCACTTCTGAGAGAGTTGCAGCGAGCGTTAGCGCCAAACGTCATCAACATCGCCAACATTGCGGTTGACCCTTCGAAACCGCTCATCGAATCGGTTGGACGAACCTTTGAGGAAGGCTTGGAACTTTTGAGTCGGGTGGGCTTGAACGACGCCTTCCTCTTTGTTCGACGCTTCGAACAGTTGAGCGACGGGCAAAAGTATCGGTTTCGATTGGCGAAGGTGATTGAATCGGGCAAACAATACTGGGTCGCAGACGAGTTCTGCGCCACACTGGACAGAGAAACAGCCAAAATAGTTGCGTTCAACGTGCAGAAGCTGGCGAGGCAACTGGGAAAGGCTGTGTTGGTTGCAACCACGCATACAGACCTCTTCAAAAACCTCAAACCCTCGGTTTACATTCACAAACGGTTTGGCCGAGAGATACGGGTTCGCTACTTCCCGAACAAATTGAACCATGCGTGCTCGCTTGTCAAGAAAATGCGTGTTGTGGAGGGAACAAGACAGGATTATGACAAACTGGCGTGCTTCCACTACCGTAGCAGTCAGTTACCCCCACCCTACAAGATATTCACGCTAAAGCATCGAAACCAGAAAGTCGGCGTCATAGTGTACAGTTATCCACCAGCCACGTGCTTTGGCAGAAGACAGGCGCTCGGCAGAATGGCATCGCTAAACGAGTTAAACAAGGATTTAGTGTGGATTTCACGGGTTGTTCTGCACCCAAAATACCGCACAATAGGGTTGGGAACCATGCTTGTCAAGAAGACCCTGCCCCTTATTGACCGCCGATACGTGGAGACAATCGCCGTTATGGCGAAATACAACCCCTTCTTCGAAAGGGCTGGGATGACCAAAATCGCCCAAAGAGAACCCCACGAGAGCATAGTGAAGGCAGTGGAAAAACTTCAAAAACTTGGATTCAACCCAGTTTTTCTCGCATCCAAACACATGAACCTGCAAAAATTAGAAGGCATGAACCAAAGGGAAATTTGGCAGGTGAAGCAAGCCTTGCTCAGCGTTTCTAACATCTACTACAAACGACTGGCAAGCGCTGGTAAAGCGTTTCTTACGCGGGCAGACTTTGAAAAAGCACTCAAATCGGCTGCCTTGCAGAAACTTGCACAAATGCTCTCAGCCCTAAGCGTTTTAAACCAGACAAAAGTGTACCTGTTTTGGAAAAACCCCAAGTTTCAAACGTAAAGGTTAGCAACATGATTTCAGAATTTGTTCATCTTCGGACACGTATCGGTCTTCGCCATATTGGTGCTGAATAGAACGTTTCGCTTTGTGAAACAACTGATTTATTAAGTTTTACGATATATTTTTTTTGCAGCCACGGTCAGTCGGGTGGGCAACAAAATGTATGTGGACGTTTGGAACATAATCGCCAAACAAGAACGAGAATTGAACAGCATTCAAAAGTTGTGGAAGCTGAAGCTGATTACGCCCAGCGCAGAAGTGGCGTTTTTTATAGCTTACTTCAAGGTCAGCAACACCGTGTTGAAAACGTTGCTCAAGACAAAGGTTCGGTTACAAGCCCTCCTTAGGAGAATCTGGAAAAGGTAATTTAAGAATCAGCGCCGACATGCGTCCATACCCCTCGACCCACCCTCTCCCCTCCACCATGCCGCATTTTGCTTTTAATTAGGATTTTGTTGAAGGCGTCTTGTCTCCTTCCACTGCAAGGTCGAAGCCCATCTTGATTAACATACGCCTAACCTCTTCTGGGCGAACGTACTGCACGCCGTGTTGAGCCGAAACTTCAGCCAACCTAACAACATCTGCAGCGCTGATTTGAGGACGCTCGGGCAAACCCCAGTTGAGTCGGCAATCAATTTTTTTGGGGTCGAACCCCGCTTGGGCTACAACGGGCGCAAAAACCTCGCGTTCTATGACGCGTTTGATGAAGCGTTGTAGGGCTTGGACCTTGCACTCAGCCATGTCTAGGGCGGCTCGTGCCGAGGCTTCGGTGAAACCCGGCGAAGTGAACAGTTTGGGCAATGGTGTCTGCCCGCCAAGATAAATTTGGTTCATTATGTGGTCGACGTAGGCTTCGTAGCGGGCTCTGGGGTCAACAGCCACGGTCTTCACGTCCGCATCAGCTCGGTCGCATACGAAGCGGGCTCCAGCCTTGGGTTTCGACCTGATTAGGCGTTGGAACTCGGCTAGGCGTTCGGCGTTGACTCCTGGGAAAAGCCAGAGTTCGTCTGGTCCCGCGTACTTCTCGAATATTTCGGGCATGACCCTCTCTATGCGGGCTTTCATCTCCAAGAAGCTTTTGCGGGCTTCACCGTTGAACGACATTTCTTCGAGCAGCACCTGTAAAACGCCTGTGCCGAAGGCGCTGAAATTGACTTGGTTCCATTTGAAGTGGATGATTTTTTCGGGTTGAAAAGTTGTCTTGACGCCGCTGTAAGAGTAGTTGTAGGCTTTGACCTCGCCAGCCTTGTCACGCACAACCGCCTTAGAATCCTCAAAACCAGTCAACGGCAGAATCTTCAATTGCTCCAGGTTGTCGGGCTCAATCTTTAACCAGAAACTGTTTCCGTAGGCAACGATTTCTCGGGCGCCTACCTGCAGCAACCCATCTAGGTTGACCGCCTCGCAGAAGTCGTCCACAACCGCCTTCGCCTTGGTTGCCTCTGCGTAACCAGCGTTGACGGTTGTGAAGAAGCCCGCCCCAACCGTTTGGTCGGCCAAGAAGTCGACGAAAGCCTTGCAGGCTGGGTCGTGCAGGTAGGCGCCTATCAAGTCGCTGAAACTAACAGTTGGCGCTTCGCCCACAGCCTCTCGCCAAGCTGGTAAAAGTGTACCGCTTCCGCTTCGAGTCTGTCGCAGACCACCATAAAATTCCCGCATCTTTTTAATGACGGTGCTCAACCGAGATTTCGCCCAAGATGAAAAGCTGCTGAAATACTTTTAAGTTGAAATTAGCGTTTTGGCGCAATATCGCTTATTGGCTAAAGACGGTTGACCCCCACGCATAGTCTCTAAACAATTCTAGGAGCAAGCGTCCCTTTTCCGTCAATCTGTAATACTTTGCGTGGAGAAAACCGCTTTGCTCAACACGGTCGGGTTCAAGCAAACGAATCTCCAGACAGTAACGCAGGTAACGATAAAGCTTCTTCATGTCAAATCGCTGGCTGCTGTGATAAACCTGATAAACGTTTCTAGCCTCTCGCCTAAACAACGTCAAAAAGCGGATGACCTCCAAGAAGTCGCAAGCCCTACTTCCTCTTGGGCGCCCCTCTTGCAGCATCGGTCTTGAAGACAGTGCTCGATTGGGCAAAAAGAACTGTGCCTTATCTTGTAGCACTTTACTGTGCAAATAAGCCACCGTGAAGGCAAGCGTCAAGGCATCTATTCTGCATTTTCTACAAGTTCATGTCCTTACATCTCTACGCTAAGTCTTTCGTAAACAAGAAAACCTCTAAGTGAAAAGTCTTCTACAGCAAGTGATTTAAAATAAAAGCTCATTTTCATGTAAAAACCGCATCTGCGCGTCTCTATTTTCCACGAGTTTTGTCCATTAAAAATCGACGTTTTTCTTGCGCAACAAAGACTTTGTCAGGCGCCCTTTGCTTTTGGTTTTAGGGTTATTATCAAGCAGTCTTGTTCTCGGTGGGCATCCACGTCTAAGTCTTTGCTTAGGAAAGGTGGCAGAAGCTCATGCAAGCTCTTCGGAATGTTAAGCGAATAGACTGTGTAAGAGTACTCTGACTTGCCATAGTACTTCTTTTTCACGGTTCTTTTTTGCAAACGAGCCGTAACTCTGCCGCCCTCTTTTCCGCTCCATCCGCTCCTTGAGCATTGACTGTTTAAAAACTATGCGAACAACGAAACACTCGCTTCTCTGGTGAGTGGTGGCTGAAACTGACGCCTTCAAAACCATGCTTGGCTTGTGCAATAATTCCCGTTTTTAAACCGAAAAGATGCTTTGACTTTGCGGAGGCTTCAGTGAATTGCCGTGGGAAGAGGACAACGACACTATACGCAGCGGTCACCGCAACCCAGACGAGTTCAAGCCAGACACTTTCCGAACTATTACTCTGAGCGGGGAAGAGGGAATCAAGGCGGTTATAGCCAAGCCAAAGGGCGAAAACACCATGGAAGTGACGAGTTACCTCTTCGAAAAAAGCAAGGGCTGGACGATTGAAAAGGCAAAGGAATGGTTTGAACAGCATCAACGCAAGGAAAAAGAGTCTTTCAAATGGTTCGGCGAAATAAAGCATACACCCGAAACGAACAATCTCATCCACGGCAAGGCATTACACCCCATCCGCACGGTTCATCCCGAAGAATGGCCAGAAGTGCGCGAATACTTGGAGGAAGAACTCCGCAGGTCGGCGCACACACTGGTTGGGAAACCGCTTTTTCTCAATCACCATCACCCTTTGCCAGGCGATGTGCTGACCGCCGAATACAGGGACGGCGCCATAGAATACGTAGCCAAACTCGACGACCAAGAAATTCTTGGCAAGATTGGGCAAGGCAAAATAAACCATTGCTCGGTTGAATTTGAATGGGACTCACTGGAACGAGTTAACGGTTTTTCACCCAGAAACATCACGTTTACGGGGCTTAGCCTACTCGAAAATTTTGAGCCAGGCGACCCTTTCACGACGGTTGAGGTTTGGGAAGCCATAATCTCCAAACTGAAAGAGACTCGACAAAAAAATACTACGACCACACCCAGTATGGTCGTGGTAAAAGAGCAAACGAGCGCAGAACCCAACGAATTTATTTTCTATTTGGTGCAGGATCCAGCTGCGTTTTTGGAGGAGAGGTTCAACAGCGTCTGGATAGACCAAGCAAACGGTGTACAGGGCTTGTATGGTTACCTGCGTGAAAAGCCAGATTCGCCTCAACCGATGGCTTTGCTTTTCATGAAGGCTAACGGATGGACCCCTGAAAAAGTGCAGGGCTGGCTACAGGACCATCCGCAATACGTGAGGCAAGGTCAGAGGAGACCTGCTCTTGTCGAAGCTATTTTTCCGTCTGAAACCGAACAGTTGCTCTCTCCTTCTGGATTTGTGAGCAAAAGGGAGGTTCTGGAGCTCTTGCCTGAAAGGGTGCCAATACACTGGGGTTACGGTCCAGCCGAGCTTGTTCGAAGGTTGAAGAGCAAACTCGAGTGAAAATGAAAACGCAAATCATGGTCACTTTGTGACCGGGAGTAGCCGCGATGGAACGGTGAAACCGAACAACATGAAACGAGGAGAGAAAAAACAAAATGGCTGACTTGTGGCCGGATGCCGAAGTGGGCGAATTGATAAGCGACGGCACGGTGCTGAGCTTCGAGGCTGCGGGCGCCGTAACCAAGGGCAAAACAGTGTATCTTAGCGCCGACATGAAGGTTTCTCAATGCAACGCCGCGACTCTCTACGCTGTTGGTATCGCGTTGAAAACCGTTGCGGCAGGCGAGTTTTGTTCAGTATGCGTCAGAGGCGTGGTCAAGGTGACCGCCGGAGGCGCCTTAACACGGGGTTCTCGGGTTCAAACCGACGCAAGCGCAAACCTCATCACATTGGCTGATGGCTCCGCGACGTACACTCCAACCGAACTGCCCGACAGAATTGCTAGGGTTTTGGGCGTTGCGTTGCAGACTTTTGCGAGCGGCGACACTGGGCTCATCTTGGTTGGGAAGGCGTGAGAAAAAGAGGAGCGAATGATGGCATGGTGAACAACAAAAACGTTTTGAAAGAAGCCGTATTGCGAGACCCCGAACTCGGCGACTACCATTGGAACACGCTGGTGGAGAAAGCCAAATCAAACCTCTTCACAACGCGCTACTGCTCCAGCTTGGTTAAGGAAGGCATTCTCAGCGACATGACAGGCGCTTTGGGTCGAATGCACGACGTGGTCATTGAAGCAGCCAAACCAACCCTAATCGGCAGGGAAATGATGTGGGTGCTGCCAACCGACCAACCCCTTGTGCGGTTTCCCAAGGCTAAGCTGGCTAAGGCGAAGCAGACGGCTGAATTCTCTGAGACATGGTTCTATCCCGAAAAGAGCGACACAACAGACTTGCAGGCTACAGTTGAAATTCGAGCCGGCGGTGAGTGGAGCAAAAAATACGTGGAAGACGCCAACTGGAACGTTATGGAACGTCAAGCGCAGGAAGTTGGCAGAGCCATAGGCGAACTAGAAACAGAGAAGGTATACGCCTTGTACACGGGCATCGCAGCCGCCGACTTGGCTGGAGGCGCAGAAATCAACGGTGCAGGAACCTTGAACTGGGCAGGCGTTGTATCGTTCTGGAACACCGTACGCAAGGAGAACTTCAACGCTAAGGTTTTGGTGATTCACCCAGAGCAGGCAGCCGACCTGTGGCAAGACGACAAGTTCATACACAGCTTTTACTTCGGCAAGGAAGTGGACGTGCGCAGAGGCGTTTTGGGCGAAACCTACTTGGGCATGAAGATTCTGGTGAGCACCAAGGCAACAAACGGAACGGTGATAGCCATAGACACCGATGTTGCCTCCGTTATGCTGCTGCGCCGAGACATCTTGACTGAGCCCTTCGAAAACCCAAGAGAAGACCGCTACGGCATTGTTGCCAGCGAACGCATCGGCCTAGGCGTATTGAGAAGCAAGGCGGTGGCCAGAGGAACAGGCTGGTAAGCACAATACTACGACCATACCAATAGTCGTAGTAACTCACTTTCCATGTTTTTTAACTCTCTGCAAAATTCCGAGTTAGGTGATACGACATGACTGTTGAATGGGGGAAATACCAGGACGCCTACAAAGCGATTTGGGAGAAATTAGACGCCTTAACTGGGCAAATTGCTATTCCACCAACTGGAAAAAAAATTGATAAAATGGTGTTCGGCGAAGACGTGAATGGCAATATTCGAGAAATCAAATTTTATCAAAATGTGGAATTGCTTTTTACTTTAACTTTCAGTAATGCGGGCACAGTTGTCTCAACATGGGATATTTCACGGTCATAGGGGGGATAAAATGAGCGTAAAAGAAAAGGCGAAACATGAAATCCAATGGACGGTCGAGAAATTCATTGCGAAAGATTCAAAAGAAATCGAAGAGAAAGGCATTAAGCCGTATGAAGTAATCAAAGCCAAACCGCACAACCTCCTGTTGCATGAAGGAATTGGAACACTTCTCGGTTTACTATGCGCCATCGGCTCAGAAACGGCTTATAGCAACGCCGCTGCAAGAATAGGCGTCGGCAACGACGCAACAGCACCAGCCGACACGCAATCTGGATTGATAGGCGCAAGTCAACTCTACAAAGCAATGAATACAGGCTATCCTCAGAAAAGTGGTGACCACGACATTCTGTTCCAAGCTGACTTCATAAGTGGTGAAGCCGAATTTGCGTGGCTTGAAGAAAGCATTGATAACGGCGCAACGCCAAACAAAAACTTATGCAGACAGAACACAAGTTTAGGCACGAAGCCAGCGGGTCAAACTTGGAGACTAACGGGAACAATAACGTGGACGTAAAAACGGTGATTAACAATGGGTAGCGGACTCAATTTTTTCACTAATGCTATTGATAAGACTCCACTAACGGCGGACATCTGGACAGATGTGGATTGTAGCGCAGATATTCCATCGGGTAGCACGGGGGTTATTCTGGACATCCATAATACTAGCTCATTAGTCTATAGCGCAGACGTTAGGAAGAAAGGGAGCACAGATGATTTCTATGCAAACGGGTCGATGATGGCATTATCTCATTTATTTGTTATTGTTGGTGTGGATGAAAATCGCATTTTTGAGGCGAAAGTTGGAGAGGAAATTGTTCTTTACCTTGTCGGTTACACGGATGAGAATGTTGTAATCCAGACGAACGTAACCGATAAAAGCACGGGAACAACGGGACAGTGGGTTGACACTGACTGTAGTGCTGAAGTCCCAAGTGGTGCAACAGGGTTAATTTTAAGAATGGTGAACACAGGAGCAGTCTTGGATGAAGGTGGTGTGAGAAATAATGGGAGCTCTGATACGAGAAAGGGTGATATTCGTCCTTATAGTTTCATTGGTTGCCTTATTGGGTGTGATTCTGGAAGAATCTTTGAACAATACATCGAAACTACTGCTATAGATTGTAAACTTGTTGGATACACTAAACCCCCAGTGACCATGTTCGTGAATGCTATAGATAAAAGCATAGGAGCGACAGGAGCATGGACTGACATCGACGTAACAACCGACACAGAGTCCGCTTGTGATGGAGTAATCCTTGAACTAAAACATAACTCAAACGTAGTTGCATATTATATCGATGAAGTAAGAAAAAATGGTAGTTCAGACGCCCGTCAAGCTTCAGCAAAAGTTACGCCACCAATTTATTCGTGGAGACATGGATTTGTCGGCGTGGACGTTGACAACATATTTGAAAATTATATAGATAATCTTGTCAATGATGTATTCTTGCTTGGGTATTGTAAACCAGCGGTAGAAGTCACACCCAAATCTTTTTCTGATTCTGGTGTGGGCGCTGATGTTTTCGTTAATCCTTTCCGTGCGATGGGGTTCAATGAAGTTGGCGGAGGAAGCGACATTTTCGGGATACCCTTTAAAGCCATGGAGTTTTCGGATGTTGCAAGTGGTGTAGATGCTTTCTCTGTTTTATTGCAAAAAGCCTTCATAGATGCTGGCTATGGTTCAGATGCTTTTACTAAGGAACTCATTGGATTCATTGAAAAAACCTTTTCAGATGCCGCTTCGGGCATAGACAATTTCAATACACCTTTTAAAGCGCTTACATTCTCAGATGTTGGACAAGGAACAGACGTATTTATTATACCGTTTAAAGCCTTCAGTTTTAGTGATTTAGCGACGGGCGTGGACGCCTTCGTTGTTTTACTACAGAAATATTTTGTAGATGTCGGCAGCGGTTCAGATGTTTTCTCAAAACAAATTCTTGAGATGATTTTAAAAAGTTTCTCTGATGCTGGTGTGGCAACTGAGGTCTTTACAAGAAAAAACATAATGGTAGTTACGCTTCCCGCCATTATTGGAATAACGGAAGATGGCAAGATTGTTATTGCATTGAAAAGAAAAGTGGAGGCTCAATCATAATGATTAAAACGGGGCACGCTTGCGGAACGTGTCCACACTGCGGCAGAAGAATCTGTCGACCTCGTCCAGCCGACATCGCCGTTTGTGATTGTTGGAAGTATTGTTCCCTCTGCGACCCGCCTTACACTGTGCCTTTGACCCCTTTCACACCCGACTTAACACCCTCAACCTACCGAAACGAGAAGGCGCATGAAGTTAAGGGACAGGACGCTGAACCGCCAGAATGGGCAATCGACACCCTGCTCGTTTGCTACAATCATTCACCGCCCTATTATAGCAAGCAAAAACCAGTGGAAGTGCATCTTCGATGAGTTTGGCTGAAGAGGAGAAGGCTCAGCTTCACACCAAAATCAAGATTGAGGGAACAATAGACAAACAAGTGTTTGTAAATCTAAGGGAAATCTACGAATTAGAGAAGAAGGAAGCCGAGGCTGAAGACAAACCCGAGCCTTCTTTTAGCCAAGTGCTCGAGATGATTTTAAGAAAGGGAATCAAGGTTTTCAAGAGCAGAAAGTAACAAATTTTTATCCCATTTTATCATACGCTGTCATATTTTATCCTATTTTCTCCGATTCGCCTTAAATCTAACTTCATTATCCAGAAAGGTTTTAGAGCGTGTCTGATTTGGCAAGCGTCACGGCGGATGATGTTAGAGACACAATCAACCTCACAGCAACAGACATAGCGGATGCAAAAGTTGCCAAGATGCTGAAGAAGGCTGAAACCACACTGAGGTTAGAAACTGGAAGAAGCATCGATTACAACAACTGCACCGACGAGGAAGCATTGTTCATCACGAATTTAGCCGCCATATACGTGCTCTGTCACCTAACAGGCGGCACAGCAGCTGGACTCGGCTTCTCTGTTGGAAGCCAAGGTGTCGACGTGCTGGAAAAGGCGCCTCCTCTGAGCGTTCTCCAACAGGAAGTGGAACGGGTTCTGAACAGGATGAAAACTACGCTCAAGCGTGTCTAGAAAGGAGGAGGCAACAATTCCAAGTGACAAGGTTTGAACAACTCTTGAACCAAGAGGGCGAGAACGTCACATGGCACAAGCGACAGGAGGGTGCAATTGACCCTGAAACAGGCGACTGCACAGTCACATGGATCACAGAGGTCATCAAGGCTGTTGTTCACGCTGTTTCAGCCCGTGAAATCGTAGCTGAGGCGGGATACACAAGCGAAGACCACATTCGGATTTTCGTTACCGCCGACATCAAACACAAGGACAAGGTCACCTACAAGAACAGAGAATACGAGGTTCTGCCGCCCGAATCCGTCTATTTTCGAGGCGTTCTTGAACACCGCACGGCGTTGTGCAGGAGGCTCATCGCCTAATGCCTCTGGCTTGGGACAAGAAGACTCAGGTGGCGCCAGGTACAGAAACCACCATTGTGTCGTATCAGGTTGGTGAGGGCAGACTCAGCAGCTTAGACGGCTTCATCGCGTTTGGCACATGCGCCGCCATATACCGCCTCTACGCAGACGGTGAGGTCAAAGCCAGCTACATGACCAGCGAAGCCGACCGCAACGCCTACGTCATCTTCCGAACCGAGCACGTGAGCGGACCAAAAACAATAGCGGTAAAAG
>Ga0315314_1003409_pt1 | contig 12457 bp, 11 predicted proteins | sample TDP9_MG_FD_203631 | JGI IMG/M metagenome (GOLD analysis project Ga0315314, IMG submission 203631) | Freshwater sediment microbial communities from Lake Towuti, South Sulawesi, Indonesia - TDP9 | ecosystem: Environmental > Aquatic > Freshwater > Lake > Sediment | place: Indonesia: South Sulawesi...
GCGCGCGAGCCCGCGCAACGTGCTTTGGTCGCCGACCTAGTGCCCGCGGCGCAGCGGGGCACCGCTTTCGGCCTGGTTGGCTTGGTGGCGAGTATAGGGTTACTCTTTGCCAGCTTGCTGGCAGGGGCACTTTGGGAGATTTACGGGCCGGCGGTTCCTTTCTACTTCTCCTCTGTACTTTCCTTACTGGCGGTGGCGTTGCTGGTTTTGTTATGAGGCGTCGCGCGCCAGCAGAGAAAAAGTTGTGCCAGCGCCGCCCCGGCAGCGTCAATGCCTAGGTCTAGCAATGAGCCGTGGCGGCGCGGTTCGAAAGCCTGGTGCAATTCATCAAGCGCGGCAAATCCCACGGCGAGCGTCAGTGCCAGCGCGGCCCAACGCCAGCGCCAAGCTACAGGTGCATCTGCGCGCAGCGCGCGTAGCAGCAGCACGCTGAGCACAAAATATTCCCCGAGATGGGCAAGCTTGCGCGCAATCAGGTTCACTAGCTGAATTGTGCTGCCGGGCATCTCGGGGAAGAAATAGCGTAGCAACTGGCCCAGCCAGCGTTGGCTGGTCAGTGCGCCAAACTCGCTCGTAGAGAGAAGTGCTATGAGCACTGCCCAAGCAATCACCGGCAGCCAATAACGAGAAAATTTGCGCAAGAGAGTTGTCCAATCGACTAAGGTTTCGGCCGCGGCGGTTACTCCAGGCGGTAGTTAGGGGCCTCTTTGGTGATGATGACGTCGTGCACGTGCGACTCGCGCAAGCCGGCCGGGGTGATGCGCAGGAAACGCGCCTTCTCTTGCAGCTCAGCGATACTGGCGCACCCGCAATAGCCCATGCCACTGCGCAGCCCACCCACAAGCTGCTCAACCAGCGCGGCCAGCGGCCCTTTGTAGGGCACACGCCCTTCTACGCCTTCGGGCACTAGCTTGGCAACTTCCCCCTCGCGCGGCTCGGGCACGCTGGTCTCTGCTCCGCCTTGTGCGTAGCGGTCGGCGCTCCCGGTGCTCATCGCGCCCAGCGAACCCATGCCGCGGTAGGCTTTGAAGCTACGCCCTTGGAAGAGCACTATCTCGCCCGGGCTTTCATCCGTGCCGGCGAACAGGCTGCCAATCATTACTGTCGAAGCCCCCGCGGCGATGGCCTTCGTGATGTCGCCCGAATACTTGATGCCACCATCAGCAATTAGCGGCACGGCTGGCTGGCCTCCAGGAGCCGCCGCGCCCGCCTCCCGCACCGCCTTGGCGCAGTCGGCGATAGCGGTGAGTTGTGGTACCCCCGCGCCGGTCACTATCCGGGTGGTACAAATCGAGCCCGGGCCGACGCCCACTTTCAGCCCGTCCACGTCCAACCGTATCAGCTCACGCGCCGCCTCGTAAGTGCTGATGTTGCCGGCGACCAAGTCTGTCTCAGGCAGTCTGCGCTTGATGGTTCGGATCGCGGTCAGCACGCGCTCGGAATGGGCGTGGGCGGTATCAATGACCAGGACGTCCACTTTTGCCTTCTGTAATTCCTCCGCCCGTTCGCAGAAGTCGCCGGTAGCACCGATGGCCGCGCCGACGCGCAGCCGCCCCTGCTCATCTTTAGCGGCATGCGGATATTGCAAGCGTTTCTGGATGTCTTTGACCGTGATTAAGCCCTTCAGGTGGAAGTCACCGTCCACTACCAGCAGCTTCTCTACCCGACGTTGTTGCAGGAGCTCTTCTGCCTGCGCCAGCGTGGTGCCTACCGGGACGGTGATGAGATTCTCCTTCGTCATCACTTCCGCCACGGGCCGGTCGGTGCGGGTCTGGAAGCGTAGGTCGCGGTTGGTGACGATGCCCACCAGCTTCGGCCCCTCGGTGACCGGCAGGCCGGAGATGCGATACTTGGCCATCAACTCCAAGGCCTCGGAGATCAGGCTGCGCGGGGAGATAGTCACCGGGTCAACGATCATCCCACTCTCCGAGCGCTTCACCCGGTCCACTTCTTCCGCCTGGCGGGCGATAGAGAGGTTGCGGTGGATGACGCCGATGCCGCCCTGGCGGGCCAGGGCGATGGCCAGCCGCGACTCGCTCACCGTGTCCATGGCGGCGCTGGCGATAGGAATGTTCAGGCGGATGCGGCGGGTGAAGTAGGTGCTGACGTCAACTTCCGCGGGCAGCACCTGGGAGTAGGCTGGAGCTAACAAAACGTCATCAAAGGTAAGTCCTTCTGGTGGCATGGCGTCTAACATAAGAACAGAAGTGTCCTTTCCCTGCCTGCGGCAGACAGGTTCGGAGTTGAACTCGGCATTCTAGACCCCGACCTTATCAGCGTCAAGGCGAGCTTCTGGCGGTTCTAGAATAAAGTTTTGTGTGGCCTGCGCGCGCCGGGGAAATGCTACAATGCCAATCTGAGGGTAACGGAGGTGGTGCCCGAGGATGCGTGAGCTGATTTGGGCAAATCTGCGTGCACGCCCCATTCGCACCTCGCTAAGTGTCACGGCTGTGGCTCTGCAAGTTTTTTTGCTCTTATTCCTGATGGGCCTGACCACAGGCATTGTGCGCGAGTGGGGTGAGCGCGTGGGCGGAATTGGAGCGGACTTACTCATTCAGCCGCCCAATTCCTCCATCTTCCTGGCTTTCTCTAGCGCCGTGCTGCCGCAACAACTCACGCCGCGACTCGCGCAGTTGCCCGGAGTGAAAGTGGTTTCGCCGGTGGTTGCGGTGGTGGATACTGCCAGCATCCATCTCATCTACGGAATCGACTACGTAAGCTACAACCGCCTGGGGCGTGGCTTCCTCTTCCATGCTGGCACCGCCTTCCAGGGACCTTACGACGTCATCATTGACGACATCAAAGCCCGCTCGCGGAACTACAAAGTTGGTGACACCATCAAACTGCTCGATGCCGATTTCCGGATTTGCGGTATCGTGGAGCACGGCCGCGGTGCCCGCTACTTCATTCCCTTGCAGACCGCCCAGGAATTACTAGGGGTGGAGAGGCGCGTTTCCATGTTCTGGTTGCAGAGCGCAGGCGCGGTCGAGACGCTGCGGCAGCAAGTGGTGCGTCTGTTGCCTCGCCACCAAGTGCGTCTGATGGACGAGTATTTATCGCTGATGGTCTCCAGTAATCTGCCGGAAGTGCGCCCATTTACGCGGGCGGTGATTCTGGTGGGCTTGACAATTACCTTTCTGGTGATTCTGCTGAGCATGTACACAGTGGTGCTGGAGCGGACGCGCGAGATCGGGATTTTGAAGGCCTTGGGCTGCTCGCGCTGGGACATTGCGGGGTTACTATTGCGCGAGAGCGTGATGATTGCCTTCATGGGGCTCATCGTGGGGATTGCGAGCACGTACATAGTAAAAGAGGTTATCACTTCGATGCGCCCCACGCTGAATGTGATCATCACGCTAGAGTGGTTGCTGCAAGCGGTGGCGTTGGCACTGGTGGGCTGCGTACTGGGGTCACTCTATCCCGCGGTGCGTGCGGCGGGTGCGGATGTGGTAACGGCGCTGGCTTACGAGTAGGGAACCAGCAGGTGGTCTGAGCCTGCCTATTGTAATTGTGCGTGGGCTCAGCGTAGTATAGCGGGAAGCTGAGCTGCCAGCACTGAAAGGGAAGATGCCTTCTAGAGAAGGGAGAATCTGTCTACTATGCAGACGGCGTTGACGTTTATCATGTAGTACAATGGCGGTCTGGCGGATATAACTGCGGGAGCTTGAAGGGGATGACGCGGCAACTGGGTCAGCTTTTGCTCGAAGCGCGTGTACTCAGCGAGGAGGAGCTGAACGAGGCGCAGGTGCAGGCCAGCCAGAGCCGGCGGACGCTTTGGGATGTCATCGTGAGTGAAAAGGCAGTTCCCGAGGAGACGCTGGCCGAGTGCTTTGCCAACTACATGCAGTTGCCCTACGTCCGCCTGGCCGCCACGGTCATCGAACCCGAAGCTGTGCGCCAAATTTCCGAGGAGTTAGCCCGCCGCTACCTCTGCATTCCACTCAAAATCGAAGGAGTAGCGGAGGCGGAAGCGGAAGGGCGGAAGCGGCGGCCATCGTTGGTCTTGGCCATGGCTAATCCCACTGACTTTGCCGCCCTCCAGGACGTGGAATTTGCTACCGGCTGCACCGTCAAGCCGGTGGTCTCTACGCGTACGGAGATTCTGGACGCGGTGGAGAAGTACTACTCGCCAGAAAATTGGCTAGATGACTTTCTGGCCAATGTCAGCGAAACCACCGACTTGGAAGTGATGACCGCGGAAGCGGAGGACGAGGAAGTTGACCTAGGGGTGACCGCGCGGAGTCAAGCTGAGCTGCCGCCGGTAGTAAAGATGGTCAATTTGATCATCCAGGACGGGATCCGGCAGGGAGCGAGCGACATCCATGTGGAGCCCACGGTGAACGACCTCCAAGTGCGCACGCGGGTGGACGGTTTGCTGCGGGACTTTATGCAAGTGCCGAAGTGGTTGCAAGGGCCGGTGGTGTCGCGCCTAAAGATTCTGGCCAGACTTGATATTGCCGAGCGGCGCTTGCCGCAAGATGGCCGCATCAAAGTGCAACTGGAGGGGCAGTCGATTGACCTGCGTGTTTCCACCTTGCCTACGCACTTTGGGGAGAAAGTGGTGCTGCGCGTGTTAGGCTCCGGACGAGGGGTACCAACCACTAGCAGCCTAGGACTGGAAGAAGGAGAGCTGGAATTGCTGAAGAGCGCGGTAGGGCAGCCCCAGGGGATGGTTCTCGTCACGGGGCCTACCTCAAGTGGCAAGACGACTACGCTCTATTCGCTCATCAATGAGAAGAAGTCGCCTGCCATCAACATCATCACAGTGGAAGACCCGATCGAAATTCAACTCGGGGGCATCAACCAGGTGCAGGTAAACATCAGGACGGGGTTGACCTTTGCTGCCTGCTTGCGCTCCATCCTGCGGCAGGATCCGGACGTGATTCTCGTAGGTGAGATTCGCGACCTAGAGACGGCAGAGATTGCCTTTCACGCCGCTATGACAGGTCACCTGGTACTTTCCACGCTCCATACTAACAGCACCGCAGCTACCGTGGCGCGTTTGCTTGACCTGGGGATCGATCCCTTCCTGGTCAGTTCCTCCGTCAATTTGATTGTAGCGCAGCGACTGGTGCGGCTGATCTGCTCACGCTGCAAGGAGGAGTACCAGCCCTCGCCCAAGCTGCTGGATAAGCTACGTATAGAAGAGACCGGCGACATGGTGTTCTACCGGGGCCGGGGTTGTGAAGCTTGTGGGCAGACGGGCTACTCCGGTCGGGTCGGCATTTTCGAAGTGATGCGGATGACACCCACCATCAAGGAATTAGTGAGCCGCAAGGCTCCGGAGGCAGACCTGCGCAAAGCGGCCGTGGCGGCTGGCACTATCTTGTTGCTGCAAGACGCCATGGAGAAGGTCAAGCGCGGGATTACCACTATCGAAGAAGTTCTGCGAGTCATTCAGCTCCAAGAGGATGAAATCATCCGCTGCCCCAATTGCGGCAGCCTGATCAACCTAGATTTCGCGATTTGTCCCTACTGCCTGTTTGCGTTGAAGGTGGTGTGTGAAGCCTGTCGGCAGGAGTTGAAGCCGGAGTGGCGTATCTGCCCCTATTGTAGCCATCGCATTACGAAGATGACGGTGGTAGGGGAGCGTGAGCGCCGGGTGCCCCATCTGCTGCCCGGGGCACCGGCTGAAGCCGCGGCGGCGGTGCCGGGGAAGAAGGCGCGCATTCTGGTGGTGGACGACGACGAAGCCATCCGCAAGCTGGTGGTGAAGTCACTGGAGCAATTGTCCGTACCGGTGGAAGTCTTTACTGCCAGCAACGGCTTCGAGGGTTTGGCGGCGGTTGATACCATCCGGCCAGACCTGGTGGTGTTGGACGTGATGATGCCGGGGATGAACGGCTTCGAGGTCTGTCAGAAGTTACGCAGCAATCTTCAGACCGCCTTCATCCCGATTATGATGCTCACCGGCAACGTGGATGAAGAGAGCCGGAGTAAAGGTTTTCTGGTGGGTACGGATGACTACATGAACAAACCTTTTGCCGTACCGGAATTGCACGCGCGGGTTCTGCGCCTGCTACGTCGCACCTATGGGCTGGCACCGGTTGCGGCATGATCAAAGACTACTATTTTCTGCTCGGCCTGCCGCGTAGCGCTTCGCTTAAAGAAATCAAACAAGCTTATCGGAAGCTCGCCGCCCAGTATCATCCCGACCGGGTCTCGGGGCAGGGCCCGGAAGCGCTCGAACACGCCACAGTGAAAATGACGGAGCTAAACGAGGCCTTCAAGGTACTCTCCAACCCAGAGAGTAAGGCCGAGTACGACCAACAAGTAGAGCTGATTCCGGAACGAACCATCCCTCGCCCGCGCCCAGAATCCCGGCCGACACCCACACCGCCGCCCACGCCTGCGCAACCGAAATCTGCACCGAGCCCACCGCCACCACCGCGCCCCGAGCCGCGGGTGACGCACCCGGCACAAGCACGTCCGGAAGCAGCCCTCGATGGAGAATACGGCCAGCGGCTTAAGACAGCTATCAGCAGCCTACCCTTGAAGTGGAAAGAGCGCGTGGTGCGGGGCTGGGAGTGGGGATTGGAGGCCGACGAATTGCGCCGTAGCATCCTGGTCCTCTATCGGGCGATGGACAGCCTGAGCCGGCTTTCGGTGCGTTGGTTGGAGTCGGCAGTGCCAGCGATAGTGGACACCGAGAAGAGCGCGCTACGCAGAACCTACGTGCTCGCGGCTGTGCATGTGGGTCGCTTGATGGACGCCGCCGTGGTGCGGCAGAGTTTGCAGGCCCTGACAGGTACCGGGGCGAGCTGGCCGGGGAACGTGCAGGTGCTCCTGGTGCTACGAGAAGGGAAGAGCCGCCCGGTTTTATATGGTGTGCCTGGCGATGATGCGCGCCTTGCGCAGGTCTCGCAGGTGCTGCTGAAAGCCAGCTAGCTAGGCGCCTTCGGGCTGCAACGGAAGCTGAAAGACAAAGCGGCTGCCTTCACCTAGCTTGCTTTCCACCCAGATTTTGCCCCGGTGTTCGTACACCAGCGCTTGGGCGATAGCTAAGCCGAGGCCGGTGCCGCCCTTCTTTGCCCCACTCTCCACTTGCTGAAACTTACCAAAGATGCGGCCGAAATGTTCGGGTGGGATGCCGGGGCCGCGGTCGATGACGGCACATTCGATGGCGGTGGGTCGGGCGCGCAAGGCTACCGTGACAGTGCCGCCCGCGGGAGAGAACTTAACCGCGTTGCCCAGCAGGTTGGTCACCACCTGGTCGAGGCGGTCACGGTCGCCCACGATTAAGGGCAAGGGCTCGGGACAGTCAATTTCGATCTTGACCTGAAAACTGTCGGCGTAGGACTTGATGGTGCGTACACTGCGCTGAACGGAATCGAACAGGCTCATGGCCTGCAACTTGAGTTGCATGCGCCCGGCTTCAATCTTGGAGAGGTCAAGGATATCGTTGATGAGGCGGATGAGCCGCTCGCAGCCACTCTGCGCAATGCCCAGCAACTCTCGTATCTCGCCAGCCACTTCGCCAGCAAAACCACCCAGCAGCAGGTCGAGTGAGCCTTTGATGGAAGTCATGGGTGTGCGCAGTTCGTGGGAAGCGATGGCGATAAACTCGGTCTTCATGCGGTCAACTTCTTTTTCGTGAGTGACGTCGTGGTAGACGAACATCCGCCCCAGCCAGCTCCCATCCTGGCGACGGACGGGCAGGCTGGTTTCCTTCAGGAAGAGTCGCTTGTCGGTACGGTATTCCAGCACGGTAGTGGCAGTGCGCTCAGGGTCGGCCCAGAGTTCCTCCCAGCGCCCCCGTGTGGCCTGGGGATTTTCTAACGACGCACCCATTATCTGCAGCAACTCAGCAAGCGACTTGCCCAGCAGACTCGCCGGGGTGAGGCCGAGCAGGTCTCCTAGGCTGCGGTTGGCAAAGATGACCTGGCGGCTCCCGTCAGCCACGAATGCCGCGTCGACGGCGGAGTCCAGAATGGCCCGCAAGGCTTCTGCGTCTTCGCCCAAGCGCGAGTTATTGGGTGTCATGGTTGGGGCGCTCTCAGGGCGTAGGCTCCTCCGCCAGGCCGGCCTCCCGAAGCACCTCCAGCACCTGCTGGCGTAATCGTAGCGGGTCAAAAGGCTTGGTCAAGTAGCCGATAGCTCCCATTTGCAGGCCATGCTGGATTTCGTGCTCTTGGGCGCTGGCCGTCAAGAAGATGACCGGGATGTTGGCGGTAGCTGGGTCGGCCTTGAGTCGCCGACACGTTTCGAAGCCGTCGAGGCGAGGCATCACCGCATCGAGCAGGATGAGATCCGGTTTCTGCGCCCGCGCTACCGCCAGGCATTCCTCGCCATCCTCAGCCAGCAGGATTTCCCACTCGCCTCCGTGCCCCAGGCTCATACGAGCCAGGTGGCGAATATCCTCTTCATCCTCAGCTAGGAGAACTTTCTTGATCCTCACGGTATTCGTACCCGCACAGTGGCGGGCTGCGCCTGCGGAATCATAAGCTATTATACGCAGTCCAGCGTGGCTTTTTTAGCCTTTTTGTGGTATCAGATAAAGCACAGGAGGGTAGCAAAAGTGAAGTATGCGGAAAGGACAACCATGAAGCCCGCACGCTGGTTGATAGGCGTAGCGATTGCTGTTGCGGTGGCTAGCCTGTGGGCAGGCGAATTCTGGCAGGAAAAACCTTACACCGAGTGGACGCGCGAGCAAGCCGAGAGGTTGATGAAGGATTCCCCCTGGGCGCGGCCGGTAGAAATCCGTCTATATGAGCCCGGGTTGGCTGAACGTTCCACGCGCGCAGGTGGGTCTACGACCGGCGAGGAGTCCAGCGAGGCTGGGGCAATACCGGGCGGGAGCAGGGAGGATAGGGGTCTTGAGGGTCGCTTCAAGACTTACACCGTGCAGTGGTGGTCGGCGCGCGTGGTGCGGCAGGCTGCGGTGCGTGCGCGGCAGTTGCAAGGTAGCTTGCCCACCGAGCAGGCCGAGCAGTTCCTGGCCGTGCGCCCCAGCCACTACATCATTGCGGTGTTTGCGCCAAGCATGAAAGCTTTCGAAGGCCTGAGCGCAGAAGAACTGAAGACCAAGGCTCACTTGAAGGTGAAGAAGCAGAAAATAGCGCCTGAGCAGGTGAACTTCTTGCGTGGTCCGCGAGAGCAGTTACGCGCCATTGAGTTCTACTTTGCGCGTCAGGTGGCAGGGCAGTCGTTAATTTCTCCCGAAGATAAGTCGGTGGAATTCCGGGTTGAGTTGAAGGAGGAAACCATCCGCGCCAAGTTCGAGCTGCGCAAGATGCAGCTAGGCGGGGAACTGGATTTGTAGTCTCCTGGGCGATGGGCTTTTAAGACGCGCTAGCTCCCCAGCGTTTCTGCCGTCAGTTAGCTTCAGAAAGAATCCCGTCAGGCCGCACCTAAGCCGCGCGGCGTTATGGGGCTCGCGCTGGCTACTCAATGACAATGTGGGTATCAGTGGATTCGATGCCGTCAATGGATTGCAGCTTGGCTAGTACCGTGTCGGCCAAGCTCTTCTCATCGGCGACTTCCACAAAGGTGAAGACGTCGGGGCGGCCCCAACAGGGATGCACGCTTTTGACCGCCGGGATACCTTGGATTTTGTTTACCACCTCACGGGCTTTACCCGCTCGCACATTGATCAGGACGTAAGCTCTCATTGCTCGCTCTCCGATAAAAGACTCGCTCCATTCTAGCGCAGCGCGGGCGCGCTCGCTAGGGCGAAGAAGCAACTCATATTCTAATCCCAGGCTAGCTCATCGTAGTCGGCACAAGCCCATGTTGACCCCTAACGGGCATCGCCCTATGATGCAGCCCAGCTTCTCACGGAGGTGGTAGCTATGCCAGGCAAAGGTAGGAAGATTGTGCTGGGTCTCATCCTGGGGTTAGTGCTCTTGGCTGTGGTCGGAGTGCAGTTAGCGCGGCGCATCCCCGCGCAGACGGTGCTGGAAGTGACCATCGCCGCCACGGTGGCTGAAGAACCGCCGCCCAGCCTGGAGGCACGTATGTGGGAGGGCGACGTCATCGTTCTGCGCACGCTGCTAGAGGCGCTCGAACGCGCGCGCACCGATGACCGCATCAGCGGGGTAGTGATGTACATCCATCCCTTCCAAATGAGTCTAGCGAAAATCCAGGACCTGCGCGACGCCCTGGCCGCGTTCAACCGCACGGGAAAGTTTTCCCTCGCCTTTCTGGAATCTGCCAACAACCAAATGTACTACTTGGCCACCGGCTGCCAGGAAATCTATCTGGTGCCAACCAGCCAGCTCGGGCTGGTAGGTTTGATGGCGGACACCACCTTTCTGCGCGGCACGCTGGACAAGCTGCACATCTACCCCGACATGTACCACATTGCCGAGTACAAGACGGCAAAGAACCAGCTCACGGAGAAACGCTACACCCCGGCGCATCGGGAAGTAACGGAGGCGGTGTTGCACGATTCCATGCTGCAATTTGTAGCGGGCATCGCCGCTGGCCGCCAGTTGCCGCCGGCTAAGGTGGAAGATTCGATTCGGCAGGGGCCGTATACCGCGGAGGAAGCCAAAGCTGCGGGGCTGGTGGATGAGCTTTTATATTTCGACGAACTACGGGATGTGCTCAAGAAAAAGACCGGCCAGGAGCAGCCCAGCACCATTGACGTACAAACCTACCTGAACCGGACGGCTGCTGCTGGCGGCAGCCGCCTCGCCATCGTGCACGCCACCGGCGTCATCGATGTGGGCCGGGGGCGTTTCGATCCCATAGTAGGTCGCACCATGGGCTCAGACACCGTGGCGGCAGCGCTGCGGGCGGCGCGGGAAGACAACTCTGTCAAAGCCATCGTGTTTCGCGTGGACAGCCCCGGCGGCTCGGCCATCGCCTCGGAAATTATCCGCCGGGAAGTAGCCCTGGCTAAAGCCAAGAAGCCGGTAGTGGTCTCAATGTCAGATGTGGCCGGCTCAGGTGGCTACTGGATTTCGATGTCGGCGAGCAAGATCGTGGCCCAACCTGGCACGCTGACCGGCTCGATTGGGGTAGTGGGCGGCAAGCTGAACCTGAGAGGCTTTTACGACCTGCTGGGACTGACCAAAGACCAGGTCTTCACAACTGAGAATTCTAGTTTGCTCTATGAGTTCCAGAACTACACGCCGCAGCAACGCGAGAGCATTTTGAAACTGATGCGGAACGTCTATGACAACTTCCTGGCCGGCGTGTCAGAGGGCCGCGGCTTGGCGGTGGGCGAAGTTGACCGCATCGGCAAGGGCCGGGTCTGGCTGGGGGCGCAAGCCAAACAGCTAGGCCTGGTGGATGTGCTGGGAGGAGTGGAGCGTGCGGTAGGAGTGGCCAAGGAGCTGGCCGGCATTCCGGCGGAAGAGCGGGTGCAGTACGTCATCTACCCACGACCGAAGACCCTATGGCAACAAATGTGGGACTGGTTTTGGGTGCGGTCAAGCCCGATGGGTGGTTTGCGGACGACATTGGATCCAGGGAACTCACTGTTGGCGCGTCAGTCGGTGCTGGTGTGGATGCCATTTAGCCTCGTGGTGCGCTAGCTGTTCAGGTAAAGCTGGTGGTTGCGGATGTAGTCGGCCACGCCGGGTGGAACTAAGGCATCAATCGGGTCACCACGGCGCACGGCGGCGCGCACGGCGGTGCTCGAGAGCGACTGGTAATTCAGCGGCATTTCTAGCCGGTGCAGCTGGTTGCGGAAGTGTTCCACCAGCGGGTCTTTTGCCCAGGCGAGCTTGCCCGCACGCCGCGCAATCACCAGGTCGAAGCGGGCAAACATCTCTGTGAGCGTTGCCTCGCGGTCAGGATAATCCCACAGCAGGATTCTGTCGGCAGCGTCTGCGCCTAATAGAAAGAAGAAGCGCGTACCCTGTGGGTAGTGAGGTACAAGTGCGCGGGCGATATCAATGAATAATCCGTGCGTGCAGACCGCCAGCGAAAAATAGGGGCAGGGAGTCAGCGCCAAGGCTAGCATCGCGAGGCGGTCTTCAAGGCTGGCTTCATCCGGCTGGCGATGCGGCAACTGCTCAGGCAAAACGAATAGCACTTCCGCCAGCGCAAACTGCGTGCGAGCCTGCTCGGCCAGCGATAGATGTGCGCATGTGACCGGGTTGAAGGTGCCGGCGAGCACTCCCAGGCGTGGCTGCTGGGTGCTGGTGGTGATTCCCTCGGGGGCGGTGCGGACGAAGCGCAGGTGTGCCGCTGCGTCGGAACTCATGGCGCAGGGCCAGGCTTCTCAAGTGGTGGCCAAGCGACATCAATCCAGACTGGGCTGTGGTCAGAGGCCTTCACTCCCCGCTCCACACTGAAGCTAAGCACTTCAAGCCCACGCGTATAGATAGAATCCAGCCGGAAGCGCAGCAGGCCGAGCGGGCCCTTGCGGGAAGTAGGCCCGGCTTTGCTGAGGCGCGTTTCAAAGCCGTGCCCGGCCATAAATTTGTCCACCGCCTTAGCTTGGTTAGCGCGGAAAATCGGAAAGTGGAAAGGGAGGACGTGCCCCAGCCAACGAAAAGGGTGG
>Ga0315314_1003410_pt1 | contig 12455 bp, 15 predicted proteins | sample TDP9_MG_FD_203631 | JGI IMG/M metagenome (GOLD analysis project Ga0315314, IMG submission 203631) | Freshwater sediment microbial communities from Lake Towuti, South Sulawesi, Indonesia - TDP9 | ecosystem: Environmental > Aquatic > Freshwater > Lake > Sediment | place: Indonesia: South Sulawesi...
CATGGTAAACTGGCACTAGATTGCCATATTTCTTTAGCTGGCGAACCTCGTCTAATGTTGGATAATACACTTGTTATCTCCTTAGAAAGGGTAATAAAAAATCTCCCGTCCCTTAAAGGGGCGGGAGATTTACTTCCGCGGTGCCACCCTTCTTAACCCAACTCCACACGCCAGAGTTAAAGGCTATCTCTTTCAGGTACAGAGGTTATAACATTACCTCGATACCTTGGGATTTGATAACGCTTCCCTAGCGACAAAGCCTACTTATTAGCTAATTTAGCTACATTCGGTTTGCGGCTCCCAAGTCCATTCAGCTCCTTCGCCGGCATCGGCTCACACCTTACCCCACTCTCTGTGCCTCGCTTTGAAGCCTACTAGTCTTGTTCGCAGCCTCTACTGTATTCTATTACAGGAAAATGTAACATAACCTTAGATATTTGTCAATAGCCGGTAAAAGGACGGACATTGGTGGCTTGATAGTGTATGATTGGTAATACAAACTATTTGGCTTGATGTTGGATATATTGCTAACTGCCCAGCAAGTAGTTGATTCGGGAAGCCGACTGGTTATGATTACAAGATTTGTCATCGAGAACTTCAAGAGTGTTGGGAAGCCCGGCGTAAGCCTTGAGCTGAAACCTTTGACTATCCTTGTAGGTCCGAACGGCTCAGGCAAATCTAATGTCCTAGAGGCTATCGCTCTCCTTGCTCAGAGCATTGGGCAGCGCGGTTTTGCCTATCAAGAAGATCGGTATCCCCATCTTATAGGCTACGCATCTCCTGAGGATTTTGCCCATAAACGCATCTTAGATAAGGTAACCACGATGGAAATCCACATGACTCTAGAAGATAAGGAAAAGGAAAGACTTTCAAGTATTGCAGAGGCAGTTGACAAAGCCTCTCTTGGAGTCTCGATAGGCAAGGTAAACTCCCTCGGCTATCGGTATTCTGGCGCACTTTCAGAGCCGTATCCTGGAGGAACTCGACAGACGATCTTGAGCGATGACAAAGAGGTCATAATCGCCGGCTATGTGCAAATCGACAAGACTGGCTGGAGGAACGAATTTGAATACCCGCCTCTGCTCCGTCCGGCGACTCCAGGTGAGACATCTTCCGTCTTGACACCGGCTGTCTTTAGTCAGAGCGGTAAAGCTGTGGAGGAAGCTAAACCTCTGATAGATTTTAGCCAAGCCGCAGTAGAAATTATTGCCTCCAATTTAAGACCTGAAAGAGGAAGAAAAACCAAGGTATTTTTTATTTCAGCTTCGAGGGGTGAAGTGAAAGGTGAAGCAGACACGGGAGGAGAGCCAGAGTGGGTAGGTAAACATGGGGAGCATTTGCTTGAAATCCTTTCACTTATCTCTCCTGTAGCGCACAAAAAGAAGTTGCAAAAAATTCAGGAGTGGGCTCTCAGGTTTGGTTTAAGAGAACCGTGGGGGAGATGGAAGGGTAGAGGAAGATTAGGGGCAGAATATGAAGACCCTGAGCTTAATACGGTGTTCAAACTAGCCCTGGCAAGTCATGGCTCGCGGCAGGTGATGACCATTATTACCCAGCTATTCTGGTCCGAACCCGGGGACATGATCATGATTGAGGAGCCTGAAATAAGCCTCCATCCCAACTCTCAAGCGAACCTACCCGAACCTACCCGAACTATTTGCAGAGGCCATCAAGGAAGGCAAGCAGATAATAACTACAACGCATAGCTTGGTTTTGCCTCTGGCATTAAGCAGACCTATCGAAAAAGGACTACTGGAGCCCACAAATATCGCTATTTGGCATATAAAGAAGGAATCTCACGGAACAGCAGCCGAAAAGCTTGAACTCACTGACAAAGGGTATATTAGAGGATGGATCCCCTCTTTCGCCGACATTGAATTAACACTCATGCAGGAATGGGCTCGCACACTTCCGGAGACGTAAGTTTGCCTAAGGAAACAAGGGTAGTTTTCAATACCTCGGTTTTCGTTCCAGCGGTTGTCAAGCTATTGAACCCCGCATATTCAGACTACGAGGACGAGCTCGAGGCGTATGGCAAGTTTATTAAAAAATGCCATTGCCTGGTAATTAGTGGACAGATAGTAGAGGAGTATTGCAAGGTCATCGCAGAGGAGCCCTTTAATTTCAGCCCTTCCATGATATGGATCTGGAAAATGGGTGAGCTATCTGAAAGGGGGAAGCTCAGGAACGCAGATAAAAAGCTCGGGGAAGAAATCGAGGTCAAAGTTAAGATCCATGACGATGACATACCCTTCTTAAAAGCTGCCATTGTGCTAAATGCCAAATTTATGGTAACAGAAGATGACGGGCTCCTTCAAAAAGCCGATGAGGTTCTCAAAGAATATGGGATCAAGATTTTGAGAGCCAAAACATACGTAGCTGAGTATTGCTAAGCTCGATTTAGCAAAACGAGAGGGACACCCAGGGATCTAGCATTTGGAGAGAGCACCATGCTTAGAGTGATGTTACAATTTGAGCTTTGCCCACTACATGCTTAGTGCTTCCCGGAACGCTAGCAACCCCCGTGGTATGGCTCGGGTGTGACTCCGATTGAACTTTTTAGCGTTTTGTTCATTTTCCTGAGTCTCATATTCTATTATGACTAAATTTGCATATTCTCTTGGTAGCTGCTCAAGTACCATAGGGGTGACTCTTTCACAGTAGCGGTAGCCAATCCCGGTAAAATAGACCATAAAAACATAGTTTTCTTGGGTTGCGGCAAAGGCTTCTTGGGGGATGGTATCGTCAATTATCTGGGGTGGTGTTTCTTGACCAACACAACCAGCGGCAAATACAGCCCCGGTAGCCAGCAACACTGAGAGCACCACTATTATTAAATCTTTTCGGGTCATCTCCGTGCGAGCTGGTTATTCAGCCCTCCCTATTTGTAGCATCTTGTCCACAGCCAATTTTGCCTTGAGACGAATCCCTTCAGGAACCTTCACCTGAGGTGTCATCTCCTCCAGAGACCATAGTATCTTCTCCAAGGTGATTAGCTTCATTCTGGGGCAGATTGCCTGTTCAGAAGCAGGGACGAATCTCTTGCCCGGGTTCTCCTTTCTGAGCCGATGTATTATGCCTATTTCTGTTCCCACAATCATCTGGGTGATATCCTCTCGTCTTGCATATCGGCAAATCCCCCCGGTGCTCAAAACTTCGTCGGCAAGGGTAATAACCTCAGGTCGGCACTCTGGATGGACTACCACCTTGGCCTCGGGATATTCCTGTTTTAGTCGTGTAATGTCTTCAGGCCGAATCCTTAGATGAGTAGGGCAGAAGCCAGGCCAAAGCATCATCTTTTTACCAGTCTTGGTGGAAATATAATGACCCAGGTACTGGTCAGGAACAAATAGTATTTCCTTCCGGTCTAAGCTCTCTATAACCTTGACCGCATTAGCCGAGGTGCAGCAAACATCTGACTCTGCCTTTACCTCTGCCGAAGAGTTGATATAGCAAACCACGGTGGCATTCGGGAATTCCTGTTTTTTCTCCTTTAGCCTTTCAGCAGTTACCATGTCTGCCATAGGGCAGCCGGCATTTATGTCAGGCAACAAGACTATCTTGTCCGGACAAAGGATAGAGGCTGTCTCCGCCATAAAATGAACCCCACAAAATACAATCACATTAGCGTCTGTCTTCGCTGCCTTTTGGCTCAATTCTAAAGAATCACCGACAAAATCAGCTATATCCTGAACCTCACCCAATTGGTAGTTATGGGCGAGGAAAACAGCGTTCCTCCTTTTCTTAAGGCTTAAAATTTTCTCAGTTAGTTCAGCATCCCTATTTCCCATCATTTATTCCCTTCCCATAACCGTATTGTGTCCCCCGCTTTAACCAACCCCCCCTTGATTACCTTGGTAAATACTCCCTCTTTGGGCATAACGCATTTGCCCATTTGACGATAAATAGCACATTTGGTAGTATGGCAGTCTTTACCAATCTGGGTAATTTCTAAGACAATCTCTCCTCCTATAGATATACGTGTGCCAACCGGTAGTGAGAGTAGGTCTATTCCCTCAGTAGTGAGATTTTCAGCAAAATCTCCGGGGCCTACATCCAAGCCCAACCTCCGCATCTTATTAATACTTTCAGTTGCCAGCAGGCTTACCTGACGATGAGTACAGCAATCGGCGTGGGCATCACCGACAAGACCGTAACCTTCCTTGATGGCACCTTTGGCTACAGGTTTCTTCCTAGTACCTTTCTTCTTGCTCTTACAGACGGCAATTATCTTGCTCACCTTGTAAATGTCGCATCCTTTATTAGAGTAATCTGGCGGCGATAAATCCCCTCGTCAGCCCCACCCGCAATCACAAGTACTCATTTTCTCTCTTCTTTGTGCCTATATCATAGAAAAGCAATAGCCTAGACCCAAAGCCATAGCGCTGATGACTATCAGATAGGCACGCAGGGTCTTACCACCAAATTCCTTCCTTAAAACCAAGATAGTTCCCCAACTGGTAACCGGCCCCACCAGGAGTAGCACCATCCCGGCACCGATGTTCATCCCTTGGGACACGAAGGCATGAACCAAGGGAACGCTGCCAGTGGAGCAGATGTATATTAAGATACCAAAGACAAGGCTAAATAGATACCCCAATCCACCGCCGAGATAGCCTGCGACAAATTTTCCTATGGGGGTAATCGCCGCAACCAATGCCGCCAGGGCTAGCCCCAAAAGCAACTCAGGCCCGATCTCCTTAACCATATCGAAAAAGGCATACCTGAAGACAGAGCTCATCCTTTCCTTAATACCCTTCACATATTCACCCACGGCATATTTCTCGGCTTCCTTCTCAAAGCTTGCTTGGCAATGTGAGCAGCAGAAGTAATAGCTCTGACCCCCGTAGTCTGTTTTTATCGCCTTACTTGTGTCCACGCTCATTCCGCAAACCGGGTCTACTATAGCTAGCTGTTTATTTTGAGAAGCAAAGGCTTTAGGCTCGACGCTAATGAAATTTGCAACAAGACCCATGACCAAAGCCATCACTATCACAGCAAAGAATATGAAGGCAGTGAACTTTATCCCCAGCAAGGCATAGCAGACCAGAAGAGCGGTTATGGAGGTAGCCGGTGTTGCTACGAGAAAGGCTAACACTGGCCCCAATCTTGCCCCCTTTTGGTAAAGGCTCAGTGCTACTGGGAGAGAACCCAAGCAACAAATAGGAAGAGCTGTTCCAACCAGAGTAGATTTGATAATCGGCTTTATCCCTCGCCCACCGAGGTGCCTTTCCACCCATTGGGCGGGAACAAACTCGTGGATTAAGCCGCTCAAGAAAAAGCCTATCGCCAAAAACGGTAGTACTTCAATAAGATAATCCCTAAATACATTGAAGAATTGGGTTATCATCGTTCGTCCCTGCTATTTCTGTGATTTCCAGTGCTCTTCAAGCATACGCCTGTCCATAACTACCATGAGTCAGGTGTCTCTAGCCCAGCCTGCCACCTGCTGGTTTATCACTTCTTCCTGCATCCACACTGCCTTTGCTCCTATCCTAATTGCTTCTTCCATCACCCTGTCGTTGCATAGTGAGCAGGCATCACGCATCTTTTCCCCTCTATCTGTGACTTCTGAGAAGTGGCGATATAGCTCTGAGTTCAGCCACAATTTGGGGTAATACCTCCAGAACTCGAGCTATCTCCTCGTCAATAGTCCACTTGCCTAGACTAAACCTTAACGAACCGTGCGCTTGCTCGGGGGAAAGTCCCATTGCTAAAAGAACATGAGACGGTTCAAGGCTTGACGAGCTGCAGGCGGAGCCGGAAGAAGCACAAATGCCCTCTAGATCGAGATTTAAGAGCATTGATTCCCCTACCACAAAGTCAACACTCACATTGACATTGTTGGGCAGTCTTCTTGTGGGATGACCATTTAAGCGGATATGGTCAATCCGCTCCAGGAGACCCTTGATGAGCTGGTCACGAAGATAAGTCAGCCGTTCCGCCTCCTGGTTCATTTCCTGCCGGGCAAGTTCTACTGCTTTGCCAAAGCCCACAACGGCAGGGACATTTTCCGTGCCCGCCCGGTGCCTCCGCTCCTGTTCCCCTCCGTGCATAAAGGGGAGCAGCCTGGTGCCCTTTTTAATATACAGCGCTCCAACCCCCTTTGGACCGTAGAGCTTATGTGCCGAAATGGAGAGCAGATCCACCCCCAGCTCTTCTACATTCACTGGGATATGTCCCACGGTCTGCACGGCGTCGGTGTGAAAATAGACCCCTGCCTCCTTGGCAATCTTTCCTATCTCGGCTATGGGTTCTATGTTGCCCACTTCATTGTTGGCGTGCATTACCGAGATGAGGATGGTTTTATCGGTAACAGCCTTTTTGACATCGTTAGGGTCAACCATGCCATACTCATCTACCGGAAGATAGGTTACCCTGAATCCCCTTCTTTCTAAAAACTTGCACATTTCCATCACCGCATGGTGCTCGATGGAGCTAGTAATAATGTGGTTCCCTTTGGACTCGTTGGCGTAAGTCACCCCGCTTATGGCAAAATTATCTGCCTCGGTTCCTCCACTGGTGAAAACGACCTCCTCACTCCTAGCACCGATAAGAGCAGCAACCTCATCTCGTGCCTCCTCAATAGCCCCTTTTGCCTCCTGTCCGTAGGAATAAAGGCTTGAAGGGTTACCAAAAGCGTCAGTAAAATAGGGCAGCATCGCCTTTACCACCTTGGGATGTATTGGCGTGGTGGCAGCATGATCAAGATATATCCTTCTCATCTAACCCTCCACAGTATTTGACTTGTGTTTAATCCACCTTTGACAAAGATATACACAACCTACTATAAACTCGGTGAGCCAACAGTCGCTTTTTCTTCGGGTGACGTCTTTGGCAACCACCTCGTATAGTTTACTTCTTAAAAACTATCTGCTTTTTTACTTCCTAGATAAAATATCCATACCTACCTCAGCGGCTCTTTTGCCCGATAAAAGCATGCCCCCGAAGATAGCCCCCATTCGAGGAGACCCGAAAACAGCATTGGCTGCCATGCCAGCAACTATCAAGCCGGGATACACCTCTTTGGTATTCTCTATTATCTCCCTCTCGCCCACTTCAGCCCACATCGGTTTCTCTCCAATTACCTCACCTGTTTTCGTCCTTAACTTTGAGCCAATCTTGTTCACTACTATCTGGCAGACCTCACTGCCATGCCCGGTAGCGTCTATCACTACCCTTGCTCTTATAGTCAAGGGGTCCACATGTAACCCCGCCAACGGAACAGCACTCCAGTTCAACACCAAGCCTGTTATCCTATCCTCTTCCCTGATCATCACATCCTCAACGCTCATGAGATTAAATATTCTGGCTCCGGTCTTTATTGCTTTGGAACAAATAGTTGAGATAGCCTCTAAAGAATCGGCAACATAGTAGCCTTCTTGATATTTCCTACTTCGGACATCAAACTCGTCTAATATCCTCTTTCCCTCTTCTTGTACCACAATGCGGTTGAACATCATCCCTCCCCCCGGCATGCCACCACCAACCCGGAGCTGCTTCTCGAATACTGCAACCTTCGCTCCTCCCTTTGCCAAATAGTAAGCAGTGGTCATGCCAGCAGGCCCTGCTCCAGCTATAGCAGCATCCACCTCCATCGCCTCCAGAAAGTCTTCCATAAAGCTTTCGGTTATTGCCTTGGATATGATTATCTCATCGATTTTCATGTTCCCTCCCTTCAGTTATAACGCTTCTCTTGTTACCACCTCAGCAACCCTTTTAATCTCATCCTCCAGCCCTTTGGGGAGCCCCATGATGCCTGGATCAAGGTAGCCCTTAATTATTAGCGAAGTCGCTTGATCCTCATCAAGCTCCCTCGACATCAGATACCACAGGTCTTCTTGTCTGATCTTCCCCACTGCTGCCTCGTGGGAAAGCTCGCAATCCTTTACCAGCCCATCCAGCATCGGGATGGCATAGATATTGGCATCATCAACAATAAGCCCACGGCAGTCTATATGACCTCTGCCCTCGCCTTGTCCAATGAGATGACCTCTGGCGTATATCGTTGCTTTGCCCTTGGCTACACACCGTGTTACTACGTGTCCTCGGCTATTCCTTCCCTTGAGTATCACTCTTCCTCCAACATCCATCTCAGAGTTTCCCGTGCCAAGAAGAATTGAGTTAAGATTAGCCACGCTACTCTCACCATTACAATGTGCAGTGGGATAGAGCTGCAGAGTCCTTAACGGATTGAGGCAGATGTAGTTATTATTAAAGGTTGCGTTATCCTCTACTATTGCTACTGCCCTTGGCCTTACATCCACACCGGGAACCCACCTGTGAATCATGGTAAAGGTGAGCTTGGCGTTCTTCTTAATGAAGAATTCACTTATCCCAATATGTAAACCTCTTCCAAGGCCAGAGGAAGTACAGCCGGTGATAATCTGGACATCGCTGCCCTCCTCAGCGATGATCAAGTTATGAACATTCTGGCTTATGCCGTTTTGAGACATAAACAGGCATGCCTGCATGGGGAATCTAACTTCAGCGCCGGGGAGCGCCCTCAAGAAGTAGCCGTTATCAAAATCCAGCTCCGCCTGGGCAGTGTATTTATCAGTATCCACCGCAACCGCCTGCCACCAGTAATCCCTTACCCGGTCATACCTTTCTAGTGCCTCTTTAGTGCTCATTATCTCCACTTGACCTTCAAACCCCCGCTTAACACTGTCGAAGATAACCGAGTGATCCACCTGGAAGTATGTCCCGCACCTAAATCCTTCATCATCTTTGACCCCAGCCAAGGTGGCAGTGTCCCGAACATCCTCAGGAAGTTGGGATAGATTTGAAATCCTCTCCCGTCTCTTAGCTTCCCTAGAATATTGGCTGAGGTCGAGGTCAGCACCTAAGGAAGCTATTTTCTCTCTTGCCTTCTCAGCCTTATCTCTCCACTCAGACATAGCTATTCCCCTTGAATCCTTTTTCTTTAACCCGTGTTAGAACCTCTTCAGGCTCGCCAGAAAGGGCTATCTTGCCATCGAGCAAGATGTGCGCTTTATCTGCCTTGACATAGTTCAGGATATAGCCCAGGTGGGTGATTAATAGGGCAGAGCGGCCAGACAAAAATGAGTTTATCTCTTTGCCAAGTAACTCCATGCTTTCTATGTCCACACCTGAGTCTATTTCATCTAATAGTAAAAGCTTAGGCTCCATGGCAAAGAGTTGAGCCAGTTCGCTCCTTTTTCTCTCCCCTCCAGAAAATCCGAGGTTAACATCCCGACCTCCGAATTCTTGGCTCAGATACGCTTTGTTCAAAATGTGGTCAACTTTTTTGGTGTGGAGTGAAATAATGTCTCTAAGCTTTACCCCCCGAACGATGGGTGGATTCTGAAATGCCAGCCCTATGCCGAGCTTTGCCCTCTCGTGGATAGGTAAAGTGGTTATATCTTTGCCATCGAAGGTTATTTCTCCCCCTTTAACTGTATAGATAGGGATACCCATTATGGTCATCGCCAGACAGCTCTTACCAGCACCATTGGGTCCGATTAAAACATGCGTCTCTTCGTCTCCTATAGCAAGCTCTACCCCTTTCAGGATTTCTTTACGGTCAGTACTAACCCACAGATTTTCTATCTTTAGCATTTCCTAGCTCCTAGAACCTTGTCTCCATTGCCCGAAGAGAGCACACCTTGATACAGAGTCCATAAACAATACTTTTGATACCTGAGAAGTCTACAGCCCTCTCGGGACAGTACAGAACCGCTCTCCTCGAAATAGCCATCGCCACGTTCTTCACCTCGTATCCTGAAGGCTCTTCTATCAGACGTTCTTTGAGTGGTTTGAACACCGTATCTGAGCCAACAGTAGGCAGAGGCGCTACTGGCTCAGTTAATAGGAATCTTCCGCTTAGTATCCACTCCTTTAGAGTGGTGGCAATCTCTACAGCCCGTGAGTAGCTAGACAAGGAAGCAGTAGGCATCTCCTTACCCTGAACTATTATTTTTCCGCTCTTTAATTGAGCATAACTGACCTCCCCCAGGATATCTGGACTCATCTGTGGATATGCCTTTGAGTAATCTACCACTGGGGCAAAAATTTTATCATCACTTACCGCTGTATAGCGTAAGATTTCTTCAGAGAGTATAGGGATGGGAACCCCAATGCCCACGGTTATGGTGCAGCCGTAGCCTAGCATGCTGGTTCCTATTAGCCATCTAGGGCTCATCTGTTTCAAGTCACCTATTACGGCAATGGTGCCAGCCCCCCTTCTAGGTACACCGTTATCAGTGCGAAGGACATTCGGGTTATGCTGGGTGCCTTGCCAGGCAACAAAGCCTGTGTCACCGCCCAGGAATATTTTGGTGCCTATGGCAATGGTCTTATAATACGGGTCGTTGAGCAATGGTGAGAGCTGTCCGGCACTACAATAGTTAGCGTTGCCCATGTTGGGTTTTAATACGCCCATATAGGTATAAATTGTCTTATCAGACAGATTCACCGCTACATTATAATTCTGGTAAGCGTTCCTGATGTTAAACAGCACTGCCTCATTAAGGTCTTTTATATTTATCCAGGTCTCAAGCCTTTTCCTGGGATAGCAATCCGTGCCGTAAGCAGTAGCCACCAATCTGACATCCTTTCCGGCTACAAGCTCTTCAATTACATACCCACCACCGTAATTGAATTCACCGGGGTGGATTCTGTTCCTGGGGTCATCATCGGGAAGGGCATTAGCCCCTATAAATAAATCTACCGCGGCAAACCCCGTATACGCCGGGACATCGTTGAGATAAGCCCTGCCACCGCCCAGCTTTATCCGTGGCTTAGAGTGTCCAATATTAAGATAGGCACCAGACGAACACATAGGCGCAAAGGTGCCGGTAGTGACCACGTCTATCTCTTGGGCAGCCTTCTCTACCCCCTTCTCCGTAGCGATGTGGATCACTTCCTCAGCTGTTACGACAACAGCTTGACCCATACGAATCCTTTCATTAATTTCAGCGACTGTTTTCGTCATCTATCCCCTGCCTTGACCTGACTTTAACCCTCATCAGGTTCTCTAATTCTCTTACGCGCTCCTCTAACTTACTTTGTTGTTCTAAGATGAGCCTTATCGCATCATTAATGGGATCGGGCAATTTCGCATGCTGCAAATCAAGAGCTGGCTCTCGTCTATCTTCTACTACTCGTCCCGGAACTCCTACCACCGTAGCCCCAGATGGCACTGAGTGTATCACCACCGAATTAGCCCCAATCCGTGCCCCGTCGCCTACGGTTATCGGACCAAGTAGTATCGCTGCAGCTCCGATAACCACGTTGTTCCCAATGGTAGGGTGGCGCTTTTTCTTTTCCAAGCTTGTTCCACCCAAGACCACACCTTGATACATCAGCACATCATCCCCAATCTCTGATGTCTCCCCAATTACCACGCCCATCCCATGGTCGAGGAAGAACCTTCTCCCTATCTTGGCACCGGGGTGTATTTCCACACCGGTGAGGAAGCGATTGAGATGGGAAATGAAACGACCGAGAAAATAGAATTTATGCTGCCAGAGGAAATGGGCTAAGCGGTGAAGCCACCGAGCATGCAAGCCAGGATAGCAAAATATAACCTCCAGCATGCTTCTTGCTGCAGGATCCCGGGCAAAGACCGTGTTGATATCCTCCTTTAGAACCTTAAACATCTTTACCACCCCTCCAATAAGATATTGCCGAGCTAATTACATTCCCCTTTTGCCTAGCAAGAGCAAGCCGCCAAAGATAGCTCCCATCCTCGGGGGCGAAAACGGCGTTTGCCACCATGCCAGCAACTATTAATCCGGGATAGACCTCCTTAGTGTTCTCCGTTATCTCTTTCTCGCCTATCTCAGCCCACAATCGCTTTTGTCCACCCACTTTTCAACCTGGACCAAGGGTAGTATTGGTGCAAAACGCACCACCTGGTGATTTGATATCCCGGCTAAAGTCTAGGGCTTAGAGAACCATTTTTCTCTTTTGCTGTTTAAACCACTCCCGACTGTCCTCAACCTTGGGAAGGTTTTCCAGTTCGGCTTTGTTATCGGCGATGAACTTCTTGCCCTTCTCCGTAGCTTCTACTTGCAGAATATAGGTTCTCCAAGCCAGATAGCCTTTGTCTACCAGTCCATCTAGAACATCAGCCCATTCTCTAACCGTCGGCTCCGTCCACAGGGTTGGTCCGGGGGCATCATAATCCGAGATTATTGTCCGGCAGTGTTTACCAATATCGGTACGCTCAATCATCCCCTTACGTACCGCATCCATTATCGCCATTTCCATTAGTGTTAGCTTCTCTTCAGCCATAACTAGGCTAACCCTCCTTTTCAAAATGTGCCCAACTACTTCTCTGGTTTAGCTGGTTTAGGAATATTTGTTGGGTTCACCAATTCGGTTAGTTGCTGTGATTCCCAAGTCCGGTTGTACCAAGGGTAACCTATCAGCGGGGTAACAAGCCCCCTCTGTCTCCTTGACCGTAAGATTATCTCGCAAGTTATCTC
>Ga0315314_1003411_pt1 | contig 12449 bp, 12 predicted proteins | sample TDP9_MG_FD_203631 | JGI IMG/M metagenome (GOLD analysis project Ga0315314, IMG submission 203631) | Freshwater sediment microbial communities from Lake Towuti, South Sulawesi, Indonesia - TDP9 | ecosystem: Environmental > Aquatic > Freshwater > Lake > Sediment | place: Indonesia: South Sulawesi...
GGAAGCCCTGCATGAACTGGCTGCTGAGCCCGAGCACGTGAAGCACCTGGCCGGCTGGGATTGGATTCACCAAGCATTTGTGGAGTTATCTCGAAATATGGCTTTTCCATAGGCAATTGGTATTACAAAGCTGATCACATTTTACCAGAGGCTCACCTCTGTAGCAATAAGGGTTTTCTTAAAAATCGAGACATCGTCCAATCTTTAAGGAAACTTATCGTCAAGCCTCTGAGAGGGCCCGCGGCTCAATTGCGTTTGACAAAATCCTTGAAGGATGATATACTAGTAAATAGCAGTAGGCCTCTTGTAAATCGAGGTCCATAGCGAAGGGGGGAAGGGAAGCAGCGCAATCTAAGCATGGGTTGAGGAGGTAAAAAATGCGAGTCAGAAAGAATCTGGTTATGGCGATCATCATCGCCCTATTAGCGGGCCTCGTGGCCGCTTGTGCCCCGCCGGCTCCAGCGCCCGTTGAGGTCACAAGGATCGTCGAGGTCACCAAAGAGGTCCCCGTTGAGGTCACCGTGGAGGTCCCTGTAGAGAAGAAGCTGAAGGCCGCCTGGATCTACGTGGGCCCCATTGGAGACTACGGCTGGAGCCATGCCCATGAGCAGGGGCGCCTTTACGTCCAAGAGAAGTTCCCCTGGCTGGAGGCCCTGCCTCCTGCGGAGGCTGTCCCGGAGGCCGACGTCGCCCGCTTTATTGACCGGTTCATCGTCGAAGAGGGGGCAGATGTGGTCTTCACCACCTCCTTTGGCTTCATGGATGCCACCGTAGAGGCGGGGGGAAAGTATCCCGACAAGATCCTCTTCCACTGCTCCGGCTACAAGAGGGCACCCAACGTGGGCACCTACTTCGCTGAGTTCCATCAGCTCTACTACCTCAACGGGCTCATGGCCGGGGCGCTGACCAAGACGGGCAAGGTCGGCTACGTGGCTGCCCACCCCATACCGGAGGTGGTGAGGCACATCAACGCCTTCGCCCTGGGCGTCAAGGAGGTTAACCCCGAGGCGACGGTGCACGTGCGCTGGCTCTTCGCCTGGTACGACCCGGCCAAGGCCAGGGAGGCAGCCGAGTCCCTGATCGCGGAGGGCTGCGACGTCCTCGCCTTCACCGAGGACTCCCCGACGGTCATCGAGGTGGGCCAGGAGTACGTGGAAAAAGGGCAGCCGGTCTACACCTTTAGCCACTACAGCCCCATGCAGAGGTTCGGCCCCGATTCCTGCGTGAGCGGCCAGCTCGTCCACTGGGAGGTCCTTTACGAGGACATCCTGGCCAAGATCTACGCCGGCGCCTACACCACCGAGAACCTGGCGGACGTGGACTACTGGTGGATGCTGAAGGAAGGAGCATGCGAGCTGGGAGGGGAGATTGGTGTCCCCATTAATCCCAAGTTTGAGGCCCTTCTGAAGGGGAAGAAGGTGACGGACCCGGTGCTGGGCGAGATCAGCGTGTATGATCTGGTCATGGCCCGGCTGGCGCAAATGAGCGAGGAGACGGTGCTCTTCGATCCCTTCACCGGGCCCATCAAGGACCAGGAGGGCGCGGTGCGGATAGAGGCCGGGCGCCGGGCGACCCACGACGAGCTTTGGCTCATGGATTGGTTCGTTTTCAACGTGGTGGGCGAAATCCCGCGGTAGTGGTGATGAACAGTCTCGCGCCTTGCCCTCGAGCGACAATTGGCTGTAGGTGGCAAGTTGTCTCCCCATAAGCGCGAAAAGGGCTTATGCGTAAAGCGGGGAGACAACTTGCCAGGGCGAGACTGTTCATCAGGTAAGGCCCTTCCCCTCTCGAACCCTGTGTTAACCGAAGTGGGGGGCGTAGCTGTGCTACGCCCCTCTCGCAATTATTCGTTTCCTATTCGTTAACTAGCTCGCCTACATAGCTTTATCGGGAAAGAAATAGCCATACGGAGGGAACGAGGTCGTGCTTGAACGAGGAGAGACCATCGTGAACATGAGGGGGATCATGAAGCGATTCCCCGGCGTGGTGGCCAACGATCACATAGACTTTGCTGTCAGGCCTGGCGAGGTCCACGCCTTGCTGGGGGAGAACGGTGCCGGCAAGACGACCTTGATGAACATCCTCTATGGGCTCTATCACCCCGACGAGGGTGAGATATACATCCGTGGCAAGAAGGTCGCCATCAAGTCACCGAGGGACGCCATCGGGCTGGGGATTGGCATGGTGCACCAGCACTTCATGCTGGTCCACCCCCACACCGTCGCCGAGAACATCGTCCTGGGCCTTTCCTCCGCCAAATTCCTCTTCCCCGTCAGGGAGGTTAGGACGAAGGTTGCGGAGCTTTCGGAAAGGTACGGCCTGAAGGTGGACCCTGAGGCGAGGATATGGCAGCTCTCAGCCGGTGAACAGCAACGCGTGGAGATTATCAAGGCCCTCTACCGGGGCGCCGATGCGCTCATCCTCGACGAGCCGACCACCATGCTGACCCCCGCTGAGATAGAGGAGCTCTTTGCCATCATCCGCCGCATGGCCGAGGAGGGGCGAACGGTGATCTTCATCACCCACAAGCTCGACGAGGTGATGGCCGTCGCCGACCGGGTCACCGTGTTGAAGAAGGGGAAGGTCGTGGCGACCCGCAACACCTCCGAAACGGACAAACGGGAGCTGACCCGGATGATGGTGGGCCGCGAGGTGCTCTTTCACCTGGAGCGGAAGCTGGTCAGGAAGGGCGAGATCGTACTGGAGGTGGAGGGCCTCCATGCCCTGAACGACAAGGGGCTGCTGGCCCTCAAGAATGTCTCCTTCGCCATCCATGGCGGAGAGATCTTGGGCATAGCCGGCGTGGCGGGCAATGGCCAGCGGGAGTTGGTGGAGGTGATCACGGGGCTGCGCAAAGCCACGGGAGGAAAGGTGTTCATCCTCGGTAAGGATGTGACCAATTGCTCGCCCAAGGAGATTGTGGAGGGGGGCGTGGCCCACATCCCCGAAGAACGCATGAGGATGGGGCTCGCCCCCAACATGAGCGTGGCCGAGAATCTCATCCTGAAGGATTACCGCTGCCCTCCCGTCTGCAAGGGGTTGTTCCTGGACCTCGGTTGCATCGCCCAACGAGCCAGGGAGCTTATCTCGAAGTTCGACATCATAACCCCCGGCAAGGATACCCCGGCCAAGCTCCTCTCCGGTGGCAACATCCAGCGGCTCATCCTGGCCCGGGAGATCTCTGAGGAGCCCCGCCTGATCGTGGCGGCCCACCCCACCTACGGCCTCGACGTGGGGGCCACTGAACACATCCGCCAGTTGCTGTTGAAGCAGAGGGAGGAGGGGGTAGCCATCTTGTTGGTTTCTGAGGACCTTGATGAGATAATGCAGATAAGCGACCGCATTGCGGTGATGTTCGAAGGCAGCATCGTGGGGATAGTGGACGCCGAGGGGGCGGAGGTGGAGGAGATCGGGATGATGATGGTTGGGGCGAAGAGATATGGAAACTTTGACCTTTGATACCTATCGGCCCTTGCTGGATAAGTTCCTCTCCCTCCTCAAAGAGGAGATGGGGGAACGATTGGTGGGCATTGCCCTCTACGGCTCCCTGGCCCGAAATCAGGTGAAGCTCGACAGCGACGTTGACCTCCTGCTGGTCGGGAAAGGAGACAGAGAGGATGTGGAGGGCGGTTATCGTCGCGCTCGTGACGCGCTGGAGGAGACGCCGGAATACGAGGCCTTGGTGGAGGAGGGCGTCTGGCCATCCCTCTCCCCGTTCATCGTGACCGAGGGGTATCTGCGGCGAAATACACCCTGGCTCTTCTTGGAAATCCAAGACCACGGCCTCATCTTCTATGATCCAGAGGGTTTCCTGGCCTGGAAGATCGGACAGGTGCGGGAGCGAATGCGGGAGCTGGGCACCAGGAAGGTGATGCTTCCCGATGGCTCCTGGTACTGGGATGTGAAGCCCGACTGGAAACCGGGGGAGGTGTTTGAGCTGTGACCAATCAGGAGAGGGCCGAGATATTCTTCGACCAGGGAGCGCGCATCTACCAGGAATTGGAGATTTTGCTGGCTGAGAGGCGATGGTCCCTGGCCCTGCGCCGGGCGCAGGAGGTGATTGAATTCGCCCTTAAGGGCCTTTTGCTTCTGATGGGTGCCGATTATCCCAAGTCCCACGACCCGGCTCCGGCTTTCTTCCAGGTGGCTCCGAAGCGAGGGTTAGAGATAGACGCAGCCTGGGAGCGGGAGATCAGCGCCCTCTCCAAGGAATTGGCTGAGAAGCGGGCTCCCGCTTTCTACGGCGAGCTCCCCGTCTCTGAGGAAGAGGCCCGCCGGGCCGTGGAGGGGGCAGCCAGGGCTTCGCCCTGAGGGCTCAGCCCGAAGGGTCTGGGAAGCGGCCCAAAGGTGGTGGAAAGAATGCCGGAAAGGTCAATGCCCACTATAGATGAAGTGAAGGAAGCTCTGCTATCCCTCGGCGATGCGCTACAGGAGGCCGAGGCCGTGGGCATCTTCGGCTCCCTGGCCAGGGGGGATTTCTCGCCAAGGAGCGACATAGACATCTTCGTAGTGGTGAAGAAGAGGGGCAAGGGGATAGAGGTTGATGAACTCTGGTGGCACAGGATCAATGACGCCCTCAGGAAGTTCCAAAGAGATGTAACGGTTTTGGTATATTCGAGGGAAGCGCTGCGAAGGATTGCCGGCTGGTACATTTTGCGCCTGGCCAGCGACGGGATTTTGGTCTTTGACCGGGGGGGCATAAAGGAGCTTTTCGATAAGATCCTGGAGGCGGCGAGAAAGGCGGGGCTGGTGCAGGTGAAGAGGGACGAGCATTGGGTCTGGAGTGCCCCACACCTGAAGCCAGGCGAGGTCTTGGAGTTCGAGGTGGGAAATGAAGAACTTCTCTGAAATCGAGATAAGGCTTAAAGATGCGGAATATTTTCTGAGATGCGCCGAGGACAATCTCCCTTTGAAGCATTATACAGTGGCAATTCATAACGCCCAGCTATGCATAGAGCTATCAGCCAAGGCGGTGATCGCTTTTTATGAAGAGCCCTCCTGGGCCCATGATCCGAGCGGGCAACTCCTGAGGATTTTGGAAGAGCACAAGGACAAGTTGGCCGAAGCCTTCGGAGAGGCGGTGAGGGACTTCCACGTCCTTGCCGAGGATGCAAAAGCGGCTTCCCCTTGGCACGTTTGGTCCACCTATGGGAGGACGATGGAAGATGGAACCTGGATAGCGGCTGTGGACGCCTGCTCGAAGGAGGCAGCCGAGGGCCTCCTGGAAAGGGCCAGGAGGTCATACGAAACAGCAACGAAGTTTTTCAAGGGGGTTTCCCCCTCAACATGAGGATAGCGGACACTGCTATGCGGTGGACGTATTATGAAGTAGGGTTTTGTGGTGAAGCCCAATCACATCCCCAGCGTCGTGTAGACCGTCGTTGATGATGACATCGTAGGGGCGACCGGCCACTCGCCCCTCGGAGACTGATCCATGCGATTGAGGATAGAAAAGCAATTGACCACACTGAGGTGGGTGAGCATAGCAGCACCCGTCCTCTCCCTGGCGCTGGCCCTCCTCGTCATCGCCCTCGTCTTCTGGGGCTACGGCATTGACCCGATGTTGGCCTACAAGAGAATCTTCAGAGGGGCCTTCGGGAGCCTCTACGGGCTCTCCGAGACGACGGTCAAGGCTATCCCCCTCATGATATGCGGGGTGGGCCTGGCCGTCGCCTTCAAGGCCCTCGTCTGGAACATCGGCGCTGAGGGGCAATTGCTCATCGGGGCCGTCGCCGCCACCTGGGTGGCGCTCTATGCGATCCCGAAGGCCCCTGCTATGGTGCTTTTGCCCTGCATGTTCGCCGCAGGGTTCGCTGGCGGCGCCTTCTGGGGCCTCATCCCCGGCATCCTGAAGGCCAAGCTCAGGGCCAACGAGACCATCACTAGCCTGATGATGGTCTACATCGCCAGCGAGCTGGTGAACTACCTCGTCTATGGCCCCTGGAAGGGGGCCGACGAATGGGGCTTCCCCTATTCATCGAAATTCCCCCCCGCTGCTCAGCTCCCCCGCCTGCTGAATACCCGCATCCACTACCCGACCCTGATCCTGGCCCTTGTGCTGGCCTTGTTGATCTATGTCTTAGTGATGAGGACCAAGCTGGGCTATGAGATAAGAGTTACCGGGGAGAACCCGGAGGCGGCGAGGTATGCCGGCATGAGTTACTTCAAAACAGTGGTGCTGGTCATGCTCATCAGCGGGGGGCTGGCAGGGCTGGCTGGTGTGGGGGAGGTGGCAGGGATCCACTACCGGCTCAGGTACCCCCAGGGGATCTCCCCCGGCTATGGGTTCACGGCCATCATCGTGGCCTGGCTAGGGAGGCTCAACCCGCTGGCCATCATCCTCACCTCCCTGCTTTTCGGGGGCTTGCTGGTGGGAGGGGATGCCCTCCAAGTGGCGCTGGGCTTGCCGGTGGCCACCATAAACATTTTCAACGGCGTTATCTTGTTCTTCGTGCTCGGTGGGGAGCTTCTCACCCGCTACAAAATCAGGCTGATTAAGCCTCCCGCAGGCTTCGCCCTGACGGGCTCAAGCCCGAAGGGTTCGGAGCCTGCGGGAGGCTGGCATAGGAGGTAGGGAAGGGAAGTGATCCTAAAATTCATCTCTATGGACACTTTGAAAGCCGCTATCCGGGCAGGGACACCCCTCCTCTTGGGCACTCTGGGCGAGACCTATGCCGAGCGCTCAGGCGTGCTCAACCTAGGGGTCGAGGGGATGATGATCATGGGGGCGGTGACGGGCTTTGGAGTGACCTTGACCACGGGCAACGCCTGGCTGGGCCTGGCGATGGCAGCCTTGGTGGGCGGGCTTTTAGCCCTCGTCCACGCCTTCGTGAGCATAGCCCTGCGGGCCAACCAGGTGGTCTCGGGACTGGCCCTCACCATGTTCGGATTGGGCTTGAGCGGGTTAATCGGCAAGAGGTATGTGGGCACCCCGCTGCCTTTTCGGCTCCGCTCGTTCTCCATACCTATGTTAAGCGACATCCCCATTTTAGGTCCAGTTCTGTTCCAGCATGACCCATTGGTCTACTTATCGCTCGCCCTCGTCCCCTCACTTTGGTTTGTTCTCTTCAAAACCAAGGCCGGGATCAGCATAAGGAGCGTGGGCGAGGCCCCCGCCACCGCGGATGCCCTGGGGGTGAACGTTTACTTGGTTCGTTACCTCTGCGTCTTCCTTGGGGGGATGCTTGCCGGGCTTGGGGGAGCGTATCTCTCAGTGGTCTACGCCCCGGCGTGGATAGAGGGCATGACCGCTGGCGCAGGCTGGATAGTGATCGCCCTGACCATCTTCGCCATGTGGAGCCCTACCCGCGCCCTCCTGGGGGCCTACCTCTTCGGCTGGGTCAAGGTCCTGCAGTACAAGCTTCAGCCGCCTCCACCCGAGGGCCTTGGGATCTCGCCCAACCTCCTGAACATGTTGCCCTTTATATTCACCATCATCGTCCTGCTGGCCGGGACAGGGGAGGTGGTGAGGAAAAGGATAGGGGCGCCCTCCGCCCTCGGCACACCCTATGCCAGGGAGGAGAAATAAGCTTCAAGATGGAGTGCTGGCTGAAAGAGGGGATTGTGGAGGCAGTGAGCCGGCGTGATCCTGGGCCATAATCCTCCAGGGAGGGGAGTTGGGAGCGAGGTTTGCGAAAATTGGTGGTGGTGTGGTCCTTTACAAAACCACTCTTCTGTGATATAATAAATCGAAGAACGCTCCAGCTACCTCAACCGCGCGGAAAACCCCCAGGGTGGCCCAAGGGACGCTCACGGGGAAGCCGCATCAGTGGGCTGAAGAGCGCTCGTTCTCAATTTTCAATGCGCAGATCGTAGCTCGGCCACGGCAGAGCGGTGAAGCGGTTTATCTAAACTCGAGATTAAACAATGAAGGGGTAAAGGATGAATCCACGGGACTACAAATACACTAAGGGGTACACTTGGGTTAAAGCCGGAGACGGCGAGGCCCAGATCGGCATCACCCAATACGCCGTGGAGCGACTGGGCTCCATCCTGTTCTTGGAAGTAGCCAATATGGGCGAGGCCATCACCCAGTTCGAGCCCTGCGGCACGGTCGAATCAGCTAAAGCGACATCGGACATCATGTCGCCCGTCAGCGGCGAGGTTACAGCCGTTAACGAGGAGGCCATTGATAGCCTGGAGATGGTGGAAGAGGATCCCTACGGCGCCGGCTGGCTCTTGAGGGTGAAGATGTCCGACCCCGCTGAGCTGGATGCCTTGATGTCCGCCGAGGAGTTCGAGAGATACATGGCCGGGTGAGTTCGGCTTGGAAGAGGCAATTATATGGAGGGAAGGTACGATATAGCCATTATCGGTGGAGGCCCTGGCGGATATGTGGCCGCCATCCGCGTCGCTCAACTGGGCGCCAAGGTGGCCCTCGTGGAGAAGGACCGATTGGGGGGCGTTTGCCTGAACCGCGGCTGCATCCCCACCAAGGCTTTGGTCAAGAGCATCGAGCTGTTGAATCAACTCAAAGAGGCCCACAAATTAGGCGTCATCGCGGGCGAGGCAGCCTTCGACTTCGCCAGTATGATGGCTCACAAAAAGGAGGTCGTCGAAAAGCTGGTTGCCGGCGTTGGGGCGCTGATGAGGGCCAACAAAATCGAGGTTCTCCGCGGCACGGGCCAGTTCCTCAAGCCTGGCCTGGTGCGGGTCAGCGGCGAGGAGGGCAGCGCCCAGGATATAGCCGCCGACAAAATCATCATCGCCACCGGCTCCGTCTCGGCCAGGCCGCCCATCCCCGGCCTCGATCTCCCCGGCGTCCTCACCAGCGACGACGTCCTCGAGCTGGAGGAGGTGCCAACCGATATGGTCATTGTCGGTGGGGGGGTGATAGGCATCGAATTCGCCACCATTTTCAACGCCCTGGGCACCAAGGTGACCATCATCGAGATGTTGCCGCGCATCCTGCTTCCCGTTGACCATGAGCTGGCCCGCCGTTACGGGCAGCTTTTGAAAGGTCGGGGGGTGGAAGTGCACCTTAACTCCCCGGTGAAGGAGATAAAGCCCAAGGATGGCCGCCTCCTGGTGAGGTTCGAGGCGCCCAAGGGCGAGGTGACGCATCCGCTCGCGGCAGTCAAGGAGAATTCGCTTCATCCCCAAACGAGCGAGCGGATGCGTCAGGGAGAGGTGGAAGCGGAGAAGGCGCTGGTGGCCACAGGGAGGACGCCCTACACCGCTGCTCTCAACCTTGAGGAGCTTGGGGTGAAGGTGGAGCGGCGGGCCATCGTCGTGGATGAATGCCTGCGGACGAGCGTCCCGGACATCTACGCCATAGGTGATGTCACTGGGGGCATCATGTTGGCGCACGTGGCCAGCTATGAGGGGGAGGTGGCGGCGGAGAATGCTTTGGGGCATGCGCGGCAGATGGACTATAGCGTGGTGCCAAACTGCGTCTTCTCCATGCCCGAGATAGCGGGTGTCGGCTTTACAGAGGAGGAAGCGAAGGAGAAAGGCCTCGTCTATAAAGTGAGCAGATTCCCCTTCCGCGCCAGCGGGCGGGCCCTGACGATGGGGGAGACGGAGGGGTTGGTGAAGATGATTTGCGAGGGAGGGACGGGGCAGGTTTTGGGGTTGCACATCATAGGCCCCCACGCCACTGACCTTATCGCCGAGGGGGCACTGGCCATCCGGTTGGGGGCCACAGCCCGCGACATAGCCGAGACCATCCACGCCCACCCCACCCTCCCAGAAGCCGTTATGGAGGCTGCCCTGGGACAATTGGGGGGCTCGATTCACATCGCTCCCCCGCTGAAGCACGGTAAAGGTCGAAAGCGCAGCCCCTATTTTTAGGCCGAATCGGCAGGCGGTGACGAACGTTCTCCCTAAGATCGTAGGTGACAAGCTGTCTCCCCAAAAGAGGGGAAGAGCAACTTGCGTCTAAGGCTGGGGAGACAGCTTGTCAGGGCGAAGCCCCTCCTTTAAAAGGGAGAACGTTCGTCAGGTGACGTACCCTCTCTGACGAACCCTCTCCTTAGTTGTAAGCTGGGTGGACGACCTTGTCCACGACCCGCTGCCACAGGTTATTACCAACAGGGAATCGGCGGCTGCGACCCTATCTCTGTGGATCCTCAGTCCCACCTTGCCCAGCACCTTCTGGTAGAAGAAATTCAATACCGTCCATCCAGTAACCCCGAAGCCTTCCCCTTCCAACTTCCCCCTCATCTCGATAGCCTGTTCCTCGCCCTCGGTCTGGCAGGCCTCAGCGCAGCCCTTGCAGCCTCCTAGAAGTTTTTTTACCTTCGTCATATGAGCGTCCCGGCAGCTTGTCCGCCCGCTGACGAGCTAGGGAAGCGTCCAGTGCCTCCACGCCGTTGGCAACGACATCTGCGCGGTTCTACGAAAAACTTGACAACCGCGATCAGGTGACATATAATAAGATTGTGCGCTTAAGGTATGGTTATAGCCCTTAATAGCGCAAAGAGGGACTTAAAGGTCAAAGCAGTGTGATGGATTCGTTCAAAGAGGGTAAAAATGGCAGAGAAGGTGGAGAACAAAAGCAATCGCACTTGGCAGGAACCCTTGGACGATGCCTATTGGGAGGCGCTCTTGCAACAGGGGGAGTTTGCCGCCGAGGCAGCTCTTCCGGATCAGGAGGAACCCTGGAGGGGTATCGACGTAATGTCCGTCGCTCCTGCAGGTTATGAAGTTGGCGAGAGGTATGCCCGGCGGATCGCCCCTGAGGGGGTTGAGGATCAGTTGGAGCGGGATTGGCGGGCTGTCCAAGAGGCCTTTGCAAGGGGCGAGACCCTGGAGGCTACAGTTATAGGCTATAATCAGGGCGGCCTGCTTGTCGAGTGGGGCGAGCTGCAGGGCTTCGTCCCCGCCTCGCAGCTGCTGGGCCTGGCCCCTTGGACGGATGCGGCGGGGAAGGAGAGCGAATTGGCGCGACGGATCGGCGATCGCTTGCAGCTTAAGATCCTCGAGCTGGATCGGCAGCGCAACCGGCTCGTCCTCTCAGAGATGGCCGCTCAGGTCGGAAGGGAGGCAGAAGAGCTATTGCACGCCCTCAAGGAGGGTGAGGTACGTTGGGGGAGGGTCAGCCACCTCTGCGATTTCGGCGCTTTTGTGGACTTGGGGGGGATAGAGGGGCTGATACACGTCTCTGAGCTGTCTTGGCGGCGGGTCTCTCATCCCGGCGAGGTCCTTCAGGTCGGCGATCAGATCGAGGTCTGCGTCCTTGGGGTAGATCAGAGGCGGAAGAGGATCGCCTTGAGCCTGAAGCGATTGCGGCCCGACCCCTGGAAGCTGGTTGACGAGAAGTACAAGGTCGGCCAATTGGTCGAGGGGGTGATCACCAACGTCGTCGATTTCGGCGCCTTTGCTCGCATTGACGACGAGCTGGAGGGATTGATCCACATCTCTGAGCTGGCCGAGGGCAACTTCCTTCACCCCCGGAACGTGGTGCAGGAAGGGGAGGTAGTCACCCTGCGCATCATCCACATCGATAGCGCCAATCACCGTCTGGGGCTCAGCCTCAGACAGGCTTGGACGTCCAAGAGGGAAGATATGGCTGGTTCGGAAGGAGGGATTAAGTAAGGAGGGGGGTTAGAAGCTTCTGACCCTAGCAACTATGGCGGGCAAGCGATCAAAGGCACGTCCTTTCCTGAAGCGATTCCACATCAAGCTGGAGAGGGGCCTTCAGCGGGAGATTGGGGGCCTCCTCTTGCTAGCGACGGGCGGCGTTACCCTGCTCAGCCTCCTTTCTATCACTCACGGCCTCCTGAGTGACTTCTGGACGGATCTGCTTCGCCGGGCCTTCGGCTGGGGGGCTTACCCAGTGGCCTTGGGCTTGGTGGCGGGGGGAGCTGTCCTGTTGCTCGATCTCGGAGGCCCAGGAGAGATCCGGTGGAAGAGGGTCATTGGCCTGGAGCTCCTCTTCGCTGGGGGGCTGGCTTTGCTCCACCTCCTCTCCCCTGCCGAGGATCCCTTTGTGCTAGCTGCAGCAGGCAAGGGAGGCGGCTATGTCGGTTGGGCCCTCAGCTATCTCCTGATGGCGACCATCGGCCGCTGGGGTGCTGTCTTTGTCCTCTCGAGCGTTCTAGTCCTCAGCCTGATCGTGAGCCTCGATATGTCCTTGAAGGGGATTCAAAGGCTGCTGGAGGCAAGGATGGCTTCGCTTCATCGCCCCCCTGTGCCGGTTCAGAAGGAGCCTTCCTCACGAAGGGTGGCCGTCAAGCCATCCACCACTCCCCACCCAAAACCGTCGGCGAAGAGCCTTGGCCAAGGGGCTAGGCGCAGGGATCGGCGGTTGCCGCCCCTCACCCTCCTCGAGGAGGCCTCCCCCCAGAGAGCCGGCGAGGCCGATGTGCGCCACAGGATAAGGATCATTGAGGATACCCTGGCCAGCTTTGGCGTCCCGGCCAGGGTGGTGGAGGTGAACCAGGGCCCAACCGTGACCGAGTTCGGCGTGGAGCCGGGATACATCGAGAGGAGGGACCAGGAGGGGA
>Ga0315314_1003412_pt1 | contig 12437 bp, 10 predicted proteins | sample TDP9_MG_FD_203631 | JGI IMG/M metagenome (GOLD analysis project Ga0315314, IMG submission 203631) | Freshwater sediment microbial communities from Lake Towuti, South Sulawesi, Indonesia - TDP9 | ecosystem: Environmental > Aquatic > Freshwater > Lake > Sediment | place: Indonesia: South Sulawesi...
AAGAAAAAGTCGAGAGCGAACTCAAAGGCAACACGCTACGAGTCTATTGGATGCTGCTCAAGTCGCAGACTAGCAGCCTAGGCGTCAGAGAGGTGCAACGAACCCTAAAATTCTCCAGCCCAGCCTTGGCTTCATACCACTTGACCAAACTTGAGGAACTAGGGCTCGTGGAGAAAGCCAACGGTGAATACCGCCTCAAAAAAGATGTTCGAGTCGGCGTGCTGAAGCAGTTCACCAAATTGGGCACGTTCATGATGCCCCGCTACGCGTTTTACGCTGCATTGCTCACAACCTTGCTCTTGTTCTATTTGACACAGTTTCGCGAAGTCAACTTCTACAGCGTCTTTGCTCTGATTTTTGGCTTGTTAGGCACAGGCATTCTATGGTATGAGACGCTAAGGGTGTGGCGTCAAAAACCCTAAACAATGCGCCGTATCATGGTCGGATATTCCGCGTTTGGAATATGATGCCTTACGATAAAGCCTACTTCTAGAGCCCACTACCTTATCCGTTTATTTTCGGGTCAAAAACCAAATACAAGTTGTGCATAAAATCAGCCCTGTAAAGAGAGAAGATGAAAGATGAGAAGACAAACTCTAAGCGCAATCTCAACCGCACTATTTTTAGCTTTCATACTATCAACCGCAGCTGTCTTGCCAGTTACTGGTCAAGACACCGGCACGATAATAGGTAAACTTGAACAACTTCACAGCAAGCTTGAAGGCGAGAAGCCAGCCCTAGAGAATAAGGTTAACGCCGTCATACATCAAATTGAAGCAGGAGCCTTCAACGGCGCCGTAAACAAACTGCAAAATGACGTCAAAAAGTCAATCACAGCATGGGTTGAAAACCCAGAAGAACTCATCCAGCTGATCGACGAAATCATCGACTTGATCAATGGAATAAAGCCGCCTCCACCGCCAACACCAGACTTTGAGATCAGCACGCCACCCTATCAATTAGACGTCTTGCAAGGAGTCTTCAACACGACAACTGTAACCGTCACATCAACAAACAACTTCGATAAAGAAGTATCTCTAACCGCGACCACAACCGCTCCCCAAGTCACATTAGCATTTGCTCCAGAGACACTGCAGCCGCAACCAAATGGCTCCGAAACCTCAACATTGAAAGTTGAAGCTGCAATAAACGCTTTGACAGGCGAATACGAAATCACCGTGACAGGAAAAAGCGGCTCATTAGAACACCACGCAATAATTCCATTAAGAATCATTGAGGCACCAAATCCACCCCCGCCGCCAAAAGACTTCAAAATATCAGCGTCGCCACCTGCACTGACTACCCAGCAAGGCCGCTCCAACACTTCAATCATAACTGTGACTTCCGTCAACGGCTTCGACGCACAGGTTGACCTAGCTGTAACGTCAACCGCGATAGCAGATGTAAACGTAACACTAAATCCAGATGAACTCATTCCACCAAAAGATGGCTACGCGATTTCAGTAATGGTGATTGACGTGGCAACAGACGCTCTACCAGGCACCCACAGCATCACCATAGAGGGAACAAGCCAGTCTCTCGATCATAGCGTCAACATTACGTTGGCCATCGTAAAGCCGCCAGTCCCGCCCAAACCAGACTTCAGCCTAAACGCTTTTCCAACAACCCTAACCATTGAACAAGGAGACAAAGCCACATCCACTATAATAGCAACTTCATTAAGGGGCTTCACTGGAGCAGTTACACTAGCCCTGACTTCTGGACCCATCTCAGGTGTCACCCTAGGCTTAGACCCAACTCAAATCACTCTTCTACCCGATAGCATTGCTACTTCTACATTAAAGATCGAAGTTGCAAAGGACACAACGCCAAGCGAATTTGCAGTCACCATCACGGGAACAAGCGGCACTCTACAACACAGCACTAGCATCTCAATAACCATCATACTTGAGAAAAGGCCCCCGAGAATAATGAGCGTTTCAAGACTGCCCGAAGATGCGCCAAAATACAACCAAAGCGTAACAGTTTGGGCAAATGTAGTAGACCTAGAAAGCGGAGTCAAAGACGTTACACTGCTTTATTCAGGAGGCGCAGACCAGCAAACCACAGCAATGACCTTAGACGCTGGCTTATACAAAGCAACTATTCCAGCCTTCCCATTCAACCAAACAGTAAACTACCGGGTTGAAGCTTCAGACAAAGTCGGCAACCACGCCGGTTCAAGCACTTACAGTTACCTCGTCTCCGATCCATACGCACCTCTGATAGAAACCCCCGCATGGTCGCCTCGAGAACCAGTGGCGAACGAAGACATCAAGATCAACGTCACAGTAACAGAGCCAGAAGACTCCAGCGGCATCGAACAAGTGATTCTACACTATTCAAACGACACAGCAACCATTTCCATACCAATGATAGACAATCATGATGGAAACTGGACCGCGGTCATAAGCAATCAAACAGGCCCCAAAGTCGTCTTCCTAGTTGAAGCCATCGACCACGCTGGAAACGCCATAGAGAGCGAAGACCAGGAAATCAACGTAGCTACACCCGGCTCTCCACTCGCCTGGATCTTAGCTGCCATAGCAATTCTGTCAGCCGCAACTGGAGGAGGCGCCTACTACGTCAGGCGCAAACGAAGGAAAGGAGCAACCGCAACTTCAGTGCCTTCTGCCGCTGTAGAGCCAATTCCGCCTCCGCGCTAACCCTTGTCGACCCCTCCATTTTTCTTTTCTTTTTCGTTTCGATATTCCAGTTGCTATGATATTGCTGAGATGCAAATAACCCATTTAAGCCTCTGATACTCAGATTCTACTGGAGAAGACGAGTCAGGCAATGAATGCTTCCAAACTGATGGCACTGTTCCATCTCTCTTTCATGCTCTTAAGCATAGGAGCCCTATTCCTGATGGCTGTAGAAATCATAGCCTACGATTGGTTAGCCCTATGGATAATCGTGCTGGCTGTGGCTCTAAACGCTTTTTTCGCAGTGATGTGGTATGATGAAACTAGTAAGATAAGAGTCCAAAAACAAGACTTGGTGACTGTAATAAGCCACGAGTTCCCAATGGTCTCCTTTGTTGTTCCAGCGCACAATCAAGAACAGCAGATATCAAGTTGCGTCAAGAGCCTGTTCAATTGCGCTTCGAACTATCGAGGTCCGAGCGAAATCATAATAATCGACGACGGCAGCACTGACGCCACCTACGAATCGGCATGGTCAGCAATAGACATGTTGCAGAAGGAACTACCACAGATTCACGTACGCATTCTGAAACACATGACACATCTAGGAAGAGAAGAAGCCGCTAAGACAGGAGCCAACAAAGCCATGGGCGAGTACATAGCCCTCCTTGACGCCACAACTCCTTGTGACTGTATTTCACTGAACCAACTCATCGACACTATGTCCACGACCCAGAAAACCGTGGTAAGTCACGAGGTGCGTCTTCCATCATACAAAGACGAGCCTGCAGTAACGCGGTCACTTCTGCTGTACCCCGCCGATGTCCTACGCCGCATGTTGCACGAGGAACAAACCGTAAAGTCAACAAAGGAAACGAAGTTCTAATCACATCTCTCAGATAACAGCTTGGTTCTAAAATTCCTCAAAGTCTCTGCCTTTAATCGAAGTATATGCATTTCCTCAGACTCTGGTATCCTCAGCCTGTAGCATATTTTTCTATAAAGCTGGCTCCGCCACGACAAGGCTGCGAAGGAACTCACTTACGATCCCTGCAACAATCAGAACGGTTGCTGACAAGCACTTTCAACATGGCTCCTCCGCACAGAGCCATAATTGGCAACGGTTGGGATGGGCCACTCGCCTCCCCATCGGGTCTCTTGGTGCCTGCGATAGGTTTGTGGGTTTCATTGTTTGTTGACTCCACAGCGCGACAGCGCCTCATCGAGAGAGAGAAAGGAGAAGACGGCCTACAATATAGGATGCTGCGCCGGCACGTTGTTGGAGCTTTGCCCTCTCGACCCAATAATCGTGCTTGAGTCGATTTCAACCTCAACCCACTTCTCACTCTGGCATCGCAAGACATAATATATACTATGCACCGCCACATAAAAACCTTCTTAACCGCAAATCAACCGCTATCCAACTGATCGCAGCAGACAGATGACCGCTACATTCTATGATGATTCATGCGAGACTTAGTTGATGTAGCCTGCGCTTGACTTGTCAAAATCCTTAACAAGCTCTATCTGCAGGTCTCTCGGAATCGGAACATTCTGCGAGAAATACGTAACCTTTGGGAAGTAAAACGCTATTCCACGCTCAGCCATAACCGTTGCCGGACTGCCCTTTCCCAAGGCTAAGCTACACACACGATGGACAAGGTCTCGGACTTCTTCTTCGTCGACGTAACCCAACGCATGCAAATATTCATGCAGCAACAAGTGGTAACAATAAGCGTTCAAAACCTTCTTGTCTGTTGTTTGCATGGCAACATCAAAGGGCGCCTTGTTCATCACTATAATGTTTGAGCCGATCGGATGAAATGCACCAACGAACGAGCCTCGTCGCATGCCAAGATTCGCCATACCCAACATAAGACCAGCCCTGTGCAGACCTAGAAACTGTTTGACCGATCTTTTGACCAGCTCGAAGATGTCAGCTAAATTGTCGCAAGCCTCTAGTTCAGCGCCGAAAATGTCCAAGGGATTTCCGTCTCCGAAGAGATATTTGGAAAAGTAACAAGCCTCAGACTCTTTCTTAAACGTTGCTGACAGTCTGGTATATACGTGCCTAGAAAAAGATCGGTGTCAGAATCGCAAAGCTGAGAACTATTATTACAACTACCAACACAGCCCCCAGTTTCCTACTTACAGAAAGCTGTGAAACACCATCCAAGGGTTCTGGGTGCTTTATCCTCGCGATTAGAAAAGCAAGTAGAGCCATAAACCAGTAACCACTAAGCAAGAGTGCAAGTACAGCCACAAGAGACAGGACCAGCTTAACTCTTTCGTTGAATAGCACGTGTACAACGTGGCCGCCGTCAAGCTGACCAATTGGCATTAGATTGAGCATCGTCACAATCATTCCAATGTACCCAGCTTGGACAAGTGGATGTAACCATATGATGGAACCGCTGCCTGGTGGTGGAGACACGATAAGTATGATGCCGAACAAGAATGGCAAGGGAATCCCAAACAACTCGGGGAGCGGAGTTAGCGGGGTGCCCGGAGGCAGATCCTGAAGCTGAAGCAGAACAGAAAGCCGAATACCTATGATTGTCACGATTGCCGTAACCACGAATCCAATGATAGGCCCACTTATGCCGAGATCAAAGAGAGAGTCTTTGTTAGGCGGCAACGACTTCTGCTGAATGACAGCACCAAAGGTACCTAGAGGCGGCAGCCCCGGAATGAAATAAGGATAAGTGGCTTCCACATTATGTCTGTTAGACATCAGTTTATGACCCATTTCATGGCTGCCCAAAATGCTCATCACAGCCACAGAGAACATGACAGCTCCAATCCAAGGATTTGGCATAAGTTCAGGCAGTAGATCGGCTGCCGCTAATGAGCTATCGTAGCCAGTTATCAGTGTTGTCACGACTGTGGCAATGAGTAACACTATGTTGATTATCGGATTGCTACGCTTGACTGGAGGTTTGGACACTACATGCAGCACTGTTCGATCTCCTCTCTCTCTTAAGATTGGAACGAGTTGCCTAGCGTTGAGTTGCTTGTACAGTCGAACAAACGCTTGTTTGAGGTTTGGCTGTTTTTTCACATAGAATGTAGGCGTGTTATATTCTATGAAGCCTTCCTCAACAGTGAATTCAGCACTCACCATCTGATGGATTTGCTCGTAAGGCAAGCTTACCGTGGGTGGCGGTGGCGGCACTGATTCTGGTTCCATGTCACGTTGACCTTTTTTGAACAGACTGAAACTCGAGGTATTAGAACATTATGTTTTTTTGGGCTCCTGCGATTATCTCAACCGACCTGCTTTTGGAAGGTCTGAAAAGCGTTAAACGTTAACGAAAGCATTTCCAGTGGTCTTTCAGCAGATTTTTCAACGCTCTCAAAGTTTCCTCAACTCGGGCATGCACAAAGTCAGGCTCAACCGGCGGGGTGTACGGATCTTCGACGTTAATCTTCTCTATGCCCACAACTCCAGCTGTGAGTGCATACCAGCATTGGGGCAAGACAGCAGGGTTGTAGCCGCTCCCAGGCATGAGGATGATTCGTCCGTCGCATACTTTTTCAGCGGTTTCAACAAGTGTGCGAGATATGCCAAAGAATCCCTGGATGGTCAAGCCAAGGCTTCCCAGCATATCGGCGAAGTGGGGGTCGCTGCCGCCATTGCCTACAATAAGTTCAGGCATGAACTCTTCAGCCAGTGGCGGTACGATTTCCCTCAAAGCGTGCAGATACGTTCGGTCTCCTGTTTGCGGGGGTAAGGGCACGTTAACATTGTAGCCCACGCCGAGTCCGCGACCAATCTGCTGGATAAAACCCGTGCCCGGATATATTGTTCTAGGATCCTGATGGAGTGAAACAAAAAGCACGTTTGAATCCTCATAGTAAATGTCGCTTGTTCCATTGCCCGCGTGCACATCGTGGTCAACAACCATAACCCGTTTTAGACCGTGCTTAGCACGGAGGTATTCAATCATGATGGCTATGTCATTGAAAATACAGAAGCCACCCCCATAGTTGCGACCTGCATGATGATATCCAGAACCAATCGATACTGCACGATTCGCTCGACCATCAAACATTGCTTTTCCAGCTTCGATGGCGCCTCCTACTATGAGCATTACTGCTGCAAGAATCTGAGGAGAAACTGGCGTCTCAATGTCATAGGGTCGGTTTGCAGCGCCTAATCGAAAAATAAGGTCAACATAATCCGGATCATGTACCCTTAACAGGTCTTCTTTGGATGCAGAACTCGGATGGAGAATAAACACATCGGGAAGTTTGAGCAACCCTTGTGCTTCAAAGAATTTTACAGCGTTGATGAAGCGATCTCCTCTGAAGGGGTGTCCTTCGCCCAAATCGTATTTTGCGTATTCCTCGTCGTATGTAATGCCAATTTTCAAATGGTCGGTCTCCGGTCAACAAGACGACTGACATGTTCATCACTATTTCAGCATTGCGATTCAAGCCGCTGGGCTCTGAGTGAAAGAAGAAAAACTAGGGTGAAGGACTAGTTGCCTGGTCCTTCTTCTTTCTTTTTCTACTTTGGCGTTTCTTCCCCTTGCGGACGAAAGGAGTCCTCACTTGGATCTGTGGAGGGCGTCTGAGTGGCTGTTGGAACTTCAGCAGGCGTCTGAATTTGGTCAGTTTTCGCTTCGCTCACGTTGGCGGTTACTTCGACAGGCGCTTCAACCTGAACGCTCTGCGCGGCTTCATTTGCCTTGTCAATTCTAGTTTCGCCACCGGTTGCTTCGGCTGTTTCTGCTGGCGTCACAGTTGCTGGTGGGGTTTCGGCTTCTTTCGGAACGAGTTGGATTACGACCTCTTTTATCCAGTTCAACTCTTGTTTCGTGGCTTCGAGTCCCAAGTCGAGGGCGCTACTTTCTTTGGCATGGATTTCATCACTGATTTCGCCAGCGACGTAAGCCATTTCAGTGTTTGCCAAGAACATTTCAAGCGCCATGCGCTGTTCCTCCAGCTCATTTAGCTTACTAGTCATCTTTTCAGCCAGAGCCTTCTGCCTGACCATAGTTTCCTCAATCTCATCCGACAGTTCCTTGTTCAAGCATTCGTATGCAAACTGCGAGATTCTACCATTGTTGTGTAAATTCTCTAGCGCTTGCCTCTTCCGATTAGTCATGTCCAGCTCCGCGTTTATCTTCTCAAATGAGTCTTTCCAAGTCACCAAGATTATTGCACCTGATTCGAAAAGACATAAGGCATCATAGTTAATCTTTATTAACATGCAGATATATCGCTAACAGTAAAAATAAGCTCATCTCTGGGTTTTTCTGAGAAAATACGTTTAAATCTGAGCCAAAAGGATCGGGCGATATCGCCTAGAAAATGTACTTTCGATCAAGACTGCTTGCATCCGAACAAATCTCGATGCAGACTATCAATGGCGTTCGAAACAGATCGTCACTGGACATTTCTGTTTATACATGAAACGAAAAATTTATATTTGATTATACTTGATTAAACATGAAATTGGTGAAGACATGGAAAGCTCGATGATCGTCAAGAACATGTACAGACGAATCATCAAAGACTTCCTGGATATTCTAGTCTTGGCTGAATTACGCAATGGTCCAATGAGCGGATATGACGTCCTTGGCTTCATCCACGAAAAGTTTCGCTTTTTAGTCAGCTCGGGCACAGTCTATTCCAAGCTTTATTCATTAGAAAGAAACGGCTTGATATCTGGCACGCCAAATCAACGTAGGAGAATGTACACATTAACTGAGAAAGGCGAGCAAACTATAAAGGCGATCGTGACCGCCAATGACACGATGCAGTATCTCATGTCAAGCCTGCTGAAGGTGCAAAAGTAGCTGCGCTCGCATGTTCAACAGTGTCAGAACTACGATGACGATACGCCACCGGCTAGCATGGGCGTCAATTTTTCAATGGCCCCCTTCAGTTTTTCCCATTCTTGCACGTTCCTTATTTGAAACTTATGTTTCCGTTTCCATTGATCGCCTCGCTTCTGCCAAAGATACATGGCTATAGAGCGACGTCCTAGAGATTCAATGACCACTATGGCTTCCCACCATTTTTCGCTTCTAAAGATGGTAACGTAGTCAACGACTTTGTAGAAACTTGAGAGGGGCAACGGCTCAGCAGCTGTGCTCGCTGAATCTGATTGCGGCGTTTGCTGACTAGGTTGACTCACGCCTATTCAGCCTCTACTAGTGCCTAGCTTGTGATGCCTCTTAGATTCAAGGTCTTTCAGCGTTATGACTGATAAGTTCATGAGCTCTCCGCTCAGGTTTTCTTAATGGTGTTCGAGGGTTTCGAGCAGAGTGTTCGAAGCTATGGTTTTAAACCTTTACAGCATATGTTTCCATTAGAGCAGGACTCGAATGCTTTTGTCGTCCCACGTTGACGAGAAAAAGCTGCTAACTGAACTCACAGGAAACACCTTAATCGTTTACTGGTATCTATTCAAGAAAAAGCACAATCCATCAGGCGTCAGAGAGGTCCAAAGAGCAATGGGCTTCTCTAGTTCAAGCTCTGCAGAGTACCACCTACAGAAACTCACTGATCTGGGTCTGATTCACAAAGACCAGTTTGGCAATTACAAACTAAAAAAGAACGTGAAAGTCGGCGTCATGAAGTCATTTCTGTTCGTGGGCGGAACAGCCTTCCCTAAGCATCTCATATATTCAATCGCCACATCGATGATAATTCTGGCTTTCACGATGTTGTTCTACCAAGCCTTGTCTCCAATCACGTATGCTGCACTATCGCCAGGGATTCTGGCAATGGCCATATTCTGGTACGAGACAGTAGTCGTCTGGAGAAGCATACCATCGAAGCTTATTGGTTCGAACAATTCGCAAAAACGTTCGAAAGTGTAGGTTGAAATCCCATGAATCAGATACAGCACTGGTGAAACAGACATGAAACAAGAACTGCGTGTTTCAATCCTGATCTGCATCTTGCTGCCTTTCTTAATGCTTACTGTCTCAGGGCAGTCTTTTGAAAGCCCCGATACAAAGATTCGGGGAGCTGTAACCGATATTCAATATAATTACGAAGGCTCTTTTTGGAGCGGCACCTATAAGATAACAGCTCGGATAGTTGTTCGCATTAATGAGACCCTAGTGAAGCCAGAAACTTTCACTAAGGAGATGGACGAGTTAGTTGCAGTTTCCTACAATTACTCCTCTCCGCCGAGCTGCAATGTGGACCAGGTCGTTGAGGTCTATGGCTTATGGATTCCAAGATTAGATGTACCAGCGTCAATGACGATTTGGGTTGACGAGTCTGCGGCAGGAAGCTATGTTCAAGTGGTGGCAAAGCCCCTTTCACCACCTCCATCGTCCGGAGATCTAGGGCAAGGACCCATTGACATCGACATACAAAGCGAATATTCGAACGGTTCAATTCGCAATTATTACCAAGACGGAAGACTTATCATGGGACTCTGGTACGATTGGGTTTACACTCAAGGCACCCAAGTGATCTTTCTTGCGTACCGTTCGGAAGCCTACAATTCGCCGATCATTACTTTTGTAGGACAGCGTTATGCAACTGCGGATGGGACAGAAGTCTTCATGGGAAACACGCTCAGTTTGATGGAAGCCTACGAGGACATCAATGAAAACCGTGTTCCCGATGTTTCCGAGAGAACCTATTCCTTCCTTGTCAACAGCTCCATTGGGTTCACAGTGGCTCCTATTCAAAGGATTCAGATAGGAGACGTTGCGCATTACAAGTGGGGCGTCGAATATCAAACAATTGATGGATTCCTGCAAGACAAGAACGGAACAGGAGTTGCTAAGGTCATCGTCGACCACATGGCTTTTTCATACAACTACTACATTGAAAGTAACGTATCTTACATGAAAACCAACTTCGACATAGGTAAAATAAGCAACATTGAAGCATACCAATCGAACTTCACTCTGCAGGGACTTAGCGCATCGCTTTTGTATGCAACGCTGACAATTACGCCACGCGACTACACTGTTTTCGTCAATGAACAACCCTACAACTCAACGACTTCACCTTACGCTATAAATACCAATCGAACAGAGGTCAAGATTGGAAATCAAAAAAGCTACGAGTTTCTCTTCGGAGAAAACTACACGCTTTACAGAGACACCTTCGTTGAAAGCCACAAATCCTTTTCAACCGCTGAAGCAACAAGCGCGACTGATTTCAACGCGCGTGTATCTTTAAGCTGGTTACTCAACGATCTTGAGAGCGCCTTGAAAGATATTTTTCCAAAGATAAGCGCGATGCGAGCCAACATAGACCTGAACTATACATCGTCAACATTCGTCTACCGTGTCTCCTATCCAGTGTGGGACGGCTACCGCATCAAGCATGATCCAACTTACGTAGCTTACATCAACCCGCAAGGCTTGTCGCCTTTTCCAGCAAGTCCTCCTCTGCAACTTGTAATCGCGGCGGCAGCTATAGGGCTGATAACTCTAGTTGCAGCAATATACGAACTGCTAAAAACCAGACGACTAGCCCATTCATCTTTGCCAAACCTCGTCCGATAGAAGCTCCATCTTCAGAGTCGAGAGCATATAAACCCAGCTTCAAAGATGCTCCAAAAAAAGGGTAGCCGAGTTGGATAACTCAGACGGTCATCTTCCCCACTTCACTTTTTTGCTGAGTTGTGTTTCAAAAGAGTTATATGTACGTGCTGCAGTTTTCGTTGGTGGCGGGTGTTTCAAGATGAATGAAGGTGGCCGCCAAATTCAAGGCTGATGCTTCTAAACGTTGGGTCACGCAAGACTATCGCCCGCTCGAAGTGGAACAACAGGTCCGTGAATTCTGGGAGAAAAACAAAGTCAGAGAAAAGCTTGAACAGCTGAGACTAGCGCAAAACGAAGGCGTCTTAGGCTTTGTTGAAGGACCGCCCACACTTAACGGTGTGCCCCATGTTGGGCACGCTCGTGGGCGCGTGATGAAAGACCTGCGATACCGTTGGAAAAGCATGCAGGGTTTTTATGTTCCTTTTTGGGCGGGATGGGACTGTCAAGGCTTACCGGTTGAGTTGGAAGTTGAACGGGAGTTAAACGTTAGAAACAAACGAGACTTGCTGGAGAAAGTAGGCGAAGAACGCTTTGTGGCTGAATGCAAGAAAACAGTAATGAAATATCACCGGGAATGGTTTGAGGCAGACAAGAAGCTCGGAGTATTCATGAATCATGACAAGGCCTATTGGACCTACCTCGACGAGTACATAGAGCGTGAATGGCAGTACCTCAAACGTGCTTGGGAACAAGGCTTGCTTGGAGAAGGTTACTACATAGTAGCCTACTGCCCACACTGTCAGACCTCGTTGAGCAACGCTGAAGTGGGCTTGGGGTACGAAGAGGTTGAAGATCCATCGCTTTACTTCAAAATGAAGGTGAAAGACGCAAGGGATGAGTATTTTCTCGTCTGGACAACGATGCCGTTCACTCTTGTAACCGACCTTATGTTAGCCGTTCATCCAGACGCTGAGTATGCAAAGGTCAGAGTAGGCGAAGAAACATGGATAATGGTGAAACAACGAGTAGATTCGCTGATGCAAGAGCTGGGAGTTACTGACTGGAAAGTCGTGGATGTGGTTTCTGGCAGAGCCTTAGAAAGCGTCAGATACGAGTATCCATTTCTCGACACTGTCCCTAAACAACGCGAACTGGACCAGCATCCTCTTGTGCATACAGTTGTCACTGAGGATTTTGTTGACGTCACCACAGCCACGGGTGTCGTCCATCTTGCTCCGGGAAATGGAGAAGACGACTTCAAGGTTGCCCAAAGACGCAATGTGCCCGTTTATGTGCCGTTTGATGACGAAGTCAAGTTTAC
>Ga0315314_1003413_pt1 | contig 12437 bp, 11 predicted proteins | sample TDP9_MG_FD_203631 | JGI IMG/M metagenome (GOLD analysis project Ga0315314, IMG submission 203631) | Freshwater sediment microbial communities from Lake Towuti, South Sulawesi, Indonesia - TDP9 | ecosystem: Environmental > Aquatic > Freshwater > Lake > Sediment | place: Indonesia: South Sulawesi...
CTATTTCTCCCTACCTCGACTCCGTATAAAATGAGACGTTTGTCACCATAGGCAAAGCCCATTCGTTTTTCAGCAAACTTGCCTACCTCAACTTTAAACGCCGTCCAAAATAGAACCTCGTGCATCCCACTCAAACCTTCAAGAGTTTCACCAAGACCTATCTAGGTATATGAAGGAACTCTAGAGTAACCCGAAAAGAATATTAAGAGATCAACGTCAAATTAGGCAAATGTGGTAACAAAGATGAGTCCGCTAAAAATAGGAACAAAAGAAGTCAGAGAAATGCGCGCGGCTGTTTTTAATGGTTCTGATAAACAGCTGAAAATCGAGAATGTTCCGATGCCAGTTATAGGTCCAGGAGAGGTGCTAGTAAACGTAAAGGCTTGTGGAATTTGTCACACGGACTTAAATTACATTGAGGGGGTTAAGCCAACTGGAAAACTGCCGATAATACTCGGCCACGAACCTGCTGGAGTCATCTCCAGAGTAGGTGAAGATGTCAAGGAATTTAATGAAGGCGATCGAGTAGTAGTCTATCTCTTCTTGTCATGTGGTGAATGCAAATACTGCAGGACCGGTAAAGAGAATTTATGTGAAAGAAAACAAACAGTAGGAACTACCGTTGACGGCGGCTTCGCAGAATACCTCAAGGTTCCAGCCAAAGCCCTCGTAAAATTACCTGATGAAGTACCATTTGAAGAAGGGGCAACACTTGCATGTAGCGGCATGACGCCTTATCACGCACTAAAAGACATCGCAAACCTCAAAATTGGAGAGACATTGGCAGTGTACGGAACCGGCGGATTGGGCATGAATGCGATTCAGATAGCTAAAGCCTTAGGCGCGCGCAGCATAGTGGCAGTAGACATAGTTAAAGAGAAACTAGACATCGCAAAAAAACTCGGAGCGAAATTTACAATAAACGCTTCAGAAGAAAATCCCCCATCTAGAATCAGAGAGCTCACAAACGGTGAAGGTGTGGATGTGGCAATTCAGACAACCCCTGTACCTAAGGTTACAGAGCAGGCCATAGAAAGCGTAGGAAAAGGAGGACGGGCACTAATAGTAGGCTGGGGAGCACCAGAAACAGTGATTCAAGTAAATACGATGCATCTGCTCATGAATGAGGCAAAATTAATGGGCTGTGTAGGAGGAATAAAACAAAACCTGGTTGAATTAGTGGAGTTAGTCAGATCCGGAAAAATTAAACCCATCGTTTCCCGCAAAATACCTCTCGAGCAGATTAATTCGGGCATAGAGATGCTACGAAAAGGCATCCCAATCAGACTAGTTGTAAATCCGTAGGTAAGCCGATGCCCTAACTTCAAAAATACTTGTCTCCTCTTATTTTATTCTCACTTCCTCTTTTTTCCTTCCATAGTCGTAATTTTTTGAACGGAGAAAGAAACAAAGACAAAAAGTTAAAAGAATTAAAATATATATTATCGAAAGTCTACGGCCAAGATCTAGCCTTAAAACATAGAAAGTTAAGAAAGCGCGTACCATTGTTGAATATTAAGCTTCATTTTAACCGTCGATTCTCTTATGGTCTCCGGCACATAGTGAATCTAAGTGTAAAAATTATAATACGCATTGGAAATACTGCATCTTTCGGCACCACAAGTTTTATAGGATTTTGCGAATTATAGACGCGTGCTGAGGGAGAAAAGTATGGGTGTTGTTGAAAAGGCTCTAAGAGTTCATAAAGAGGCAACAGTAATCGATATGATGGAGGTTTTTGGTCCCGCTATTGAAACAAGCTATTTCAAGACCTTAAAAGACGCTGGAGTTACGGCCATACACGTTGCTATACCACACGACGACTTACCTACCACAATGACTAAACTGGCTAAACTGTACAAAGCACTCGAGCAAGCTGAAAATGTGATGTTAGCTACTACCGTTGCCGATATTCAGAATGCCAAAAAGGAAGGAAACGTCGCGTTGATAGTCGGCATCCAGGACAGTACACCATTCGAGAAAGACTTAGATATGCTAAGAGTTTTCTACAAACTTGGAGTTAGAGTGGTTCAACTTGCATATTCTAAGCAGAACTATTTCGGAGCAGGATGTTTTGAACGTGAGGATTCCGGACTATCAGAGCTTGGAGTTGAAGCCGTAAGGGAATTAAACAGACTGGGGATTCTAATAGATGTTTCACATTGCGGCAATAAGACGGTGATGGATACTGTTAGAGCTTCAAAAGTCCCTGTTGCATTTACACACGCGCTCCCAGCGGCACTAGTGGAACTGGGAACAAGGGCGAAGTCCGATGAATTGATCAAGGCCTTAGCAGAGAAAGGCGGAGTCGTAGGGCAAATGATTTGGACGCCGTTCTGTGAAAGAAAGGATAAAATGGGGATCCGACCTACCTTGGATGACTTTATAGATCTCCTTGCTTACATGGCAAACATAGCAGGCGTTGAACACATCGGTTTGGGGCTTGACGTGGCTCCATTCTTCACCAAGGGGTACTACAGCGAATGGGCTAAGCACGCTGGAGTGATGATGATGCCTCACAAGGTCCCAACCTTTGAGGAGAAATATGTAGCAGGCTTCAATGAGATAACCGACCTGCCAAAGATCACAGAGGGGTTGCTGAAACATGGATATTCAGTGGAAGAGACAAGGAAGATTCTTGGAGAAAACTGGTTGAGCCTACTTACCAAAGTGTGGAAGTAAGAAGACCATAAACAGTCACGTAAATTATTGAAAAATTAATTTTCCCCTTTTTCTGACGTCAGAATACAAACTTCAAAACACAAAAAAGATTAAGATATATATCATTCATAAATCAGCAAACATTTTATCAAAGAGAACCCACAATTTTAGGGTTCAGAGAGAGAAACTATTTTACGGATTTCACGTCTCCGTTCAGGCTCTCTCTGTGAATCCTTATAATAATTTTCTAAATCTCTACTCCCTTTATAAACAAAAATCCGAAAAAACGGTAACTTACTTATATTTAGCCACAAGTAGTTTGAAATGCCTAAATTGAAACGAAGAAAATGGAAAAACAAAAAAATGAAAAAAGGTTAAGATATTTGTCATTCAGCCTATTTGTCTTATCTGAATTCTATGGCCCAAGGTCGACAGCCTTATAATAAGGAAGGTCGGGATAAGCTTTCTCTATCTTTCTCTGAGCTTCCAGACTTCTTAGGTAAGAGTTGACCGCCATGTATATAATGTATCTATATGGGTATAATGTTCCTATTGGTTGAAGTTTAGGAGGAACTCTCTCTAGCTCCCTATTGAATCCTTCTATGAATATACTTGCCAGTTGATCCACGCTCTTAGGACCTCTAGTTATTTCCTCAAATATTTTTGCTTCCCATTCTTTGGCAGTTCTTAGAGAATTTTCTATGGCTGTTTTGGCGTCTGGACCCGTCGCCACCCCATTATGACCAGGAGCTAATGTCTTCACAGGCAATTTTGTGAGTCTCTCTATCGATTTATAGTATGACCCCAAGTCATAGAAAGGATTAGGGATCCAATTGTTGGTCCACGGTATGTAAGCTCCGGTAGCGTCTGAAGCGAACAACATCTTGTTCTTCTCATCGTATAGGCAAAAACTATCATTTGAATGGCCAGGTGTTTCTAGAACTTTAAGCTTAACTCCTCCACCTAAATCTAGTATATCGCCCTCCTTCACTGTCTTAGAAACCTCCACGGGCTTTGTCTGCCAACCTCGCGCAAATTCGCGACGCGGCTCAGGGATTTCTGGATGTTTAAGAGGTTCCACACCTAAAGCATGAGCAACCACCTTTGCTTTAGGCATGTAATCTAAAAGTAAAGCAAATCCGCTTCTGTGATCCGAATGGGCGTGGGGAACAACGATATACGAGATGTCTTCAGGTTTAAATCCAAATTTCTTAATGTTCTCTATATATGTGGGCACTTTTGGGCTCACTCCAGCTTCCACCAGCGCTAATTCTTCACCTGCGACGAGATACGTGGACCACACGATGTCTAGCAGATAGACATTTTCTGTGACCTTTGAGGCCTCCGAAATGATCACCACACATCACCTCTATCCTTATTTTTATGCAATGGTTGTTTCTTATAAAAAGATATATATATATTTTTATAACAAAAATAGACTCGAAAAAGATTAGGAAAGGATTGGTTGAAATGTCTCGAGAAATAGAGATGGAATGGCCGGAGCTTGGCGTGAAGGTTGTGGCAACGCTTGCTGATGATAAGAACCCCAGCTTATGTAACGTTCTCTGGGACAATTTGCCCATAGAAACCATCCAAAGTCACTCGGGTTGCAGTGGTGAGATGATGTATGCATTCCCTGGCATAGTGAGCTTTGTAAAAGCGGAGTATGCGGAAGATTATACAGACAAAAAGTATTGGGGGAAAGTGCCATTTCCATGGGGCGTAATTAGACTCGACACCATGGGATATAATATGATAATGGTGATGTGGGGCAAGGGACGCTACGAACCCGGTAAGCTGGCGCCAGTTGGTTTCGTGAAGAACGAAGATTTAGAGAAGCTGCATGAGGTTGGAGAAAAGGTGCTTGAGGGCATGTTCACAGAAAAGTACTATAAGGTTATAATAAGAAGGAGGAAGTAACGAGGGAGGTGTCAACATGCAGGTTAATTGGAGGGACTTAAAGAAAAGGCTTGACGCTGAAACAAAAAAAATAATGTTGGAGGAACCTGCTGAAATTAAGAGACTGTTCGCAGGTATATTTCCATACAACGTCGGCGTAGGCGGGCAATACTTCACTGCCATATGCTTCGTCTGGTCCTCAATGCAGGGACTTGGGTTTACTTACGTATCCAATGGACTTTTGCGAGCGCTTAATGATCCAGATTTCACTGTTGAACAATGCAAAAAACTGTTTAAATATACACATGTCATGAACGATTTCCTCGGCTTCGCTGGCCTTGAGAAACTGCATAATTTTACAAAGGAATTAATTGCAGCATTCGATTCTATAAAGACAAAAGAAGAAATGAGGGATCTTATGACCTCCTACTTCAGATACGCGGGCAAGTTGTACGGGTGGGTTCATCAACGTTTCCCTTGGGGCCTAGGCTATGGCATATACCGTACGAAGGATCCTAAAGAGATTGAAAAAATGGTAAAGGATCTTGAAGATATAAAAGAACTGTTGAAGCTTTAGAAAAAAGAAATAAATAGATATTAGTGGAAAACATCAGTTCCCTTTTTCTTTCCTTTTATCAATTTCACTAAACGGTTTTCATAACCATCATTAGGGGCATCAACTTGTATTTGTCAGGGTATTAACGTCTAGGTCCATGCCGACATAGAGCATCCTGCTTAGCATCTCTACTTGGCTGCCTTCAGAGACAAGAGACTCTGGTACGCCATAGCCTCAATATGTCCCTTTCACTACGTTGCTTCTTCCGCCGCTTTTTCATATAATAGTAAATTTTGCTTTGGTGTGTTGTTAAAATGCAAAAGGCTCATGTACTTCGATAATAAGAAAAACTAGGTAATTTCATGGAGACATCGCAACTTGCGATGGTTTGGTGATTCGGCGCATTTGTTTTCGCGTTCATATTTTATGTCTTGATATCCTACTGGTATTGGAAATCAAAGAAGGAAAAAAGAAAAAATGACGTGGTTATAGTTGTCTTCCTATTTTTTGTCCTTCGTAGATGGCCATGCCGATTCTTCTTGGGGCGACGCAGTCTCCGACAGCGTAGAGTTCAGCCACCCTACCCTTAAGCTGTTCATACAGTTCGTTGTTCGCCTTCCTACGAGTTGCCAACATCACCGTGTCAACACCCTCAATCCTCCTCTCCTCGCGTGTGTAGATGTTGTATGCGACCACGTTGTTTCCAGAAATCTCCTTCATATACGTAAGCGGCGAAAGCTTAACCCCTAGGTTAAGAACCCTCCTATAAACGATTCCCCTGTTAATAAAGTCGAGATACCCACCGACATGGGTCAGAAATGTTAGTACTTCCACATGGCTGCCTTCAGAAGCCAGTAGCTCCGCTATGCCTAGAGGCACGATGAATCCGTCTTCGTCTAGGATCACAACCTTTTTTCCGGCTTTTACTTGTCCTTTAAGTATCGCCTCTGGGGTGACTACGTTTTCCTGCTCCGATCCAGGTATATACTGTAGTTGTGGAAGGAAACCGGTGAAGCCTGTTTTCACGTGTTCTGCTCCTGTGGCTACAACCACGGCGTCGGGTTTCACCTCGTCCACCACCTCCGGCGTCACCTCTTTTCCTAGGATCACTTTGACTCCAAGCTTCTTTAGTTGCAGCTCCAGCCACCTCGCAACTTGGCTGATCTCCTCCCTGCCAGGCAGCTTCGCAGCTAAGTTGACTTGGCCGCCTAGCTCCTGCTCTTTCTCGTATAGGATTACTTCATGACCTCGCAAAGCCGCAACCCTAGCTGCTTCCATCCCAGCTGGGCCGCCGCCCACAACCAGCACCCTTTTCCGTTTCTCAGTTGGCTTTAACGTTCCGATGCCCCACTCCTTTTCCTTACTCACAGCAGGGTTCTGAATACAACCAATACCTCTTCCCTTCAAGAGCATTCCTACACAGTCTTGCATGTCGCCCACGCAGGCTCTGATGTCGTCCAGCCTCCCCTCACGAGCCTTGTTGGGCAGCTCCGGATCAGCAATCAAAGCCCTAGTCATCGCCACCATATCCGCCTTACCCTCAGCCAAAATACTCTCAGCCAAAACAGGATCAGTAACCCTGCCAACGATGAAAACAGGCAACCCGACAACCTCCTTGATCTGAGCGGTGAATGAAACTTCATAACCAGGGGGTACATACATCGGAGCTATTATGAAAGAATAAGTATGATGGCTTCCCATAGCTACGTCGATAAAATCAATCTTTCCTGTTTCCTCCAATCTCTTTGCAACTATCTTCATGTCGTCTATAGTTAATCCACCTGGTATCAATTCGTCACTGCTTATCCTTATTCCAACGGTGAAACTCTGGCCAACGGTCTTCCTAACGTGATCAACAACCCTTAAGAGAAACCTCATGCGGTTCTCCAATGAGCCGCCGTATTCATCCTTTCTCTTATTATAGAGTGGAGATAGGAACTGCATTGGGAGGTAACTGTGCGCTGAGTGTATCTCAACTCCATCGACTCCAGATTCCTTAAAATTATTTGCAGTTTTTCCATACGCCTCAATAATTTCCTCTATGTCTTCGATTTCCATTTCCTTAGGCGTTTCGAGGTTCAATACGCCTGGGACATCTGAGGGACCCAAAACGGGGAGTCGGCTATGATCACTGTAATTGTGAATTCCACGGTGGTGAAGTTGGCCGAATATTTTGGCGCCGTATTCGTGGACCATGTCAGCAACTCTCTTGAATTCGGGTATCGCCCTCTCATCGAATCCAAACATCATGTGGTCACCGTCAACATTTGTGGGGTGTATGCTGGTTCCCTCCATTACTATCAGCCCTACTCCTCCCTTCGCTCTTTCCGCGTGGTAGTAGGCAAGCCTCTCGCTAGGCAGATGGCTTTCAGCAAGCTGGGTTCCATGACCAGTACTTACTATTCTATTCCTAACAGTAAGGGTTCCTATTTTTAGCGGAGTAAATAAATACTTAAATTGCTCACTCATTTATTACCACCACTTTTACGTGTGTCAAATGTCAACGCTATTGTCAAGTATTCCTTAAATAATCTTTTGGGCATCTCCGAAGCACATCCACATGCCTAGGTGGCCTGGCGAAGTCCTTGAGGCTTTAAAGCGGTGATAGAGCGCACGAGCAAAAACATATATAGCGTTATCGTGAACTACTCCTCGGGAGGTTTACCTTATGGCGAAGCAGGTTGGCATTGGCATTATTGGGTGTGGAAAAATTAGCGAATTTCACGCTTCGGGCTACTTGGCAATGCCTGAAAAAGCGAGAATAGTGGCTGCATCTGACGCTGTTGTTCAACTAGCAGAAGATAAGGCGAAAAAGTGGGGAGCAGAATCCTACTACTCGGATTATAGGAAACTTCTACAACGAGAGGACATAGACGCCGTAGACATTCTCGTCCCGCATAGTATCCACGCAGAAGTAGCCATTTCTGCGGCTGAAACAGGAAAACACATTTTGTGTGAAAAGCCCCTAGCAACAACAATTGAAGATGCAGACAAGATGATAAGCGCTGCGAAGCAACACAACATAAAATTGATGACCGGTTTCAACTACAGATTTAAGTTACAACACATGAGGACAAAAGAAGTTATCGATGAAGGGACTATCGGAACAGTTTATTTAGCTAAAGGCGAAGGACTCGGCTGGTCGGATTATCCTGCGGATAGCTGGCGTATATCCCTGAGTCAGGCTGGAGGCGGAACTTTAATAGGCCACGGTATTCATCTAGCCGACCTCTTCAGATGGCTTATTGGAGAAGTTAAGGAGGTTTATGGGATTGCAGAAAACGTTGCCCACAAAGCGTGGGAGGTAGAGGATAACGCGCTTGCTATCCTGAGGTTTAAAAACGGAGCACTAGGCTACATAATCTCAGTTTCTTCGGAGAAAAACCCATACTTGGACGAAAGAATTAAGATCTATGGCACCAAAGGTACGGTAGTTACAGACTGGGCTACAGGCAAGCTGGAAATATATAGTGATGAAGCCCCTGAAAGCTTGAGAGGCTGGACCAGCTTCTCCTTCGGAGACCAGTGGAAGCCTTCTATCGCACGCGAAGTTGAACACTTTGTAGACTGCATCAGAGAAGACAAGGAGCCTCTCATTACAGGAGAAGACGGAAAAACCGCACTACAAATCGTCCTAGCCGCCTATCAATCAGCAAAGACACGAAAGTGGATAGAGATATCATAGAGTTCTTTGCGCCAGGAGTTCCCATCCCCCATTAGAAAGTGCTAAATATTTATGATATAGTCGAACTTGATGCAACCTGTGTTTTTCTTTACTGCAGTTGAAATATACATAATTTCATTGTTGCCTGCAGCTATGTTCTTTTTCTCCAATACTCATAGCTTTGAATGGATGCTTTAAAATAAAAGGGGAAGATGAAGGCTTAAGTCGGTACTGCCTTCATGGCTTCTTGGAATAGTTTCTTGACGACTTCCATTCGAGCCTTTTGAGCGAGAAGTTCGCGAGTCGTGAAGTCTAGGGCTTCTTCAGGGCACCACTCCACGCACTGTGGCTTGCCCTTTTCTTTGCAAAGGTCACAAACGAACACTACCCTCTTCTCTGGATGCAGTGTTATGGCGCCGTAATCGCATGCCTCAATGCACCAGCCGCAGCCATTACACTTTTCTTCATCAACCAGAATGGTGCCGTTTTCCTCAGATTGCTCCAGTGCGTCTCTTGGACATGCAGCTACGCAGGGGGCGTCCTCACAAAGCCTACACGTTACGGAGAGGTTGATGAGGGGGTGTAAACGCACGACGCGTATTCGAGACTTTAGCGGGTTGAAAGCCTTCTCCTTCTCTAGTGAGCACACGTACTCGCAAACAGCGCATCCAACGCATTTTTCAGGGTCCGCCGAAACAAACTTCCTTGCAGGTGCTGCCGCCATGTTCTATTCCTCCATTTAGTCCTCCTTTCCTGCCTTCTTTTCTGGTCTCTCGATTTTTGGCTTGACGATGTACACGAGGTCGTTGAGCCCAACTTCGTTGAGCTTCTCTATGGTTGGGATGCCATCCTTTGTCCATCCTCGGACTTCATAGTAGTCGTCTAATAGGAAGTCGAGTTCCTTCTGGGTAACGTGGCTTCCCTTCGAAACTCCCTCGTCGGGTATCGGGGTGGTCATTATCTTTATTGGCATGTGGTCGTCTTTCCTCGTGAAGCCTTCTCGAATGTTGAAAAGCCTTCCTAGGTTATTTATTCCCTCACCGACTGTTCTTAGCTGCTCCGGAGACATCTCGATGCCAGTTACGAGAGTGTATAGTTTTGCGAGGTCCTTGAAACCCTCATAGTAGGTGCCTCTGGAAAATTTGCAAACGATGAGCGAGTCGATGATGGTGTACATGTCTTCGACGTCTTTTACTAGCTTTCCCCTACCCTTTTCAACGATGAAGCGGTTCACTTTTCCTGCCACGTCGGGTGAGTATGCTCCATGTCGGTTGTGGTCGGCTCCACGGAAGGAAACCGCATAGCCCAAGGCTGCAGTTTTCAGTCCCCGGATGTCGTAGCCAGTCATTTCCACTCCCTTGATGTGGTTAGCGTATTTTTCTGCGCCCTTGCCGATTTTTTCTGCAGCAATTTTGACTCCTTCGGCTAGTATGTCTCCGATTCCTTCTCGAGTGCCGATCTTCTTTAGCAGTTCCAGCGCGGCTTCATGGTTGCCGAATCGGAGGTCTAGACCGCCCGTATCTTCTTTAGTGAGGATTCCGTGCTCGTAGCAGTCCATGGCAAAGCCGACGATGACGCCGGCGGATATGCCGTCCATCCCATAGTAGTTGCTGAGGTCCATCGCCTTAACGATGGCGTCTAGACGGTCGATGCCACAGTTGATTCCCAGTGCCCAGAGGGGTTCGTATTCCATTCGTGTTGTTGTCCCTTTGTAGGGTCCCTCTGGAACTACCGCGATGTGCTCGCAACGCATGGCGCAGGATGAGCAGCCGATGATTTTTGCCACGAAGCGTTCGTTTAGGTATTCTCCGCTCACTCTTTGGGCGCCCTCGAAGGTGGCGTTGGTGAAGTTTCTCGTGGGCAAGGCTCCTAAAGCGTTGAGAACCAGAACGTTCTCAGGAGTCCCCAGTGTTCTGTATTTTCTGGCGGCTGGTCCCTTCATTCTCTCATGGAGAACCTTCACAAATTCCCTAAACTCTTCGGGCTTCGCCGCTTTTACGTCCTTTGTACCCCGCACTGCGATGGCCTTCAGGTTTTTGGAGCCCATAACTGCTCCAAGCCCACATCTACCCGCTGCCCTTGTCCGATCATTCAGGATACAGGCAACTCTAGCTAGCTTTTCTCCTGCCGGGCCGATGGACGCTACGCGGATGTAGTAGTCCTTCAACTCGTCTCTGATGGCGTCCTCGGTTTCTTGGGGGGACTTGCCCCACAAGTGTTTCGCGTCCATCAGTTGAACGGAGTCGTCGTCGATCCACACGTAGACTGGTTTCTCTGCCTTACCCTTGAAAATCACTGCGTCGTATCCAGCCCGCTTCAATTCAGAGCCGAAGAAGCCGTGTGACTTGGCTTCCCCCGCTCCAAACGACTGGGGCGATTTAGAAACGAAGGCGTGTCCGTTTCCACCAGTGGGAGCCATCGTACCGCTGAGGGGTCCAGTTGCAAGAATCAATGGGTTTTCTGGGCTGAAGGGGTCGACGCCCGGCTTGGAGTGGTCGAGGAACAGTCGCATTCCAAGCCCGATGCCTCCGATGTATTTCTTTGCTAGGTCTTCTCTCAAAGGCTCGGTTTCAGTCTTTCCGGTCGATAAGTCGATGTGTAAGATTCGTCCGGCATAGCCAAACAAACCCTTACTCCTCCAACGAATCGGTTTTACTGCTTGGAGAGAAATATGAGATGAGGATAGATAAATATTAAGTTTCCCACTCCAGACGCAAATTTAAACACTATTTTCCTCTCTTTTGTCTCGTGATTGCTCACCTTATAAAAACTTTGGGAGTCCTCCATCTAATTGATCATGATATATGGATTGGTTATCTCTCGCAATTAGATTGCAAGCAGCCCAATGTATTCCAATTTTCCAGTAATGGGATTAACCCGAAACCCTAGACTCTCCAAGGTGGTAACGCCCATGACTGATCCGTCCCCCTCTTCCGCAAAAACCACCTCAGCAACAGTCTCCAAACCGTCAAATTCCACGACTACAGCTCCCGTCTCTCGCTTTATAATCTTTTCCTCAATGGTCTTAAATTGTCTAACCGCCCTAGGCGCAATATTCAGTCCTTCTAACACTTTCCTAGGCATCCAACTCAGCATAGACCCGGTATTGACCAACAGTTCCAACTCCGCTTTTGCTTCAGGTTTCATCAGATTTGAAGCCCTAACTTTCACATAAGTTAAACCCATCTCAACTCGCCCTCATTTAGTCATCTAACTATTCAGCTGACGCATCTATTAAACAATTCATAAGCTCAACTCCCCACAGACCCACTAAGGGGTTCAACTCCACAAACCGATCCTCAAACCCACTACGGTGGTGAAAGCGTCAAGTGTAGTTAGCACTGCAAAGGTAACCATGAGCATCAAGTAAACCGTTTCCCAAACCAACAATATCGCAGAAACCAACAAATAACATTAACTGTCACAAGTTTTCAAGCGCCAAGATCGGTGTTAGCCAAGTTCTACACTGGAAAAGACTTGCTGAGGCTCAAAAGAATCTACGACAAAGCTGGGCTAAGAGTGCTCAGCCAGCGCCTCTTTTTATTTATTTTTGAAGCAATTTTTAATAATAACAAACCGCCAATTTAGTATGCGGGAATAATTTATTAGGAGAATAAAATTGATGCGTTTAAGGCGATACATCGACTGGAATTGGGT
>Ga0315314_1003414_pt1 | contig 12434 bp, 7 predicted proteins | sample TDP9_MG_FD_203631 | JGI IMG/M metagenome (GOLD analysis project Ga0315314, IMG submission 203631) | Freshwater sediment microbial communities from Lake Towuti, South Sulawesi, Indonesia - TDP9 | ecosystem: Environmental > Aquatic > Freshwater > Lake > Sediment | place: Indonesia: South Sulawesi...
CGAGCAGGAGCGGGGCCCCCGCGAGCAGCCACGGATCGGAGCCGCTCGTGCCCGCCGTTCGGGAAACCTGAGCCATGATGGCGGCGAAGATGCGGATACCAGCTCGCCCGGCGCCCAGCCCGATGATCGTGCCCACCGCAACCAGAACCGCGCCTTCCTTCATGACGAGCCCCAGCACGTCGCGCTTGCCGGCGCCCAGCGCGATGCGGATGCCAATCTCGCGCCGGCGCTGCGCTACCGAGTACGCCGTCACGCCCGCCAGCCCCACCGAGGCCAGGATTAGCCCGAAGATGCCTATGCAGCCGTAGGTCCACAGCGCCACCTTCACCGGAAACATCAATTCCTCGATCTGTTCCGGCATGCCGCGGGCGTTGAATGGAGTGATCTGATCGTCGATGGCGGAGATCTCGCGCCGCAGCGCGCCGATCGCATCCACGCCCGGCGCCGCACGCACGATCAGGGTGACCCCGTGCAGCGAGGACCGGGCGTGCTGGGGCGGGCGCAGGGGCAGGTATATCACGGCGGGCACATCCGCGGCCACGATGTTGAGGCCATCCCTCATGTTCCTGGCCACCCCCACCACCTCATAGGTCCGGGTCCGGCCCAGCATGGGACGGCGGCGGGCGGCGGAGGTTCGGTTCCCCGCCAACTGGACTGAGGGGACATCTTCGTTGCCGATCTCGATGCGCCGGCCCAGGGGATCCTGGCCCTTCCAGCAGTTCTGCACCAGTTTCTCGCTGACGATCACCGCTGTCGAACTGTCGGTCTCGTCCTGGCTGCGGAAGCCGCGCCCGCGCAGGATGGGGATGCCGATTGTGTCGAAGTAGTCCCTCCCCACGACATACTTGCGGGCCCAGTGAATCTGCTTCGAATCGTCCGCGCCGGCGATGGTAAACATCACGCCCGGCTTGCCGATCATGGACATGGGCGCCGAATCCGCCAGGCTGGCGGCGGTAATGGAAGGAAGGCGTGTGATGCGGTCCAGCAGCTTCTGGAAAAAGGCGGCGGCCTGTTCGCCCGAGTAGCCGTCGCGGATGGGATCGAGCGAGATCAGGTAGAGATGCCGGGCTTCGAAGCCGACTTCAGGCCCGGCGATCCTGCGATGCCCGATCACCAGGAACCCGGTCATCAGCAAAAGCGCCAGCGACCCCGCCACCTGCGACAGCACCAGCAGGTTGCGCAGGCCGAGCCGCCTGAATCTGCGCAGCCGGACGTTGCCGCCTTCTTTCAACGCCGGGGTCAGATCCGTGCGTGTCGCCTGTAGCGCCGGCAGGAGGCCAAAGGCGAGGCACGTAAATACGGCAAGGGCAATGGTGAACAGCAGGACGCGCCCGTCGGGCTCCAGGTTGAGGCTCAGCGGCATTGGGAAGGGAAGTTTCTCCTGGGAAGCGAAGCGCATCAGCACCGAGGCCATGAAGAACCCCAGCACGCCGGCGCCGGCCGCAACGAGCACGCTTTCGGTGAGCAATTGCCGGATGAGCCGCGGGCGGCCCGCGCCCAACGCCAGGCGCACGGCGATCTCCTTGCGCCGGTCGGCCGCCCGCGCGAGCAGCATGTTGGCCACGTTGGAACTGGCAATCAACAGGATCATGCCGCCGAGCAGAGTCACGAATCCGGTCAGCAGCGGGAGGTCCTGTTTGCGCACTGGCAGCAGTTTGCCTCCGGGCAGCAGCATCACCCGCCGGCCCTTCTGGTTTCGATCCGGGTCGCCGTACTCCTGCTCCAGTTGCCGCGCCACGGCATCCAGCGCCGCCTCCGCGCCGGCCGCGCTGACGTCCGGCTTCAAACGGCCCACCACGTGGAAAATCGGCAGGTCGTGGCGCTCGAGCGCGCGGTCCGCCAGTTCCGGCACCACTCGCCCCTCCACCGACACCGGCAGCCACAGGTCGGCGCCGTAGACCATGGGCGAGGCGCCCTGGAATTCCGGCGGCCCCACGCCGATGATCGTGCACGGCTGCCCGTTGATCCGCAGCAGCTTGCCGATCGCAGCGGCGTCGGAACCCATCCGGTCTTGCCAGAACCGGTAGCTGATCACCACGGACGGCGCATCGCCGGGCCGCCGCTCTCGCTCGTCGAACACACGGCCCAGCGCTGCCGGTACACCCAGGGTGGCGAAATAAGACGGCGTGACCAGATGCCCCCAGATCCGTTCCGTGCGCCCGCCGCCCAGCGCGACGCCGAACGGCACGGGCGCTACGTAGGCCAGCGTGGATGAAAACAGGTCCAGGCGGCGGTATCGCTGGTAATCGGGATAGGAGGCGGGCGCGGCGAACGTTACCAACTCGCCGGGCTTGCGAACGCCCGGGACATCGCGCAGAACGAAACCGTTCATTTCGCTGAATGCCGACGTGGCAACACCGATGCCGAGCGTGAGCGAGATCGATGCTACCGCGGTAAAACCCGGCGAGGCGGCCAGCGTGCGCAGGCCGTAGCGCACGTCCTGGCGGAATTCGGCGACGTACTCGGCGGGGATGCGGACGGCGATGTCCGCCACCAGTCGCACCAAGCCCAGCACGCCGTGGCGCCGCCAGATGGCATCGATGGCATCTTCGGTCACCTTCACCAGTTCGTCCCCGTAGGCGTTCTTGAATTCGTACGGGAACGCGCGGGCCAGCGCGCGGTACAGCCGCAGGCTGAGCGCCACCGGCCGGTTTTGTGAGTGAATCATGACTCCGCCTTCCTTTCGGGAATACCCCGCTTGGCGTAGATGACGCGAACCAGGTCCTCCAGCCTCCCACATTCGGCGGCCAGCACGCGCCGGCCGAGCCTGGTGAGCCGGTAATAGCGGCGCCTTGCGTCATCCAGTTCCGGCGCCGGCCGCTCGTCGGATTCTTCGATCAGCTCCGCATCGATCAGCCGCTTGAGCGTGCCGTAAAGCGTCGCCGGCCAGAGGCGCACCTTGCCGCCCGTGCGGTCGAGGACCTCCAGCATGATCCCGTAACCGTGCTGGTCCTGGTCCGCGAGCGACAGCAGGACGTGAAACCAGTGTGGTTTCAGCGGGAGAAAGCTTTCCGGACGCGGCAGTTTTTTCATGGCTGATTCTATACCGATCAATATATATACTAGCTAAAGCCAAATGTCAACGTCTCCCGGCGCCGGTGCAAACACGGCGTGGCGCTTCGGCTTGAACCCGGCCTTTAGCAGGCTGCTGAAAGGACGGCCGTGCGTCTCAGCCGGCCCCTGCGGACCTCGGGATCCCCGGGCGGCTACCAGGTGAGGAGCTTCAGCCCGTGAACTGCTCCGAAGTGTCTGTCCCGGCTCACCAAGGCGTAGCCGTGCTCGCGAGTCAGCGCGGCGATCCAGAGGTCATTAGTCGGAATGGGCTGGCCAGCGGATTTCAGTTCCGACCGGATCTCGGCGTAACGCGCGGCCGTTTGTGGTCCCACGGACAGCAGCAGGAATACGGAAAGCTGCGAACGCAGCCGGGCCTCAAATCAGCGCCATTCTTCTGCGTCGATGCTTTCAAACTCCGCCGAGATCAGCCGCTCGATCCGCTGATTCTCCCGATGAAGATCCTGGAGGCCGCCGAACGCCCTTTCCCACGGCTTGCCGGCAACCGCGCCGCGGACCGGCCGGAACGGGAAGACCGCGTCGCGAATGGGCGTGCCGAGCACCTCGATGCGGCGCAGGTCGCGCGAGCCGGCTCCTAATTGTTCGGCCAGGCGCAGCGTGCTGTCGCAGTCTTCGAAGGGCGGGACGCCCCGGTCCGCCATCGGATCGTAACCCATCAGAGCCGTCGCGACCGCGTCGGTTGAGACACAATTGGTTCCCGCAACCAGGAGACCCGGACTGACGGGGCGGACGCCGGGGATCCAGGGGCCCTCGCCGCCGGCCATCGATTCGATGCCATCGATGATGGCCAGGTGGATGGGCCGCGCGGCCACCAGTTCGGCGACGATGCGCGGGACGCGGTAACCGCCCTCCCGCGGAGAACCGGGGTCGTTCTCCTGGGGCGCGCTCCTGGGCGGCTGCCGCCGGCCGAAGTGAAACATGTTGCGGCCGCCGACGGGGAACCGGCTTGGCTCGTCCTGGCCGGCGCCGTCTCCATAAATGGTGCACGGCGTGATGCCGAAGCAGTTCTTCATGGAAAGGGTGATCCCGGTGGTCGCGTGATCTTTCAACTTCGCCAGCGAGACGAAGACGTCGCACTCCTCGTAGGAGTGGTTGAGATCATAGGCCGGGTAGATGTAGCCGCCGCGCGGCACCGGGAACCGGGAGTACTTCTTTCCCTGGCCGAGATAGTTGGTGTTCTCGCACTCCACGCGCGGGGCGGCGCCCAGCAGGAGCTGCGGATCCCAGTTGGCCGCCAGCATGTACTCCTCGAGCGGCTCGGCGGTGGACCATGGGCTTTCCAGCAGCCGGATGCGCCAGGCGCCGGCTTTGCCGATGAGGTGGACGACGGCGGCGACCAGGCGCGGATGGACCCATTGCGCCAGGCCCAAGGGCCTGTGGCCCATGCGGTAGTTGGGCCCGCCGGTCAGGTTCAGCTTGATGGCCACGGTCCTGCCCTTGACCAGGCGTCCAGGCCCGCCCAACTGATCGAACATGCGCTCCAGCACGGGCAGCAAGCCGGGGCCGTAGGTCTTGCACCTGGCCACGGCCACGCGCGCGTCCGGAGCGGCGCCGGCCGCCACGGCAGCCGCGGCCGACAAGAACTCCCTCCGGGTCAGGGTGAGGCAGGGCGAAGCATTCGGCACGACTCCTCCTGGGGAGTTCCCTACTTCTCCAATTCTACGGCGGCGTACACACCGAAATCGGGCAAAGGCAGCTCGATGCCGCGCGCGGCGGCAACGGGCTTCAGGGGCGCGGGAGTTGCGACGCCCAAGCCCCAGAAGCGGGCGGTCCGATACGGCTCTGTCAGGCCCAGCGTGACCGGGTGCCCGGCCGGCCGGCCCGAGTAGTTGATCAGTTGCACGAGCGCCCGCTTCCCGTCGGGCGCCACGGTATAGTGCGCATTCATCGAGCCGGCGTTCCAGAGGCGCAGCAGATCGTTGCGACGGCTGAGGAGCAGGTGGGCATCGGCTGCGACCAGATAGGGATCCTGCGTCTCCTCTTTCGCAATGGCCAGATGCCCTTTCCCGACCAGGCGCACTCCATGGCGCCCGTGCACGTCGCCGGGACCGAGGGGGCCCTCCGGCGGTTTCCATTGCGGCCCCACGATCAGAAGACCGCCGCTGCGCACGAACGCCATCAGCTTCCGGCGGAGCGGCCCGTCCGGCGGCTGCTGGTCCGGATCGATGATGGCCTTCAGGCCGCCGATGGGGCTTTGCACGAATCGGGACTTTTCGAAAATGCGGTAGGGCAGCGAACGGCGGCTGAGCAGGTTCAGTATCTCTCCGGCGAGGTCCTGGTTGGGGCCTGAGAAATCGGAGAGCACGCCCAGCACCCCGAGCGGCCGAAACTGGCTCCATTCGCGATGCGCCCGGAAGAATTCCAGGGCGCCGGTGACCTGGCGCCACGCCTGGAGCGCTTGCGGTTTCTTCTGCGCCAGACCGAGGCCGTCGGCCAGCGAAATTATCCAGCGAGCGCCATAAGCTTCGGCGTCCGCCACGGCCAGCGCGTAGGCTTCAGGGGGGAGTACCCTCTTCTCGGGAGGGTCGCAGGCGAGCCAGATGCTCTTGCCTGGCGCCCGGACCGTGGCGAGCCGTACGAACCAGCCGTTCGAGTCCACCCAGGGGACGCCGGTCGGCCCGGCGCCCACGCCGCTCCCGGAGTCCATCGCCACGCCGGGCCAGACCGCTTCGCTGACGGCCAGAATCGGGGAAGCGGAGGACCAATCGGGCCGGGAGCGGGGGGTAACAGGCACGGCGGCCGCGAGACTTGCCGGCGGCCTGGCAGGCTGCGGCGCCTGTTCGGGAGGGGCGGTTGCGACGAACGAGATACCCGCACGGCGGCCCTGTTCGATCAAAGGACTGAGCGCCGGGTCCCGAGCGACCTGCCCAGGGATAATCAGGCAGTTAACCGGCGTGCCCCGGAGCAAGTCGAGCAGGGAGGGTTCGCGCCACGCGGGCGGCCACCGCATGGGGATCCAGTCGCGGCCGGTATTCATTTCAGCAGAGCAGGATAACACGCCGAAGGACGGGGGCGCGCCGGTCACCGGCGAGCCGAAACATTTTCAGCATCCGCTGTTGAATCCCCTCCGGCGCCCCTTGCCGGGCCCCTGCCCTAGCTCCCAATGGTAATTTTTTCTAATAATATATAAAAATTTCACAGCGGGGACGGGAAACTTTAGGGGTTTGCGGACCCTAATATGCGATAATTCGGGCAGATGCATCGGCGGGCATTGTGGAACATGAAGTGCTGAAGGCAAGGGGGGAATTCGCATCGCGGGGAGGGCACTGCGGCATGAAGACGATCCTGCTCGTGGAAGATGACGCGGCCGTCCGGGTGGTCCTCCGGCGCGTCCTCGAGAGGCACGGCTACCTGGTTCTCGAAGCGGGCGACGGTTTCAAGGCGCTGGAAACGGCCAAGGAACACCGCCAGCCGATTCACCTGTTGATCACCGATGTCGTCATGCCGCACGTGCGGTGCGCCGAATGGGTGCGGGAACTCAGGCGGGAACGTCCCGATTTGAAGGTCATCTTCATTTCGGGCTATACGGACGATGTTCTCGCCCGAGCCGGCGTGTCGCGCCTGGACGGCAACTTCCTGGCCAAGCCGTTTACGCCGGATGCACTGGCGCGCAAGATCGACCGGGTCCTGAACGGGTCCCGGCGATGCGCGTTCCCCGTCCGGGCCGCGGCGGGCCAGGAGGTTCACGATTCGGAATTCACCAACTGAATCAGGGCCTGGATGTAACCGAAAGCGTAAGCGAAGGCCTGGCGTCCTCCCTCATCCCCTTCAATGCGCGGCACGTGATCGGGCATGATCATGCCGTCGTAGCCGACTTCCTTGTAGACCCGCAGGGCCCGGATCATGTCCACGTCCCCGTCATCAGGAAAGGTCTCCTGAAAATTCAGGAACCGGCCGCGCACGTTGCGAAAGTGGACGTTGAAGATTTTGCGACGCGTGCCGAAGTAGCGGATCACGTCGAAGATCTCACGGGCCGGGTCCTGGAGCATCTCCGACACGGTGCCCTGGCAGAAGTTGAGCCCGTGATAAGGGCTGGGCGTGATGTCGATGAAGCGCTTCAGTCCTTCCACGCTCCCCAGCACGCGGTGGACGCCGCGGAAGCCCCTGTCGCGGGGCATACCGGGGTCGTGCGGGTGGCAGGCCATCCGGACTTTGTATTCCTCGGCCACCGGGATCACGCGCTGGAGAAAGTAAGTGATCCGCTCCCACATCATCCCGGCGCTGACGGGGCCGGCTTCGGTGAGGGGCGGCTCCTGGCTGGCCCGGTCGTAGACGAAGGTACTGTAGCGGGCGCCGCCGCGGCCGCGGGTCGGTTCGGTCCGCACAACACCCAGGATCGTCAGGTTGTATTTCAGGGCGGGAATGCCGGCCCGCGCGGCGTTGCCGATCATGCGGCAGATGGCCTCGATCTCGCGGTCGCGCTGCGGGCTTTTGCCGAGCATGATATTGGGGTTTTCGGCGCGGGTGATGTAACTGGAGCTGAGCGGCAGCGGAAGCATCTCAAGCTTGATGCCGAACGATTCGACCCGCTCTCGCAGCCGGGTCAAGCCTTCGACCGACCAGTTCTCATCCAGTCTGCGCGAAGGCAGCGTGGCGCAGATGTGATTCACGCCGAAGGCGGCCAACACGCGCAGGATCGCGTCGGAAGAGCCGTGTTGCGTGCCGGCCTTCATCAGCGCCTTTCGCGGCGCCCGGATCGAGGGCGGTTCTTGCGCGGGAAGAGCCGAAGCGGCGGCGGCTTCAAGAAATTCGCGACGGTCCATATCGCCTCCCGATTGCCTGCGCGCACCCGGTTCGGACTGCAAATGGCGGGTTGAAGCGCTATTCTGAAGAAAGATCAATCCTAACATGCTCAAAGCGAAAGCACTGCCAGAGGAGGACCTGAATCCTCAAGAGACGGCAGAGTGGCTGGAGGCGCTGGACGAGGTCATCGATCAGGCCGGTCCGGACCGCGCCTCTTATCTGCTGGGACGTCTCGTGGAACGGGCGCAGGCCAACGGGGCCGGCCCGCCGCTCGCATTCAACACGCCCTACATCAATACGATTCCGGCCGAAGAGGAAGAGCCGTATCCCGGCGATCGGGCGCTGGAACGGCGGATCAAGAGCCTGACGCGCTGGAACGCCCTGGCCATGGTGGTGCGGGCCAACAAGTACGACCCGGGCATCGGCGGGCACATCTCGACCTATGCCTCGCTGGCGACGCTCGCCGAGGTCGGCTTCAATCATTTCTTCCGGGCTTCCTACGGGGACCAGCCGGGAGATTTCGTGTACTTCCAGGGGCACGCCTCACCAGGCGCGTACGCGCGGGCTTACCTGGAGGGACGCCTGAACGAGAAGCACCTGGAGAACTTCCGTCACGAACTGCGGGAAGAGCCGGGGCTTTCTTCGTATCCCCATCCATGGCTGATGCCGGACTTCTGGCAGTTCCCGACGGTCTCGATGGGGCTGGGGCCGCTGAACGCCATTTACCAGGCGCGCTTTATGCGCTACCTGGAGAACCGCGGCCTCCTTGCGCCGACTCCGCGCAAGGTCTGGGCATTCCTGGGCGACGGGGAGATGGACGAGCCGGAATCGACCGGCGCCCTGCGCATGGCCGCCAACGAAAAGCTGGACGACCTGATTTTCGTGGTCAACTGCAACCTCCAACGGCTGGACGGCCCGGTGCGCGGCAACGGCAAAATCATCCAGGAACTCGAGGCGCTGTTCCTGGGCGCGGGGTGGAACGTGATCAAGGTGATCTGGGGCGACGACTGGGACCGCCTGCTCGAGCGCGACCAGACCGGCCTGCTCGTCCGGCGGATGAACGAATGCCTGGACGGCGATTACCAGACGTACGTGGCGCGGGACGGCGCTTACATCCGCAAAGACTTCTTCGGGAAGCATGCCGAGCTGCTCGAGCTGGTGAAGGACCTCAGCGACGAGCAGTTGTGGAAGTTGCGGCGCGGCGGGCACGATCCACAGAAGGTGTACAACGCCTACAAGCGCGCGGTCGAGCATAAAGGCTCGCCGACGATCATTCTGGCCAAGACGATCAAGGGATACGGGCTCGGCGAAGCGGGCGAGGGGCGCAACATCACGCACCAGCAGAAGAAGCTGAACGAAGAGGAAATGGAGCACTTCTGCCGGCGCTTCGAGATCCCGCTCAGCGCGGAGCAGATCCACACCGCCTCTTTCTATCGGCCGCCGGCGGACAGCCCGGAGATTCAGTACCTGCTGGAGCGCCGGCGCGCGCTGGGCGGATTCCTGCCCGAGCGCAAGCCTCGTCCCATCACGATCGAGGCGCCGCCGCTGGAGCATCTTTCGGAGATGCTGACCGGCTCACAGGGCCGCCAGGTCTCGACGACGATGGCCTTCGTGCGCCTCCTGACGCTGTTGCTCAGGCACGCGGAACTCGGGAAGTACATCGTGCCGATCGTTCCCGACGAGGCGCGGACGTTCGGCATGGAGTCGCTGTTCCGCCAGATCGGGATTTACGCGAGCGAAGGCCAGCTCTACAGGCCGGTGGACCAGGAGATGTTCCTGTACTACAAGGAGTCCCGGAGCGGCCAGATTCTGGAGGAGGGGATCACCGAGCCGGGCTCGATGGCGTCGTTCACGGCGGCCGGCACGGCCTACGCGACGTTCGGGCTGCCGATGATCCCGTTCTTCACCTACTACTCGATGTTCGGCTACCAGCGCGTCGGCGACCTGATGTGGGCGTTCGGCGACGCGCGCGGCAAGGGCTTCGTGATGGGCGGGACGGCGGGCCGGACAACGCTGGCGGGCGAGGGCCTCCAGCACCAGGACGGACACAGCCACCTGCTGATGAGCGTGCTTCCGACCTGCGCGTCGTATGATCCGGCCTACGCTTACGAGATCGCGGTGATCATCCAGGACGGCATCCGGCGGATGTACCAGGAGCAGGAAGACCTCTTCTACTACCTGACGATTTACAACGAGAACTACGCGCAGCCGCCGATGCCGGAAGGCAGCCGCGAAGGCATCTTGAAGGGCATTTACCGGTACAAGGCCGCGGAAAACAGGAAGGCGCAGGTACAGCTGTTCGGCAGCGGCCCGATCCTCAACGAGGCGCTCCGCGCGCAGGCGATTCTGGCCGAGCGCTACCAGGTGGCCGCCGATGTCTGGAGCGTGACGAGCTACAACGAGCTGCGGCGCGAGGCGCTGGCGGTGGAGCGGCGGAACCGCCTTCATCCGGAGGAGCCGGAACGCCGGCCTTACGTCGTCGAGGCGCTGGAAGGGGCCGAGGGTCCCATCATTGCGGCGACCGACTACATGAAGGCGGTGGCGGACCAGATCGCGCCGTGGCTGGCGGGCCGGCTGACGTCGCTCGGCACGGACGGCTTCGGCCGCAGCGATAACCGGGAACACCTGCGGCGATTCTTTGAAATCAACGCCGAAGCCATCACGGCGGCGGCCCTTGCGCGGCTGGCCAGGATGGGGCGCTACGATCCGGAGAAAGCGCGCCAGGCGTTCGCCGAGCTGGGAGTAGATCCGGAAAGCAAGGCCCCGGCGCGGGCATAGAAGGCTCCCCTCGGGCCGGCAGGCCTGTGCCCCCGCGGGGTGCGTTACAATTGACATCGCGGAATGCAGCGTATCGGCCGATACGAAATCGTTGACGAACTGGGCCGGGGCGCGATGGGCGTCGTGTGGCGCGCCCGGGACCCGAGCATCGGGCGTCTGGTCGCCATCAAGACGATCCGGCTGGCCGACTTCGGCGATCCCGCCGAGGGCGAGCGATTGCGCGAGCGGTTGCGGCGCGAAGCGCACTCCGCGGGCATCCTGTCGCATCCCGGGATCGTCGTGGTCTACGACGTGGGCCAGGAGGGAGAACTGGCCTACATCGCGATGGAATTCGTGCTCGGGCGGAGCCTGGAAGACCTCCTGTCGGGCGGCCAGCCGCTCGGCCAGAAAGCCATCCTGAGCATGCTGCGGCAGACGGCCGAGGCGCTGGACTACGCCCACAAGAAGGGCATCGTTCACCGCGACATCAAGCCGGCCAACATCCTGATCAGCGAGGACGGCGTGGTGAAGATCACCGATTTCGGCGTGGCCAAGATCTCCACCTCGCACCAGTTGACCCAGGCCGGCACGGTGCTCGGGACGCCGAACTACATGTCGCCCGAGCAGATCCAGGGCAAGCCGGTGGACGGGAAGGCGGATGAGTTCGCGCTGGCGGTGATCGCCTACGAGGTGCTGACCGGGGAGAGGCCTTTCACGGCCGAGCAGCTCACCACGGTTCTCTACAAAATTGTTTCGGAGCAGCCTGCCCCGCCCCACAACATCAACGCCACGCTCGGCTGGCCGGTTTCGATGGTGCTGAACCGAGCGCTTTCAAAAGATCCGGCCGAGCGATACAAGACGTGCACGGAGTTCATCAACGCGCTGGAGACGGCGCTGCACACGAAGAAGGACTGGAAGGCGATCCCGCGTGGGGCCAGCGAAGCGTTGCCCACCGCGGTGGTCGGCTCGATGGTGCAGGAACACGTTGCCGCTCGCGTCGAGGCGGCGGAGCAGCAGGCGGCCAGACCCAGGCCGAGACGCAGCCTGGCCCTGCCGGTCCTGTTGACCGTGCTGGCGGCGGTAGCGGTCGGGGCGGCGATTTTCATGGCGGTGGAGAAATGGACGGCTCCCGAGCCACTGGCGACCGGGCAGGCAGCCGAAGGCCAGGCCCAGGGCCCGAGCCGCAGGCCGCCGCCGATGCCGCCTCCGGCCCAGGCCCCCGCCGCTCCGGCCGAAGGAAGCCAGGCCGGGACAACCCCGGCGCAACCGGCGCCCGATAGCGCGGCGTCCCAGCCGCAGGGCGGTGCGGGGGAGGCGCAGCCTTCGACCGCCGGTGCGGCAGCGGCGCAGGCGCCGGCCAAGCCGGAACCAGCCGAACCCGCGGAAACCTCGCCGGCGCGGTCCACAGGAGCGGACCGGCGAAGCCCGGCGGTTGCGCCGGCGGGCGAGCAGACCCTTCAGGTGACGACGAACCCGGCCGGAGTCGAGGTGACCCTCGACAGCAACCCGCTGATGAAGTGTACGTCTCCGTGCTCCGTAAAACTGCCTCCCGGCCGGCACACGCTCTCCGCAGCGCTCGGGGGATACCGCACGGAGCACAGGATCGTGGAGGTGACCGGCCCGCTGGAGGTTTTCGTGAACCTGCGCCAGCAAACCGGCACGGTTCGAGTGGAGAGCACACCACCCGGCGCTCAAATCTTCTTGAACGGGCAGCAACGGCCGGAGACCACACCGGCTACGCTCATCCTGCCGATCGGCAACTACGAGCTGGCAGTGGCCAAGGACGGCAAGAAAGACCAGCAGAGCTTCGAGCTGAAAGACGGCGCGATCATGAGGCTGTACTTCGGACTGAGCCAGTAGGG
>Ga0315314_1003416_pt1 | contig 12432 bp, 19 predicted proteins | sample TDP9_MG_FD_203631 | JGI IMG/M metagenome (GOLD analysis project Ga0315314, IMG submission 203631) | Freshwater sediment microbial communities from Lake Towuti, South Sulawesi, Indonesia - TDP9 | ecosystem: Environmental > Aquatic > Freshwater > Lake > Sediment | place: Indonesia: South Sulawesi...
TTGAACCCTCGGTGAGCATCATTCCTCAGGCTTTATCTTTTTCCAAGCCTGATCTGTCGTCCTTTGAAGACGCTTTCTCGATTATGCTTTTATTGATATTTGGTTTATAAAGATAATCGAAGGATATTCGGAGGGAGGCTCTCACGTATTTCTTGTTGGAGCTGGAGCATAAGTTCCTCATACATAAACTTCTGCCGATGGCCAGAGAGGTCGGAGTAACTCATGAACTTAGAGGCTGATTGGGATACCGCTCCTCTAAGGCCCTTCTACGAAGATGTCAAACTGCCCATGTACACGATCTACTCCAAATATTGCCCCCACAGGAAGAATTATAAGCGAAGAAATCTTGCCGCCAATCAGAGTGACTGAACAAAAATGTACAGGAGGATGCGGACATAGACAGGCATGTAAGCCGTGGTGAAGTGACCGCATTCAATAAGTGTTAAATATAACTTTAGTGTCATTTTATGTAATGGTGATGATATTTATGACTCTGGCGAAGACGCGAAAGGTCGGCGGCTCTTTGGTGGTTACATTGCCAAAGGAACTTGTGGAGAGCAAGAAGATTAAGGAAGGCGAGATTCTAGAAATAACGGTCAAGAAGGTCCGGAAGGATGGTTTCGGCGTTCTTAGGGGCATGAAATCCTTCACCGTGGAGGATGAGTTAGCTGCACATGAATAGATATGTCATAGACGCTTATGCTTGGATAGAATATTTGATTGGAAGCGAAGCTGGCAGCAAGGTTAGAACTGTCTTGGAAGAGGAGACCAATGAGGTCCACACATGTGCAGTGACATTGGCAGAGGTGATAAGCAAGACTGTCCGAGAAGAACGAGACTATGAAACTGCATATGAGGTTATTACAAGCAATTCCAGCGTGGTTGATGTCGATGAGGAACTTTCGAAGGAGACAAGCCTGCTGCATGCTGAGATGAGGAAGGCTAGAGGAAACTTTGGGCTTGCTGATGCTTACGTGTTAGCTGCTGCAAGAAGAAATAACTTGAAGATTCTAACCGGCGACATTCACTTCAAGGGTATTAAAGAAGCGATCCTAATAAAGTAAGAAGCCCTTTCTAAATCTTGGGTGACGCAGTTGTCTTTGGATGAGTTGAAGCCTGAGAGAAGGTGAACCTTGCGATCAGCATGACTGATGCGTGTATCCGTGTTTGTGTTGATGCCATTCGAGATTGGTACCCGGTAATCAGCGAAGAGGAACTCTCGGAACAGGTTAGAGAGAGAATAATGTTTGGGAAACGGCGTGGACGTGGGGTCTAGAAATGGAGACCTTTGAAGGATTAGTTAGAAGGGTTGTTAACAGTTTCAACGCCGTTGGGTTAGATTACATGTTTACGGGTGCCTTAGCAGCGAGTTATTATGGTATGCCCCGCACTACGATGGACATAGACGTTGTGGTGAAGGTTTCTCGGAAAACTTACATACTGGGCTAAAAAAGGAAAAATTAGGGAATTCCTTTCCATCCATGAAAGTAGGTTGAAAATAGCTATCCTGAAATTAGAATTTGTACTTTCATGTCTAGCAAATCCTTTATTATTCTCTCAGCACTCTTGAACTCTTCATCTACAGTTATCAACGTGTCTATTGCCTTTCCTTTATCCTTAAGAAGTTTTGCGTAGGCAACATGTAACAAATCAAGAGTTTTCAACTTTATGTTCGCTGAGAGGTTTATAGCAATAGATATAGGCGAGTACAGTTCACCTAAGACAGGAATTTTGGTGTATCCGTTAACCCTTCCATACCACAGTTCAAACCTCTTAATCAAGTATAGGAGCGCTGTTGGCACGATAAGCTCTTCTCTTAGATCCAGCTTCTCTTTAAGCTCCAATAAGAGTTCTTCTCTTGCCAGAACGCTAGAGAGCTCCGCTAATACGAGTTCCGATATGGCTTTTTCTCTCTCCTCCCTTAAAATCATCTTTGCAGACTTCTGTCGTGGATCTGTTGGATCCAGGGCAGCTACAATTACACTTGTATCAATATAGTTCACGGGAACCTATCCCTCTCAGCAAGCAGATGCTTAGTGGCACCAGGAAGTTTTAAAGGTATATCGCCTTCTGCTTCCTCAAGCTCGAACAACCTCTTTAGGGCTAGAGCAACATCTGCGACATCACTAAGATTTCTCACTCCAAGCCTGATAAGCTCTCTTAAAGCTTCACTCCTAGAATTGAAAACGCCGAGGTTCACTAACAGATCGACATCTCTAAGGTCGTTACTCTCCAATCTCACGGGAATTGTGCGCGAATTCATGGTAACCAAATTTATACATAAACGTATACGTATATAAAGATTTATAAGCGTTATCTGCAAATCCTCAGTGTCTCACCCGCCGTTGCATTAGAGCCCCTTCACTTGAGCCCTCCACTCAAATCTACCATTTCAAGGAATGGAGCCCATGGAACACTAGTTTCACTTCAAGTCTCATAACTCTCTTGCTAAGACCCCGTCAAGATCTTGATGATGCCTGAAAAGGAGATGACATCCTTTTGAGCTTGACGACCTTCTATCAGACGACTGAAGAGCTGATCTTGGCAAGGCTACGCATGATAGAGGCAGCAATGCCCCTAAAGAAAGAGCCCCAAAAGACGAAGACGACATAAGAGCAATCTTAAGATTCACCAAAGTAGACTTAAACACCACTAAAAGACAAGCAAAAAGGAACAATACATTACCGATTTTTGAAACCATAATTGCCAACATAATCAACTAGAAAAGAAATGACGGACAGATGCAGACACGGAGAAACATGCCAACATTAGTGAGGTAGATGCATTGCTTTTTCGAATTCTTTCTAGAAAGGTTTATGTGGGTAACAATGGCATATGTTGTGTGGGTGGCGTTTGATGGGAAAGACTAGGATGGATGAAAGGGGCAGAGTTTTGATTCCTTCTGAGGAAAGGGAGAGGCTCGGTTTGAAGCCTGGAACTGAGTTTGAGTTGTTTGAGGAGGGCGGGGTCTTGATTTTGAAGCCTATTGTTTCGAAGCCTGTTAGGGTGCAGTCTAAGATGAAAGAGTGGGGAAGAGAAGCGTTTTTGGATTCGGGGGAAGCTACTTTTGGCGAGTGAGGCGGGTAAAGAGAGGAGGGTTCTTGATGTTAATGTTTTGGCGATTTTACTGGTTAAGGATCATCCTGGGAATGAGTATGTCTCTCTTGTTGTCGAGGAAGGGTTGAGGGGCGCCTATATTCCGCTTGTCATGGATATTCTTCCAGTTAGAGCCTACCGGGTTATGACGAGAAGGTGGAGGTGTCCAGAAGCAGAGAGTACAGAGGCGATCAGGCATTTCATTAAAGCCTATGATAGGCCGCAGTATCCAAGTCTTAAGAAGGAAGCGATTCTTGAGAGCTTCAGGCTGGCGGAAGAATTGAGGCATGACGTGTTTGACTGTGTCTATCTTGCGTTTGCGTTGCAGGAACAAGCCGGGGCAATCATTACTACGGATACGGATTTTGAAAGGCTCTGCAAACACGTAGGATTACAATACATCAACCCAGTTCCACTAGAAATCTTAAGGCACTTTAAGGGACAAAACAAATAAAACAAAACTGCCTTTTCACTGAGTCATCACCTCATCTACAAAAACAAGGAACTAGCCATGTTCACAATACAGAATCAGGTAATTGCTACCTCAAAGTAAATTAGCCAACTTGGACCATTGGACTGTAGTAGTTGAAATTTGGATATCCGAGTAGAAGCAGTTTATGAGTAACGATCGATTGAGTAGGATTTTCAGAAAATGAGCAAAGGAGACGAGACAGAGTTGGAATCGGAATGGGAAAAATCTAGGAAACAGGTTGTAGACCTTCAACGCTATCTGAACTTCTGCAAAGTTGATTTTCTTGACAGAGATGCATTCAAGAGATTTGTGGATTCATTCAAAAGGAAGGGATCTGTTTTCATTTGTTTTTTCGATTCTGTCAATTCCACAAGTAGCGCGTGACTCATATCGCATAAGGATGGAGAATTAAGGGAGAGAAAGCGATATCTCTTTCTCAACAATCTAGAAAAGGGAAGGACTCGATTTGCCGTGGTATGGATCGCATTCGTTTCTCAATGAGTATATCATCAAAAATAATTGCAGGAGAATCATGGAGATTGGGGTCTTGAATGGTGAGAATGCTAGAATGATGGTTGAGGTTGCTACCAAAAACTTTTCACCTGAAGAGGTGGAGTATTATGGATTTGACTTTTTCAGCGGTTCTAGTTTTCACCAAGTGGAACAAAAACTGGGGAAGACCGGGTGCAAGTTTAGACTCTTCAAAGGTGATACCATAGACACTCTTCCTGAAGCTGTTAAGACCTTGCCTAAGATGGACTTGATTTTCATCGATGGAGGTAAATCTTATGCAGAAGCGAAGAGTGATTGGGAATATTCAAAGACTCTTATGCATGATGAAACGGCAGTCTTTATCCACAATTATTACTTCTCAGGTGTCAAGAGAATGGTTGACAACATCTCACGAGACAAGTATCAGGTGGAGATAATCCATCCTTCCAATGACTCTGACACAGCCTTAGTCAAGAAGAAGAAAGGAACCTGGAGAGCCCAGCTCCAGCGGGGATCTGACGGTGAAAGAGGCACATTTGAGGGGAATGAAAGAAGAGGTCTCTCGAAGGATGAGGAGCTAGAATGGTAAGGATAGTGTTACACAAGTTTGGTGATGTGGAAGAGAGATTTGTGCATGAAATCTTGGAAATCATGAATGATTGTTACAACCGTATCGGTACTCATACTGTAGAAGTTGTTGATCTCTACCTTTTTGATAGGTCTTCTAAAATGAATGCCTTCATTAGTGAAGATAAAAGGAAGATGGGGATTGAGACATCGCCTTTCGAAGAATCTTTCCTTGCAGTCCACGATGCTTGGCATGGGACGCCTAGAATAACGGCGGCTTATGATAGGGCCTTAGACCTACCAGAGTTGGTCAGAACAGGTGGTTTACGTCATGAAGTAGCTCATACAATACTTCATGGTTCTCTAGAATACTATTCGTTTCCAATGCCAACTTTCTTACTTGAACTCGAAAGGGAAGGTATTATTCCTATGCAGATAATGAGAGACCTTCTCTACTTGGCTTCTATAGCTGTAAAGGATTTTGAAGTCACCAATCTGCTTTACGAAAATGGATTTGTGGAAGATCAGGTTGTCTATAACAAATATTTCTTGGAACCATCAGAAGAGGATCATGGAGCATGGGAACTAGCCAAGAAGAATGAACCTACTAGATTTCTTGTTCTAGTTTCTCTTCTTAAGACAGCTTGCTGTGCTGCACCTTTACTGAAAGATGAGAGATTCGGTGTGGAGATAGGCGAATCCATCGGCAGAAGTATGAACTATTTACCTACAGAGTTGTCGACTCGCATCCTAAGATTGCTTGAAGCAACTGATAAGTTTGGCAAGAACACACATGAGAATGTTGATCTATTCATGAAGAAGATTATTGAGGAATTGGTCACTAAGTAGAGAATCCAATCAACTCTTCCAAAAAAGATGTAGCTTTCAATTTCCCTTTATTGGGATTTCCTCTCTGAGACGACTTCGTCAATATATCCTCTTACCATCCGTAGGTATCTTTCAATTCCCTTTATTGGGATTTCCTCTCTGAGACTGGGAACGAGAATATCACGGCAAGCAAGCGCGGACCCACAACCATAGGCAAGATAGAAGCATTCCGCAAAGCATAGGAGAACGAAGCTCACCTCTTCAACCAGCACTGCACGTTCATACACTACTACAACCACACTAGACCACATGAAGCACTAAACTATTTAACACCTGCAACAATATACTTCAAAGACAGAAAAGTGTAACCCTATTTCGGGATAGAACAGATGACGGGCATTTCCGAAAATAATTTATTTGCTCGCAACTTTCATGGTGTTAAAGGCTTTAGGAATTCTGAGGGGGTTCAGATGGCTGAAAGCCTGAATTCAGCTTACTTGAAAAAGATAGGTCAACGCGGTCGGATTAGTATTTGGTTAGTGGATGGTTCTTATGTTCGAACAAATATTGATGAGGAGTTCACTAATCTTGGTCAACATTACAGATTTACATATATCCCAAAAGACGAGTTCTGGAATGATCAAGGAGCGAGCTCAGAGGAGCAGAAGATCTACATCGACCACCTATTGGTCGAGCATCGTTTGATGGAAAAAGGTGTACAATACGATCAGGCTTTAGTTTGAAATTTTCTAACATGTTTCTATAGAAAGCAACAAAACGCCATCTAACTCTTTACTCAAAGAAAGTCTGCTAAATCAAGACTTCATAAATGGACAGAAAAAAAAGTCAATTGAAACTAGTTAATTGAAACCAGCTAGTTTGCCTATAATAATGCCTAGTATCTTCTTCTGCCAAAATCTGACCTTGGTGGTCTTCTCTTAGCCCAGCATTCTCGACAGTAGACTGGTCTGCTTGGGTCTGGTTTGAAGGGAACTTCACAATCCTTGCCACAATCAGCGCAAACTGCTTTGTGCATGTCACGACTTTCCATACTACTTTCACTCCTATGCATTTTATCTGCAAGAATAAAGTCCTATTCTAGAAGCTTTGCTTCCTGCTAAACCTCTAGAGATGCTGCCCTCTCTCTTAAACTTATCTATTCCCTCATACTTCCCAAACAGACACACAAACACGCAAAAAAATATTAGCTAGCTAACATGTGTTGGGCTAACCAATTCTCAATTGCCTTATTAAGGAAGGCTGCAGATTACCTAACAGTAATGTTCAATCGTTGATAGACGAGCAAACACGATAACGTTACGCATAATAATCAAAAATAAAAAGAGTGAGAAGGGTGACAAAAAATAGAGATGTTATTTTCATCGGAAACAAACCACCAATGAATTATGTCCTGGCAATCATTACCAGTCTTTCCGCAAGCAATGCTAGGGAAATAACATTGAAAGCTCGCGGACAAGCAATCACAACAGCTGTTGACGCAGCCGAAATAACCAGAAGACGGTTCCTGAAAGACCTACAAATAAGCAAAGTATCCATAGGAACAGTAGAGATGCCACCGAGAGAAGGCGAAAACAGGTCAAGAATGGTCTCAACAATGGAAATAACGCTTGCAAAGGAGTAGAGAAGCCTTGAGAGGGCGAAACAAGGCATCAATCGGCGAATACCTCGCCTTTCTTTCAATAAAATACGAGGTTGACCCCGACAAACTATTCTATGCGTTAATCTCGGCAGAAGAAAACCAAAAATCCACATGTGGAAACCTTTCAATCGAATGCCGTGGCAAACAACAAAACAAGATCGTTCTTCTAATAACAAGTGGCCAAAAAGTTGTTGCACAATTCCCGATACCTAAAGAATTTCTCTTGGAACAAAGTAATCCAATCAAATCTGTCAGAAGAGCCAACATGCTTGGTAGACATCTGGTTAAGAAGGATAGCGAACCGTATTCCTTTCAGATCAATGATTTACGAGTTGGAATGAAAAAGATTAATCTGAAAGCTAAGGTTCTGGAAATTGCAGGACCAACACACGTCTTCACAAGGTTAGGAAACTATGCAAGCGTGACCAACGCTTTGATAGCGGACGAAACTGGAAAGATCAAACTTTGCTTGTGGAACGAACAGATACACTCCATTTCCCCTGGAGACACAGTTCAGATTGAAAATGCTAGTACATCCATGTTCAAAGGTGAAAGACAATTAAGAATCGGAAAAAAGGGGGTTCTCCGCAATATGGGAGAACTGGATTGCCGCTTGGAAGAAGCACATAAGTCGTAGGGCATGGTCGTTCGCATTTGACAAATCACAACTAAGGATTGCGGCGTGAGAAGAATGGAGTTGAAGGTTGGAGATGTCTTCCAATGTCCTGAAGGCCATAATGCCAGGATAGTGTGGATCAGCGAAGACAAGAAGGTTGCAGGGGTTAGATGTCCTCATGAACACTTAAGTAAAGTAGTTAGAGTGGCTGATAACACAAAACATGTTATGTCTGGACACTATCCTAGGAAAGAAAGAAAAATCTATGCTAAAAACATGGTTTTTCTCATCAAAATCTAATAAAGCGAGAGCGTGAATCTATTTTGAATTCGGTTTGCCTATCAAGTTTTTCGATGAGGTTTTTTAATCTTTCGACATCGTTTTTTTGAAACTTAAATTCGTAACCGTGGGGGCAGATGGAATCGATCACCGCTTTTAGGGTTTCATCGTAAACTAGGGGGTATAGACTGCATCCTTCAGGTCGATAGGGATATATCTCGCAACCCTCTTCTGAAAGAAAAGCGCATCTTCCCGAGTTATTCTTTAAACGCCACCCCTCCTTTGTTTTCACTGTGAAATATTCAGTTCCATAACCTAACTTTAGGATCCTCTTTAGATCAAGATTGGAAAGAGGCATCCTCGTCTCTAAGCAGCATTTTGAACATTTATATTTCACACAGGGGATGCCGCCTGCCAGCGAGTGTCTCTCCTCTTCTACTTTCTTTTTCACCTCAGAAATCCCGCCAGCTATCTAGCCTTTTTCCTTCTTTTTAGGGTGTCTTCGATGAGTTTTTCGGGATTGTCTATTACTTCGCTTATATGTCATTTTATCCACTTTTTTGTTTTGGTTTTCGTTACAGGAACTTGGACACTTCTTGTTCTTATACTTTTTCAATTTCTTTTTAAACATTTTTTCTTCTTTCTTATTATCTCTTTCCCTTTCTCGGTTTTGGCGTAAAATTCTATTTAGGTTTATTTTGGTGAATAGTGTCTCAATATGGCATGAAAGGAAAGAAGAGACGTTTCAATTGGGCTTTGTACGAGACTCTTCGGGGGTTCGAGCGTGAGGAGACTTTCCGCCTGTTGAAGTGGGCTGTGGACTCTCTTCCGCCACCTTGGGATAGCCGTTGGAAGAGAATTGGACGTAAGCCTTACGACTCTAGAGCGTTAGCAGTGGTCACCATCTGGCAGGAGATCGAAGGAAAGACGGAAAGAGCCTACATGACTATAAGGTGAGCTAGAGGTTGTTCTAGGCGTAAGCAGACACGGACTTGAAGACGCAGAACCGATATACGATAGAGAACTAGCAAAAGCTATGGAATATGTGAAAGGGACAGGGAAAGATACGGAGTCGAGGTGGGATAAACACGATCCGACTCCGCTACCTAAATGCTTCCTTTTTATGCCAATTCAATATTTTATTAGCCTAGATAAATAGGAACTGTGAGGTGCACAGATTACGCCAAGAAAAATGCTCGTCTACATTGGAACTTATACCCTTCCAGTACTCTTTGGGACTGGAGCAGTCCTCATGGGTAAAGGTGAGGGCATATACGTTTACCGAATGGATCAAGCCTCGGGTGTCCTTGAACTTAGCAGCAAGATAACAGGCCTCGCGAATCCGTCCTACCTAACTTTTGACCCTAAGCAGCGCTTTCTTTACGCCGTTAATGAACTGAAGACTTTTGAAGGGAAGCCGACTGGGACCATTAGCGCTTTTTCATTAGACTCAGAAACAGGAGAATTGAAGTTCCTGAACAAGAAGCCGACTCGAGGGACTGACCCTTGCCACGTGACCGTTGATAAGACTGGCAGATACGTTCTCGTCGCCAATTTCATAAGCGGCAGCGTGTGCGTCCTACCTATACAGGGGGATGGGAGCCTAGGAGATGCCACTGACTTTATACAGCATCATGGTTCCAGCGCAAACCCTAAGCGTCAAGAAGGGCCTCATGCTCACGCTGTCATTCTAGATGAAGCCAATCGGTATGCGTTTGTCCCTGATCTTGGAATCGACAAAATCATGATCTACAGATTCGATTCCAATCATGGAAAACTGGAGCCTAACGACGAGCCTTGGGTCCAGGTTAAAGCTGGCGCTGGACCACGCCACTTAGATTTCCACCCCGAGGGCAGATATGCTTATCTGATCAACGAGCTTGACTCTACGATGGTCGCTTTTGCATATGACAAAAAACATGGAACACTCAAAGAGATCCAAACAGTCCCGACACTCCCGAAGGATTTCGCCGGCGCAAACACATGCGCAGACGTGCATGTTGCTCCATCAGGCAAGTTCGTTTATGGTTCAAACCGCGGCCATGACAGCATCGTAATCTACAAAATCGATCAACGTACAGGCAAACTCACCTACGTAGGTCATGAATCAACTCAGGGCAAGACTCCACGCAACTTTGCAATCGACGCAACCGGCAGATTTTTACTTGCAGCGAACCAAGATTCTGACACGATCGTAACATTTCGTATAGACCAACAGACTGGTAGACTCTTGTCAACAGGCTACGTTACGAAAGTGCCAACACCCGTTTGTGTAAAGACGATTTTCCTTGAAAGTAAATGACCAGTTGACGAGAGATCCCGCTCCATTAATGAAATATGCAGAGGATAACGATGTGAATATAGGGGTTAAGCGCGCGCAAGTTTGAGCCTAGAGCTTAGAATCGAAGAATTTAAACGAAGATCTGAACCTAGACCAGGGCTTCAAACCTCCAAGTTTCTAGGACTCTCTTGATCTCGACGATTAGTATAGTAAGAAATCTTTAAGAAGCCTAGACCAGAATTATGTTGGCATACCAGTTCATCAGTGAACGGAAATGCTGAAAATCTCGAAGAGGACTCAGAGCTTAGGGACAGAAAACGCCTTCGTTGTCTTAAAGGAAGTAAACGAACTCGTCAAAAAGGGCGAAGACATCATAAACTTCTGCATCGGACAGCCCGATTTTGACACGCCGGAATACATTAAGCAAGCAGCCATAGAAGCGATAAGGGATGGGAAAACGGGTTATACTGAGTCGTTCGGAATTCCGAAGCTAAGAGAAGCGATCGCAGATTATCTCTCAAAAACAAGGAAGATTGATGTGAAGCCTGATTCAGTTGTTGTTGCGAACGGCGCAAAGCCGTTTATTGGATATACAATACTCTCAGTCACCGATTACGGAGAGGGCCACGAAGTCTTGTACCCAAATCCAGGTTTTCCAATATACGAATCTCAAGTTCGGGCTCAAGGAGCGATACCGGTGCCTTTGGACCTTAGGGAGAGACGGAGCTATAGTTTCGATATTGAGGAACTTGAGAAGAAGGTTAACGAGAAAACCCGGCTCCTAATATTGAATTCTCCTCATAATCCGACCGGCAGAGTTCTGAATAGGGATGACTTAGAGCAAATATCTCGTATTGTCGAGAAGTACGAAAACTTGTGGATCTTCTCAGATGAAGTCTATTGCAGGATGGTACACGATGGTGAATTCGTAAGTATCTCCTCTATTCCCGGAATGCAGGAGAGAACCGTAATCCTGGACGGTGCGTCCAAGACCTATGCGATGACGGGATGGAGGATCGGCTTCGCAGCAAATGAGAAACTGGCTAGCCATCTGGCCAGGTGGGTCACAAACACAGACTCCTGCGCCGGTCACCCAAATCAGTACGCAGCCCTAGCAGCATTAACAGGCCCTCAGGACGATTCCAAAAGGATGATGATGAGCTTCCGCAAGAGGAGAGACATCATCGTCAAAGGGCTCAACGAGATAAACGGGATAAACTGCATATCCCCGGGCGGCGCGTTCTACGCATGGCCTAGTGTTACAGAGGCGTCCAGGCTTGTTGGGGCCAAAGACTCAGAGGAGTTTAGGAAGCGTCTGTTGTACAACGCTGGCGTAGCTGTTCTATCAGACATCCACTTCGGACATAGAATTGAAGGCGAAGGCGAACACATCAGGTTTTCCTACGCGACGTCAGAGGAGAACATCCGAGAAGGATTGAGTAGAATCAAGGATTACATAGAAGAGAACAAGAAAACCTAGCGGTCATGACGGTTCAGTAAGTTTTCTGGAGGAAAGCTTGGGAATAAACTCCTCCTGCAGCCGCACGATGCTGCGGCTGTCCTCAGCTTGCGAATAGCTTTCGAGGAACCTTTCGTTCAGTTTCAGGAAGTTGGGACCCCACTTGAATATCGAGAGTGTCTCCTCAGCCCTATCCTTAAAGCCCATGATATAGAGTGCCGCCGACAGGGCTTCTGCTGTCGTCAGCTTTGTGGGAACCCCGTAATTCACAGGGTTAGAAGCGACGAGGTATGGTAGACAACGTGAAACTCCGCGCCTGAGTATCTCAAACATGTCGTCTGCGTGAACCCAACTGCAGTCTATTGCTCCCAGCCCATTTGACAGGGATCTCCTCCGGTCGGCAGCCGACAGCGCGATCTTCGAAAACGGATTGAGGATAACGGCCCCGCTTGGGAGAAGTCTAATCTTGTAAACAACTTCAACTAAGTTATGGCGTTTCATCTCTTTCAATTCCCTTTATTGGGATTTCCTCTCTGAGACGAAGACTATGCGGTTGGCTACGGGTTCCCGTTGCACCGCTTTCAATTCCCTTTATTGGGATTTCCTCTCTGAGACATGTAAAGGAATGGACAAACGAAGGGGCAATTCCATGCCTTTCAATTCCCTTTATTGGGATTTCCTC
>Ga0315314_1003417_pt1 | contig 12431 bp, 13 predicted proteins | sample TDP9_MG_FD_203631 | JGI IMG/M metagenome (GOLD analysis project Ga0315314, IMG submission 203631) | Freshwater sediment microbial communities from Lake Towuti, South Sulawesi, Indonesia - TDP9 | ecosystem: Environmental > Aquatic > Freshwater > Lake > Sediment | place: Indonesia: South Sulawesi...
CATCATTCATGAAGTCGACTTGTTGTGGATAGGGGTCGTAGGGGAATAGTGCTCGCCAGCCTTGTCTCTTCGACTGCATTAAGCAACCTTCATGATAGGAGAGCGCCCAGCATTTAAGTGGTGTGGATGGGTGCAGAGTGTCATGTCTGAGCTACATCAATAACCCTAAAGTTGACTACTTTCTCTAAGTCTTTCGGAGAGATTTCCAGTCCGTAGAGGTGGTTTCCTGAGCCGAAGTTGATCCTCTTCTTTTCTAGGACTCGTCTATCGACGAAGAGGGGTATCCTCAGCAGGACGGGGCAGATGGCGCCGACCTCGATTCCTGTCGCCTTCTTCACTTCCTCGGGATCTAAGATGGTCAATTCAGAGCCGATGGATCGCTTAGCCTTGGCGAAGTCGATCTTATGGTTTCCCGGGAGCATTATGGCGCAGTGTTCTCCCTTTCCGTCCTCTAGTACGATGGTCTTGCAGACTTCATCAGGGTTTATCTTCTCCTTCGCGTATTCAATGACATCCCTAACAGAGAACGCCTTCTCCCTCAACTCGATAAGCCTGTAGTGTATTTTTTTTCTCTCTAGAATCTCGGCTGACTCCAATTCCATAATTCAAACGAATCAGAAGACACTATAAAGATTTTAGTCGACTGGGACCCTGTCAACTTATCTTTTCCACTGCTATGACGCCTTCCTTCAGAAGTTGTGCGATCTCCTCCTCTTTGTAACCCAAGTAGTTCATGAGGACCTCTTTGTTGTGCTGTCCCAACAACGGCGCTGCTGTGCGTACCTTCCCAGGCGTCTCTGAGAACTTGACTGGGAAGTTCATCATCTTTATCTTCCCGAGCTTCGGATGCTCGACTTCTACAAGCATGTCTCTGGCGAGGACCTGTGGGTCTCTCACTGTCTCGCTGGCGTAGAGGATTGGTGCAACGGGCAGACCTACTTCCACGAAGTAACTCACAGCTTCATCTCGAGTCATGCTCTCTACGAGCTTCTTCAAAGCATCTTTGTCCAGCTCTTTGACCCCTAACCTTTGCTTTAAGCCGTCTAGACCCCTAGCCCTAATGCCCGACAATTGTATCCACCCGTCCTTCGTCTTATAGACGCCGCCGAACGTCATGGCTGCGGGACCCATCCTCTTCGTCTGCTCTTCCTCCTCCCTCCTCCTCTCAGCTTCACCCTTTCCGCTGAGCAGATAGAGGGTTACAGCATTATAGTTGTAGGCCATCACACAGTCCAACTGCGCAACATCTATCAATTGACCCTTGCCTGTCTTGTCCCTGAAACGGATAGCGGCTATGATGGACATCGCTGCCATGGTGCCCGGTCCCACGTCGCCCCAGGCTCCAGCCATGGTTATCGGCGGACCGTTTGGGTCAACACCGTCGCCAGTCTGGCGGGTGTGCCCTGACATAGCCTCCGCAATGGCAGCGTAGGAGGGTCTGGGTGAGTAGGGGCCTGTCTGTCCGAAGCCTGAGAGCGAGGCGTAGATGATGTCAGGCTTGACCTTCCTCAGCTCCCCATAGCTCAGCCCCAGCTTCTGCATCGTGCCAGGACTGAAATTCTCCACGACGACATCCGACAACCTCACCAAGCCCTTGAAGATCTCGACGCCCTTCGGATTCTTCAGGTCGATGGCTATGTCCTTCTTGTCGAGGTTGAGGTAGTGGAAGGCGGCGCTGACTCCTCCGAACATGGGTCCTCTCTCGGGGATTCTGTCGAGGGCGCCCCATGGAGGCTCGATCTTGATGACTTCGGCTCCCATCTCAGCGAGCATCTTTGTGCACCACGGTCCGAAGACGACATGGGTCAGGTCCAGAACTCTGATGTCCTCAAGTATTTTCTTCATCCTTCATTAACCTCTTCGAAGGTATCATCTTTACAGGCGGTTATGGGCTAATATCTCTTTCCATTTCACTGACGCACCGCACCGAACTGACTTGTTTCCCAACCGGCTGTCTGTTCTCCCTATCTTGCCCATGGGCAGATACTCTTCCCTATCGCTGAAGTAACTAAGTAGTTCTTCACCTTTCTGCTTCTTGCCAAATGTTTTCGTTGCTCTCTTGTCTTTGCTGCGTTCCATATCAGACGCGACCTCCATTATCGGCCTCTGATATGTTATCGAAACAGGAATCTTCTCTAAACATTTCCTTCAAGGGTTGTCGCTACAAACTATCCTAGAAGGCTTATTTGCTCCCTTCTTCATTTACAAAAACACGTCGAGATATGTCTTGAGTTTAGATTTTCTCCCATCCAAGGTAATACCGAAACATGCAACGCTCAATATAGGATATTCTGAAAGGGCGTCCGTGTATCTTTGATTGCGACCATCCCTTTGTCTAAACTTGGAAATGGGTCATTCCAAACCGATTTATTCCACTTCTCCTTGACTGTCTAGTAGAGGCTATGAGTAGAAGCGTCGCTGTGCTCCCCCTTCACTACGGAAGAGCGCCGAGATGGCTCTTCAGTCGAATGGTGAAGCTAGCCGATTGTGTTATTAGCATCATCCTCGACAACTACGGCAGCAGAGGACTCCTCCAACGCCTCTCAGACCCTTGGTTCTTCCAGTCACTCTCCTGCGTCCTCGGATACGACTGGCACTCCAGCGGCACGACCACGGTCACCTGCGGCGCCCTCAAGGAGGCGATCAGCCCTGATGAGCATGGTGTCGCTGTCGCAGGTGGGAAAGGTAGGGCGTCGAACAAGGCGCCTCAGCAGATCGAGGAGACGGCTCAGAAGCTGGGCTTGACTAGTCGGAGGGCGGAGGAGCTCGTCTATGCCAGTAGGATGGCTGCCAAGGTCGATAACTCGCTCGTTCAGGATGGTTTCCCGCTGTATCATCACTCCTTCTTCTTTGACAGTCAGGGCAACTGGATCGTCGTCCAGCAGGGCATTGACACTGAGGCTCGTCAAGCCCGAAGATATCACTGGAGCCTCGACCACAGGAGCTTCGTTGAGGAGCCGCAGAACGCTATTTTGTGCGACCAGAAGCGTCCAGTGGTGCTTGACATGACGGCTAAGCAGAGCGATGAGTGTCGCAAGACCTCTGTTGACTTGGCTAAGGAGAAGCCTGAGAAGCTGAGAGCCTTCTTCAGCGCCCTCCGTCCAGGTCCTCAGCGGTCGCTGGACGAGTGGACTGTTGAGGAAGCATCGAAGCTCGCTAACCGAGAAGTTCTCAACATGCCTAGGAACATAAACTGGGACAGGATGCGTCAAGTCTACGAGTTCCAGCCCAAGAACTACGAGGAACTCGTCTCCCTCAAAGGCGTCGGACCCTCCACGATCAGGGGACTCGCCCTTGTGGTTGAGCTCGTCTACGGGAACAAGCCGAGCTGGAAGGACCCTGTTCGTTATAGCTTCGCCTTCGGGGGCAAGGACGGCGTCCCGTTTCCTGTTGATCGCCGAGCCATGGACGAGGCTGTGGAGGTGCTGAGAAACGGCATAGCCGAGGCTCGGGTGAAGAGAGAGGAGAAGCTCAGAGCAATCGAGCGGCTCAGGAAGTGTGTCCCAGCAATGAGAAAGGTGTCCCCATGACTCGGCTTGCAGCGATCCTTGAAGAGGCTGTGCAAAGGGGCATCAATGTCGAAGAGGCCGATTTTATACTAAGGTTAGAAGGCTGTCCCCAAGAACTTCTTGAAACAGCATGGGAAGTGCGGAGAAGAACCCTCGGCGGAGAAGTGAGGTTCTACTATCCCTTGCCTCGGTTCCCCTCGATCTCTATGACTGGCTATAGGTGTGCCCTCAACTGCCAGCACTGTCAGGGCAAATACCTAAAGCAGATGAAGGCGGCTGAGACGCCTGAAGCACTGAAGAGACTGTGCGTGAAGTTGGACAAGGGCGGAGCTGTTGGATGCCTCGTCAGCGGCGGCTCAACCCCCTCAGGCTCGGTTCCTCTTGAAGGGTTCTGTGATGCTCTCAGGTGGGTGAAGGAGGAGACGGGGCTGATAGTTAACTTGCACACTGGGCTGGTGAACGAGCGACAGGCTGAGCAGATAGCTTCGACAGGCATCGATGTTGCCTCTCTCGACTTCATAGGAAGCGAAGAAACCATCAGACAGGTCACAGGACTTGACAGGAGACCTGAGGACTATCTTGAGTCGCTCCTGCTGCTGAGAGAGGCGGGAGTCCCCAGCGTCGTGCCCCACATCTGCACAGCCCTAGATTGGGGCGTGGTGAAGGGAGAAGCGAACGCGCTCAGCCTCCTTAAGAGCTTCAACCCAGAACTCATAGTCATCTTAGGGCTGAGACCGACCAAGGGGACGCCAATGGAGACAGCGCCAACGCCGAAGCCAGAGACCCTCGCAAAGATGGTTGCCGTAGCACGGCTGATGCACCCGAAGGCGAGCATAGCCCTAGGCTGCATGAGACCGCAACAAGGACGAGCAAAAGCAGAGAGACTAGCACTCATGGCTGGAGCAAACAGGATCGTTCTGCCCTCAACTGAGACTGTACATCTTGCAGAGGAAAAAGGTCTACGTCTGATCCGTTTAGCCGCCTGCTGTGCAGTGCCGAGCCAATTAGAGGGTAAAGCCCTAATTTCCCAACAGTAGATGAAAGAGAATTTACCAAAATAACCTCTAGATTTTAGCATAACAAAAGCACGCATGTTATTTAGAGAGGATGATAAAGGTTGAAGAATCCACGCACAACTGAAGACCAAAAAGCCGAGATACGAAGAGCTATTCAATCAAATATAATTTACAAGAATGAAAAAGTATGGAATTATTTAATCGCAGATATTTTGTCTAAAAGCTCTAATCGATACGAGTACATGGAGCTTTTCTGCAAGAAGAAAATACATGTCGATTCTGATCTTGATATATGGTATGAGGCGAAGCCTATACCTCCAAGAAAAGGCAGAGCTGGCAGATCCGAAGGAAATACAAGACTCGACCTAGCGTTTGGAAGTATAAGACTAAGGGAAGATACTCAAAGTGGCATCGAGTATGATCCGAATAAGAAGGTGTCTTGGGTGTGCTTTGTTGAATCAAAGCTCTTCTCAGATTGCAGCACAGATACAACTTATTGTCCACTTAGAAACCAGATCATAAGAGTCATTGAAAATTTGTTATGTTTTCAAGGGAACTGTCAATTCCCTCAAAAACTGTTTTTCACTTTGTTAACGCCGAGATTATTTGAAAAACAGCGCAAATCAAGGCTTTATGGTTACAAAATGGAAGAATATGAAAATCCTGGGAGTATAGTCAATGACATTAGTTTGTCATCAATAGAACAAAGAAAACAAGCAGACTGGCACTATCCTGAGAGTTTGAAAGATAGAGTCAAACGCTTAGACATTAATTGGATGACCTATGAGGAAATCTTCGAGAAGGAATACGACCTTAGTGAACTTGATCTAACCAAGCTTAGAGAAGACCCTGAAAACAATAAGAGATTCTCAGACATCTTGGGACAACTCGCAGAACATCTATAACTCAGATTGATCCTCAAGCACTTGGAATCTTTTTTTCTGGGTTGAGTATGTTGTTGGGGTCGAAGAGGGTCTTGATCTTTCTCATGAGTTCTATCTGTTTTGGGTCTAGGTAGCGGGTGAGGCTTTTTACTCTGGTTTTGCCTATTCCGTGTTCGCCTGTGATGACGCCGCCCAGTTCAACGGTAGCCCTGTATATTTCGTCCCTCATATCTTCCATCTTAGCTAGGTCTCGTTTCATCAGGTGGACATGCAGGTTTCCGTCTGCAGCATGCCCATAGACGGGCAGGTATGCTTCATACTTCTTGGCGACCTCATCCACGGCGTCCATCAGTCGCCCTATCTCCGCTGGAGGCACGGTCACATCCAGAATGTCGGCGGTCTCAGCCTTCAGGGCAGAATAGATGTTGCTTCTCACCCGCAGGATTCTGTCCTGCTCGTCCTTAGCCTCGGCAAACAAAGGCTCAAGCGAACCGTTCTCCTTGCAGACTTCAGCGATTCTCAGGCTCTCTGAGAGCACCTGCTCTCGGCTGGATTCCTCCTCCATCACTAGGAGGTAGCAGCTCCCTTCCTTGACGGGCCAGGCTTCGCCTAGGTGCTTGGCGGTCCGTTCCATCAGCTCCTTTTCGGCGTATTCGATCGCCATGGGCATCCTCCCGTCCTGAAGGATTTTTGGGACGCTGTTCAGGGCTTCGTGTCGGCTGTTGTAGGGGACGATCATGGTTGCGGCGGCTCCGAGCTTCGGGTAGAGCCGTAGGATCGCCTTGGTTACGACCGCTAAGGTTCCCTCGCTTCCGATGATCAAGTCCATCAGGTCATAGCCCACATTGTTCTTCTGTAGCTTCCCACCCAGCGTCAGCACAGAGCCGTCAGGGAGCACCGCTTCCACGCCCTTCACGTAGTTCCTCGTGACACCATGCTTTATCGCCCGAGCTCCACCAGCATTCGTCGCCACGAGACCACCCACCTGAGCCGCCTCCTCGCCTGGATGCAAAGGAAAAGACAAGCCAGCCTCGTCCACCGCAGCCAACAGCCTCTCAAGAGTCACACCAGCCTCCGCCACAGCCATCAGGTTCTCCCTGTCCACCTCAACCCTGTCCATCCGCTCCAAAGAGAGGACTATGCCCCGCTGAGTGGGAACAGCTCCACCAACGAGCCCCGTTCCACCGCCTCTGGGAAAGACGGGAATCCTGTTCTCATTGGCGTAGCCCAATATGCGGGAGACCTCGTAGGCGTTGGCAGGTTTCAGTAGAACAACATCCTCAGCGGGCATCGGTCTAACAACCTCAGCGGTCTCATCAACCAAATAGTCCCCTATCCGAGTCCGCTCAACCACCACATACCCTTCTCCCACGATTCCCTGTAGGTCTTCTACAATCCTCTTCATCAAGCGTCCTCCAAGTTGGTTAGGAATATAGACAGTTAAATAACCTATCTCACAGAGAAGGGACACCCACAAGCGTCAATACAGAAACGTGATAGATCGATACCCAACAGCCTGAACCTCTTAAACCTTTCAGCCTGTTAGCTGTTTTCCCCCAAGCAATAGCACCTACCCCCACTCCGCCTAGTACTCCGCTAAAACTAAATACCGCCACCCGACACTTATGCACAAAGAACAAATATAGCCGCAGCGGTTACAAAGATACCGACGAAGACGGTCAGACGCTTCAGGCAGAAACAGACCTCAAGACGACTTCAGAAAAGTCCTGGGGAGCAGCACCTAATACCGTTGGAGCCACGGACAGGAAGAAGGCTTCCACAGCTCTCCTGATGGCAACCTCATTCAACTGCACATCCCTCAACTGTCGCTCTAGCTCGTCGATCGCTTCTTCTGGATGCATGAAGAAGTCGCCTGTGAGCTTGACTTCCACAATTCTGCCGTCCTTGACCATGGAAGAAGCTCTCAGGAGCTTCCCTCCCGGCACCTTCAACTCAGCTTTCCCCAATTCATTTCGCCTACCTGCGGTAAACCCACTCCAGTGAAGCATATTTTTGCTTGAATTTCTCCAGAAGCTCCTCTTCTGTTTTACTCAACTGTCCAGAAACTAGGTTGATGTTTAACTTGGTTTCGAAGCCTGAGATAAGAGCATCTCTGACCTCCTCGAAGTTTACGTGCCTCCCAAGTTCTTTGCGTATAGTTGTGACCCGATCTTCCACCTGCTTGATCGCTTTGTCGCTGATCTTCTCCCTCGAAACTTTGAGGACTGTGAACATTGTTCGAACATCAAAATCTACGAGAACAGTGCCGTGTTGGAGAATAGAGCCGTACCGTCGTGTCTGAGCATTTCCCGAGATTTTTCTTCCGCCCGCTATGATGTCGTTGATCGGCTTGAACTCCGCTGTCAGACCGAGAAGCCGTATAGCCTCGATGATGCCGCCACATATCACCTTATACGACTCGTTGATGTCGTAGGGTATCAGAGGATTCTTCTCTTCAGCGATGAGACTGTAAGTGATCTCGCCATCGTAGTCATGGAAGACTGCGCCGCCTCCAGTGATCCGCCTGATTACATCGACACCAAGGCGTTTACACGCTTCAAGATTGACCTCTTCGTCTACACTCTGGAAGTAACCCATGGAGACGGCTGAAGGCTTCCACCGATAGAGCCTAAGAGTAGGCGGAGCCTCGCCCTTACCACGGGCATAAGCGATAGCTTCATCTATCGCCATCTGAGTGTAACAATCCGCGACCATAAGATCCAACAAACGCCACTCTACACTCATTCCTTAACCTCCAAGACCGCTTTCTCAACCTCTACTTCAGTGAGCCCCCTCGGATAATTATAAATTGGTCCCATCGGAGATTCATTGTAAAAGGGTCTATTGCAGCCTGGACAGCCACTCGTTTGAAAAGGCACACCACTGGCAATAACCTTTGCAAGAGCCTCCTCACTCACGCCAAAAGACTTTAAGACACCCTGTTCAAAGGTCATATCCTCGAAGCGACCAAGCCCTGAGACAATGAGGTACCGACCCAGCTGAATCCGCCGATAGGATGCCACAGGTGGAGCTGAATGATCCGCCATCTTCGTGCCTTGAATAGGCGTTAAAGCGAAGAGGCTGGGAAGGACACCCATGTCGGTTAGACGCTGAATTGTTGCCAGCATCTCCTCCTCGGTCTCGCCGAGACCAACTATCAAATGTGTCGTCACACGACTCTGACCGAAGACCTGTAAGGCATCTCCAAGAGCTTCCCAATGGCGATCCCATTTGTACGGTCCATCGACGCCTCTGCCCTTAACCTTGTCAAAAATCGCGGATGTTGCAGCGTCAAGAGCAAAACAGACACGGTCTACGCCGAGGTTTAGAAGTTCTTCAGCCGATGACGTGGAAAAGGTGGAGCACACAGCGACTTCGGCATCTGAGTAGCCTGCCCCGCTTCACTAATGACGTGGGTGACTGTCTCAAAGAAAACGGGGTAGTTAAGTGTTTGAAGGCAGATCCTGCCAAAAGCGACGTCTCTACAGCCCAAGGCTTTGAGAACCTGTCGGAGAGGGTACGCTGGCCACTCGACTCTGGAGAGGAGGGAGAGGTCGGAGGTGCTTTCCCGAGCCTGAGGACAGAAGGCACAGTTGGCTATGCATCTGCCGTTGGTGTAGGTCATGAGGTAAGCGGTAGTAGGCGGAGCAGACATACGGCACTTAGCCAGACCAAGAACTGAAGCCGTCCCTAGACTTACCCTCACTTTATCCTCTGTATCCTCCAAGATAAGCCTCCCCTCTTCTTACGAGTTGATCTTTTATAACCTTTGTCCCTTAGACAAGTGCACTCTAAAGTGTTATTAAATAGCTGAGAATAAGAGAAAGTAGGAAAGAAGGTGCGAAGTTGAAGATAACTGACGTAAGAACCATTATGGTTACCGTGCCGTTTGCCACCTTCGGGAAGTTCGAGCCAGTCACGATGTGGTATGGGACGAGACATGCCAGTATCCACTGCGTAACCTTCATCGACACAGATGAAGGTATAACAGGAGTTGCCACTGAGGGAGATCAGCACACGATTATGAACCAGTTTAGGCCAAAGCTGATCGGTAGAGACCCGTTCGACATTGAGAAGATAGAGAGTGAGTTGGGAGGCGCCATCCGTGGAAGATGGGAAATTGCCACTAATACTATGGCTGCGATCGACAACGCCCTTTGGGACATCATCGGAAAGTCCTGCAACAAGCCCCTGTACAAGCTCTGGGGCGGAAAGGTGAATGACCCCGTCCACGTTCGGTACTGGATGTGCTGCAAGAGCCCTGAAGAACAGGCTGCAGAGGCCGTTAAGGCTGTTGAGAGGGAATGGAAGGCCTTCAAGATAAAGCTGGGAACAGACCCTGAGACCGATGTGGAGCGGGTCAGGACGATAAGGGAGGCAGTAGGTGACAAGATACAACTATGCTTCGACATAAATGGAGGATATCCCCTCAGTGTAGCAATAAACACTTTGAAGAAGATAGCGAGGTACAACCCTGCGTACATCGAGGACCCCGTCCCCTGCGTCTGGCCATACGACCCAGGGAGCTTAGACAACATGGCCGACATCAGGAGGATAACGGGCATCCCGATCGAGGCCCACAGCCACGGCCCCAACTGTGAGGAGTTCGCCATGACTTTAGTCCAAAAGAGGGCGGCGGACGCCCTCCACCTCAACATCTCTTACATCGGCTCGGTCTTAGAGAGTAGAAGGGTCTGCGCCATCGCAGAGGCTGGAGGACTCATCGTCACAGGTCAGAGCAGCTGCGCCGAACTTGGACCTAGGAACGCCCTACTTCTGCACCTAATAACCTCTGAGCGTTCCTTCAAAGGCACGAACGACAGCTCAACCCACCATCTTGAGCCGCCTTCTGGCGACATCATCAAGAACGAGTTTAGGACCATAAATGGTACACTAGCGGTGCCTGAGGGGCCTGGACTGGGGGTGGAGATAGATGAGGAGAAGCTGGACTACTATCACAAGATCTACCTCTCTGGAAAGTATAGGCCTGAACCCGGCTTAGGAAGGAAGAATATGTACCTTTGGTTCTAATCAACAACATCCTAATTTATCCCTCTCCACAGACTCCAGCTGATCAGATAGCCCTAGTCCTCTACATCTGCTTTTTGCCTTTTTCAAGCATTTTGATAGACTAGTAATTGTGTTCAACGGAATGAGAAAGAAGAGGCACAGAATAGTATACGAAGAGATAGACATAGTCTCAGAGAACGAGAGGCTGCACAAGTCCTTAAGTGGGCTGAAGAGTTTGTGAACAAGATCGGCGGAACGATCCAAAGATAAAATAGGAGAAGTTTCTTGTAGACGAAATCAAACTAGGAACCCTCTAGTCTGTAATCGCCGACTTGAACGAGCTATGACACTCAGGGCAGAAGGTACGCCCGCAAAGCAGAATACAAAGAAGATGGTAGGTTGACCAAAATCCTGAATCAAAGAAATAGAACACAAAAATAAATTGGAGGTTACTGTCTCACTGAAGTTTTCTAATTCCTAGATAGTAGGCTACGTTGGCGTTGGGCTTTATCTTCATGACGATCTTGCCGTCCTTTGTGCTTAGAATCGGATCTACGCCTGGTCCATGCCCTGCGTAGTCGCTCATGCCGTGAATGACGATGCCGATGGTGAGGGCGCCCTTGTAGTAGCCTCTGCCGTAGACATCGTACTGATCCTTGAGGGCTACTACGTCGCCGAGCCTGAGCTTGTCTATGCCATACTTCTTGATCGCCGCGGGGCAGGTCGTTTGGATATCGTAGTCGACGGACTCGACGATAGGCGCTGAGCCTATGCCCGAGCCCATGAGGAAGCCAGGAAACTCACCGACGACAGGCACCACGAGCTTACCCCTCTCCACGATGATCCCCAGATTCTCCAGTAGACTGGGGTCGCACTTATTGACCTTCACATCCTCAAAGCCCTTGATCTTGAGACCGACTCCACAAGCCTTAACTTGGACCTTGTCACCGATACAGAGCTTCTCCAGTACCTCGTCAGGGAACCAGACCATGTCGTGAGCTCCTGCGTGGCGTCCCACGTAGAAGCCTTTCGCCCCAGCGGCGTCACCCGTCATGACGACCGCCTCATTTCCAATGCACGACAAGATCGGCAAAGCACAGTCGCCTGGAGAAGGCTTTTCCTTGCCCTGTAGAACCACGCCGGGTTCTACGTGGTCGCCGTTAGCCCATCCGAAACAGGGGTCGCCTACCTTAAGGTTGTATTTGATGCCTCCTCCACCGATACTCATCTTAGGTTTGCCATCCCAAGTTGTTCGGTACGGGCCGCTCGTCGGGGAGACAATCTCGCCGAGAACCGCTATCTTAATCAGCTTATCCTTGTTTGTCTCGATCATTGGTGTCACCTCTCACAGGTCTCTGAGCTTGAGGTAGACCGCTATGTTCGCCTTGGGCTTGATCGTTGGTTTCAGCTCGTCACCCATTGACGTAAGAATAGGTGCTACTCCTATGCCCATCCCAGCCAAGTCGCTGGCTCCGCAAGAGATTACGCCGATGGTCCAGGCGCCTTCGTAGTAGCCTCGTCCGTAGAAACTGAGGATGTCCTTCAAGGCTACAGCATCCCCCAGCTTCAGCTTGTCTAATCCCTCTGAGGCGATGGCTTCAGGGTAGCAAGTCTGGATGTCCCAGTTGCTGCTCTCAGGCGGACTTCCGCCGTGTCCCTGTCCTACCAAGTCTGCAGGAACAACCTTAGTAACAGGCACAGTAAGCTTGCCCTTAACAACCTTCAGCCCCATGGACTCGATGAGGGATGGAGAGGCGCTTAGAATCTTTACGCCTTTTACATCCTCGAACTGGAGACCGACGCCCCACGCCTTGACCTGAACCTTGTCGCCTATGCAGAGCTTCTCTAGTGTCTCATCCTTGAAGTGGAAAAGGACATGGTGGGCACCGCCAGGCAGGTAGCCCACCTTGCCTATGACCGTGCCTAGGGCACCCTTTGCCATGCCGCCTGTGACCTTTGCTTCGTTGCCGATACAGCAGAAGTTTCTAAAGGAAGCTTTCTCGCCGTCTGTT